>CETI01062142.1_pt1 | contig 80542 bp, 66 predicted proteins | sample 361441 | NCBI WGS metagenome assembly CETI01 (sample SAMEA2622478, study PRJEB7988) | marine metagenome | biome: marine biome (ENVO:00000447); feature: deep chlorophyll maximum layer (ENVO:xxxxxxxx); material: "saline water (ENVO:00002010), including plankton (ENVO:xxxxxxxx)" | depth 90 m | reverse complement strand
CCCCTGCCTCGGTTCCCGCCGCCCTTGTTGTCTCTGAAGTTCCGTCCTTCTCGACCCCCTCCCTCGCGGAAGTTTCCACCAGAATGACTCCTCCTGGGTCGGCTCTGACGAGCCCTCTCCCTAGGTGCGATCTCTACTGGGGATCCCACAGATGCTCTGGCATCTATGCCATCATACAACGGATGAACGTGGATCAGAGCTGAACTAACTGGGCCAATTACTGAATCCACTCTCCCGAGAATCTTCCCTCCCGAGATCCTAATCCTTGCACCTAGTCTTGGGGGTTTGCCTTCGAAATCAACAAGAAGGCCTCCTAGGTGTGACTCTCTATCAACTCTCCCAGAGAAACTCATACCAATTCCTCCCTCCTTCTGAAAAGTATCGCCACTGATATTGCTATTGCTACAGAGGGTATTCCAGCAGAGGGTAGAACACTGCCATCGGCCCCATCAGAATCATCAGTCTCATCTGGCACTACTAGCTCTTCCATCACCAGCGTAATATCCAGTGTTATGCTAGATGTTGTGCACTTCCCCGACTGATCACAACCGGTGATATCAACATCGATCACTCCCAATGTAAAATCACTCAGATCGATCCATTCGCTCTCCCAGCTATTGCCGGAAACCACGATTTGACCAATATCCTGTCCGTCAACCTCAATCGAGAAGGTTACAGGCTCGCCATCTGGATCACTGTATTGCCCCGCAATTCTCCACATTTCGCCATCAAATTCCCCCAACCCAACGGTCATTGCAGGTGGTGCACTTTCCTTCACAATCCCTAGATCAATGATATGTTCGAATTGTCCCATGGCGTCGGGAACGTAAAAACCTCCAGTACTTACTTTGATCCACAAATTCACTTGACCGGGAAATATCCCCCATGTAGATAGATTCACAGTCTCATGCGGTGAATCTCCCAACCAAGGACTACTTCTCACGACTGTGTGACACCTACCACCAAGCTCAACTGATTCACGAGTTGGTTGACTTCCTTGGGGAAAAAACTCCAAGCACACCAAAACATCTGAACGGTTAGCATCCCCCCAATCCAAGTACGAGATATTCAGAGGATGCTGTTCTTGCAGGATTAGCTCGGAAGTCGAAACCGAAAAAGGTACTCCGACGTGCCATGTGCGGTTTCCACTGGTATGGCCAGCAGCATCTTTTGCTTCGCATTTCACATCAATTACCCCCTCCACAATGACCCACAATGATCGATCGATGCTCTGCGAAACCTCGCTGCCGTCTGAATAGCATACAACATCCAGGTTGGCAACTCCCGACTCGTCATCGAACCACGATGCAATTCCATCATAACCTTCCCAAGATGACAACTTGTTCGCCCCTTCCTCGGCAACTGGAATCCAACTTCCATTTTCGGGTGCTTGCGAGGTCCAAGTTGGGGCCTCGTCTATGGGGATAGATGAGGTTGTGAAGTCCGCGAAGACATCCTCTCCCAATGGCCAATTCTCCCTTGAGAAGTTCGAGTCCAATGAATATGTCAGACTTCCATCGTCGTTGGTTTGCAACTCATAACTCGAAGTCCCATCTCCAATGCAACTACCCCTTACAGGTCCGAAACCCAACTGGCCATTTCCCGGGTTATCTCCATCAGGACCTACGAACCTCCCTTCGCACTCCTCCCACATGTCCATCCTCAGTCCTGGCATCGCGGGGAATGTGAAGTCCAACCTAGCATTGCTCATGTTCGAGGAATTGAATGCGATGGTGAAGTCATTGGGATCCGTAACCCCGTCAATCACCATCGTAGCGTTCAGCCAGAGCTCGATTCTACACTCATCCACTCCCATTGACTCATCGATATCAATGTCACAATCCCTCTCAATGGCCGGAATTACAGGGACTTCGAAACAGCCATCTTGGCTAAAGCCCTGGCAGTCCCTCGATTGTGAATGTCTCGTGGGCACTCCATTGAAATGGCCGATGTTGGTCTGATCGTTCTCCCATGTGGTGTTCATCCAACTAACCCCCTGCCCTCCTCTATGCGGCGCGCCATCTCGGATCCCTATCCTCGTGATGCTATACTCAAGACAATCAGCAGCAATGGAGACCATCGCGTCTATTTCATCAGAAGATAGCCAACCATCCCCTCCCGAGGGAACAATGCCTTCTAGGAAGGAATCTAGGTCCTCCCTAATGTCATCGGCCAGTGACCAGTTTATCCATGCTCTAGCATCCACTTCGGCAGATTTCCAGTCGTCATTTACCCGAACTTCGAAAATTGCCTGATTGTAGATGAATATGTCCTCGAATGTAATAGAACCACATTGCTCTTCTAGCGAACCACCGCCACCAAACTGCTCCATCTTTGTTTGTTCCTGATGGAGCTCATATGGTGGAAAATGAAATGTCGAAATTACCATGATGATTGTAGCGAGAATTGTCCCAAACCTCGCCATCCGCACCCCATTCACCATTGTCTTCCGAAAACCATAGGACATCATAGTTGCCATCTTTCGGAAACTAATCATCCAATATTAACTATCTCTCCAGTCCAGTGGAATACAAGCAACTCCCCTCCAAGGCCCTCTCCAAATCCAACAATCATGCCCCCGCTGGAGCCAATATACACCTCGTTCCATGAATCGTTTTCCTCCGATATCACCCACATTGACCCACTGCAGAAGTCTCCGTAGAGATACCCCCCTGCAATGTCATCAGGCCCCCAATCCATCCAGAAACCACCCGTGATTGAGCAATTCCCCCCCTCATGGGGGTAAACTCCAACTGGATCTGTCATTTCTTCGGGTACTGGCGACTCGTCCTCATCAAGATTGCATGTCCCATCTTCATTCGTATATCCGTTATCGTGGAATCTGTGCATTCCTTCTCTTTCCGACCAGCCAAAATTAGCGCTTTCTCTGATGGGAACCAGATTCACTTCTTCCCAGCAGTTCTGACCAACATCTGCTATCCAGAGCCTATTCTGATCATCAACATCAAATCTCCAGGGATTTCGTAACCCATGATGAAGAACATACGGATCACCAATTGGATCATCAATTACTGGGCTTATGGTGCCATTAATGAATGAGAACAAGAGAATCGAACCCAGCCGATTCTGAGTGTTCTGACCGTTCTCCTCCGGATCTGAACTGCCACCGCCATCTCCTATGCCCCAGAGGAATTGATCACCACCTATGTTCAGCAAATGGCCACCATTGTGGTTCCTATGTGGTTGCTCGATTTCCATTAGGACCTCTATTGATGCCAAGTCCAGAAACCCATCATCCCCAATATTGGCAGTTGCCAGAATGAGATCAGATTCATTTGGCCCATCACAATCTCCGATTTCGACATATGAAAGGAGGATTTTCCTAGAATTAATGAAATCTTCATCAAACGCCATACCGAGTAGCCCTTGCTCAAAGTGGCACCTACTGATCTCAGATCCTAGATCAGCAATTACATTTATCGCGCTTCCATCCCATGATGAAATTTTACCAGACAACTCCACAATCCAGATTTCATCTAATGCTGGGTGCTTAATTGAAGATATTGGGCTGGAGAATCCATCCAGGTACTTGTAGCACGACAAATTGTAACCATCTTGGATGGAGCAACCCCAACTCTCGGGTTCGGGCCAAACGAACCTATCTTCATCGCCCATACATCCAGCAAATGAGGAAGTCACAACTAGCAGCGAGATAATTGCCCAACTTCTCATCCCTAGTCCCTACTTCTCTAGGTAAGCGCGTATGCCCGGGACATTTGAAACTGCGTCTGAGTAGGTACCAAGATGTTCCTCTGCCGTACTAGCAACCATCCCAGCCGTGTTCAGAACGTCACTCAGTATCTCCTGCCCCTCGCTATCATCGTCAAGAGCCAATAAAGCGTCTTGGATTAGCAGCATAGTCTCATCATCCATCCTGGCTGGGTCATACATGACTGGGTGGCTGGGTGCTTGACCGAAAGAGGGAAGCATGACAATATCATCCCTGTCCAGGCACCAGTCAGGACCATCAGGCACGCCATCCTCGTTCTCATCGCAATACAGACGGTATGCCGTGTCTTTCACCAGAGCAATATCCCCATGGCCGGTCATCATGCACTTCATGGCCCCTTTGTAGCCAGAGTACTGAGTACCTCCCTCGGGTATCTCTGAATCCTCGTGGAAGAAGTTCGTAACCGTCGCCCTTAGGGATTCGATTTCCTCGGGATCGCCAACGACCTCAGCATATCCATTACCAATCAGATAACCCATTGGTATCAGCATGCCAGCGCTCTTCAGCCAACCAGTGTGACACGACTTCTTGCCCTCCATTAGTGCGAATGGGTCTGTATCAGGATCATCATCGAGATATGCGGCTGCGATGTCGGAGTCAGCCTTCACCCATGCTGCTGCGTTGTAGTAGACCCGCCCATCAGGCTTCTTCTCTACTGCGACTACGTCCAAGTCGTATACCTGGTAGCCCAGCCAACCGGCAGCTCCATCGACCATCGCAATTTCTGCATTCCCGTTTGCAACCGCCTCAATCGCAGCTACCTCATCAGACACTGGGTAGACAACCACTTTCTCCCCGGTCAATTCACTGAGCTTATCCGCCATCTCTTGTGGGTTCGCCTCCCAGAATAGGTATGTGTCCTTCACTTCGTAAGCAATTCTAATACAGTCCTCATCATCTCCGCACTCATCGTAATTAACTGTGAATAATGCCCATAAAACTGCAGATGACAACATCAAACCTACAACCGCAACTGGGATTGTTTTCCCTTCCAATTGGTCTCTAATCATATCAATAGCTGAACTCATATCCGACCCGAAATGCATTTTGGTCATAAATTTAGGGTATCCTAAACGTCAAAAGAGAAATCATACACGATAGTTCGTGACAGCGGTAGTGTCGATTAGGGATCTAGAGGTGGGATTCAATGGCCATCTTTTGCTATCAATCGAAAATTTCCACGTAAATAAGGGCGAAGTCCTTGCCATCACCGGACCTTCTGGGATAGGGAAGACGTCTCTTTTGAGAACAATCGCAGGAATCCTCAAACCAATATCCGGAACAGTGCAGGTTTGCGGAGCGACCATTCCAAACAGGCCAGAAAGAGGATCAATTGGCTACATCCCACAGAAGCTGGGATTGGTCAGACACTCTAGCGTATGGGCCAATGTAATGCTGGGTTCCAGGGCCGGAAATTCCCGGGCAACATCTCGTGAAAATGCAATGCATTCAATCGAAGCCTTGGGTTTGAAAGAAAAGAAGAATGAGCCAATCAAACGACTATCGGGCGGTCAACAGAGGAGAGTGGCTACTGCAAGGACCCTAGCCCAGCGTCCAGAACTAATCCTAGCAGATGAATTCCTAAGTGAGTTAGATGAGGATACATCGATTAGGGTAGTAAATTCGGTTCTGGATTACGTGAGATCAAGCAACGCTGCAATGATCCTGGTGGAACACGATATCTCAAGGGCGAAGGAGATTTCTGACAGGCTTTTGGTAATCGATGATGGACGGCTAAACCCATTCATCACCGATACTTCGATTATGGAGGTTTAGTTTTGGTAAAGATGGACTCAGAAATAAAGGAGTTACTTGCATCTGTAACTGTCGTAATTTTCAGCTTCTGGATAATTCTCACACTAACCTCAGGCTTGGTATGGGATTGGGATGGTTGGGGGGTAATAGAACCTCAGTCTTACCCTCCATGCGAAGCAAACGGGTTACTCCAATTCACTTGCTCAACAGCTTGGATCGGTATGATTGAGACCATCAAAATCGCAATTCTCGCAACTTTCTTCGGAATGATTTTCTCATTACCAATGGGTCTCTTGAGCTCGAGAAACCTCTTCCCACAATACATCACATATCCTTCTAGAGCCATAGTCTCTGCTTGCCGGAGCCTCCCCAGTCTAATTTGGGCGATAATTTTCGTCATTCTAGTTGGATTGGGGCCCACAGCAGGGGTATTGGCCATGTCGATTTACACGGTCGGGTATCTTGGAAAGATGCAATATGAGGCAATAGAGGGGATGAACAGCGCACCACTAGAGGCCGCCACTGCAATGGGCTTGACCAAAGCAGAGGTATCAGTCGGGGTCGTGATCCCGGAAACAGCGAACCATCTAATTGCTCAGATGATATTCATGTTCGAATACAACGTCAGATCCGGGACCGTAATCGGGATTGTCGGTGCTGGAGGAATCGGATACTACATCCATCTCTATCTCAAGTTCCTGCAATACGACAGGGTTGGAGCATATTTATTGATTATCTTCTTGGTTGTGATGCTGATTGACATGGTGTCAATTTATCTTCGTTCATTCTTCACCGATGAGTCTGAAAATACCAAACCCACTTGGTCAGGAGTTTTTCTGCCTCCAAACAACCGCTCTGGAGAAACACTAGAATGAGTAGTTAGTAATCTGCAACTATCCTTATTGCCCCACCATCGTAGAAAATCTGTATGTGGTCCTTTGCTTTCACTGTAAGGTTCGCCAATGCCTCGTAGACTTCCTTTTCCTTGACCTTGAAAGCCTCCGCCGCCCTCTTTGTTGACCAAGCCACCTCGACGAAGTCAGATGCCGAAATCCACTTCAGAAGCCTTGACTCGAATTCAGTGAGGTCGCTAACCGCCATGTAACTCGGGCAGGGCCAAAGGAAATCAAGCCTACCCAGCAATTCATCCAGAATTCCATAGCACAAGATACTAAGAACTGTTTTAATCCGGTATATCATGAAATATGGGGATGTCCATCAGGTCGATACCGATCGTACGTATTTGGGCCGTATGTTTTGGTTCAGTCTAGGTTTCATATCGATGGTTCTCGGACTAATTGGAATCCCAGTTCCAGGGCTTCCAACCACTCCTTTCATGATTCTGGCAGCAGCTTGCTTCGCGAAGTCTAGCCAGAGATTCTATGATTGGATAATCAATAACAGACTATTTGGAAGTCACGTTAAGAACTACCGAGAGGGCAATGGAATCCCAAAGAGAAGCAAGCCGACCATCCTTGCAACAATGTGGGCATTCGTTTTGTTTGCAGTTCTGGTTGCCATCCCAGATGATGTCCCCATCTCGAAGGGAGCCACGTTAATTCTTGCAATAATTGGGACTATATTCATCCTGCGTATTCCGAGTATTGAAAATTAGAGAAACCCCTCTCTACCAATTCTGAAAGCCCTCGAATCCAGTCTGGATTGTCATTTAGGCATTTTATCAAGGTAAATCCACTCCCTCCATTATTCAAATAATGCTCACGAACCTCAACTTCCAACTCTTCCAGAGTCTCCAGTCCATCCGCAAGGAAAGCAGGAGAAACAACCACAACCTCCACATCTTTCTTCGCCAGTTCCTCTACTACTGAGAGCGTTGAAGGGCTCAACCATTTAGCCGGTCCAAGCCTGCTCTGAAAACTGATTGACCAGCTCCCTTCAGGAATACCTAGCTTCTCCACTACTGCCTTTGCAGTCATACTGCAATGGTGGGAATAGCACATCGAGTTCGCCTCACAAGATTTCATGCAGCATGAGTTTACTTTTTGACAATGCAATCCAGATTTGTCAGATCTCTTTACATGCGAAATTGGAAGACCATGGAATGAAAAAAGGAGATGAGAACTCTCATTCCAATAAGGCCTAATCGATTCCACGAGAGGGCCGATAAAGGCCGGGTCATCCTCGAAATGCCCTAGTTGGAAGAGATTTGGGGACCAACCAATCTTGCTAAGTTGTTTGAAAGCCTCTTTCATCGAAGATTCTGTTGTGGCTTGGGCATGATGCGGAAAAAGTGGGGCTAGAAGTAACTCATCAACACCATTCGATCTAAGTTTCTCTAAAGCAGCACCTATGCTAGGATTTCCATACCTCATGCCAACCTCGCACTCGATATTGCCCATTTCAATCCGAAGTTTCTCTGCCATTCTGTTTGTATAAACCCGAAGGGGAGAATCGCCATCCATCCATATGCTGGCATACTTGGGGGCTATGCTCTTTGGCCTAACTCTCAAGATGATTCCTCTGACCAATATATGTCTTAGAACAGCGGGAATATCAATCACATCGGGATCTAACAAGAACTCCCTGAGGTATCTCCTTACAGATGGAATCGTAGCCTCATCTGGCGTTCCTATGTTCATCAGTAGGACGCCTCTTTTTCCCATGTCCCTTTGGACAACCGTCGAGTAATAATGGTAATCTCCCTCAATTTTGCATCGAACTCTTACTTTTTTCCTTCCGAACGATGGATTATGTTTGCAGTAGACTAATATTGAGATTTAGGGTTGCCTAAAAATTATAAGACAAACCTATTGCGGAGGTTTAGGTTGACCTACAATGAACGGAAAACTACTGAGCCTAATGATGACCATACTGATGATGACAGCCGCTCTAGCTGGATGCGCTGGAGACGACGATGACGACTCTCTTGACGCTGAGGACGGAGGATACACCTACGCTTCAGGCGTAGACGAGCACCGAAAGGTAGTCGAGGATGTCTGTGACATCAAAGACGCCGCAGAAGCCCATGACTGGGCTAAGGTGAACGAGCACTACACCGCTCCTTCACATTCCAGCAAGGTCCTCGAATCCTTCGCTAGTGCTACAGGAAAGAAGCATGGCTACGATACGTACTATGCTGATTCTGACACACCTATTGATGACTTTGTATCAGCAGCAATCGATGGAACCGGAATGTTCTCTGGTGAAAGTGACGCAGTTAGGGAGCAAGCGATCGAGAAGGGCGTTCAGAACTGGGCCATGGTGGCATATGCAGTACACGAGCTAAATTCAGCAATCGCCAAGGCGAACGATGGAAACTTCGATGTTGATTCAGGCGCTCCCCATGCATGGGACGAGGGATGGGCCTTCTACCACGGTCTCGACGAGTACGAAAGCTGCTCACCTCACGCAACAGGAGACAAGAGAGCCGGAAACTTTGGAACAGCGAACTCTGCAGGATTAGCTCACGCGAATGAGGCAATTCTTCTGGCCATGAATGACGGCCTAGCATCCCTTCAAGATACGACTAAGACTGATGCCGAGAGAATTGCCGGCGCCGAAACTGCAAGGGACGACGTTGTGAAGAACCTCGTGATCATCTACTCGCAGGCAGCCATTAGATACGCTAGCAAGATGTCATCCGACATGGCTGGTGGTGACTCTGCAGCCGCAGATACCCACCAAGCAGAGGGGATGTCTTTCTGGAAGGTAATTGAGCAGTTCGTCGGGCCGTACACCTCTGTATGCTACAACAGTGTTTCTCACGGTATGACAGATGATGCCGCCCAAGCTGATTGCGAGGGTTATGCCTACTATGACGCCGCTACTGACAACAACAGCATGAACTACACTGGATGCTACAACATCGTTAATCACAAGACAACGGATGACAGCCAGGCCGTTTGCGAGGGATACATGTGGCTTGCTAACTACTGGGCAGGCAAGATAAACAGTGAGGTCTACGATATCTCTACTGTAACTCCAGCTGCTGATGTTGATTACAAGGCGAAGGTGGAGACTTATCTCCAGCCAGCATTGGATCACTACGGAATTACTGCAACAGACATAGGGACACTCCAATAGATATGGATACGTTGGCGGGGGGCAGCAGCATCACCCCAGCATCATTTTCGGTTTCCGTAAACCGGCCCCCCGTCAACAACCCGCTTAGTTTAGAAGGAGAGAATTTCGGGCTCCCTAATATTGGTGTTACCAGATGAGGTCGGGACTCCTATTAGTGCCTGTAATAATACTCTCGTTAATCTCGCCAGTGTGCTATTCAGAGGATACCGATCAACAGACTTTCACACTGTCTGGAAATGTCTTCAACTCCGACGGACAACCTGCAAACTCGACTTCCATTAAAGTCGACTCAATGCAGTCTTCCTGGTCAACGAACGGGATTTATTCCTTCTCTGGAATCGCACCAGGGGAACATACAGTAAGAGCTTACTTCATGAACAACGGCCACACAGTAGTCTACCGTCAGCTGCTCATTGAGTCCGACGCAAATCTAGATTGGTATGAGGGAAGCAATTGGATTACATTCGAGGTCTTCAATGACGGTTCGATTATTTCTGACTCTCCTCTAAACACAGTCAAACTAGTCGAGACTTCCGAGAGCACTCCAACACAGTCTGGAAAGGGTGAATTTGGCCCATATCAAATTGGGGATTATTATACCATCAGGGCCTACTATGGCGATATTGACCACTCGACACAATACGTCCACTTCAAGATGGATTCAGGCTCATCATCGAATCCCGCACCGAATGACTTTGATTTCAACCACGGCCATAACAGCAGGTATGGATTTCTGACAGATGTCGATGGATTGCCAATTTCGGGTGCTTCGGTTAGTGCTGGATCAACGAGTGCGTTAACCAACTCCGATGGATTCTTCCTCATCCAGAACTTGGAAGTAGGCTCTAATCATAATTTCTCAGTAACACATTGGGGCAATCAACTAATTGATCCGATAAACATTGAGATTTCTGATGGTCCGGGATGGCTGAATCTAACTACCGAAATTGAGAAAAATATGCCAGATTATGCTAATTTCTCTACACAAATTATCACAACACCACTGGAAAAGGTCACTATCGAATGGTCTGGTGGGGAGTATACTGATTTCTACTCATTATACAAGGGGGAAGATCTTGCTTACAGAGGCGAGATGACAACTTTTACGTTCGAACCAGAACAGTCAGGAAACTATCAATTCAGCATAGAATCGACCAACTCAAACGGTTCTAAGACAAATCCACAGGGTTTGTTGGTCATAGTTCTCCCGAACCAATCCAACTCTGATCTCTGGTCTCCAGGGATGAGTTGGAATTATTCTCTCACTTCTACTCCAGAGTTCTATCAAAACAAGACATACACAGCGATAGGGTCGGAGGCAATCACCGATGCATTCGGCAACGTTCGCGAATCCTACCTCCTCAGAGTTTCTGACGAAGAATATGAAGAGGGCGAGAAGGCCTTCAGGTGGGTCGATTCTGAGAGTCTGATGACCATTCACACGTTTTGGGCGGATGCTCCTTCTTCTTCTTCGTACTACCAGGAGGGTTTCCTAGGATGGAAATTCACTGATTCGGCAGGCAATCCAACAAACCCTCTAACCTACAATGGAGAAGATGAACTCCTCCTTCACTTCAATCGAACAAATATAATCGGAGTTCCCGGCCATCCAAATGGTTACGATGACACCACAAACTCGGTGAAAGTAACCCACCATGTAGAGATAACAACAGCTGCAGGGACATTCGAAACCACACATCTAGAGATTACCGACGAAAAGGACGGCATCTTATCATGGCAGATGTGGTATAACGAAACAGTTCGGAACTGGGTCAAGGTAATCGATCAACTCCCTGGTTCCCATTCTGACAAGGTTGTCCGTGAGTTGACATCATTCGAAGTCCCAATAACTCCACAATTCATCACTGAAGATGGCCTGAACCTCTCGGATGATGACATTCAGATAGAATGGGCCCCATTCCAAGGAGCTGAGAATTACCAGTTGATTGAGAACGGGCAACTTGTATATTCGGGTGAAGAAAACACAGTTCTCTTGAACCGTAGGTCCGATGGCGAGTACACATACCAGATTGTTGCGGGGATGCAATCCGGACAGATGATTCAAGGAGAGAACATAACCATCGAGGTATTCTTCGTCCTCGATGCGCCGATATTCCAAATTGCAACCCATTCCACAACTAATGAAGAAAATGTAGCAGTACATTGGTCTAAGGTAGGAGATGGTGCCATTTACACAGTCATGGTGATGCCCGAAGACTCCCCGTCCTTCGAAGGTTATATCGGGGAAGAAAATGAGACTCTCTTGAATCTGGATCCCGGAATAAATAGGATTCGGGTTAAGGCAACCCTTGACAATGGGAAGACATCAGATTTCTCGGATTCTATTTTCATTACGTTTGAAGAAAAAGAAACTGAAGATGACCTTCCATTCAATTCGGCATTACTAACGATAGGACTCATTTTATTGGCCTCTGCATCACCTATTGGAAGGAGGGACAAGGAGTGAGTTCATCATATAGGCTTGCTATTTTCCAATCCACTGTTGTCCTGATCTGTGGAATCTTTGCATGGCAAATTTCGTCAACTATTTCTGATCCAGAACAATCAGGTTCAATCTCAGTTGTTGACTCAAATGGTGTCGAGCACTTTTTCGAAGAGTCACCTGAAAGAGTCGTTCTAACCAATACTTACGCTGCTACTGTTATGCGAATGCTAGAGGTAGACAATTCGGTGATTGTTGGGGTCTCTGGAGATTTCTATGACGAGAATCTGTGGCCTGAACTTTCTGGAAAAGAGCTGGTCCAACAATCCGCACATTCAGAGATAGATTTCGAAACTCTCTTAGATTCTCAACCAGATATCTACATTGTTTTTGCAACTAATGGAATGGTCGATACAAATGCAATCAGAGAAAAACTAGAACCTGTTGGTATCCGAGTCCTAGCTCTTGACTTCTACAAGTACGATTCACTGAGGACAGAGATTGGCGTAATGGCCGATATCTTCGGAAAACAGACTGTGGCTGATGAATTATTCGAAGAGTTCGACTCAATTGAGAATCTAGTGAATAATCGAACCTCACAATTAACAGATTCACAGAGGCCACGAGTGGTGATGGAGCACCACGCTTCTTTGACTAGGGATCCAGTAGTTCTAACCGGAACTTCTCAGTGGACTGATATGATTTACAAAGCAGGAGCGGAGAACGTTTTCTCGGATCTTCCTGGACATACAACGCATGTTGACATGGAAGCAATTCTCGATGCTAATCCAGAGATTCTGATGTTCGATGGAATTGTCTTCGATATCGGATTCAATGCTTTCGATGATGAGGGAAAGTGCGCAACTCATTTCGACTTCATCAAGGGAAGGCCCGGATTCGACAACTTAAACGCAGTCAGGGATGAAAGGATGGCAATCATGTCAGGAGAATTTGCAGGCCCAATGATGATTCATGGCCTCCCAACACTAGCAAAGATCATGCATCCAGAGATTTTCTCTGACTTGGATGCCGACTCTTTCTTGGATGATTTCTTCTTGAATTACCATGGAATCGAACGCATTGGCAAATTCGTTTGCTTCTCTGGAGATGAGTGAACTATGGATTCCATCTCCAAGGCTCATGTAGAAAAAAATGTCTTTCAGATTTCTATGATTATGGCATTATGCGCCATAACTCTACTTTTCGCATTAATCGCAATGGGTTGGGGTTCATCTTCAAGCCTAGATTTGACAACGACAATGAAAATTCTATTTGGATTAGAGGAACCAGATAAACTTCAGTCAGACATCATCTGGAGACTAAGATTCCCTAGGATAATGATGGCGATAGTTGGGGGGGCTGCTCTGGCAACCGCCGGAGCACTGATGCAGGGCTGCCTTGGCAACCCACTGGTATCTCCATTGACTCTTGGAGTAGCCTCAGGAGCAGCATTAGGGGCAGCATTTGCCATAATTCTTGATTTTTCCATATTCCCCCAGCTTGCTATTGTCGCAAACGCTTTCCTATTCTCTCTGATTGTAGTGGGAATCATCATTCAGCTAGGTAAAATGCGCTCAATCTCATCTGAATCTTACATTTTGGTTGGAATCGCAATCACATTTATCGCAGGAGCTGTAGTTTCGACACTGCAATACTTTGCAACAGACGCACAACTTTCCCAATTGACACACTGGTCTTTTGGCAGCCTATCTAGACCGACTCTTCTCAATGTAATATGGATAGGGTTCGCAGTGGCTGCACTAATGCCACAGGCAATGCGATGGTCTTGGGATCTGAATACCATGTCTCTTGGGGGGGACGACTTCGCTATTTCCACAGGGGTTGACCCACAATCAACAAGGAAGAATATCTTGGTCCTATCTGCGCTAATGACATCAATAGTGATTGCATTCACCGGACTTATTGGTTTCGTTGGTCTAGCAGCACCTCACATGAGTCGCTTGATCATTGGAAACGACTACAGGAAACTAATCCCCTGCTCTGCAGTTTTTGGTGCATTCCTGATGCTCTTTGCCGATACAGTCGGAAGGATACTGTTTGCCCCAGTGGTAATTCCAGTAGGAATAATGCTCTCAATAATTGGTGGCCCTCTATTCATGTATTTGCTGTTGAAGTATAGGGGGGCTGGAGTATGACAAACCTCGTAGAAGTAAACAACCTGAATTTTAGTTGGGGGGAAAATGAAGTTCTAAAGGACATTAACTTCCAAGTCAGAACTAATCAAATAGTAGCCATATTGGGCAAGAACGGAGTTGGTAAAACCACTCTCATCAAGTGCCTGAACCGAGTCCTCACTCCCAATTCAGGTACAATAACGATATCATCGACTAATATTTCCGAACTCAGCCTGATTGATCTTTCCCGACTCTCATCATATGTCCCCCAGTCAATTAGAACCAACTTCTCAATGGAAGTTTTCGATGTCGTGTTATTGGGTCGGAGACCTCACATTTCCTGGAAGATCTCTCCAGATGACCGTGAAGCAGTTAGCAGGTCCCTGCGTCTTCTTGGGCTGGAAGATTTCGCTTTCAGGAGGTTCAACCAACTATCTGGTGGCGAGAGACAGAGGGTCGTCATAGCAAAGGCCGTTGCACAAGACCCCGAACTATTCCTTTTCGATGAGCCCACTAGCGACCTCGATCTCAGAAACCAGATTGAGGTGATGAAGAGGATAGTTGAAATCGTCTCCGATCCTAATTCCAGCAAGTCAGCCATTGTTTCGATACACGATATCAATATCGCTGCTAGGTTTGCAGATCATATTCTGCTATTGCACGAGGGTGGAATAAAGGCGGAAGGGCCCCCAAAAGAAGTCCTAACTGAACAAAATATCGCAGAGGTTTACGGTGTTTCATGCGAAATAATTCAACCAACAACTAATTCATCATTGATGGTCTTGGTGAAAGATGAGATCGATAAAATCAAAGATAAGGAGGAAATGAAATGAAACAAAAAAAGGTGTACGAAAATGAGTGATAGAGAACTACTAGTGATTTTTGGAACAGAGACTGGAAATGCAGAAGAATTGGCCGAGGACACTGGTTCCATGGCTTCTAAATTCGACTTGGAACCCAGAGTAATGGATATGGAAGACATTACTCCTGACGATATTTCCGCTGCCAAGCGTCTGATTGTTATTTGCAGTACTTGGGGTGAAGGTGAGCAACCAGTGAATGCCCAGGATTTGTATGATGAGGTATCAGATTCCGAAGACGGCAGTATGGAGGGGGTAAACTTCGCAGTCCTAGCCCTTGGCGATACCGCTTTCGAGTTCTTCTGCGAATCAGGGAAGGAGTGGGATTCAATTATCGAACAGAAAGGTGGAACTAGGACGAACGAAAGGATAGATTGTGATACCGATTATGATGATTTCGCAGAGGAATGGATCGAAACCACTCTGGGTTTAATGAAGGAAATCGAATAGGGAGGGCGAGATCAATGTCGGAGAATGAGAAGGGTGAATCTGGAAATCCAAGGCACGCACCCCCAAAAGGTGCTAGACCACAGCAACAAGATCTCCTTTACGATCCCGATATCCCAACCCCTTCTCATGCAGAATATGCAAGAACGATGGCGAATATTGTCGAAACTGGAACACTTTGCACGAAATCAACCAACCCTAGTGGTTATCCATACGGATCATTCGTCACATTTGCAATCCACGAGGGTAACCCAATATTCTTGATTAGCAGACTTGCTGAGCATACCAAGAACCTCGAGGCATCCCCTCAGTCATCACTTCTAGTCGCTGAGGGGGGAGAAGGAAATCCACTAGCTTTGGGCAGGGTGACTCTAATTGGCGATTGCTCTATAATGCCAGAAGCCGAAGTCTCATCAGCCAGGGCAACATTCCTGGACAAGCATGAAAGCGCTTCTTTTTATGTCGACTTCGAAGATTTCCACTTCTACAAGTTGGAGGTCAATTCGGTGCGATACATTGGAGGTTTTGGAAGGATGTCATGGATTGATGATTCAGGTTGGTTCGATGCTGAACCAGACCCAATGTCCAGTTTCTCCAAGGATATCATTGAACACATGAATGATGATCACAGAGATGCAATGGTTGACTGCTGCAGGAGCCTGAGTAAAGCTACAAACACATCTGATGCTCTTATGACCGGAATCGACAGGTATGGATTCGAGATGTCGGCAATTACTCCAGATGGCCCACGACCAATCAGACTTGCATTTGGGGAAGAAGTATTGAATTCAGAAGAGGCTAGGGTGCAAATTGTCTCTCTCGTCAAAGCGGCTCGTGAAATATCCGGTGAATGAGTACAGACTCAAATATTCATGGGAACTTCCAGTATTGTTGCAGCACCTCTCTCAATCAAGGGAAGACTCAGTTCGGAAAGAGAAGTAAGCACGTGAACAGTGCACGCGTTACCACAGGCAGGAGCAAGGTAGTCCTCACCTGTGTCAGAAAGTATGAACCTGAGTCCCTGGCCCGGATTTACGATAGCATCTATTCCCTGAAACTCCATCATCATAGTGATTTCTTGGCCAGGTACAACTGTTTTCGGCTCGTAACCACCCTCGTAATATCTGACATCCATGGTAGCGTGACCTATTCTGACCCCAGTCTCTAGATTTTGCATTTCGATGAATATCTGCCCCCCATCGAATGATGGAACAGCAGAGAGGTGTAAAGTGACTAGACCAGAGATATGCATTGCGAAATCAGAATTTATCTCCGGGCACTCAACAGTTATGCTCTGCCCTCCTCCAACCACTGGAACCCCCCCTCCGATAACTGAAATGCCACCGACAAACGCACCATCGTTCCCGCAACTACCCATGTCTACCACATATTTCTCCGAGTCACCTGGGGGCCAACTCTGTTCAATCCTCCATTCTCCATCACTACGCTGAATTTGCGCTATATGATCTGGCTTCGGACCTCTCTCTTGCAAATAGTATTCGAACCACTCAAACAGATCCTGAGCCCAATCCCACCTAGTCATGTTTGACAGTGCCTCAAGTCCGTAGCCACTCACACTATCATCGTGCTTCTCCCATTGATCAGGATAGTCGTGACCCCACTGGCCGAGAATGCCCCTCACTTCGTAACCAGACTCCACGTAGTCGGAGTACCAGTTTGTTCCAGGGGGGCCACCAAATATTTGATGCGGATCAACATTCCAGTCCTGCATCCCTTGAACCCAGTAAATGCTCCCATTCCAATTACCGAATGCCTTGTCGATATGACTCCTCTCGTCGTAGTAGTTTTGCATGTAGGGATCCATTTCACCTCCGACATACGTCACTGGACCAGCGAAAAAACCCTCTACTATGTCGGGACACACATTGTCGAAGTCATCAGCGTCATAGTCAACCGTGCTTGAAAAGTAATTCATGTGCATGACTTGCGATCTCGCTTCAGCACTGCCATTCTTGTATAACAGAGGGTGTAGGGCAGTTGTACCGGATATTGGCACTATTGTTTTCAGATACTCGCTCCCCATGGCGGCCGCTTCCCATTGTGTCGCACCTTCATACGATTTCCCATAGAGTCCAACATTTCCGTTACTCCACTCTTGTTCTCCCAACCACTCCACAGCCGAGTGAATCCCAAGTCCCTCTCCAGCCCCTCTGTAGTCGAAGCAACCACTACTCTCTTCGGTGCCAAATACTGCAACTTGTGCGAATGCATAACCATGAGGGACGAAATTTTCGAAAATGAACTCTCCCCGACCGCTCCCAACAATATTCGTCGGCGACGATTCATCTCCAGGAGAACCGTAGGAGAAGTATGGGGAAATTACTGCAATCACAGGTACTCTATCGCCTTCTTCGGTATTGCTAGGAAGCCAGTAAGAAAGATGCACCTTGGCTGAACTAGGGCCAGTCTCCCACACTGCAGAAGTATCGACTTCAATCATTGCCTCTTGAACATCCAATGCGTAGAATGGACCAGATTCTAGGACTCTGCTGAATGTCCCACTGGTATCCCAATCAAGACTACTTCTATCCCAGATGCTTGGATACCCCTGATCCGTTTTGTCTTCCGAGACTAGGCATCCAGATAGCAATCCCCCGAGAAGAAGAATCACTACCGAAGCAGAGAATAACCTCATGCTCCTTCCAGAAGAGATGAGGACAAATATGTGACGATGACTACTTCACTTCGTAGGCTCCCACCATTCTCCTGACGGCGTCCTCGACCTCTATGCTGCCATCCAATAAACCACCCAAGGTGCTAAGGAAGGGAGTCGAATGACCCATTTTCTCTGATCTGTTCAGAAACATCCTGGTCGCCCTGACACCCTCTGCAACCATGTGCATCTCTTCTAGGGACTCTTCCAGGCTCTTCCCCGAGCCCAGCTTCTCACCAAGGGTCCGGTTCCTGCTTCGAGGGCTTGTTGCCGTCACGTACAGGTCCCCTATTCCAGCCGGGCCGAAAGCCGTCTTCGGATCGGCCCCCATCTTCTCGAGTAGATCGATTCCCTCGCTGTATCCGGAGAGGACCAGGGCCGCCTTGAGGTTGTCACCGCCTATTGTTTCCTTGAGGCCATCCACGAGTCCGCAAGCCAGTGCGACGCAGTTCTTGTACGCCCCCCAGAGCTCAGCCCCGATCGGGTCCTCGGCAGGAGTTAGGATTAGGGAGTCAGTCGAGAGGCGTTCTGCTATCCTCTCTGCAACACTCATGTCATGACAGGCAACCAGAGCGGTAGTGATCACGCCTCGTGCGACCTCAGGCGCAATCGTGGGGCCAGTCATCACCACTACCTGGTTTGACAAGCCAGCATCGACCAGTCTTCTCTCAATTGCATCCGAAATCATCCCGGAACCCCCCTCGTCTGCAGGTGCTAGTCCCTTTGCCAGATCCACTAGTAGGTGAGAGGGCCTGAGATGTGGAATAATCATGTCAACGACCTCTAGAATTACCGAACTGGGGAGGGCTAGCACTAGGATCTCGCAACTCTCGGCTATGTCTGCGATTTCCATAGTGCAATCCAACTCTGTAACCACGTGTCCTGGCAGGTACTTCTTGTTCTCGTGAACAGTCATCATTGACTCGTACACATCTTGTTCGACTGTCCAGCCTAGGACGTTGTGCCCGTCTTTGCACCACACTAGTGCTAGAGCGGTGCCCCAGTTGCCGAGCCCAAGAACCCCTATTCGTGCCATTTTTGCCATCTGCGGGGCGCATAGGCCCTGTTATGACACTATGGGGGCCTTTGCCCTCTATGCGTTGACTTCTTGGTGGGTAATTATCCCCACGGGACATAGCAGGGGTACCCGAGTGGTCAAAGGGGCTGGGTTTAGGTCCCAGTGCGTAGTGCTTCGCAGGTTCAAATCCTGCCCCCTGCACCATCACTTGATCCTGATTTTCTTCGAGCGGATTGTTGAGATGCCGCGCTTCTTCGCATCGAAGATCCTGTATCCCATTATCCCGATGAATGAAACCGAGATTAATATGATCGACCAGTTCTCGTAGGTGAATGGCCTGAAGGGGTCCCTTGCCCACTTTGCGTCTCCTAGGACGCCGTCCTCACTGTCTGGGATCCCATCATTGTCGTCATCATCGTCTTGCAAGTCCGAAATCCCATCTCCATCGTAGTCAGCTGCTCCCGAATCGCTGAAGACATCCTCGTCCGAGTCCATTTCGTCAACGACTATCTCGTCCCCCAGAAGGGCCTGTAAAGGGCACCCAAGTTCGTTTCCAGGGATTGCAAGAAGCTCGAGGAAACCCTCGGTGCTAGGACCTACTCCGGGAACAAGTTGGCACCCGTCGTTGTTATTGCCGACACCGTCCCTATCGCTGTCCATCCACTCATTAGGGTCGTCGGGGAAGACATCCATGTTCGGCCCCTGGTCCGCATGGCCATCACCGTCAGAGTCCGACCACCTCCAGTCATCTAGGGGGAATGCATCGGTGCCTTCTGCCCCATCGCTGTTCATGGTACAAGGAACGGGATTTAACCATCCATCGCCATCACAGTCGGTGTCGACGTTGTTCCCTATGCTATCGCCATCAGTGTCATCGGTCTCGTTTGCATCGAAGGGAAAGGCATCTCCCTTGGCCGATGCGAAGCAGTCTGGGATGTTGTCTCCGTCTTGACTAGGCCCCCTGTTAGATGGCGGAACCAGATCCGGCCTCCAGTAGGTGGTGTCGTCACATCTCCCATCGTTATCGTCATCTGCGTCCGAATTGTCGCCAATGCCATCGCCGTCGGCATCTGACCACTCGTTCCCATCATTGGGGAACACGTCGAAGATGTCTCTCCGCCCATCCCCGTCATCGTCATCGTCCTCGTTGTCACCGATGCCATCCCCATCCTTGTCTTCCCATTCGTTTTGGTTCATTGGGAATGGGTCATCTGTGTCGTTGACTCCGTCGTTGTCGTCATCCACGTCTATGCTGTCTGGGATCCTGTCGCCATCAGAGTCAGCTGATACTTCGGGATCCAACCAGTCATAGTCATCCCCATTCAGCACGCCATCGTTGTCTGCATCGGTGTCGAACTGGTCTGGAACCCCATCTCCATCGAAGTCGGAGAAGCACAAGTCGAAGAAAGTGGAGGCCTCATCCAGCGTCGATTGTCCGCTAGGGCAAGGCGTCTGGGAAGCGGACTCCACCTCGGGGACGTAGTATCCACGAGATGCGGGTGTGCATGCAGATTGCCCCCTCAGGCTGGAGTAGTAACCAGCAACACACCCAATTTGAGACGTCTGGCCAGACTGGGGGACCATGAAGCCCCTGTCAGCTAGGATGCAATTGGTTTGGAATGGGTCGGGTTGGTATGATCCGGGGGCGCACGGAAGCTGCTCCTTCGAGCCATGGCCCAGATCGACAGAGGTGGGACTGTTCCTATTGTTAGCGGTCCCATCACCTATCTGCCCGGCATCGTTAGCCCCCCAGCAATGCAGGCTAGCATCTACTAGTATCGCGCAGGAATGCCTCTGGCCCACCGAGACGGATGATGCGTTTCCTCCCAGATTGACAGTTGCAGGTATGGGGCTTCCAATCTGAGTCCCATCCCCGAGCTGCCCGTTACTGTTGTCCCCCCAGCAGGAAATTTCTCCAGAGTCGAAGAGAGCGCAGCTGTGGAACAGGCCAACTTGTACTGACGTAAGCAATTGGTCGGTGCTTAGTGGCACTGTGGCCGGTGATTTCGAGCTCGCAGTTCCACCGATGCCCAATTGCCCGTAAGCGTTGTAACCCCAGCAGAACATGGAACCGTCATTAACGCCCATGCAGGTATGCATGGCCCCCGAATCAATGGATACTGCGCTACTATTGCCTGGAATGGGAATCTCAACTGGTGTCGTTCGATCGACATTCGAACCATCGCCAATTTGCCCGTTCCAGTTGTCCCCCCAGCACATCACGGACCTGCTCGACATAATTGCACAGGTGTGATAGGATCCAGCGGACACGGATATTGCGCCTTCTCCACCCATGTCAGAGAGTACCGGGCTCGACCTATCTACAGTAGTCCCATCACCGAGTTGTCCGTTGCTATTCTGGCCCCAGCACTTGACACTGTGATCGTTCAGGACAGCGCAGGTATGGGATTCCCCTGAGGAGATGCTCAGGGCGCTCATTCCTCTCCCTAGGGGCACTGGAACGGCACTCGTCCTCTCTATCGTGGTCCCGTCGCCCAGCTGCCCGAAGTCATTCGAACCCCAGCAGCGTACGGAACCGTCATCGAATACTGAGCATGTGTGGTAAGAGCCCGCAGAGATGCCCACTGCTCTTCTTCCAAGTGGCATGGATGACTTCTCAGGTTCTAGGTTTGGCGATCTTGACCCATCCCCCAGCTGCCCGTTGCCATTGTCCCCCCAACAGCTTACAGAACCGTCATCCAGAATAGCACAGGAGTGCGAGGCGCCCGATGTCATTTGGAGAATAACTGGCACACTGTGACCTGCTTCTGCCCATTGACAAGCATCAACTGAGTTCTGCCCATACAGGTCATTGTACTGGCCCGCAGGACAAGGGGTGCCCTCGGCCGCCCCCGGTGCGGGTACGTAGTAGCCGGGCTCCGCATCATCGCAAGATGTCTGCCCAGCGAGTCTCTGGAACTCGCCAATTCCGCATTCTACTTCCGAGCTCTGCCCATACTGATCAACGTAGTGGCCAGGGTTCGCGGGAGTCATCACCGTGTTGCCAGTTCCACTGACGAAGTATCCTGGTGTGGCCTGTCTGCAGGTGAATCTGCCGTATGATCCGGATGAGCAGTCAGCTGCCACAGTGGGATTGCTGTCATCACTGTCCTCATTGGATGGGAAGCCATCTCCATCGCCATCCGATCCGATATTGACTTCGAAGATGTTCAGGTTCCCATTATTGTTCCAGTCTCTCTCCGATGAGCTGATGTAACTCCATCTAGAGAGGGGGAAGTCTTCTGGTTCGTTTCCAAGGGAGAGGGCTCCTGAGTTGCTCTCGCCCCCCCAGCACCTGGCTAAGTCGTTGCTACCAACAACACACGTGTAAGACCCACCGGATGATATTGATAGCGCACCTAGGTTCTGACCAAGTTCTATTGCCACAGGGGCGGAGACCTGCTCAGAGTTACTCCCATCGCCCAATTGCCCATCAGCGCCTCCTCCCCAGCAGTGGAGAGAATCACCAGAATCCACCACACACGTGTGGTCTCTTCCAGAGTCAATTGAGATTGCACCCGCCAGTGTGACTCCAACCGTAGACGCGTCATTCTGTTGGTTGGTCCCTCCATCGCCCAACTGCCCCTTGCTATTGTCACCCCAGCATTTTACATTGTTACCCTGCAGTAGTGAGCAGGTATGGGAGCCACCCGCGGTTACCGCGACGGCATTCCCCCCGAGAGTAACCGTGGTGGGAGTGTTACTTGAGACAGTTGACCCAATTCCGAGCTGCCCGTTGTCGTTAGAGCCCCAACATTTCAGCGCCCAACTCTCGGTTATAGCGCATGTGTGGCTTCCTCCTGCCGAGACTGCCAGCGCCTTCTCTCCCAAGGAGACTGATACAGGTGTGCTACTGTCGATATTCGTCCCATCCCCAAGTTGCCCGTCTGTGTTTCTGCCCCAGCACTGTAGGCTCGCATCGTCCATTATGGAACAAGTGTGCCAGTCCCCTGAGGAGATTTGCACTGGAACCTGGGAAAGGACCGCCCCTATGGGTGAAATCGAATTAGTTTCGGTCCCGTCACCAAGTTGACCGAAGTTGTTCCTCCCCCAGCACTGCAGCTCTCCGTTGTCTAGTATTGAGCATGTGTGATGCCTGCCCGAACTGATCGACGTCGCGGTCCTAGCCGCATCGAGGCTTACTTCAGTCATTGTCAGCCTATCCGCTGTGGTCCCGTCGCCCAGCTGCCCGAATTCATTCGATCCCCAGCACTGTAGGCTCGCATCATCTAGAATCGCGCAAAGGTGATCTTCCCCAGTGGACATCGTGGTTTCTGTGAATATTGAACCGGATTGGAAACCCGGCTCGTTGTAATTCTCCGAGACCGGGTGGCGCATGTCGGTGATGACGCCATCGCTAGCCGCCAAGTAGTACTTCTGGGCTCCATCAATCACATTCTCCCCTGTGACTATGATCTCCCAGTCTCCAGCATCGGGGGAATCAATGGAGATTCCGACTAGGTTGTTGACGTCATCATTGTCGTACGTCTGCAGGACTCCTGTGGGGCTCTTTAGGAATATGTCCAAGTCATTCCTGAGTTGGGTGCCCGCAGAGGGGGAATTCTCTGCTTCGTTCCATGAAAGAACCACTCTCAAAGTGGAAACGCCTGAGTCAGGGACGCTCAACTTGAAAGAATGCATATCCGATGTCGTGATGTCTATGCCTTCCGAGAAACCACTACCCATGGCTCTCTCTAGATCGACCCTGCCCCATCCTTCGTGATTGTTCGGGGCCCTTTCTACGGCACCGTTCTCACCATCTCCACCTGAGGAGTACTGGCCTTGCATATCATGAGCAGAAGCACTCAGAATCGCCTTTACCAGAGCAGAATCTGGGCAGTTGTCACTAGCGGAGTTGTATGCTAGGTTGCAGTTGTATCCATGAGCGTTCAGGTGCTCGATAACTAGTGCAACACTTCCTGCTGTAATCGGAGTAGCCATGGAGGTACCACGCTTCACCGTGTAGTAGTCCCCGAGATCCGTACTCGCTACTCTGAGTGAGGTTTTTGTAGAGTGGATCCAGGTTCCAGGGGCCACTATGTCCGGCTTTATTCGACCGTCGCTTGTAGGTCCTCTGTTTGAGAAGCCAGCCATTCCCTCTGCGTTGTCACCTTCTTGATCCAACTTGATTGGGGTCCCATACCAATCGCAATTGCCACATACGCTGAAGTAACTTCGTGAATGCAACGCCAGAGTGTTCCTAACGTTCTCCGAAGCCCCTATGGAAAGGATGTTCTTTGCTGTCGCTTGTCTGTTCAATGCCCCTAGGTTAATCTCGCCATCTTGCCCACTGGGACAGTTAGTAGTCTGCCATCCGAACGAGGCGTAGGTGCAATCTCTGGCGTCATTTCCCATCGCAAAAAGGATAGTAAGATCCTGATAATTATTCGCTGCTGCATCCAACTCCATCGTATCCGATGTGTAGTAAGCCCAGCATGAGGGTGAGTTTGTTGCAGTTGGGTTGCTTTGCGTCGGCGCGCATGCATCCGGCCCCGTCCCCCAGGAGTTGGTGTGCACCCTGGCTCCAGCCGCATAAGCCTCAGCATACGCGTCTTCGTAATCCGGAGGGGCAAGTGAGCCGTCATTGTTGCCATAACCAACTGATTGCATGAAAAGGTAGGCGCCAGGAGCCATTCCGCTGTTGTCCTCTCCATTGGGGGAGTTGCTCCCATCGCCCAGTACCGAACCAGCAACATGTGTGCCATGCCCGTTGTAGTCGTTAGGTCCGCCAGTGCCATCTGAGCACGCTCCACAGTTGTTGTATGAGACTACTCCCATAATTCTGCCAGAGAAGTCTGAGTGCACCCCAGAGTTCAGGCTATCGCAGTTGGCCACTCCATCGCATTCAACAGCCGTATCTAGGCCCGAGTCCATTACTGCAACGATCACACCGTCACCGGTTACAGCCCCACCGTGACTCATCATGTTCGACGAGTCAGTCACCCAATCAGCACCGATAATCTGAGAGGCTTCCTGGTTGTCAAACGTCGGTGCATAAGTCGGCTCGATCCATTCGATGAATGGTTGTTCGGATAGCATCTCGATCTCCTTCGGACCAACCAACACATCAGCGAACCTTTGGAGCCTGTAGTCCCTCAGTTCGACCCCAGTCTTTAGTAAATCAGAAAGGTGCCCCGACCCTGAAAGAAGAACTCTGAAAAGGTACTTTTCGCCCTCCATCCCTGCGTTGCCATTTGACTCTCCTTCAATTATTGGAAATGCATCAGGGGCAATCTTATCGATATCGGCTAGGCGAAAAGCTCCAATCACTCCAGCGTCTAGAAGGGTCGCGGGACTTAGACGGGGGACATCGCAATGGAATCCCTGAGGGGCGTAGAATGTCCTACATTCCAGGCCGATTTCTTCGAGTTCCTCTTTCCAGTCTGAGGGAATCGGGTATTCGTGACCCAGTGCATGCCAACCCGAGACAAGCGCCTCCCCGGTAACTTGCTCCCACTCCTGTATTGGCACGTAGCTTGCTGTCCTATAGTACAACGCGGCCTTGCCCGTATTGCCCTCATCCCAATTCCAACCATGCGACGGGTCTTCGAAGTCAACCGAATTCTGATCAAAAGGCAAGTATCCCGGGACCTCTATTGTTTCATTCGAATCTTGCCTTTCCACCAGTTCTTGGGAACCTAAGCCCAATTGGCCGATTGACAAAATGGAGGGGAGTAGCATGACTGCAACCAGCATCAGAGACAGGCGTGACCTCACCGCGTTGCCACTGGACATACTCCTCCTACGTAGTAGGAGGACATTAAAATTGCCTCCGAACCCAATCTTGGAACTCAGTAAAACCATCTGTCGATGCACCACTCTAGTTTGCACAATTGCGCCTCCGATTCCGTGACAAATATCACATACGCCCGACCCGCTCGTCTGCTCCCAATGGACAAAGGAGTACTTCCGTCAGAATCCCTCGAAGACGAGGAAAAACAATCCACTGAAACCAATCCTAACTCTGAAGCAGAAGATAGAATCGACGTTGAGTTGGACAGGATTAGGGATAGGAGGGAGAACCCCGGTCAGAGTTTCCTATACAACACAGTTGTTCCCCAGACATTCGACGACTTCACCTTGGTCTTTGGACTGATGGCCGGCCTGATTTTCTTCGGCTCGATTTCACTGGCCTCATCTGGCTTAATCATGGGAGACTCTATCGTGATTGACGACTCCTTGTCAGGAACACTTCTGGACCCAAATGATTGCGTTGACAAGAGGGGCGAGATTTGGATTGATACTTGGGTCGAGAATGATGATTTGAGAATCGAAAGCCATAACGTCGCATCGTTATCATCATCTGCAATTTTCGTCTATGTTTGGAACGCATCAGAATTTACTCTCGAAGAAGGCCATCAAACGGACTACGAATTTGATTTGCTAGAAGGTGGAATTGGGGATCTGGAGATTGAACTCAGTAAGGAAGATTTGGTCGATGGAGATTACTTTGTCCGAATTATCGTACTCAACCAGAAAAACACCTCAGATGACTGGTCAGATGTTCCCATCGAGGATTTGTCAGATAAGCTAAATGCATCACTCCTCCAAGATGGGTGGCCGGGAATCACCATTAAGGATTTAGAAATAGAGTTGCACACCAGTGATTCATCCTCCTTCTTTGGATCTGACGAAAACCATAGGAAGATGGAGGAATTCGATGATGAAAAAAGAGCTTGCTTCACTATTCAGCGAATGGGGGTTTGGGGCTGGGGTCTGATGGGTGCAGAGTGGGTTGGCGGAAGGGAGACGGCAATGCTAACTGGGGGGAATGCAGAAGTTCCACCTTGGTATATGGCGATAGTATCCCTGGGAATGTCCATCTTTTTCCTTTGTGTACAGTATCCTTTGATGCACAGATTATACCATAGAGAGACGGATGACCTCTTATCCAGTGATCAAATGGAACGGCTAATTTCCAGAACGATTGAAAATGCCTCCAAGAGGCTACAGATTAAGCCTGATATGAATTCGATACGAGTCCAAGATAGGGCAATTTCAGTCGATGTTTTCCTTCAGTATGATACTACAAGGAAGACCATAATGTCCCCGATCGAAGTGAAAGGGACGATAATCAAAGACATCCTAAACGAGTTTCGAATCTTCGGAGAGATGAGGCCGCTTCAGATCAAGACGGTTTGTTCTGATTCAAATGAGGGGGAGGGCGAAACGCTTGATTTCGACATATCGGGAGAAGTCAGCCTATCTGATGACTACAGCGTCTTCTTTTCCTCAATAGGGCAGTTTGGCAAACTAGAGGAGTCATTCAGGGACAGCATGTCAAGATGGTTCAGGAAACATGACGTTGCAGACTACGGCTCCGCTATTATGGCAGATGAGGATGCAGTCTTTGTCAGGGTAATTTACAGGCCAGTCATGAAGTTCGCCTATTTCCTTTTCAAACCAACATACGAGCACCTTCAAGGTGACCTAAGGAATCATCTTGGTTCCGATTTGGGACATCTCCTAGGTGACAGAGAACTGGTAGTCAGTGCAAGGAATGAGAAATCAACACTGGGCGACAGAGCAGTCGCCGGACGAGTTGAGCAGGGTTCGGAAGAGCACACCGGCGAGGCAATGGTGGCGAAGAGAGATGGCATTCCGGGTGCCCTATTGCAGAACCCATTCATGGGGGACATCCTATCTTCTGTGGAGTATGTGGCCCACAAGAACAGAAAAAGAATTGACAAGTACGGCTTCTGGGGTCTAATAGTCTTCGTCTGGATACCATTCATGGCTAGCGGGGTGCTTGTTGGGGCCATGCTGGGACTGGTTGCTCGAATGAGATTCCAGAGGGTACTCGCCGCATGCTTCATCGGCGGCACTGCAGCCTCGATAACATGGGCATACACTGCAAGGGGCATTATCGAGGTCATGGAGAGGTATCACGCTGAGGCCTTCGTCCCATTCATCATCCTACTAGCAATAGGATTCACATGGCTCAAGATTAGAGACAATAAGCGTCATCGAAGAGAAGAATTATTCAAGGAGTCAATGACATTCTTTGCTGGAGCCTCAGACTAAAATGATGGTTTTGGTCGAGAAAGTCAAAGACCTATCTCATTGAGCCCCCGTCATGCGAGTCGTCTCTTGGAACCTGAATGGGATTAGAGCCGCTCATCGGAAGGGACTCGTTGAGTTCATCGAACGCATCGATGCTGATGTCATGCTTTTCCAGGAAGTTCGTGCTTTGCCAGAGCAGATGCCAAATGATTGGACTCAGCCTCAGGGATATGAGGTAATTTGGCATCCTGCCCAGAAGAAGGGTTACTCAGGCGTGATGTCTTGTTCTCGTGTTGGCATGGCCGAGGTCGGAAGGGGAATAGATACCGAACTGGACGAAACTAGAGACCCAGAGGGAAGAGTCTTGGTCACAAAACACGAAAATCTGAGTTGCATAAACATGTATCTGCCGAATGGGTCCGCAAGGCAGGAGCGTCAGGACTACAAGGATCAGTGGTTGGAGGACATGCTTCTGTGGAGCCAACAATTCATCGAGTCATCCGAACCTGCACTATTGTGCGGGGATTTGAACATCGCCCATACTGAGGACGATATTTGGGATCCCAAGGGAAATAAACGGACTTCCGGATTCCTTGAGCACGAGAGAGCTTGGTTCGATAGGATGCTGGATTCCGGGTGGCATGACCTCCTGAGGATTCACGTTGGCTCAATGAAGGGGCCTTACTCGTGGTGGTCGAATTTCCGAAGAGCAAGAGAGAGGGATAGGGGTTGGAGGATTGATTACATACTAGCAAACAAAGCCGCTAGGCCCTTGATGAAAAATGCCGAGATCCTGAGGGAGGGTGGGATGGTAGTTTCAGACCACGCTCCAGTGATTGTTGACCTCGAACTCTAGTATACAAATTGCCCCAGAAACTAGGACATCGGGCAACGGGACTATTCAAGAGAGGTGACATTGGCGATAATACGTGGCAGATGCACTAGCAAACCACCTGGAAACCCTCCTCCCGGGAGGCAGAGGGGTTTGGGTACCTATTGACCATGGGGCATCCTCATTTCCAGAGCATGGATTGATGGACAGTGATTCAGCAGTAGACGCAGCAATAGAGGGTGGCGCAGACGCCATAGTTCTCCATAAGGGGCCATTATCTTATCATTTTGATAGAACTGCTTGGGGTAGATTCGTCTGCCATTCTTCGATGTCCACAATCCATGGTGGCCCTCGCTCCCAAGACAAGGTCAATGTCTCCAGTGCTAGAGAGTGTTTTTCGAGAGGGGCAATTGGCATTTCTGGCCAGGTAAATATCGGGGATCCAGCAGAACCAGAGATGATTCAACGCATGTCAGGAATTACTTCAGAGGCACTCGAAGTAGAACTTCCAGTTCTGGGGATGTTCTACCCAAGAGGACCCAACTTGAGATTGGATCCAACGGATTCTACCATGGGCGTTGCCCATGCTGCAAGGCTGGCATGGGAATTGGGCTGCAACGTCGTCAAGGTCCCATGGACTGGTACGGAAGAATCCTTCAGAATCGTCACATCTTCAGTCCCGATACCAGTTCTAGTCTCAGGCGGGGAGGGAGGGGTTGAATTCTCTCAGATCCTAGAAATTGTCGAGAAATCCATCAATGCCGGCGGTTCTGGAGTATGCATTGGAAGGAACGTCTTCGGCGCAGAAGATCCCGCATCTCACATCAGGTCTCTAAGAGCAATAGTTCACGATGGGAAATCAGCAGAACATGCAGCAATGCTTCTGGGGTGAATTGATGCAGATTTGGTCCGATTACACCGATGAAGATCCTGCCAACAGGGAATTAATTAGCCGATTCTGGGATGGATTCTCCGCAGATGTCTCTGAAGTGCAAATCGATGACCCATCGGATCAGGACGAAGCAATGTCCCTAATTGGATTAGTCCCATGGATTCTGGTTCGATGCTCAGACTGGACCATGGTCCCACTGGAGAATCTAGTTGCAGCATCAAGGGGAACCAGTACCAGAATTGCAGCAGCCATCGATGAAGAAGTTGAACTAAATGGAGCAGCATTTGCACTTGGAGGTGGGGTAGACGCAATCCTAGTCAAAAGCCATCTGATTGATGATGCCGTTTCTATTATTGGCGGGAATTGGGATAAGGAGGAAAACCGAGAAGCCGAGGCAGTAATCGAAGAAGCTAGGATTCTATCAATTGAGGGCGCAGGAGTGGGTGAGAGGGTATGCGTTGACCTGACAAGGAGGATAAATGATGGCCATGGAATGGCCATCGGCTCAATTTCCGGTAAGCTTTGTTTAATTCATGGTGAGACCATTAGATCAGATTACGTACCCACTCGGCCATTTAGGGTGAACGCGGGGGCAATTCACTCTTACGCACTAATGGCGGATGGTAAAACCAAGTATCTGAGCGAATTGTCTTCTGGCGATGAAGTTGCAATTCTATCTTCATCTGGCAATCTAAACAAGGCTACAGTTGGGCGTCTGAAAGTAGAGACCCGACCACTGTTGCTGATTAGATTTGAAGTTGCAGGGTCAGAGGGGCAAGTGGTAGTCCAGCAAGCAGAGACTGTGAGAATGATTTCTCGAAATGAGGGCGTGATTTCAGTTACAGATGCCAAAGAAGGCGATGAGATCTTTGTTCTCACAGATAGTGTGGCAAGACACGTGGGTTTCGCTCTAAATGCAGAGGTGGAGGAGAAGTGAAGATCCTTGGATCAGGCAAGGCCAACGGTGCCATTTCAATCCTACATGCCGTGGGCATTGGGAAGGGCTGCTCTGTAGGAATTCAATTAGAAACTAAGGTCCAAATCGTAGATGAGCCAAACAAAGTTAATGGTGACATGCATCGACTTCTAGATTCAGTCGAGTATTTCTGGAGAAAGGAGGGGCTCCCAATCCCCGATGAATTCGGATGGCAGGTAGAGAGCACGATTCCAATTGGACAAGGACTCAAGTCCAGTTCTGCTCTTTCGTGTGCCGCATTTAGGGCTCTGAACTCTTGCTCATGGACCGGGCTATCAAATTCAGAAATAGCGGACCTCGCTGCAAAGTCTCAGATAATGTCGAAATGCGCGATAACTGGAAGCATGGATGACAATTGGGCGGCCTTGGAACCCGGGTGGAAACTTGTTGACCCAACTATGGGTGCATCCGAATCAATCATCATCCAAGGCAAGATGGATGAAAGCCTGTCAGTGTTAGTTTGTCTGAGAGGAGAGCGTTCGTTAGAAATTTCACCAAAAAGATTCCTAGAACAGAGGCAGATCTTCGAGAGGGCATTGGCATCGATAATGAGTGGTTCCCCTCTTGATTCACTGTCATCAAACGGAATGGCGGTTTCTGCCGCTACAGATGACCACCAGGCTCTTAGAATATGCAATCTCTGTATCGCTTCTGGCTCCATAGCTTCTGGAATCAGCGGTTCAGGGCCGGCAATTGCAATAGTTTGTTTCGAAGATGACGCAGAATCAATATCTGCAATAATCGAAGAAATGGGACTTCTGACCATCCAAACTAGATTTGCTAGTAGCATCGCTACTGTGGAAGAGGTGGCATGATGGGGATGGGATTGGGCGATCGGTTGAAGGTGACACTATTCGGCGAGAGTCACGGAAAGTGCGTTGGCGCTTTAGTCGAGGGAATCCCCCCTGGAACCGAAATCGATTTGCAATCACTTTACGATGATTTGTCTAGAAGGAGGCCCGGTAGGAGAGGGTTGTCATCTCGACTGGAACTGGATGAGTGCGAGATCCTATCTGGAGTTTACGAGGGCAAAGCCACCGGATGGCCTCTTCTGATGCTAGTTCGTAATTCTGATGTCAGGTCATCAGACTACGCATTCTTGCCTGACCATCCCCGTCCCGGGCATGCAGATATGGTGGAGGGAGTTAGATCTGCGGGGTCCAGTGACCCTCGAGGGGGCGGTTCCCAATCAGCCAGACTCACTCTAGGGCTAGTTTCAGCAGGAAGTCAAGCGAGGACAATTCTGGAAAACGCAGGATGGTCTTGTACAGCCCATCTAAGCAGAGTCGGTGAAATTTCTGCAAGGCCACTGATAGAGCTAGTAAACTCGGATCGAATCGATGACGCCGAGTCAGAAATGTCCAGACTCAATTGTAGGGATCCGGAAGCTGCTCCAAGAATGGCAGACATGATCAGACGAATTCGGAGGGAAAAGGACTCCATCGGATCTGTGGTTGAGTTGTTGATTCAGGGGCTGCCAATAGGTGTCGGAGAACCTTGGTTCGATGGCATCGAGCCATCTCTAGCTAGGGGTCTGATGGCCATTCCTGGAGCGCGGGCAATCGAGTTCTCGAACGGTTTCGAATCATCGAAGATGAGAGGTTCAGAGAACAATGACATGTGGGTCCCAGGACCTGAATTCCCACAATTGGAAGGTGCGGACACGGGCGATGCAGACGGGGCTCTTGGAGGGAGATCAACAGGTTCTCCGATTAGGGTGTTGGTCCACTTCAAACCACCCAGCAGCCTTCCTAGGGAGCAATTTACCCTGCACCTGCCAAGTAACGAAACAAAGCCTCTCAAGGTTGGAGGGAGGCACGACCCAGTAATCGGGCCAAGAGCAGCTCCCGTCGTTGAGGCAGTCGCAATGCTCGTAATCACTGATTTGGGATTGATGGGCGGATTCCTCTAATCAGGCTTGCCTCTCAAGGTACTGTTGAATCCTAAGGGGCAGGTTGATCGCGAACATCGCAGCAATCACAATGAAAACAAGAATTGTTCCCAGTGCAACTCCGTAAACGCTCGTCAACTCGACACTTTCCTCGAGCCTATTTGCTGCTATCGGGTCAAGAATTCGAACGAAAAGAGGGACAAAGAAATTGATGAAGAGTGTGAGTGTGGCTACCACTGCTGCAACTGCGGGCGTATAGCCCAACGCTCTGTTGTACCTATCTGTGATACTTTTCACGTTCATCACGTAAACCTCTCCAGTTCTTATCGAGGTATCCAGCATGGAGAAACGGATTACTGCGCTCGATATCTCCATGTATACAACAAGGAAAACAGCATATAGGATTAGAAGCAGTTTCTGAATCACCTCATTTTCCGGCAGGAAACTCAGGCCAAACTCAACTTTGCTGCCTGCAAATCTGATAGTCACCAGAATAAGCGCTACATATGACAGCAGCATCGCTCGTTGATCCCTCTGCCACACTCCCCAGAACCCAGAAACGACCCCGATTAGTATCATCAGAAGATGGACCCACAGGCCTAGAAAACCAATTCCAGCAATGTTCGTCAGAGCGAACCAAGCTGTTCCCGAAACCGGAGTGAGCATGAATGTGAGGAAACCTAGGACCAAGAGTGAACCAATTGCCCCCATTTGCAGAGTTAAGACCATCTTATTCGGTGAAACGAACTCCCGATTAACTAGTACCGGACCTCCAAAGATTGCATCTATCCAATTTGGAATTGCTACTTCTGGCACCGCGTCATCGGGGATTCCCGAGTCTGCCTTCATAGTTCCTGCAGCCTTCTTCCTGCTAGGGGCAGAAGACCTCACAACCTTGCCATCATACAAGTGCGATGTGTCTACTGGTCCCTTTCCTTGTTCCGCCATCTAATACACCTGCCTCAGAAACCTCTTGCCCCCGCCAATGCCGTGAAAAGCAACATGTCAGGCTCCCAATCCATCACATAGGCCCCCAATCCTCTTAGCTCGGTCATCAAGATGTCTCTCTCAGTTTTTAGGACCTCATAACCAGTCCTGTCTATCCTCCTAGCGTCGAATTCGAATTCTAGGCTACTTGGGGAGAGTATGGTGACCTCGAAATTCCTGGCCCTGAGGTCCCTAACAGCATCCACAATGGTGGGATCGTCCTCCAGGGGGGAAAGTATGATGATCGGACTTCCACGATGAATGTGAGGCATTATCCGCGTCGTCACAATCTTGAGTGGGGTGTTGCCCTTGGCCATCGCACCTGCTAACTTTGTCAAGATGACATACAGCTGCTTCTTGCCAGTATCCCTGTCCACCGAAACAATTTCGTCACCGTAAACCACAAGTCCAACCGAGTCCCTCCTGGATAGGAAGTGCTGCGTGAGGCTAGCCGCTGCCCTTGTGCTGTATACAAGTGAATTCCTGCTCACAGGACCAGTTTCGCTGACTGACCTGCTATCTACTAGGATGATGACATCGCTTACGGCGTCTCTTTCGAACTCGTTAACCATCATCTTTCCATCTTGCCTTGCCGTGGCCTTCCAGTTAATTTTCCTCATCGGGTCCCCAGGAAGGTATTCCCTAAGGTTGTAGAAATTCGAGCCCTCTCCCGGGTTTCTTATGTTCACCGCGCCAGTGAAAATCTTAGGAACCCTACTCTTGATCATCGCGTCCTTGATGTCCTCCATCTTCGGGAAAACCAAGAAGTCGTCATAGAGCTGGACCTCTTTCTCATTGTGGAAGAGACCCAGCTCGTCCTGTACCCTGATGCAGACCGGGCCAATGGTGTAGAAACCTCTCAGAGGGGTCTCGATTGTGTAGGAGATCTCAGTCTCCCTTTTTGGGCCAATTTCCATTAGGACGTAGTTTGCACCCTTCTTGATTCTCATGACCTCTGGAACCCTGTCACGTAGTTCGAGCACCTTGGCCATCCCCGATCTGTTCTGGATCCTCAGGGTTACGTCAATCTCGCCATCCTCGAAAACTCTGGATGTTGAAGTCTTCCTCATCGCTACGATGCTCTGAAGCTCAACCCCTTCGTCCATCACTGCCTCTTCCACCCTCCTTCCTGATGAGGCAACATCGCCATGGGCAGTTCTCAGGGCTGCCCATGTCAGGAATGAAAGTAGAACCACTGCCACTGTCACAAGTTGTTGGTTACGTAGAACTAGGCCCAGCAGGTACATCGCAACCGAAAGCGATGCGAACATCGCTGACTTTCGGCTCCAGGCCATCTTTCCACCTCGTCATCACTCAGACGGTCGGGACATTCGCTGCATTCTTCCCATGTAGAATATCTCGGATGACCTCTCCGGTTTCCAGTCCCTTAATCTGATGCTCTGGCTTTAGTATGATTCTGTGAGCCACTGCCAACTCTGCAATGGACTTCACATCATCAGGAGTCACGAAGTCCCTTCCACGCATTGCTGCAACCGCTCTACTGGTCTTCAGTAGTGCCTGTGAACCTCTTGGGGAAGAACCAACTAGGACTCTAGGATCTTCTCTAGTCCTAGCCACGATATCCACCATGTACTCCCTCACGGATCTGTCCACATACACCTCTTCGCATGAATTCTGCATCTTGACCACTATGCTTGGGTCTGTGATACTGTTGACCTCCACCTCATCGGTCTTACGGTTGATCCTCCTCTGGAGGATCTCATTCTCGTCTGCCCTATCGGGGTATCCAACCATCATCTTCATCATGAATCTGTCAAGCTGGGCTTCAGGCAGGGGGTATGTCCCCTCTTGCTCGACTGGGTTCTGAGTTGCCATAGTTAGGAAAGGGGAAGGGAGCTTATGGGTGACAACCCCAATTGTCACTTGCTTCTCTTGCATGGCCTCAAGTAGAGCGGCCTGAGTCTTGGGTGGGGCTCTGTTGATCTCGTCCGAAAGAAGAAGATTACAGAAAATCGGCCCTGGCTTAAAGGTGAACTCCCCCTTCTTAGCGTCGTAAATGTTGGTCCCAGTAATATCTGCTGGAAGCAAGTCTGGAGTGAATTGGACTCTCTTGAAATCGCATCCAAGTGCATCTGCGAAGGTGTTCGTCATCAGGGTCTTTGCTAGGCCTGGGAAATCCTCGAACAGAAGGTTTCCATTTGACAGAATGTCCACCATTACGTTGTCAATTACGTGTGACTTTCCGATGATTACTTTCTGAACTTCTGTGCTTATTGCCTGCCCCATTGCCCCCGTGGCCGCCAATACTTCGTCCTTCTTACTCGATCCACGAGCCTCTTGGGCCTTTTGGGCCAAAACTGCGTCATGTGCACCCGAATCAGGTGCCTGCATCCCTCTTGCTGGTTCTGTTTCACTCATTTTTTTCACTCCATTTCTTAGTTATTTTTTCCCCATCGGCGAATAGTTTGCATCAACTTGCGCAACTCTTGAGGCGTGTACGTCCGGCTTTGGCTATAAGCCAATTCCACGAGACGTGGATCCCCAATCATCGCCTGTACCTCGGGCGGTGGCCTCATTGCCATCTCGTCCCGAGTCAAATCATGGTGAATCCTAACCTTGGTGAGGAGGGCCCTTCTAACCCTGTCTCTATACGTTGCAGGGTCTAGTTTATCAGGACGCTGGTTGAATTTTGTGAGATCGAAAACATGCCTCCAGTTTTCCTTTTCCGGCACTACCATCATGGCCACTAGCAGTAGGAGAGCTACATTGAGTACCACTAACCACTTCAGAAACTGGTTCGAGGTTAGCAGCACGACGGTCCCCATAGTCTGGACGAAAGGCTCTGAGAGGACTCCCGTCACGTGTCTACTTTCATCAAAAACAACTTGGAAATTGGCCGGATCGCTTCTTATGGGGGCATTGAGATCTACGTTGTCAAACTCCATCATATCGTAAACTAGTAATCTGAAGAACCTCTCATTACCCCCCCAATCGTTGTTATTCAGGATTTCCTGGGTCCAGCAGTTGTTTCTAGTGTAGTCACCTATGGCCGAGCAGTCTTGACTCAGCCCCTGGTCCTGTGCAACCCCTAACTGCCATAGCATGTTTGAGAAAGCCTCGTCATCGGCAACGAACACTATGCTCCCCGTAACTTCCAATTCCCCCACTCCTGCCGAGAAAGCCCCCCTCCCCTCATCAGCAACCTTGTCTAGGACCTTTATTCCGGGATAGTCGAACCTCATCATTAGCCGCAGATCCCCCGTAGCGGGATTCTCTGGGTTTGTGGGGTCACCATTCCCGACTCTGTCGATAAAGGCCGAAGGAGAAGCCCTTCCAAGAGTCATTATCTTCCTGTGGCTCGGGTCCTCAAGATCCTTGTCAGTGGCCTCGAACATCATTCCGGTAGGGCCCCTGTACATCACTGGGAGTCTGCAGTCTTGCAAAGACTCAGGATTCTCAACTTGGAAAGCCGTACATCCCTGCATTAGTGCCCCTGGTGACATCTCGTCAATGTCTTGGTTTACTGGGGACGCGCTCCAAACATTACCCCAGTCGATGAATTGCTCAGATTGTTGCGTGTAAACCCAATGCTGCTTATCATCCTTCAGCGGGGCATCCATGTATCTGACGCCGAATAATATGGCTAGGTTGTGAGCTTGTGTGTTATCGGCAGCAACAATTACCTTGCCCCCCTTTTCCGTAACGAAGCGGAAAATCTCATCTGCTTCAGTTTGATCGATTGGCTTCTCTGGTGCGACAATCGTCAGCAGTGTGCGATGTGGGTCTTTCCAGTCATTCACAAGCATTGGGGTTGACATCGTGTTAGCAACGTAGTAACCTTCTTTCCTGTTCTCCACATACTCTCCTTCGAAACTCTCCCTCATATCCGATAACTGACCTAGGCCGCTATCATCGTATGCTGAGTAATTTGTCGACTTTCCGACAACGAAGAACATGGGTAGTACAAGCAGCATAATCGATGTAATTACCAATGCATACATGACGTTCCTATTGAATCGAACTTCTCCATCTACCTCTTCTGGCATCCTACGAACCCCTATTCAAGTTGGACCTCCGGCCCAACCAACATCTGTCGGACTATCAAATCACGGTTATATGTTCCTGAGTAAAGTTCGTTCAACTGGGCGGTATCACGTTTTTACTGGATTTTTTTATTCGCCCCTGCCTCTGGAGAAGAAAAGGGCACCCAGCAAACCAGAGATGGACACAAGAGCCCCCGGGGCGGCCAGATTCGACTCCACCGAGTCCTCTGAACTGCTGCTGTCACTTCCCGGGTTACTAGAACCCGAGTCGCCTGTTGGAGGTGGCTCAACCGTAACTCTCACCTCATCTTCTGCCATGGCATTGCCACCCTCGCTCATCTCCCTCTTCGAGGTCACTGTTACCGTGATGTCACAATGCCTCTTGGGATGACTCTCAGATGCTGTTATTTTCAGATTCGCATCCTTTTCTTTACCAGATTCGATGTTACCGCTTAGTAGCGCATCTAGGCCATTATCGGTGGTCAGTAGTGGACAGTCGTCCTTTACATCAACTTCTTCGACTCCATCTTGTGCATTTCCATTGTTCGTCACAGTCACTGTTAGGATGGTGTCGGAACCTGCATTCATAGGCCCGAATGGCTCAGAAATTTCTACAGACAGATCAAAAATGGAAGGAATCTCTAGGTCTCCTTCCCTGTTCTGGGGAGAAGATAGGGGGTCAGGAATGCCTTGTCTTGCTGTTATTTTCGCGGAAATCGAGAATTTCTCCTTCTTTTCTGCATCATGGGCTAGAACGTCTATTCCGCTAATTTTGAGGTCGAATGACTCATTCGAACCTGCAGAGATGGTCTCTCCCTCGGGGGCATCGTGTTTTCCATCAAATGGGATGCTGAATTCAAACTCTACGGTTATCTCAGTCAATCCGGAATTTTCTACAAAGAACTCAACTTTGACTGTGCCATCATCGGCTATCAAAAACGGATTTGTTGAGTCCTCTTCAGGGTAGTTAATACCCAATTCCCAAGCATCTAACTCTTGTGCAGAAGAAGGGATTGCAGTGAAGATTGCCAATGTGAGGATAGATCCCAAGAGAATTGAGGTAAACCTTGAACCCATCAAATCACCAGTAAGTCACTACACGCCCTCTTCGTTAAGACCTTCACCATTTTTCTTCTGTACGCAGGGGAGAACCAAGTGTTCTGTACCGGCTTCACCGCCTTTCTAATCGACTCTGCTAGATCTTCAATCGTTTCGGCACCTCGCCAACTTGACAGTGCCCCTTCCGCTTCCTCCAAATGCAGGCTCGGAATCGACTCTAGACCCGTAGTAGCTACTCGAAGCCTTTCGGGTCCTTGACTGGAAACTCCCTTCCATAGTACAGCAACGCCCGCCTCTGGGAAGTCCCACGAATCTCGCTGCCTCAATTTCTGGTAATCTCCGACCCATTCCGAGGAATCTTCTGGGATTGTCAGGTGAGTCACCAACTCTCCCTTTTCTAGGATATTTCTTTTCATTCCATCCAACTCAAAGAATTCAGAAAGCGGCAACGACCTAACTCCCTTTGGCGAGGCAAGATGTATTGACGCTCCAAGGCACATCAGTACTGGCGCCAAATCTGCCTGATATGTTGCGACACAGAGTGTGTTCTGATTTGGAATTACCCTGCAATCTGCATCTGTCCCGCAGTCACACTTATGGCACCAATCAATCGATTCTCGCCATGTTTCAGATTGATTGATCCAGTAGCACCTGGTGTCTAGGCAGATGTTTCCCCCAACTGTTCCAGATTTTCTAATTAGTATGCTGGCAACAGAATTTGCCGCCTTAGCTAGAACTGGATGGGTGTGGGTGTCTTCTGCCAATTCGCTAATGCTAACCATTGAACCAATGTGTCCCTCGCTCAATTCCCTTAATTCAGGTATAGAAGATAAAGAAATTACATGGCTCTTCACATTGATGTGCCATTTGTAATTGGGCAATAGGTCGGTCCCACCAGCGATCCAGTCGAACTCCTCTCCAGAATCCGCAAGATCTTGTGACATCTGAAGGGCCTCATCCAGGCTCTTCGGTGAAAGGACTCTAAATGGTGGCATCTTCATTTTGTACCCTCCATGTGGCGTCTCTCGGTATGCTTCCAAGCACTCCCAGCAAGGCGGGGGGAAGCGAGGTACACCTCATCTGGAGTTACCCTGACTTCCCATCTGGGATCAACTTCATCGGGAGGCGTGGAAGGATCCAATCCAAACAGGGCCCCATTGTAGTAATCACCCCTATCTTCATCCAACCTTCTTTCCTTGTCTCTTGACTTGTGTTTCTCCCCTCTCTCCTCCAGGGTCTTCTGAAGTTCAGAGTACTGAAGAGATGGGCATTCTAGTTCTGTAGGATCTGAAACCCCTTCGTTTCTGCAGCGCTTCTCAATCATCTTGAAGACCTTCTCGGGAGTCATAGGGAGTTCCGAAGTCCTGACTCCTACTGCATCGTAAACAGCATTACAAACAGCAGGAAGGATTGGTAGAAGTGGTCCTTCTCCTGCTTCCTTTGCACCAAAGGGCCCCTCTGGGTCATTCGACTCAACAATAATGGGAACTACCTCGGGCATCTCATGGACACTCGGGATTTTGTAGTCAAGGAGATCTGGATTCATCAGATTCCCATTTCTTCCATATCTCATTTCTTCAGAGAGGACCTGTCCCATCCCCATGTGGCAGGAACCGATGATCTGCCCCTTCACTGCCAGTGGATTTAGGGCCTTGCCACAATCATGAGCAGCCCAGACTTTGTCCACCTTTGTCTGCCCTGTTTCCACATCCACAGTCACTTCTGCCACATATGCTGAGAAGGAGTAGGCAGGTGCGAGTCCTGCCGCCGCTCCCTTGTGTGTCCTCCCCATCGGCGGTGTTCTATACGCGCCGGATGAAACCAATGCACCCCTGTCCTCTTGTGCCTTGTGAAGGGCCTCAAGATAAGAAACGCCAACTGCTGGGTCACTCTTCAGAAATATTCTACGATCCCCAATAACCAGCCCCTTCCTCTCGGCTCCTGTTATTTCCACCGTCGCATCAATCAACTCGTCCCTGATTTTCATTGCCGCGGAAATGGCAGCATTTGCATTCATGAAAGTCACTCTTGACGAGTAAGATCCCAGATCAACCGGAGAAGTATCAGATTCTCTCGATTTGACTCGAATCATGTCAAGAGGCAGTCCCAGCACCTCTGCAACCGATTGGGCAACAACTGTATCCGAACCCTGACCAATGTCTGCAGCACCGGTATGAATGGTCACTCCCCCATCCATATCCACCTTTAGATGGACGGTTGCGTGTGGGAATTTATTCGGATCCCAATGTATAGGCAACCCGCTCCCGGAGATGAAGAAACCACATCCGATACCAATTCCTTTGCCCAAGGGGAGCTTTCTGAATTTCTTATCCCAACCGCTCTCTTCCTTAACCCTCTCAAGACAATCCCTCATTCCAATACTAGTTACTCTAAATCCTGTAATTGTCGCTGAGTGGGGCGGGAGTAGATTTGCCAGTCGTAGCGTAATCGGGTCAACTCCAAGCTCCTCAGCCAAATCGTCCAGGCCAACTTCTACAGCACATCTCGAGTTTACCGCGCCATGGCCCCTCATTGCTCCACTAGCTGGCTTATTTGTCCATACTCTGGCCCCAGTGTAGTGAAACGCCCCAATCTCGTATGGAGCAGTGTGGAGGACCCCATTGTAGTAGGTCGTCACGTGTCCGAAAGAGGCAAATGCTCCGCCATCAATTAGGGCATCAGTTTCAATCCCACAGATCCGACCTTCCTTGTCTGCATGGAGATTCATTTCGATTCGAGAGGGATGTCTACCCCTATTTACCCAGTAAACCTCCTCTCTGTCGAAAGTGATGCGTACCGGTCTACCGGACTTTCTCGCGAGAATAGCAGCGCACATTTCATGAGGAAAAGGATCTGATTTGCCGCCGAAACCACCGCCTACAAATGTTCGATGCACATTGATCTGGTGCATTGGGATTTCAAGAACATCGGCTAGTGCTCTGTGTAGGTAGTGAGGGACTTGTTGCGGTGTGTATAGGGTTAGTCTTCCTGATGGATCCCAATTAGCGACCACTGCATGCGGCTCAGTGAATCCATGATTGACCCCTGCAAATAACCAACTTTTTTTGTGGCTAGCAATAGATTTCTGAGACATTCCAGCAATATCTCCGAACTCTTGGAAGACCCTCTTCTGGATATTTGACTCGCCTATGTGGTAGTCGCCACGATCATGAATCGGCTCTTCACTGTCATCGAGGCCCTTGCGCATGTCATGAATCGGCTCCAGGATTTCGTATTCTACTTCGATTAGCCTTTCCGCCTCTCTAGCAGTAGCCTCATCTATTGCAGCTACACAAGCAACCAAATCGCCTGCATGACGAACCTTCTCGACCGCCATTGCATGCTCATCCTTTGTTACTGGGAGGACTCCAAACCGGTTTTTCGCATCCTCGCCTGTTGCAATCGACACAACTCCTGGCAACTCAAGTGCTTTTGAGCAGTCTATCGAAAGGACCCTTGCATAATGGTGCGGGGAGCGAACAATTCTTCCAATGAGCTCACCCGGGAGTCGCACATCGTCCCCATAATGGGCCTGCCCAGTAACCTTCCAAGAACTATCCACCAATGCTGTCGGCTTTCCAATAATCTGGCCACTCACTAATTCGTCATGCCTATGGGGGCCCCATGGCTGCTCCAAAGATCCGCCTCGTGAAATTGGAATCTTTTCTGGATCAGTAGCCTCAGAGAACCGGTTTTTTCCACCGGAGCCAGGTCTAGAAAAGGGCAGTTTTCCGGGCTGTTGCCGGTACCCGATTATCTCGTCACCAGAAACCGAATCCTCCTCTTCCTCGGCCATACTAGTTCCCACCAAATCCTGGATGCGGGTCGCTCTTGGGGCTTGTAGAGTCTCCAACAACATTTCCTGAGACTAGAATCTCAGAAGCCGCTTTCACTGAGTCCACAATCTGTTGGAAACCCGTACATCGGCAAAGATTCCCCTCTATCGCATCCTTGATTTCCCTTTCATCGGGCTGAGGGTTGTTAGAAAGTAGAGCCGAAATCACAACTAGAAAACCAGGAGTACAGAATCCGCATTGACTCCCTCCAAATTCAGCGAAGGTCTGCTGAATTGGGTGTAGGTGGTGCCCATCTGCTAATCCTTCGACAGTAGTGATATCGGCACCATTCGTGTCTATTGCTAGAGTCAGGCATGATAATTTAGGCTCGCCATTGACCAGGACAGAACAGCATCCGCAAGTCCCCATGTCACATCCTCGTTTGGTTCCAAGACTGCCGATTTTATCCCTTAGAACATCCAGTAGGATTGCATTGCTCTCTATGAAAATCGAAGCCTCTTCTCCGTTCACAGTGCCATTCCACTGGACCTCATCGGGATGGGGGAGCATCGGGAGTCGGAACTGCACCACATTATGACCAATCGAGTTTATCCTTTGAGCGTTCGGTTCAGTCCAAACCTAGTTGAAATCACTGACGGCCTTCTTTACGACCTCCGACTCGGCTCTTTTTAGATGCTCACCGATGGTACTCCTCGCTATGCCTAACTCATCTGCTAGTTGTTTCAGCGTGACTTCTGAACCATCTTCGTAGTATCCTCTAAGAACAGCCAACTCCAGAACTTCCCTCTGCTTTTCCGTTAGGAAATCATAGTCCTTTTCAGAATCGTTCTTGATAGTCTGGACACTAATCGTATCCGGGGGCATCACAGTTCTGACAAATTCTAAGAAACTACGTATCGAACTTGAAATTCCAAATATTCTGAACTCCAACCCATTCTTCGAATCAATCCCATATGGGGGATAGACATAGATGTTTGATAACCCAACCGCAGATAATGCAAGAGGGTGGGTGCAACGAATACTGACAAGAACGCCACTCTCATCCTCTTCGTGCCTCTCAATAACCTCAAAACTATCCAGTTCTGAGATTTCCGACAGATCATGACCTTCGTTAATTCTCAACTCAACTAGTTGGGTCACTCCGTCAGGCTCTGTGGAGAGGTGGCCAAGAACTTCTATTCTTTCGCAGATCTGCATAAGAGTATCTATCTCATCAATTCCGCTAAGGGAGGAAACCTTCCACCTTAGGAGAACCTTTCTCATAGCCTCGCTGGGTCTTTTCTATATTTAATTGGAGCCCCTAGTTCCAATACGCTTCTCTGATGTCCTGATTCGACTCCATACAGGCCTCGACATCAAATGGCCTCTGAGGCATCGCATTACTCTCATTTAGATGCTCAATAATTGGCTTGACATTACTCTCGTTCACCACGCCCCATCCAACTTGGGTGCATGGGGCCACTGGGGAGACGGGAGTCGTCCCCGACAGGGGGTCCCAAGTTGAGAAAGACGGATACCATGCAGAGAGATTTAGCGCATCCCGCAAATCATCATTCGTCAATGTGAAATTTGTCCCATTCACAATAAAACCCATCCTGTCTTCAGGATCAGCTCCAGAAGACAGGTCTCCGAATTCGGCTCTCAGACTTTCTAGAACCTCCGATAGTAGGCCGGCAGTCCTAGGTGTTGCGAAAGAAGTCCCTGAAGTCCAATGGTACCCATCAATATCGTCGTGGTTGGGCAAAAACTGAGTCCAGTCAGCCGCGATGTCTGGATATGACCCACTCATGGTTTCCTTCTGATCGTCATCCTCCTCTGCATATCCTGAAATCCCTATGCTCCAAGGGGGGCCTGCAGTGGAGTCTTGAATAGCCGGAGAAGGGGAGTTGTCTGCAGCTCCTGTGTGTATCTTCTTTTCTTGAACTACTGCTACTTTGGTGGCATCCTCAATACCGGGCACTGGGAGTGAGAGGATGGGTCCAAAACTAGTAGTGATGATGTCAACCAGTGGTTGGTTCGCAGCCGCTAGTACTGCAGCATCACTGAAACCTTCAACAAAGAAAATTACTGCATCAGGATTTGCGTTTAGTACCGAACCTGTTACTGCAGTTCCATGTCCGTCACTGGGATCATCCAATATCGGTATCTCAGTATTGTCATCGGGTGTCGTTCCGATTATCCTAGTTCCTCTAAACCAAACAATGTCTCCAGATTCAATGATGTCCCAGCAACTCTCCTTATCTGCTTCATATCTCTCTTGCCAGGTTCCATTGGTAGTGATATTGCACACCATGTTTACCCCTAATTGATCAAGCAGCCATTGTGGATATGACTCGTTCATGGTGAAGTGGACATGATATACGTTGATTCCTGTGTCTACTGGGGCTACTACGCTAAAGGAACCGAACTCATCATCAACCCAGAGATCATCTTCAACCCCCCTTTCCTGCTCGCCAAGGCAACCCACCAGAGGTGCCGACAGAAGAAGCAAACCAATCAGAGCAGAGGCTGTTTTCATAGTGCCCCGCTATTGACCACGAATTTCATACTTAGGTTTAGTTGATTGACCTCTCCAATGATAGAACTTCCGCGCAAACAGCTATTGCAATCTCTTCCGGAGAGTCCGCTCCGATATCCAAACCTATGGGGCACCTTACAGATTCTAGGACTCTCTTTTCGATCCCACTTCTGATTCCGGCTCTTTCAAATTCTGCCCACTTCTTCTTCGAACCGATTGCCCCAATCCTGGGTCTCAAACTGCTTCCTGAGATTCCCAGAAGGCCAATCAACAAGTCTTCATCGACTCCCCAATCATGACTCAGAAGAAGTATGTCAGAGAATCTTCTAAGGGAATCAGTGTCCTCTTTTCGAAGAAAATCCTCTACTGGACAACAAATCACCTGTTCTGCATTGGGGAATCTTTCCTGATTGCAAAAATCTTCTCTGATGTCGAAAATACTGTACCCCCAGTCCAGATTATCGCAAACCTGTGCTATTGCGAATCCCACATGACCGCCTCCTGCTATCAGGATGTTTGGCCTCGGATCAATTACTTCCATAGACACAGTCACGCGTCCCCCACATAGGCTGTCCAAGGTAGTCACCTCTTTTCCCTTCCCATCTTTGTGCAACAAGAAAACCTCTACAGAACCACCTTTCTTCCTATTAGCAGAATCCTCTGAAGCTAGCATTCCCTCAAGCTTCTTCCCCACCCTAAGTTCTAGTCCTGCACCGCCCACCGTCCCGAACCTAGATCCCGATGAACTGATTGCTAGTCTGGCACCAGGCTTTCCTGGAACGCTGCCTTGAGCCTCAATTACAGATGCAATTGCGACCCTCTCACCTCTACCCAACCTCTCTAGGGCCCAGGACAGTACGGCGATACCCACGTCCACCTGACCGAGCACTCTGCCTTTGGAGTTACTATTGCTAGCCCAATGCTACATCTAGCATCATCATGATGGTGAAACCAATCATTACCCCCATCGTGGCAATGTCTCCATTTTTACCCCTATGGGCTTCGGGCACCAACTCTTCTACCACTACGAAAATCATGGCTCCAGCAGCGAATGCAAGAGCATAGGGGAGGATTGGGTCTACGTATACAATGGTCGCTGCACCAACTACGGCCGCAATCGGTTCCACCATTGCAGATAACTGGCCCCACCAGAAACTCTCCTTCTTCGTCAGACCCTCTCTCCTTAGTGGAACTGAGACTGCAGCCCCTTCTGGGAAGTTTTGAATTCCAATCCCTATGGCCAAAGCAATTGCTGCTCCCATTCCATCTCCAGAGGCAGCAGCGCCGAAGGCAACACCGACTGCAAGGCCCTCGGGAACGTTGTGTAGAGTAATGGCAGAAATCAGAAGCTTACTCCTGTGCCAACTGGTCTTGACACCCTCAGTTTCTTCCGGTGGAGCGCCCGGATGGAGGTGAGGTAGGTAAGCATCGATTACTCTCATGCATACTCCGCCCATAACGAATCCAAATGCAGCAGGCAGAACCTTCGCCAACCCCTCTCCATCTGTTTGATCGATTGCTGGACCAAGAAGTCCAAAGCAACTTGCTGCAATCATTACGCCAGCAGCAAAACCCAGCATCCCATCGAGTACCTTTCTGTTTATTTCGTGAAAGAAAAATACGAGACCTGCTCCTGCTGCAGTCATGAACCAAGTGAACATGCCCGCCATCAATGCCTGCTCTATTGGACTGAAGCCACCCAGCAAATCTTCGAGATTCACGGTTCTGCGATGAAAACACACTTTTCAATTTTCTTAAAAAATCGAATCTAACTTTTGTCCCAATCCCTCCATGTCAGGAGGGGTGTCAATGTTCAGGTGGAGCATCTCGTCAAAAACTTCGAATCTAGTCGGATCAACTATTTCCCTCAGAGGGGAATCCCCAGCACTCCCTCTGACCCTTTCTACATCCCCGGCAGATAATAGAAGAGGATGCCCTCCCTTTCCATCTTTAATTGGGCAGGAACTCTCCTCCAAACTAATCAGTTGTTCTAGTGTTGAATTTGAGAAACCTGGTCTATCGACTGGCATGACTAGTAATCTGTAGTTTTTCCCCTTTGAATCAATACTCGAGATTCCAACTTTTAGGGAACCAGTTCGCCCTTTCTGGGGTTCGCTATTTTCAACTACCTTCGCTTCTTGAAGATCCTCAGAAATCTCTTCAATGTTAGATTTGTTTGCCACAACAGTGACATCGACCCCAATTTTAGCAACCCTTTCCGACAACCATCCTACCAGGGTGCGTCCCCCGATCCGAATTAGTGCTTTATCAGTCCCCAATCTAGTACTGGAACCAGCTGCAAGAATCACACACTCAATCCGAGGCAACTCCATGGTTGCCCGTTACCAGGCTTCGTAATAGTGCTATACCAATCCGTCTAGCAATCCACTGAGATAAGTCATGTAGGAAAGATAAGTGAGGATCATCAACGAACCAACATTCCTTGAGAAGTCTTTGCCTCTAAGAAATGCCGTAACCACGAAACCAGAAGTTGCAATGACCACGATTATGTCTCTGTTGAACTCGCTATCGACAGTTATCCCTGCTCCAATAATACTGGCAATGCCAAGTATTCCCATGATATTCATTACGTTGGAACCGAGAACATTTCCTACGGCTACACCCCCCTGGCCCCTAAGGCCTGCAACTACCGTAACAGCTAGTTCTGGCAACGAGGTTCCTAGGGCAACAATAGTCAGGCCTATCACCGCCTCAGAAACTCCGAACGTCTCTGCAATGTTGGTCGAACCATCCACCAAAAGCCTCGCTCCTAGCCAAATCATCGCACCGCCAAGGATGCAGGACGGAATTGCGACGGACATTTTTCTTGGAAGCCATGAGTCCTCGAATTCATATTCATCATCACCTGCAATAGCTCTCGAATATGTGTAGTAATAGTATCCTAGTAGACAAACTAGCATTATCACGCCACCCATTAGTGGGACTTCCCCTCCTAATACGAAAATCGCCATAAAAGCAGTAGCCACTATGACAGCTATTGCATCCCGCCTCACGTCTTCTCCACCTTCGGACTTCGCTCCCAGTAATGCTGCAGTTCCCAGAACAAGCATTACATTGGCAACATTCGATCCGAGTACTCCGCCAATTGCTATGTCGGGAGAATCATTTCCTATTGCCTCTATTGCTACAGCCAACTCGGGTAGCGAAGTTCCAACTGCCACTACTGTGAATCCAACAACCAGGGGGGAGACGCTGAGATTTTGTGAAATTCTTGTCGCCCCTTGGACTAATGCTTCCCCCCCTCCCATCAGGAATGCGAAACCAGAAAGAACGAACATTACGTCGACTAGAGTCCCATCCATATGTCAATCCCGCAACATTTCACAAATTACTCTTTGCTAATGTCTTATGCTAAAAAAATCAAGTGCATGCCCTCTCAATATGCCTTACAACTACTTCTACGCTGGGAATCGTGTGATCCTCCAGAGTTGGTGAAAATGGGACTGGCGTATCCAAAGCCCCAATTACAATTGGGGGAGACTCCATCCTCCAGAACGACTCTTCAACAATCCTGCTTGATACCGTGTGCCCGAAGCCTCCCGTCCATTGTGACTCTTGCAGAACAATCAGACGACCCGTTCTCAATACCGAATTGATACAGGTCTCAGAATCAAACGGAACAAGAGTTCTAAGGTCCACTAACTCAACTTCGACTCCCTTTTTTGATGCCTCTCTGGCCGCATCAAGGGCAACATGAACCATTGCTCCCCATGTGACAATTGTGATGTCTTTTCCCCCACGAACTATGCGAGCAGATCCTATGGAACTATTGCCACTTTCAAGCCTCTTCTCTACCGATTCTGTATCAACGACTTGATTGATTGATTCCCCCCAACCAGTCATCCCACCCCTCAGTCCGTATAGCCCAATGTGCTCAAGGTACACCACTGGATCAGGAAGATGATGTGATTCGATTAGAAGGTCATAGGCATCTTGTGGGTTGCTGGGAGAGACGATAACCAAACCTGGATCATTTGTCAACCACGACTCAATCATATTCGCGTGGAATGGTCCACTGCGGGTCTTTGCCCCAAGTGGAATTCTGACAGTTAGAGGCACTTCAGCGCCCCACCTCCACCTTAGTTGAGCTGCGTTGTTTACCAGTGGATTCATTGCAAGTGAAGCAAAACCACCGAACTGAATTTCTGCTAGAGGCCTCATTCCCCCCAAGGCAGCCCCAGTTGCTGAATGGATGATAATTGCCTCGGAGAGTGGCATATCGAGGAGCTTCGTTTGGTGCCCCTTTGCCTTCAGTCCCAGATTCATCCCGAAAGCCCCAGCGACTTCCATATCTTCCCCCATGAAAATCATCTGTTCTCCAAATTGCTCAGCCAGAGTTGCCATGGCATTCTGTATTGATCTACTGTATGTCCATGAGTTTGGAGCATCTGAGAATTCGATGCCGTATTCTCCAGATTTTAGAACCGCTTCTAGGGCATCGCCCTCTCGATCTATTCTACTCAACTGGTGTTCATGACTTGTTGCATCAAACAGTGAGGTCACCCCCCTTACTACCGAATTCCCCTCTGGCCAATCCATTTCTTCCAATTCACTCCTGGCAGCAGCGATCCCCTCCTCCTCTTCCCGTAGTATCCGATTCAGCATCTGTTCTCCGACTCCTAATTTAATCAGCAATTCTCTGTGGTTTGGGAGGGGGTCCTTCTCGGACCAGTATCGAAGCAAATCGCGATCAACATAACCCGGAGGATTTCCACTTGAAGATCCGAGATACAAGTCATCGTGATGGTGAGCATGACCACAACCCCTCATTGTCTCAACATGAATCAGAGTGGCCCCACAATCTTCCATTGCGAACTCTCTAGCCACAGCTGAGGATGCGTAGAACATCCCTGGATCGGATCCATCAATGGTCCACGACGGTATTCCCATTGCGTGCCCTTTGTCACCAAAGGTCTCCGCTCCAGATTGCGCCGAGTTGAAAGTGTCGAGAGCAATCTGATTATTTTGAATCATAAAGCAAATTGGAAGTCCCCGGACACCTGCGAAATTCATCGCTTCCCAGAACTCTCCACTGCTGCTACAACCTTCTCCAACCGGGGCTAGATGAAATCTATTCACTCCCATTTGCTTCGCAGCCAATGCTACCCCGGTTGTAGTTGCACTTGCTATCGGAAGGGGTGCTGTTGGGGGTAGGACTCTCTTCTCCCAATTCCCAATATGCAAATCACGCCCCCCACTTCCCTCGATACCTCCATCCATGTAGGACTCCGCCTTGCCCATTTGGGCTGCAAGAACTTCAATCGGAGTCTGCCCCATGGCTAGGGCGAGCCCCATATCCCGAATCATAGGTGCAACTACGTCTGCATTTTCTCGCTCACTCTCGGGAAGATCAACTGCTCTATTCATTGCAGAAGCACAAGCTGCCACGCCCTCCTGCCAAGTTGATCTGAAACCCTTCCCTCCGAAGGTACCGCCATCTGGGGTGGGCAGTCCCGATGCGAATAGATCCTTCAACTGTTCATCAACTAATCTCGTTCTAATCATCCATCTCTGCCATTGCAATCTATCTTCTACTGTAATTGAGTGATAATGGGCCATTCTCCTAAGGCAAAGTGTAACATCGACAAGGAATCGATCCATCCTCCTTTCTAGGAAAACTTCTCCTGTTCTTCGAGGAATTATTTCCGTTTCACCCAAAGATGAGAGGTTTGGACCAAGAAGGCGTTCTGACATTCTTTTTTTCAACTCAGAAACCAGCATTTCCGAAAATTCGTGGAAACTTTCCCCATCCAGATAATTTGGCATCTTCAGATTGCCCCAGCAGTCAGAAACCACATCCAGATGACCATCGTGCCTTTCAGCAATGAATCCTAGCAATTCATCCCTGACGCACTCGATAGAAACTTTCTGGGGGAATTCTAACGGAATCTCGGGTTTCCAACCCGAACCCCAAATCTTCGGTAATATCGATTGCGGCTCATCATTAGGACGGTCAAGAGCCCCTTCTTCTACAGAGATCCCGGCGTTTCTTCTTGCCGCCTCTTCTACAAGTTCTCCAATCTTAGAACGTGGATCCCTTTCCCATATCTCCAAACTCCTTGTTCTTCCCTTGCCACTGGATGATCTATCCAGTGTGGTCCTGATCCTTTTTTCACATTTTGAGCACTTCCTGTCCAATTTACTCGATTTATTGGACCTAGTTTTCCAAATCTGGTGAAGGCCACACTCGGGACACTTCCAAATCCCTATTCTCGCCGATACCATGGCCGCCCCAGCAGGTATAGTACAACAATATTGGCCATAATTATGGTAATTTAACCACAATTAATTGTTTAATGTGGTATTTCCGTTTTATTAGATCTATATTTTCTTATTTTTACCACATTAAAATAGTGTATTTAGGATAAAAATACCACATTATATCAGATATATTAGTGAAATTAGTGAAAAAGTAGTTAATTACCACATTAAAATAGTGTATAGTGGATAAATATACCACATTAATATTTGACAATACTTGGATCTACATTGTCCGACCAAGAGAGTATGCCCCCAGTTAGGTTGAAAACACGTCCAATTTCCAAATCAGATTCTATGATGAATCTGGCCACAGCAGCCGATCTCTGGCCACTTCTACAGTATACAACGATATCAGTTCCTGTTGGCAACTCGGATAATCTCGTCGGAATCTCAAGATGCATTATTCTGGCATCGGTCCCCTCGATCGAAGCAATAGCCTCCTCATGCGCTCTTCTAACATCAAGTAGGAATGGTTTCCAACCACCCTGTCTCCGTTCGGATAGATCCCTCGCACCAATTTCTTCAAAATCCCTACTCACCGACTCCCCTAGTTTTGTGACCCTAACTCTTTCTGGATTTTTGGAAAACGATAGTGTCCTCATTTCCATCGTCAAAGCATCAATTGTCAGCAACTTTCCATTCAGATTTTCTCCAATGCCCAGAATTACTTTCAGTGCCTCTGTCGCTTGTATTGTTCCAACAATGCCGGGCAATACCCCCAAAACTCCAGCTTCCGAGCAATTTGGTGCTAATTCTGGAGGAGGGGGCGTGGGAAACAGATCACGATAATTTGGCCCGCCATTGAGATTGAATGTCGAGACTTGCCCCTCGAATCTATGGATGCTCCCAAAAATCCAAGATTTATCCAGAACCTCACAGGAGTCTCCAATCAGATATCGAGATTGGAAATTGTCTGTCCCATCGATAATTACATCATAATCTGCCAATATTTCCAGTGAATTACCTTGAGTCAGCCTATCATCGATTCCAATCACATCAATATCGGAATTTAGTCCCTCGATCCAGTTCGCAGCAGACTCTACCTTAGATTTGCCAACCCAAGAAACATTGTGGATGATCTGTCTCTGTAAATTGGATGAACTCACCGCATCATTGTCTATTACGCCTATTCTGCCGACTCCGGCCGCGGCCAAATACATCAATGCAGGAGAGCCCAGGCCCCCTGCCCCCACTACCAGAACCGATGCCTTCAGTAATTTCTCCTGACCTTCAACCCCAACCCCTGGGAGAACTAGGTGTCTTGCGTACCTCTCCCTCTGCTCAGGTCCCAGGTAGTCTGGCATTGTCACCGTGAAAGGGGGTCCAATCAAGTATCTTCGGTCTCTAATATTGTTCCCTATCCGTCGATTGGGTGGCAATCACTCCTGCTTTGGCTCGCAAGTTTCTCAGAGGGCCCCATTCGTGTAAAGCCGGGCAAATGCCACAGTGAAACCGATCCGGCCCCAAACCCGAGTCAAAATTTGTGCCGATTCTGAAGTTATGTCCCTGTGGAAAAATAAATTCCAAAGACGCCGAACAAAATTTTGATCCAGTGGGTCATCGGGTCTTGGAATGCCCTTGAAGTACCTTTCAAGATCGGATAGAATGCAGAACCGTCCACGAAATAGCCAGAGAATTTCTGTGGACGAGTATAGGACAACCACTCCCCACCACATCCATTGGTATGGCCCCAACCAAAGAATGGCACACCAAACTGTAACAATTGTATGTGAGAGATAGAAAATATCCCCGATTCGATGGGATAACCAACTTCTGTCTTGCCAGTTTTCTGGATTTCTGAATACTCCGAATTCTACCATTCCGTCAACTCAGTGTTGATCCTCTAACCATCGCTCAGCATCTATTGCAGCCTGACAGCCCATTCCAGCAGCCGTAATCGCTTGTCTGTACCTTTTGTCAACAACATCCCCCGCAGCAAACACTCCCGGAACTGCCGTCATTGTATTCGTCTTGTGGACGATGTATCCCTCCGAGTCAGTTTCCAACTGATTTTCTAGGAAGCTGGTAATTGGCTTATGGCCTATTGCAATAAAAGCGCCAGCACAACTTATCTCCTCCTCCGATCCATCCCTGGGGTCCTCTAGAATGGCACCAGTAAGTCCTTGTTCGTTGGCAACCCACCTTTTCACCTGCCTGAATGGCTTGATCTCTATCTTTGGATGACCCTCTGCCCTCTCGTACATCACCTTTGACGCCTTGAAAACATCCCTTCTGTGGATTACAGTAACCTTGCTTGCAAACCTCGTCAGGAAGGTAGCTTCTTCCATTGCCGAATCTCCACCCCCGACAACGATGATCTCTTCGTCTCGGAAGAAAGCACCGTCACAAGTGGCGCATGTCGAAATTCCGCGCCCCTTCTGCTCCTCTTCACCTTCTGCACCAAGCCAAATCGCCTCCGCCCCAGTGCAAATAATCAGCGATTCTGCCCTGAACTCCTCCCCTTCCACCCAAACTCCAAAGGGACGTTGCGAAAGATCGACTCTTTCCACGTTCTTGTCTTGGACCTCCAAACCGAATCTTTCGGCCTGTTCCCTCATGTCGATCATCATCTCCGGTCCGCCAATTCCCTTTGGATATCCAGGGAAGTTCTCAACATCCGATGTTAGCATCAACTGTCCTCCTGACATGTACCCGGCGAACATCAAAGGACTCAGCAAGGCTCTGGCCGAGTATAGTCCAGCAGTGTAACCTGCAGGGCCTGAACCAACAATGATTACGCTCCTGACGTCCTCGCCCATAAGTCACCGAGGTGTAAGGCATCCCTTGAATCTTGACAGTCTTGCCACTCCATCGAATAAGGGAAAAATCGAGAAAGAAATCGTAATATAACAATCATCAAGCGGGCCACTCATGCCAAAATACATGTATTCTGGAAACTACACTAAGGAAGGTGCTGCTGGCCTGCTAAAGGACGGAGGCAAGGCGAGAAAGGAAGAAGCCGAGAGGATAGTGGAAGCAATGGGAGGGTCCCTGGAAGCTTACTACTGGTCCTTTGGAGAGATGGATTTTCTTATGATTGCTGACATACCAGAGGAAATGGCCGTAAAGTTCTCCCTCTACGTTGGAGCGTCGGGAGTTTTCAATGGAAAGCTCACTCCTCTAATTACTGTCGAGGGGATGGAAGCTGCCACTTCCACTGAGTTGCCTTCAATGCGCCTTCCGGGCGAATGATGACTTCGTTCACGCTGACATCGCTGCGACCGCACCAACCGCGGACCTAGCGTGTGGCTCTAGCCTAGGCTCAATGTGCTCAGGCTCGGCCCCAGGACCGATTATTCCCAATCCAATCGGCTTGTTATGCTTGATTTGCAATTCAATAATTGACATGGTAACAGAATTGCCCATTACAAGGCCATGATCGGTCTCACCACGTTCGATAATTCCCAAGACAATGGCTCCATGGATTTCTTCATCATGGAGCATCCTGTCAAGAGCAAGAGGCGCCTCCATAGAACCGGGGACCCAAACGACATCCCGCACTTGCAAATTCTTGGAAGCCGCCTCATCTTTGGCAAATTCAAGCATCCTCTCTACTTCCTCGCGATGAAAAGACCCACAAACAATTCCAAGATTCATGATTTACCCATCCTGAGCATCGTCTCCACTACTGCTTGGGTTCTCGAGTCTATCTCAATGTTTACCCTGTCTCCTACGACCTTCTTATCCAGAGTGGTGATTCTGAGCGTCTCTGGAATAATATGCAAACCGAAACTCCCCTCATCGCATTTCCCAACAGTTAGAGACATCCCATCAACAGCAATGAATCCCTTTTCCAGTATGAATGGGGAGCATCCATCAGGTATGGAGATGAGGAGATCCAATCCCTCTCCAACCGTACTCGACTCTATGATTTCCGCCGTTCCCATTACGTGCCCGGATAGGATATGCCCCCCCAACTCATCTCCGAGTCTCATCGACCTCTCGACGTTAAGCAAATCGCCCTCCGACCTATCTGACAAGGTTGTCCTGTCCAGAGTCTCTGAAATAGCATCAAAGGTCACCAGTCCGGAATCTATGCTAACCACAGTCATGCATACCCCATCTAGGGATACGCTTGCTCCAGTTTCGAGTCCGTCTAAGAAATCTCCCAGATCCACTGTTATTTTGCGAATCCCCTCGCCTTCGTCAATTCTCAGAATAGGCGCCGTTCCAGCTACAATTCCCGTAAACACGCTCAGTCCTCCTCATAGGGGCCGCCTTCAGTACTGGGCCACAAATCTAGAATCCTTGCAATAATCTTCCTTGTGCCGTCTAGGTCGTCCGACAAGCCCTCCACTCGCGTCACTTCCACCTTTCCGAAGCCAGCTTTGTCCAAGCCAGACCTAATTGCGTCAATAGAGTGCTTCTGATCATAACCCAGAGCAATAATGTCTGGCTTGACATCCTCAAGTATCTCGAAAATGGGAACTCCGGGCGGATTTCCAATAATCGCTCTATCAACTGGTTTCATGCCTTCCACCATCCTTCTCCTCAACTCCTGACCAGTAACTGGCTCGTGTTTCTGCTTCCTCACGGTCTCATCGTGGGCAATGACGACAATAAGCTCGTCACCAAGCGATTTTGCTTGCTCGACGTAGTGCAAATGACCAGCATGGAGTAGGTCGAAAATACCTACTGCCATCACTCTGACCATCATTGAGACCCCGTTGATATCTTCGCCTAATCCTTTTCATCGAAAGCAGTGGAAATCTGTTCCCCAGTAATCATTGGAATCCCATACCTATCTGCATAATCTCTGGCCCCTTCCAAGGTCAACGCACCATCGCCATCCGGCTCTAGCATCTCGGCACCAATTGTACAAGGGACCAACCCTGCCAATCTGGCTATGGACACTGCCAATTCAGTGTGCCCCTCCCTCGTCTTGAGACCTCCAGGAGACTCTCTACACACAGGGATATGCCCCGGGGTCCTGAATTCCTTTCCTAATTGGGACAGAGCGAAGTCGCCCATTGCACCAATATCTATCAATTCCCCAGACAGCTCTCCGAACCTTCTTGTTGTCAGAGCTCTGTCCCTGTCGGTAATTCCCGTGTACGTCTCCCTATGGTTCAAAGAAAGAGTGAACGCAGATCTTGAATCGTACTGAAGGTCGTTTGTTACTAGATGCCCAAGTACAGGGTTCTCTCCGATCAAGGTATCGTGAGAATGGATGTCCTGTAGCCACGGGAGTCCGAACATTTCCCCGATTTCATTTCCTATTGCTAGGAAGAGAAGCCCTCCGCAGTCTTTGCGCAGTCTCCTAATTACCTCTGGTGTAGCCGATGTTGCGGGCCATAGTAGATCCGTCTCTTTCTCTCTGAAATCAGAATCAAAGATCATTACAGGATTCCCCGACTTGAATGCAGAAATCGCTCTAGCAACTCCGTCGTCCATGCCTCGCGGAGGGGCTATTGATACCCGATACTTTCGGTCTAGAAATAATGATGTCTAGGATCAAACCCCACTGGAGTTATGGCAGGGGGCACCTCATCTTCATCGCCTGTCCGAGTTGACCTTGCTGGGGGTTGGACCGACGTGGGCCCATATCCAGGGGACTTCGGAGGTGAAGTCGTAAACTTCGCAATTAATCTTAGAGTGTTCGCCCGACCTGATCCAGATTCAGGTGCTTCAGAGACTAACTTTGAGTTTCCAGTACCAAGGGGCTCCGGATTGGGAACTAGCTCAGCCATGAACGTAGCATTGTCCGCGCTGAACTCTCCTGATCAAATTGAAGATCCGGTGAAACTAGCCGAGGAAGCGTTTGTTCTGGAGTCCGAATCCGGCAATTACTGCGGTAGGCAAGATCAGTGGGCATCAGCAGTAGGGGGTTTCAACCATCTGCTGTTCATCGGGGATTCGGTCGAGAGGATGCCATTTGAGCCAATGAGATCGTCAATGAATTGGCTGAAGAAGCATCTCGTCATCTCATTCTCCGGTAAAACCAGGAATTCCGGAGATATGCAAGAATCAGTGTGGTCTCGATACTCAAATGGGGATCCGGAGGTTATCAGTGGCCTACATAAGATCAGAGCTGCAGCTAGGGTGATGGCCCAGGGCCTCCAACAAGATCGCAGAGACATGGTAGTTGCTTCATTGAATGAAGTATGCGAGGGCGTTGACTTGATTGACGATGCAATCCACGATCCTTTCAGGGAAGTGGTGCAGCCACTCATCGACAGTGGTTCTGCTGTTGCTTGGAAAGCGTTGGGGGCTGGCGGTGGGGGGTGCTCAGCAATTCTGTGCTCTTCCACTGGGCGGGAAGAGGTAATTCAGGCCATAGAAGGAGCCGAATGGGAGATAATTGATTGGGATTTCGAGGACAAAGGAGTCCTGATTCACGATTGATAGTCAAGCACGAAATCTCAAACATGACCATTTGCCCGAGCACCCATGGCCGACCGCCGCCATATGTTCGCATCCCTCGCCCTATTGGTCTTAATCGCACCATTGGCATCATCCTCAATCTCCTTTGAACCGTCACGCCAAGGAGGATTCGATGCAAATGGGGATTGGGTGCCCAGTGTAGAGTCAGACATTCACTGGAATTGGTGGACTCATTGGAGTCGAGACAAGGATTCTAACTCTCTTGACGACAGATTGGAATGGTTGATCGAGCAACCGGAACAAACTCAGAGAGACTGGTGGAAGAGGGCTCCCGAGGGAAGTGCCCGAATTTTCGTTGACTATGACCACCATCCGACAGATGCCGATATCTCTGCACTAGAGTCACTTGGGGTGGAAGTTACCTTCAGATTTGGATATTTGAACACGGTTTCTGGCACATCTCCAATCGCGCCAATCATAGACGAAGGAGGTATCCGATCCCTGAATGGCGTGGTGATGGTCGAGGATCTCGGACTCGCCGAGGTCAACATGCACGAGGCGGTTCCAAACATGGGCGTCGACACAGTGTGGGAAGACTTCGGGCTCGATGGTACCGGTTCTGTGATTGCCATTCTGGACACGGGGGTACGTGGCGATCACGAGGGCCTCAACGATATGGACGACGACCCATTTACCTGTATCGATGATCCTCCCGAGCCAGATCCCCTGAATCCTGAACCACAGCCCATTCCAGCGGACTGCGACCCCAAGATAATCGCATTCTTCGATGCAGTCTTCACCGACGAGGAGCAAGACCCATCAACATCATATGACTCTGGGACTCATGGAAGCCACGTTGCAGGTATTGCAGCTGGTTCAGGAGGGGGGCAGAACGATCCAGTAACCGGCCTTAGATATGTTGGAGCTGCACCAGGGGCTCATCTGATCAACCTCCTAGCGTGCTGTGATGGCGATATTGAGGATGTAATGCAAGGGGCACAATGGGCAATCGACAACAAGGAAAAGTATGGCATAGACATCGTCACGTCTTCATTGGGTGAACAGCAGTTCGAGGTCCATCTGGACAACGATGGCAGTTCGGCATGGAGCCGTCAAATGGATATGGTTGTCGAAGCCGGCATAATAACCACTCTATCGGCCGGAAACGAGTTCGGCGGTGCAACCCTGGCCGGATGCAACACAATAGATAGCCCCGGAGACGCACAACTTCCAGTCACAGTAGCCAGTTTGGACAAGGATCTGGGACTTGCAATATACAGCAGCAGAGGATACACTTCAGACTTCAGAGTAAAACCTGACGTAGCAACAATCGGATCCGATATCATGGCTCCCGATGCAGCAACCCAGGATGGTTATACCAGCAAGTCGGGAACGAGCATGGCAACCCCGCTGATGGCTGGAATCGCAGCACTGATGGTTCAGGCCAATCCGGACCTGACTCCTACTGAATTCAAGGAGATAATCTCGGCACATTCGATAGAACGAGATATCCAATTACTGAACGACCCCGGTTTCAACGACTGCAGCCTCCTAGAAACCCGTCCCGACAATGAGTTCGGTTACGGACAGGCTGACCCTACAGCATTCGTGGAGGCAGCAGGAAGCATTGATCGATCACTCAACATCTCAATGGAAGTCGACACTCTTGAAGAGATTGGCAATGAGAGTTATGTCAAAGGAACTTCGAGTGGAGCAGCCACCGGTACCGGTTTGGTAGAAGTTAAGGTAGGTGGTGGAGATTGGTCTGGAGCAGCTGACCTATCCAAGGATGGGGACTGGTCATCATGGAGCATAAAACTAGATCCACATGAAAAAGCCGGCAACTCGACAATCTATGCTAGGTTGGTAGTTTCTGACGACAGCATCTCCCCAGTAGACGCTAGGAGGGTGGTATTGATAGATGCCCAATCATCGGGTCCGTCCTCGTCACCAGGGGGATTGACCAACTTAGGGCCAATCGTCTTCCTAGTGCCCTTCCTAGTTGCAATAGTTCTGGTATTCTATACAGGTAGGCGAGAGGAATGGTCCCTCGACCCCGATCCATCACCAGGGAATCAATCCGACGTAGATGCCGAGCAATCTGTACCAGAAGAAATTTTGTCGTGGTCCGAGAGATTTTCCAATAACTTAGTCGAGTTGGGCAAGGGGGGAGCCATAACCGAGAACTCGATAAAGAGGGTACTCACTCTTTGTCTACTATACTTCGCCCAAGGACTCCCCTCCGGTTTCGCGAGTGTTACCTTTGCAGCCTACTTGGTAGCAAATGGCGTGTCAGTTCCTGAGATTGCTATTTTGTTCGCTACGGTCTCGCTTCCCTGGACATTCAAGTGGATTTGGGGGCCTCTGGTGGACTCCGTGTACATTGAGAAATACGGCCCTCGAAGGCAATGGATTCTTTTCGCCCAAACTGGAATGGCCATAACTCTCGGATCACTACTCCTGGTTAAGGACTTAAACGGGCAGATCGACCTGGTCGCTAGGATACTGTTCATCCACAATATTTTCTCATCTCTACAGGACGTAGCAACAGATGCCCTAGCAGTAGAGGTTCTAGAGCCCGATGAGGTGGCTAGGGTAAACGGGCTAATGTTCGCGGCAAAGAGAGTGGGCATTATCTTCGGAGGAGCCGTTCTTGGAGTCTTAATAACCAAGATAGGTATCTCTGGAGTCATAGCGGCCCAATTAGGAATGCTTGCTTTCATCATAGTGGTGCCACTTCTAATGGTTGAGAAGCCAGGCGTCCAACTGTTCCCATGGTCAAGAAGTGCTGAATTGGAAGAGAACTCTTCTGAGGAGTTGACTGACTCTGGGGCATTAGTAGCAGAGATGGTGGATGATTCAGAAATCACACCTTGGGATGAAGAGAAAGAATTCCGAGTAGCCAGAACCGTCGGATTCAGTATTGCTAACAATAAGTCGACATTAACCTCTTTCTTTGCAATTTTGGGAGTCTGCATTTGGCTATTCGGATTCGTGATAGACATTTTCACAGTCGATTGGAGCTTCGGTAAGTATGTCCGCGAAGGATTCCCTGTGCTCGATGGCAAAGAAGTCCTTTTCTTCGATCTAAAGCCATGGTCGGGAACGAATAGAATTAGCCTAGCACTAATCCTCCTATCGGTTTCTTCGATGGCATATTCCAGGATGAATGGTTCGCAACCCAAGGAATCATTGCCAAATCCATTCTCGCTGATACCAGAATCCACCAGGAATACAGTCGCAAGAACCTCCTTCTACCTTACCAAGGCTTTCTCTGTCAGATCCGCATTCCTACTGATAATTGCAGGACTCCTCGGAGAGTTGTATTACTTCACAAGCCCAATTTACGTTGACATTTTCATCAATGAGGCAGGATGGTCGCAAGAGAAGTATAACGGGATAGTCGGTGGGATTGCTTTGCTCGGTTCCGTTTCGGGGCAGATAATCGGCGGTATTCTCGGGGACAAGTATGGGATTCGCAGAGTCGCCATGGTCTCCTTCTTGGTTCTGGCTCTGGCAAACGCTACTTTCGCCTTCCTGGAGCCAATGTGGGGCAATACATGGGTAATGACGGTGTATCTGATAGGCCAGTACTTCATTGCTGGAATAGCCTTGATTTGCATCATCTCGTTGTGTATGAGGCTAACATGGAGCAAGGTGGGTGGAACCCAATTCACAGCATATATGTCCATTCTCAATACCTCAGTCGTTTTTGCTTACACGCTGACTGAGAGGATGATTTCAGTCTTCAACTATTCAACGGCCATCTATATCGGAGCCGCCCTGACCCTTGTCACCTCATTCTTCCTAGCCTTCATCGATGAGAATGAGACTGACCGGGTCCTAGAGGGGAGGTGGGACGGAGATGATGAATTTGATGACATGGGAGAATCCCCCTTGTGGGGCAACGATGAAGGGGGCGAGAAAACTGTCGCAGCTACATGATATCATAATGAATTCAAGAAACGACTTCCTAGTCTTCACGCAGACCGTATGCCCATACTGCACCCGAGCATTCAGAACCCTTGATTCGAAGGGACTTTCCTATTCGGAAGTCAATCTCGACAATTTCGATGGTCTACGAAATGAGGTTGTAATGGAGACGGGACATAGGACAGTTCCCGTGGTATTCGACATGCGAGGCGATGAACCTATCTTCGTCGGGGGTTCGGACCATCTATTGGAATACATCTAGAGGGTCCACGATTGGGTAATCCCACCCGCTATTCTAACTCTCAAGAAGGTTGATCCACCTGTGAAGGTGGCCGTTAGTGTGTATTCTCCCGATGGATAGGGAATTGTACCCAGAGTTCCCATTTCACTTGCTCCTGGCCCCCAAATCCTCTCTAGTGCCGATATTGACATGTGATCCCTTAGGGTCAGCGAGATCGACGACCCCGAACCACAATCTGCATCTATGAAGTAGATCATCTCGTCCCACTCGCCATCACTGGAGTGATCGCTAACGAGGAACGTGTCACGGATTTCAATGTCGTTTCCTGGATCTTCCCACACGTCACTGAACAGGTCGCCACCTCTCACGAAGTAGACATCGCCCGAGTGCCCAGAACCGCTATCGGAAAGCATCATCCTGAGATTCGTCACCCCCATCTCGTCCTTCCAGGTGAATGAGTAGAAGAAACCGGCTTCTCTGTCGAACACGTAATCCAGCCTGGCGCCATCCGATGAGGTAGCAATGATTACTGCAGAACTACCCGAGATGTCGGACACAAATGCACTCCATTCCACCGAGAAAAGGGTGAAAGACCAGGTTTTCCCCTCTTCGAGGGGGAAACTCAGAACTGACTGCGCAACCCCATTCTCGAAGGCGCCCAATTCAGAATGAGTCATCCTACCCAGGAAGGGGTTGTGATTGAGAACTGCATGACGCCTCGCCTCGGTAAGGCTTGAGATTGCAAGCATGTACGCCGACCCATCCTCCTCGCTAGTGCTCGCCACTACCAATCTTGCAGTGTCATCGCTGTAATCCGGAGTTGAGAATGTGTATAGCCACCAATCACCAATCTCCCAGATGGGCACCTCAAAACCATCCGATGAGGAATCGCTCCCACCAGACTCGCCTCCTGCACATCCTCCAAGTGAAGATGCAAGGAGAACCACTAGTATGCCATATGCGCGTGCCTTCCCCATGCTCACCGCTAGGACCAATCAGTCAAGAGCCTGACGCTCGCCCGCTCACTTTCAGAGAGCGCCTAGTTCGCCTGTCTTGGTCAACATTCCAGCGATCACAACGCTGACTATGCTCATCAGCTTGATCAGGATGTTCAGAGAGGGTCCACTTGTGTCCTTGAACGGGTCACCAATTGTGTCCCCGACTACAGCTGCGCTGTGGGCATCATCGCCCTTTGCAGCACCTTCGATATGACCTTGCTCGATAGCCTTCTTGGCGTTATCCCAAGCACCACCTGCGTTTGCCATGAATAGGGCCATCAGAACTCCACTAGCAGTTGCTCCGGCCAGAGTACCTCCCAGCGCTGCGCTACCTAGCAACAATCCAATTATCACTGGGCTAGATACCGCGACGAAGCCTGGCAACACCATCTCCCTCAAGGCTGCCTTGGTCGAGATGTCCACGCAGGTCGAACTGTCTGGCTCTACGCCTTCTCGACCCTCAAGGAGACCATCGATCTCCCTGAACTGCCTCCTGATCTCGGTAATCATGTCCTCTGCTGCGCGCCCCACTGACTTCATCGTCATCGCAGCGACTACGAACGGCAGTGCAGCACCTATCAGAAGGCCGATTACGACCATTGGCTCAGTAAGGCTCAGGTCCGCAGCCTCAAGGTCAGCACTGGTCTTGAAGGCAGCGAAAAGGGCTAGAGCGGTCAAAGCAGCACTGCCGATAGCGAATCCCTTTCCGATTGCAGCCGTGGTGTTGCCTATCGAGTCGAGACCATCGGTAATCTCTCTGACGTCATCACCTAGTCCGGACATCTCAGCAATCCCACCGGCATTGTCCGCAACAGGACCGTAAGCATCCACCGTCATAGTCACGCCGACGGTCCCTAGCATCCCCATTGCTGCCATTGCTATCCCATATAGGCCCAGATCTCCACCGCCCATCACGTGATCAGCCCCAAAGATACCTGCAGCCATCAGTAGTACTGGGATGAAAACCGACTGCATCCCTACTGCCAATCCAGCGATTGCGTTGGTCGCACTTCCAGTCTTACTTGCTTCGCCTATGTACGGTATAGCCTTGACCTTGACGAAGAAAACGTCTTCTATCCCAGTGTAGTACTCAGTAACAAGGCCAATCAGTATACCAACTAGTGATCCGATTGCGACAGCTTGGATTACCGTGGTCGGCAAATCTAGGTAGGCCAGGGCGAGGTATCCACCAGCGATGAAAAGTCCCGCTCCGATGAATGTGGTATTCCTCAGTGCTGCTCCTGGATCCATGTTCTGCATTGCTGTTATAGAGAATACGCCAATAATGGAAGCAATGTAACCAACGACTGCCAGTACGACTGGAATCATAACGTAGTCTGGTCCTAGAAGTTCCTCGTTTGCCGCAGCAATCACCATTGCTGCGATTATGCTTCCTACGAATGACTCGAAAATATCGGCACCCATTCCAGCAACATCGCCCACGTTGTCCCCAACGTTGTCGGCAATCACTCCAGGGTTCCTCGGGTCATCCTCTGGAATTCCAGCTTCTACCTTTCCAACAAGATCAGCACCCACGTCAGCTGCCTTGGTGTAAATGCCGCCGCCAACACGTGCGAAAAGTGCAATCGAGGATGCTCCCATCCCGAACCCTGCAATGTTCTCCACTGTGAGGAAGTCGGTCTCAGTTAGGTAATACATCAGAGAAATGCCGGCTAGTCCCAAACCCCCTACTGCTAGACCCATCACTGCACCGCCATTGTATGAGGTGGTTAGTGCGGCCGCTTGACCGCCATCTGCTGCAGCTTGTGCTGTACGGCCGTTTGCACTAGTGGCTGATCGCATTCCAGAGAATCCTGCAGCGACACTGCATAGGGCACCAATGATGAATGCAATCATGGTTTCCATCCCGAGTCCCCTTTCTTCCCCTGCTACGAGGAGGAGGACTGCTACTAGCACAATAAATCCGGACAGCAACCTGTACTCTGCGTAAAGGAAGGCCATAGCACCGTCTTGGATTCTCCCGGTAATCTTCGCCACGGTTTCGTTTTCGATCTTAATTGAATTCACCTTATTGTATAGGAAAAATGCAACAGCAAGCCCGAAAAGCCCCGCTGCAATTCCTATCATCCCTAGTTGTTCTCCATCCATAGTTACACCATCAGTTCGGCTCGCCGAATCGAGTGCTCTATTTAATCCAAATCCAATAGTAAAACGGCCCTTGCTGTTTAGCCAATATTAGCATGGATTACCGAGGCAAACGAATTCAGGACGCCAACACCGTCGTGTTCGCGCTGGAAGGCCACCACTTCTTCCTCAGAAATGTGACCCCATTCGAAAGCCCTCTCAACCCTCGCCTTGGCGGCTTCTGGATGGAACTGGAGGCCCCATGCGGGTAGTGCTCGCCCCTCTTCGTCCAGAACTCGAACCGCCGTAACTCTGTTGTGATCCGCCGAACCAAGTAGCAAGCAACTTTCTGGCACCGTTGTCACGTGGTCCTGGTGCGAATATAGAGCCACAGGCGCCCCTCCCTCGCCACTTCCACGAGATGCAAAAATCTCGTCTGTGGAACCATGTGAATTTAGCGCAAGATCCCAGACGCCACTGGACATGGAATCGGCCCTCTCGACGCTAGCCCCAAGAGAATGGCAGAGGAGTTGATGCCCAAAGCAGATTCCCAGCGTGGGTATTCCCATTCTTGAGGAGCATCTGAGAAGGGATCCACTCCCATTCATCCACTCTTCCCACATCGTCACGTTCCTCCTCGAGCCACTGCAGACAACTGCATCCGGTTTTATTGTCCGAATCCACTCTCGCATTAACGCGTCATCTCCGTTCAGTGGCATTGCCACCCTCCTGAAAACAACATCATTTCCGTGCATCTCCAAGCCGCATTCCTCCCAGAACGGGTATTCGTAATCCCAATTCGGGACATCTCCCTCAGAAATTCTGACTAAGCCTTCTTCCTGAGCACGAACCCCCACTTCTTCAGACTGCATTTGTGGAGTAACAAGCAGAATCTCTACTGGGCCGCCCTCCGCAATCGGATTCACCACCTCTTGATTTCCACCATGTCCAAACTCGGATCTCTCAACCAAGAGATCGATTAGGATGACTCGGGTATGCCTGCTCATAACACTCCGAAGAGGCAATTCTTTGAAAGACCCCTCCCCCTCATGGAGGGTGAGAAACATGGTCGACAAACAACTAATCTTGGATTCCGTAGGCCCTGTGCAGGCTGTTTTAGATGCCCATGATGGAGTCGTAAACGTGGTAGACACCACGGATGGCGTAATCATGATTTCCTTAGAAGGGGGCTGTACCGGTTGTAGTGCCACACCTATGACTGCAATGCAAATCTACTATTCGCTAATGAAGCTAGATCAAGTTGAGGACGTAGTCTTCGTCAACGGGGAACTCCCAGCATACATGCGCTCTTTCATAGATGACAAACTAAATTCGGAGTAGGACCCTAATCATCCACTTTCTTCATAATTTTGTGAGGATTTGCCTCTCCTTGGACATCCTTTCCTTTGATGTTCATGACTGAAGCCAACGCCATCATCACAGCAATAATCGCAAACGGCCTCGCTATTTTCGTCGACCCCCAAATCTCCCCTCCCGAATAATGTAGGGAAAAAAGTAGAGCCGCCGAAGCAAGACAGATCGTCGCAATCACTCGCTGCGCCAAGATCTCGCTCTCCGTAGTCCTAGATAGGGATCCAATGGCCATCCATAGGAATGTCGCTGAACTGCAAAGAACCAGTGAAGCCGCCTCTATCAACTCGAGATATCCCACAAACCACCCTGGGGGGTTCAGTTTGAGTATCTTCTGTAGTATCAATAACCCAATATATCCCCCCATGAATACAATGACGTGGGAATTTCTCCTAGGTCCAGATGGTCCAATCGGGACGACCCTTCATACCAGTCGACCAATTCTGCTTCAAAATCCAGAAAAAATCCGAAGTCCGATGCTTGGTCAAAGCCAGTGGCAGACTCCTCTGCAGCGACTCTTTTTATCGGTCAATTGACGAGCTTGGTATCGTTGACAATGCTTCATGCAGGCACTGAATCCACCAGTTCAGAGGGCATGGGAGGACCAGTATCCTGGGGCTTGGGCGAGACTTCCTTCCTAGTCATGGCTATTTTCGGATTGGTCTCTTTCCTTTTCCTTTTCCGGGTCTCTTTCTCCGCAAAGGCCCCAAAAAGGAGGAGGAGAATTGCAAGAATTTGGCTATTGGCATCTATTCTGGCATCGCAACTGACTTGAGTGTCTTTGCTATGCGACAACTGTAGATACCATGCACCCTCTATCGAATGCGCTCATCGCTATCTCAGGAACAATGATGTTTGTAGGGGTTCTTTTTTTGGGGACCGGGACCACTTTGCCAATTTCTGAATCCTCCGAAGAGGCCGAAGTGGAATTCGCCTATGTCGGACAAAGTACCAATCTAACCTTTGAACAGACCAAATCAGATTCCAACAATGGATGGGCGATATACTCCTTCGGGCAATACTTGGATGAAGATGATGATGGGAACTGGGATGACTGCGTCTATGTGCAGATCTCGTTCCTCAATGAATCGGGAGCGGACTTCTTCTACCCCCAATGTAGCAATTCTACCCAGAGAGAAGATGTCCCCGATATGATTTATGTGGGACAGTTATGTTACGATCCATCCAACTCATCATCTTCTCGATGCGACAATGGAAATTACACCTTCGATTCCAATATCTATGTTAGACTCTCGCAAGAATTCGAGAAAAATGAAGATAGATCCTCCCTTTCTCGATTAATAGACTGGTTTGTTGACGGCTTGTCAACCGGCAGATCATTTCTATGCAGCGCCTTCCCCATATTTTTACTCGGCCTAATCTCTAGCCTGCTACTTTCGGAAAAGCAAGATGAACCTCCAAAGAAGAAGAGGAGCGGACCTACCGCCGAATGGCGCGCATATTCCCTTTCAGGACAGGAGAGGGACGCTGATGGCCTACCGAAGGCATTTAGCAGGCACTCAGAGAAGAAGGATGTCTTCAGGAAGCCAAGGAAGGGGAACGTCAGAGGTGGGGTCCACAAGTCGGGAGGGCTCTTCCTCGATGGGTGGACCGATGCAGACTCTGATGCTGAATACAAGAAAAAGGTCGAGGACCGTCGTAAAGGGAGATGACTACCGCAAGAGTGGCATCATCATCAGAAGGATGCCAATTACCACCATGGCAACCAGCGCCCAACGCAGATAGGTGAAAATCGATTCTAGGACCATCCCACTGTATGACGAACGGCTCTTGCCTACATAGATTCGACGAGCCTCATCCTCTTCCATTTAATCAGTCCCTAAATGCAGGATTAAGCTTGAAAACTGGAATCGGGTTCATCTTGTGTGAGTTGGATTCGTGAAGATCGCCATAAAGGCGCATTACTTCGAGTTCACGTTCGGACATTTCCGAACCAGAGGGATTCCCCAACTCCTTCATTGCCCACTCCAACTCGTCATAGGAAGCTCCCATTTGCTCTTCATCGGTCCTCCCATCATCCCATAGGCCGTCAGTCGGAGCCGCGTCTAGGATTTCGTGGGCAATCCCTAATTCCTTTCCAATCGCAAAAACCTCCGATTTGAATAGGTCCGCTATGGGGGATATGTCCACGCCCCCGTCTCCGTATTTCGTGAAGAATCCTACTCCAAAGTCCTCAACCTTGTTCCCTGTGCCGACAACTATGCCGTTGTTTGAGCCAGCAATTGCATACAAGGTTGTCATCCTCAACCTCGCTCTGGAGTTCGCCCTAGATAATTCGGACATCTCTCCCATCCCAGAGCAAAACTCGTCGTAAGTCGAAGAAAGATCGAGAACCTTCCCGCTGACATTCCCCCATTTCGATTTCAGCCATTTGATGTGGTGGTCCGACAGATCAAATTGCCCCCTGTCTTGATGGATTGGCATGTTCAAGACGATTGTGTTGATTCCAGTCATCGCCGAAAGAGTGGACGTAACTGCGGAGTCCACGCCCCCGGAAACCCCGACAACTAGGGCTTCTATGCCGTTCTTATTCGCATACTGGCCAATCCATTCGGATATATCTTCAGCTATATTTCTCCAATCCATACAGAAACCTCAGTGGCAAGCCACCCCGTACTTCTTCAGTCTCCAGTAGTTGTACGGCCACGGAGTAAGGAATCCAGCGATTAGCATGGGCGCAATAACCCACCAAGTGAGCTTAGCACCGCCAGTTAGTACTAGATCAACTATATTCATTGCAGCCTCCATGGATAACATCGAGATTAGCGACATCCCTATCGCAACACGAAATGCCTCGTACATCGGCATCTGTTTTAGTAGAATGAATGTCTCAAGTGCAATAGAAGTCATAATTCCATTGAACATAGCCAGCGCCATTATCATCATGGCGCTGAAACCCGTTTCTGTAAATACGAATTGGAAAGCTGCAATGGTCCCGAAGTCCCCGATACTGCATCCAATTAGGCACCATTTTGTGTTGTTTGCTGACTGCCGCCAGACGGCTTTGTCTTTCCAATGGAACTCTTCTCCTCGCCCATCGACAGTATACCCCACTGAACGAACAGCATCACCTAGCTCCTCTCTGGTTGCACCCTCGTGTGTGACATCCGCGCTCCCATCCTGGTGGCTAACTATTGCATTGATTACACCCGGAAGGTCCTCCAAGGCCCCCCTAACTCGATTCGAGCAACCATCGCAAGTCATCCCTCCGACTTCTAGTCGAATCGTCTCTGCCATGATTCCAACTGGTGCATAGGGCATTTGAAGTCTTGCAATTTACATTCCAATTGTCCTCTTAGCCCCCCCTCAAGTTCAAGACGAACTCCTAGGTCGCTTGGCCGATGAGCGTGCCCGCTTCTCCAGGCGAACTTGACCCGGTGGGGCTGGAGAACTCTTTGATGGAGGTCTGGCAAGATGAGGGCACCTTCTCCAAATCCATTGAATCCAGGATGGAACTTAACTCCCCATTCACCTTCTTGGAAGGACCTCCAACCGCAAACGGAAGACCAGGGATCCACCATGTTTTGTCTCGGCTGTTCAAGGACATGGTATGCAGGTGGAAGTCGATGGAGGGGCACATAGTCGAGAGAAAGGGAGGTTGGGACACACACGGACTCCCTGTAGAAATAGAGGTTCAGAAGCAACTGGATCTGATGTCCAACGAAGCCATTGAGGAATTTGGCATGGAGGCCTTCAACCAGAAGTGCAAGGAGAGTGTTTGGACTTACGAGGAGGCATGGAGGGAGATGACCGAGAGAATGGGCTTCTGGGTAGACATGGAAGAACCATACGTCACGCTACAAGACGACTACATTGAGTCGGCATGGTGGTCCCTGAAGCAGATGTTCGATAAGGGCCTCCTATTCAGGGGTCACAAGGTCCTCCCATACTGCCCCCAAACGGGGACTAGTTACTCCACTCACGAGGTCTCTCAAGGATACAAGGAGGTTTCCGAGCCAGCGGTATTTGTGAAATTCAAGCTGGAGGGGGAGGATGCCTCCGTCTTGGCATGGACAACCACTCCCTGGACACTCCCTGGAAATGTGGGTTTGGCAGTTGGACCAGAGGTCACTTACTGCAGAGTCAGAGTCACCGAACCTCCCTCTGATTCATGGGAAGGAAGAGGTGGAGCAGAGGTTGGTGAGGAACTTATCCTAGCCAAAGAACTGATTGGTAGCGTACTTAGGAATCATGCGGACATAGTCGACGAATTCCTCGGATCAGAGTTGGTTGGAAAGTCCTACAAACCACTCTTCCCCGGCGCAATCGAAAGAGGAGATTCCAAGACAGCATGGACGATCGTAGCTGCGGATTTCGTCACAACCACCGACGGAACTGGTGTGGTGCATACCGCAGTGATGTATGGTGAAGATGACTACAGACTCGGTATGGAGGTCGGATTCCCTGCACAGCACACAGTCGGAATGGACGGCGCCTTCGTAGAGGGGGTTCACGAGCTTCTAGATGGTCGCTACGTCAAGGAGTGCGATGACGAGATAATCAACCTACTAGAATCCCGCGGCCTGCTCTACAGGGAGCACGATTACACCCATGACTACCCGCACTGCTGGAGGACCGATCACCCCCTGCTGTACTACGCAATGGACAGTTGGTTTGTCAGGATGACTGCGGTCAGGGAGCAGATCATCTCCCACAATGCGAGTGTAGAGTGGGCCCCAGAGTGGACAGGCACCAAGAGAATGGGAGAATGGCTATCCAATATCAAGGACTGGGCAATTAGCCGGGAGCGCTACTGGGGAACTCCAATTCCTGTCTGGATTTGCCAAGATTGCGGAACCGAGCACTGTGTCGGAAGCATCGAAGAGATGTCTTCGATGAAGACTGACTCATCCCCCACTCCTCCCGAGTTGCATAGGCCCTATGTCGACGAGGTCAGATTGACGTGCCCATCCGATGGATGCTCTGGGGATATGGTTAGGGAACCCTATGTTATGGACTGCTGGTTCGACTCTGGCTGTGCCTCGTTCGCCCAGTGGCACTACCCATTCGAAAATGAGGATCTTTTCACGGGCTCATTCCCGGTCGACTACATCTGTGAGGCAGTCGATCAGACTAGGGGGTGGTTCTACTCTCTGCTAGCTGTCGCTACTACTGTGTTTGACGAGCCTTGCTTCAGACGTTGCCTTTCACTCGGGCACATTCTCGACAAGGAAGGAAAGAAAATGAGCAAGTCAAGGGGGAATGTCGTCAATCCGTGGGATCACTTCGACAAGGAGGGAGCGGACTCAATCAGGTGGTACATGACTACTCAGAGTGCCCCTTGGTCCCCTACTAATTTTGATCCAAACGGTGTTCGTGAGTCATATGCCAAGATGTTCTTGACTCTCTGGAATGTCTATCGGTTCCATGCCGATTACGCAGTCCTCGATGGCTTTGACCCAGAAGACGAATCGGGCATGGTTAACCCATCTGAAAGAAGCCCACTGGATAGGTGGATACTCTCGAAGACAACAGAAATGGCAGAAGAATTCCATCAGAACTTCGTGTCTTGGGACTTTCACAAGGCCGGCAGGGGATTGGAGGACTTCGTAGTCAACGACCTCTCAAACTGGTATGTCAGGAGGTCTAGGAGGAGGCTGTGGGAAGAGTCCGACAGCAATGACAAGAGGGCCTGTCAGCACACTCTGCACGAAGTGCTGCTTATCGTATGCAGGCTTATGGCGCCAATATCTCCATTCATGCCCGATCAGATACACAGAGGGCTAACCGGGCAATCGGTCCATTTGGCAGACTGGCCCACTGGCTCGGAACTCGTAGACAGAGACCTTCCCGAACGTGATTTCGGAATCGAGCAGGAGATGTCACTCGTCCGATCATTGGCAGAGGCCGGCAGGCGGATCCGGGTAGAATCCAACAGGAGGCAACGACTACCGTGCCAAACAGGTTGGATTGTGGGAGGGCCCGATATCTCAAGATTCAACGACATACTGGCCGAGGAACTCAATGTTGAGGTCCTGACCACTGAGTCCGACTTGGATGCCTTCCAGAAGATAGTTTTGGAGCCAAATAGAAAGGTTCTGGGGGCCAAGTGCCGCTCAGACCTCCCCTCCGTCCTAGCCCAGTTGGATTTGGCCAATCCGGAGGAGCTCTTGCTTGAGATAGAGGCCGGGATTGCAGCCCTGGGTGGTTATGAGATTACTATGGAAGACATTGAGATTAGAAGGGCGGAGAAAGACGGATTCGCCGCTAAGACCCTTTCATTCGAGGAGGGTGACGTTTCCATTGTCCTCGATATGCACACCGATTCGAACCTCCTTTCCAAGGGTCTGGCTAGGGATATTACTCGAAGAATCCAAGCCAAGCGCAAGGAAATGGACCTCCAAGTGGAGTCTTCGATCAACCTGTCGGTATGGGTGGAGGGAATGGTGCTGCAGGACAACGACTGGGAGCATGTAGTAACGGAAACAAGGGCAGGCGAGAACTCCCTTAATGATGGAAAGCCCTCCAGTTCAGCAGATGTATTCGAGGTCGATGGGACAAAGGTGTCATTCGAGATTCAGTAATCTAGATTGAGACCAATTGGTATGATCGCGGCAACAGCATCTCGACTCCGAACAGTGGGTCCGGATCAGTAGAATCATGATAAGCGATGAAAGAACCGCCGTCTGGGAGAATTCCCATGCTGGCGAAGTCGAATCTTATGTCATTCCCCGCTCCAGATGTCGAGTCAAGATCGCCCTGCCCTAGGTAAGTAAGCATGTCAGGCTCCAGACTCTCTGAGAATCCTCGGACATGGTATGCCACATCGACGTCCGGGCCATCCGCACTCTGGAATCTGACATTAAGCACGAAAAGGTCGTGCACGCCACTGGAGTGGAACTCCCACTCCTCAATTTCTGTCGCCTTCTCTGAAAGATTGTACGTCCTGTTCCCCCACGTCTCCCCGCCATCCCATGATACCATGTGCATCAGAGATGTCTGCCCTGCAGTGACACAATGGAGGGCAGTAGAGGAGTCGAATGAGCAGTACTGTGATGGTAGCGATGAACCGTTTATGTTCACTCCCGTCCACCAGTTAAGGGAAGTATCCAGGTAGGCATCACTGCCATCCAAGAAGTAACTTGGGAAATAGAGCCCCCCCGATGGGACTGGAAAGGCTCGCATCTCCTTGTGAGGCTTCGTGAAGTCCCACTCCGGGCCCAGACTCTCTGGATTGAGATCAACCTCCATTACATCGAGGCTTTCGTCCCTATCCGGGAAACCGAAGTAGTCGTAGTTCAGACCATCGGTGGAAATCTGGCCGCCGACGTTCTGAACCTGATGCCAGAAGTTGGAAATTACCAAGCTAGCCCATGGTCCGTTACCGTACAAACCACCATTAATTGGACCCACAACCTCGACCTGCCAAGAACGGTCGTAGAAGGGCTCGGGAGTCCTGTTGAAGCACCAACTCCATTCCGCATCTTCAGCATCGTAGAAGAAGGCATAGAACTGATCCGCACCACTGGTGCTGGGATAGGGGAACCATCCCATGGAAATCAAGTCCCCGTTTGTCGCTTGCACTATGCTGCCCTCACCCAGTCCCTCTTGCCCGGGGACCGTCGGCTTTGGCTCCATGCACCCTATCTGGGAGAAAATTGAGGGGCGATACTCCTGCCAAGTTAGGCCTCTGTCCTCTGACCACGTGGGGTACTCTCCTCCGAAATTCAGGATCCAACCTTCTTTGGTTCCCGCTAGGTAGTGCTCACAGCAGTTCCCCCCGTGCTCGTTGCCAAAGACAGTCCACGTGGCATCCCCCCATGTCTGATTCTCTATCGGATCCGCTACTACGAAGTCCCTCGGATCCTCATGCCCAGTAGGGTCGATCAGGTAGAAATCGCTATCCCAATACCACCAGTCTTTGGGTGTTGCTTCTTTTAGATTATCAATACAGCCTGGCAAAATGAACATCAACGACATAGCCAAGGAGGCCATCGAACGCCTAGATGCCAATGAGAGCACGATTTGCGGGCATGGTCGTATTATATCGCACTTTCACAGAATTGATGCCTACTCAATCCTCCACGTAGCCCCATCGGGTCCATCTTCGACAACTACTCCCATCCCTGCCAACTCGTCCCTAATTTCATCAGCCCGTGCCCAATCCTTGGCGACTCTTGCATCCTCCCTCTCACTTAGAAGACCCTCGACTTTGGGGGCGAACTCGCCTTTCGCGCTCTCCTGGCTTTCCACTCTAGCTAGTACTTCTTCATCAGCAGGCAGTAACCCGAGAACATCGCCAGCAAATTCAGACATCCATCCGACTGCTCCTGAGATACCTGCCGCGTCTCCCGCCGAGCTGAGCAGTCCTCGTAGCCACTTGGCCACCGCTTGAACCTCCACTAGTGCAACTCTGGTATTGAAGTCATCATTCATCCCCTCTTCGACCCTATTGGCTGCACCTACTAGCTCGGGAAAGCCACTCCAATCACCATTGCCGTGTTTAGACAAACCTTCCCCATAGCAGCTGAGGAGTCGATTGTGGTGGTTCTCCGAGTCATCAATCATGACCTGGTTGAAGTCCACCGGTTGCCGGTAAGGCGCATTAATCAGTGTGTATCTCAATACTAGAGGGTCAACACGTTCCAAAGCATCAGAGATTGTCCAGAAATTCCCCAGAGACTTGCTCATCTTCTCCCCATCGATGTTTATCATCCCATTGTGAATCCAATACTGTACTACTGGATCATGGCCTAGACAACACTCGGACTGGAATATCTCGGCCTCGTGGTGGGGGAATATCAAGTCAGAACCACCTCCGTGGATATCGAACCTCTCCCCCAGATGCTTGAGTGACATTGCAGAGCACTCAATGTGCCATCCTGGCCTTCCTTTGCCCCACGGGCTTTCCCAGAACGGCTCATCCGGCTTAGCCATCTTCCATAGGGCGAAGTCCCGATGGTCCCTCTTCCCGGAACCGGTCTTATCCACCCTGCCACCGGCCCCCGATCTAACCATCTCAAGGGTTTGACCCGTCAACTGCCCGTACTTCTCAGGTGAAGTGTCAATCTCGAAGTAAACCCCATCATCGGCCTGATATGCATGCCCCTTATCGATCAGCGCCTCAATCATCTCTATGATTTCCGGTATCGTCTCCGTAACTCTGGGATAAGCATCAGCCCTAATCACGTTCAGGGAATCCATCGACTCAAAATAATCTGCTATATTCCTGTTTGCCACTTCCAGGAAATCAACGCCCTCCTCATTGGCAACAGCAATTATCTTGTCATCGACATCAGTGAAGTTTGTGATGTAACTTACCTCGAAACCACACTTTCTAAGCCACCTAACAATTATGTCGAAGGAAACTGCCTGCCTAGCATGTCCAATGTGACTCGGAGAGTAGGGGGTAATTCCACATGCGTAGAGGCCGACCTTACCCTCCTCGATTGTCACTAGTTCCCTCTTTTTACGAGAACGAGTGTCGAAAACTCTCACTGCCACTACCTATTGACACAGCACTTCGAACATCAACCCCTCGCTGCTTCGACAAGGGCAGAGAACAGTAAGTCATGCCCCTTCCTTTCGGGGTGCCACTGGACTCCAATGCAGAATTTCTTATCTCTCCTCTCGACTCCTTCTATCAGTCCATCGTGCTCGGCCCTAGCCGATATCTCCAAACTTCCAGCATCAGAAACTCCTTGGTGGTGTAGTGAATTGACAGTAAACGAATTCCCCATTAGACTGGATAGGAGGGTACCTTCCTTGACAGAAACCCCATGCTCTGTAGATTCCCCTGAGAAGCCACCGTGTCCTTCGTACCCAGGCGTGGTGTCAAGATGCTGGTACATCTTCCCACCATGAGCCACGCTGAGGATTTGCATCCCTCTGCAGATTCCTAGCAGGGGCAGGTCCCTGTTGAGTGCCTCCTTGATCAGGCCCATTTCAGACAAATCCTGATTGGGGTAGAACTCCGTAGTCATAGGGCCGGGCTCTTCTCCATAGTTAGCCGGTGAGATGTCTGGTCCCCCGGAAACGATCAGTCCGCCAATAGAATCCAGGAGAATCGTCATGTCGCCAGCAGGGGGGATGATCAGAGGTACTCCACCAGCTTTGCTGACCATTGAGATGTAAGCCGATGGTAGTATTGCCGCCTCCCTTGTCCAATTTCCGTAGGATGCCTCCCTTACGAAGCAAGTAATGCCGATCACTGGCTTCATCCAGTCACCAAGGACTCTCGTTGCAGACGGGCATGCCTGAACGACATAACTCCCACTATTGTGAATGATACTCCTACCTGGAGGAGCAGGAGGTGTGAAACAATTGCCAGCCACGACATCCCTCCAAGCACTACCCTTGCCCCACCTAGTGCCATAATCAGAGAGACCACCATGCAGGCGTGCATGAAGTGGTGCCTGTTGGCGGGGTTCCTCTCAGAAAGAAAACCGAGTATAAGCATTGGAAGTCCCATGAAAGCAGGAATCAGAGCAGTGATTGACGGGGGGTCAGAGCTTTGTATGAAGTACGCAATTGCCCCCCATGCAGATAGCACCAATCCATTCAGTATTGCAATTCGTGGGACGCTCATTCCGAGCACTCTGAACTCTTCGCTCACGGACAATGCTAGAAGTAGAGACTAATGATTGTCTCGCTTGGAGTATCTGCGCCCAGATGTTCAATTGGGGTTCGCAATATTCTCCTGAATCTCATTGTCCTTGGCTACGATCTGCTCCCAGAGTATCTCTGCCACGTCCTTCACGTCCATATCCGCTCCAACTGCATCAAGGCCATCCTTAACCATAATCGAGCAGAATGGACACCCCACTGCTACGGTGTCGCATCCTGTTTCTGACAACTCCTTCGCCCGAATCTCATTAACACGCTTGTCAGCCTCCTCCTCCATCCACATCTGTGCACCACCCGCACCGCAACAGAACGAATCACGGCCGCTCTTCTCAGTCTCAACATCCACTCCTCCGATAACGTCTCTCGGCTCGTCGATTATACCCCCAATCCGACCAAGGTAGCAGGGGTCATGGAAGGTGATACTCTGCCCGTTCTTCTCCACTCGGGGCAACTTCTCCTCTTCTTGCAATTTGGCTAGGATTTCAGAATGATGGAAGACCTCCAGTTCGTCCCCCCCGTAATCTCCGTACTCTTTGCCCAAGGTGTGGAAGCAATGGGGGCAAGAGGCAATAATTCGCTTCACACCCAACTCTTGGAACGTCATCATGTTAGTCTCGGCGAGCATCTGAAACAGGTATTCGTTCCCAGCTCTACGCGCCGGATCGCCCGAGCAACCCTCTTGCATCCCTAGTATCCCGACATCTAGGCCTGCCTCCTTCAGTAGGGAAATCGTCGATCTTGCCACCTTCTGATTCCTCTCGTCGAAACTCGCCGCACATCCGACGAAGTAGATGTATTCTGCTGGCTCCCCTATTTTTACATCCAGATCAGAGGCCCAGTCCGCTCTTTCATGCTCCCCATAACCATACGGGTTCGAGGCCGCCTCTATGTTCCCCATTGCGGTATTGAGGACTTCGGGGTACTCCATCGTCTCCATCATTGCATTCCTTCGCAGATCCGTTAGTTTGGGGACGTGTTCAATGTACAGGGGGCAAACATCGACACAAGCGTTGCATGTCGTGCACGCCCACACTGCTTCTTCGGTTATCCTCTGCATCATCGTCTCTTCCGGAGTTTCTCCAGATAGTAGGAGCGGGGCATGCTCATTCGCATAGTCCCTGACGTCATGGATAACCTGCATGGGATTGAGCCCCTTGCCCGATGCATATGCAGGGCAAACATCCTGGCATCTAGCGCAAGATGTGCATGACCATCCGTCGATTAGTTGCCTCCAAGAGTACTGCGTGTAGCTGCTAACTCCGAAAGAATCGATATCCAATTCCTCAAGTGGAACTGCCTTCCCATCATCGCCCATTGCAAGGGGGCGCATCTTTGCAGCCGGTCCGGTGTCATGGAAGAATACGTTTGGCACTGCCATTACCAAGTGCATATGCTTGGAAAGAGGAATTAGAAAAAGAAAAACCGATATTGCCAGCATGTGAAGCCAATAAGAAATTACGACCGTCCCATCCGACAGTCCAATCTCACTGAACTTGTGACCAATGGGTTCCCAGAATGAACTCGGGTCTTCTTTTGACTCAATCATGAATGAAGTCGTCGTAATGGTGAAAATAAGTAATAATATCACATTCCCCTCTAGCTGCGATTTTCCCTTTAGCTTATCAGGGGTGAAAGCCACACGGCGGACTAATGCAGAGACGCATCCGATGAGTGCCATCGTGTATCCCAGCTCAACCATCCCATTCCAGGGTCCAACTAGAAATTCAGGAAGCAACTCTCCAGAGAAGTAATTCGCAGTTGCGAGGTCAAACATATCCGACGCGAGCATCAAGAATCCCCAGAACATCAGGACATGCATCGTTCCAGCTACTCTGTCTCTGAGTACCTTCTTTTGCCCCAGCCATCCAAAGATGAACTCCTTGATTCTAGGGCCCCAAGAGTCGAACCTAGAGTCTGATGAGCCAATCAGTACAAGGCGTGTAGCTTTCTGCACCTGATACACGAAGAATCCTATGGAAACTGAGGCCATGATTAGAAGAATCATCCAACCATCAAATGGCCCGTAAGTCTGTAGAAGGGGGTGGATCATTGGTGCTCACCGGGGCTTATCTGAATCCCTCGTCTACAAACAAGACCTTGAAACAACCGCTAATCAGGCCAACACTCATGTCCTAATGTGCCAGCCACCAGCCATGCCGAGTGCCTTTGCTCCGGGGAAATGCATTCTCTTTGGAGAACATGCAGTGGTATACGGGCATCCAGCCGTTGCCGTAGCAATCGATCAGGGCGTCCGGGTCAGTGTTGAGGAGTCTGATGTTTGGAAACTAGAAGGATCGCCATTCGAGCCCTCTAGACACCCACACATCTCTCACATTATCCAGAACATCTTCCAGTATTCGGGGCCCCCCCTTGACATTGACGTCGACAGCTCTCTTTTCTCGGCAGCCGGCATGGGTTCGTCTGCCGCACTGTCGAATGCATTCGGGGCAGCAATGTTTGCCTACATCAATCCGGGAGAGGAACTCGATACTGTAAAACTGGCTAAAATCGCCCATTCAGCAGAGGCAACTGCTCAGAAGGGGAGGGCAAGTCCAACAGACACAGCAACCAGTGCCCTCGGGGGATGCTTAGTCGTTTCTGGCTCGGAGGAGCACGGAACAAGGCACGTTTTCGACACAAGTCTGGAAACTCCAGAAGGCTCTAGGGAATGGTCGATCAATGCTGTCGACATGCCCCTCGGAATTGAAGGGGCATGGCTGGTGATTGGTTACTCTGGCATTGGCTCTCCAACAGGAAGAATGGTTTCCAAGGTTGCAAAACTACTTTCCGAGGTGCCTGAAAGAATGGATGAGATGGAAACAATTGCAAACATCACTAGGGCAGGATTAGCCGCTCTTTCTGCAGGGAACCTGGAAGGCCTAGGTATGGCAATGGATGCATGCCATGAAAGCCTAAGAAAACTGGAAGTTAGCAGTGACAAGCTAGACCAAATGGTCAATGCAGCGAGGCCCCACTCACTAGGTGCAAAACTTACTGGGGCTGGGGGTGGTGGGTGCATGGTTTCCCTGACTCGCGAACCAAAGAGGGTTTCCGAGGCGATCGAAGTCGCAGGAGGAAGGCCTCTGATTTCCAGTCTGGGATCTCAGGGAGTCAGATTACTGTAGATTCCAGAACTGAAAATCTCACTCAGAAACCACTCACCAGTTATATTACCCTTTATAAGTAGGCAGACGGACGACAACCTATGCTCAGCGATGAAGAAAGACTCACAGTAGTGAATGTAGTAGCCTCTACCAGAGTAGCGGAGGAACTGGACCTCCCAGACATAGCCATCCAGTTGAACTGCGAATACGAACCTGAGCAGTTTCCAGGCGTCGTCTACAGGGTCGTTGAACCCAAACTAGCCATACTTATGTTCAGATCAGGCAGGGCCGTGTGCACAGGGGGCAAGAACGAGGACAATATCCAGACCGGTATCGAGAGGATGATCGGCGACCTCAGAAATGCAGGCATTGAAACATGGGATCTGAAGGACGTCGAGATAGAAGTCCAGAACATGGTCGCAACATATTCCCTATTCTACCCGGAGGACTACGGTGAGGTTGCTAGAATGGATGACATCAATACGAAGGTCATCGATGAAGACGGCGGAATTAGGGCTGCTACGGATGAAG
>CETI01034220.1_pt1 | contig 81211 bp, 78 predicted proteins | sample 361441 | NCBI WGS metagenome assembly CETI01 (sample SAMEA2622478, study PRJEB7988) | marine metagenome | biome: marine biome (ENVO:00000447); feature: deep chlorophyll maximum layer (ENVO:xxxxxxxx); material: "saline water (ENVO:00002010), including plankton (ENVO:xxxxxxxx)" | depth 90 m | reverse complement strand
GACTGTGCTAAATCGCTTGGGGCGACAAAAAATACATCTATATTATCGACTTCTAGTATTGAATCTAAGTTATTAACAGCAACAATATCTTCAATTAATACAACCAGTAAACTCAAATCGTTGGCGACTTCAAAGAAGTTATTAACTCCAAATCCTTGCCTAGATCCATACATTCCTCTTTGACCTATAGGAGCAAATTTTCCTCCAGCTACTACATTTTCAGCTTCTTCTTTAGTATTAACGTGAGGTACAACAATACCTTGAGCACCTAAGTCTAAAGTTCTGTAAATTTGTCCTTGAGAATTTTCATTTATCCTTACTACTGAAGTTAATCCCCAAAGATCGCATGCTCTAGTCAAGTCTCCAACATTGTTTGGCCCTACTAAACCATGTTCTCCTTCTAGCCATATTCCATCGATTCCTGATTCAACTGCCGCATGCCCAAATGCATCAATATCTGAAGCATGAGAATTTCCAGCTGCAATATAGGCTCTTTCTCCATTATTTAATTTATCTTTTACTTTATTTTTTCTTGGCATTTCCATCTTTTCCTCTTTATCTATTTATTTTTTATTATCAAATGCATGATTGCTGTTTGTATATCCTGGTCCTTTACCTTTTTGCCATAGATGATTTTCTAACACCTTTGTATCAATATTAACACCCCAACCCGGCCCTTCAGGTATATCTACGACCCCATTTTTTATATTTAATGGGCCTCCTATCATTTCATCTTTCCAAGGGACATCATCTATATCTATTTCCATTATTCTTACATTAGGGACGTTTGCGCAAAGATTTAATGAAATCATAGTTGATAAATGAGAATAGTAATTATGGGGAGCAATGTTTATCTGGTGACTTGCAGCAAGGGCTGCTACTTCCTTAGAATTTATAAATCCTTGCCAGGGTATATCTATCATTGCTACATCCATTGATCTCTTGTCAAAATAAGGTCTGTAGTCTGTTATTCCTAAAAGGTTTTCTCCTGAAGTAATAGGGACGTCTGTAGAATCAGTTATTTCTTTCAATCCATCAGGCTCATACATATCTATTTCAACCCACATCATATTGTATTTTTCCAAAACCTTACAAATTTTCTTAACTGCCTGTGGTTTGAAATTAAAATTTAGATCAAGGCCAATAGTTACTTTACCTTCAGATCCTTCTTGTAGGGCACTAATATGATCTTCTATTACGTCCAAGAGTTCATAATTTATAAAAGTTTGATTATCCGCTGTATATTCTAACCCTTGATCTGTAGTTCCATAACCTCCTCCAAAGCCACCAAAAAAAACATAAGTGCTTTCTGGTGGATTACTCAAAGGAGAATCAGGGCGAACAATAATATTTGTTTTAAGAGATGTATAACCTTTATCCTTGACTTCTTTACCTAGATTAATAATATCTTGTCTAGAATTTAGAGGGTCTACTCCCAGTTGTTCATAGCTTCTAGCCCTAGATGTTCCACAATGGGACCAATAAATTTTTTGTTTATCTCGAACCTTTCCGCCAAAAAGATCATAAACCGGAACTCCATGATGCTTTCCTTTTATATCCCATAATGCCAATTCAATTCCCGCAATAGCCTTAAGAGCTATTCCTCCTTTTGACTGTATTGCCATTCTTTGTAAATCCCAGTAAATCGATTGAATATTTAGAGGGTCTCTCCCTAGTAACAATGGTTTAAAATCTTCAACAGATCCGACTATACCCCATGGATTTCTTCCATCTGACATTTCTCCATATCCTGTTATTCCTGAGTCAGTAATAATTTCAGTGAATTGCCAAGGTCTCCATCCAGCATCTACTACATAAGTATTAATAGCTTCTATTTTCATATCTTTACTCCTTACTAGTGATATATGTAATATAGACATAAATTTATTTAAAGTAAACAACCTAAAGAAAAGACTATGTCTGAAAAAAATTGCTGTAGTCCAAACAGAGAAAAAAGTATTGATTTTGAAATCAAGAATGATTTTTCTATTAGTAATTTATCTGAAAAATCAAAAATAAGTAAAATGGTTAAGGTTTCTCAAGGGAGCTTTCTTATGGGTACTGATTATGAGAATGCTTTTGTAAATGATGGAGAAGGACCAGTAAGAGAAGTAGAGGTTGATACTTTTTATATTGATCAATTTCCTGTCACGAATAAAGATTTTGATGACTTTTGTTCTCAAACTGGCTACAAAACAGAGGCTGAAAAATATAAATGGTCCTTTGTTTTTTATCAACTAGTTTCAAATAATACAAAAAATAGTGTTACAGAGACTGTTTCAGGGGCACCTTGGTGGTGGAAAGTTGATGGAGCTTACTGGAGAAATCCAAACGGTCCTCATTCAAATCTTATGGATTTAGAAAAACATCCAGTTGTTCATGTGTCATGGAATGATGCTAATGCTTATGCAAAATGGATCGGAAAAGATTTACCTACTGAAGCAGAATGGGAAATGGCAGCTAGGGGAGGATTAAATCAAAATATTTTTTCTTGGGGTAATGATGATAATGATATTTATAATAAATGTAATATTTGGGATGGAGATTTTCCTGAAACAAATACGCTAAAAGATGGCTGGTTAGGAACTTCTCCTGTTGATTATTACGAGCCAAATAACTATGGAATTTATGATACTTCTGGAAATGTTTGGGAATGGTGTAAAGATTGGTTTTCACCTTCCTTTCATCAAGTTGAACGAAAAGACACAAGGATTAATCCTACAGGGCCAAAATATGGCACCTCAAAAACTATGAAAGGTGGCTCTTATTTATGTCATAATTCATATTGCAATAGGTATAGAACATCAGCGAGAACTCAAAATACTCCTGATTCCTCTACAGGAAATTTAGGATTTAGGTTAATATATAGAAACAAATAGGAGGGTAATATGTTAGACAGATTTAAAGTTCCTGAGGAAGATAAAGTTTATGTTCCTGTGGAAAAAATTACTAAGGTTACAGAAAATATTTTAAAATCTTCAGGAGTTTCTGAGGAAGGAGCAAAAAATTCTACCTCAGTTTTGATTGGTAACGACCTAAGAGGCGTAGAGACTCATGGAGTATCAAACGGACTGAGGCTTTACGTAGAAAAGTACGCTTCTGGAGAGTATAACTCCAATCCTGACATTAAAATTGTTAGAGAATCTGCAACTACAGCTACCATAGATGGAGATAATGCATTAGGTGCAGAAATAGGTCCTATTGCAATGGAAATGGCTATAGAAAAGGCAGAAAAATATGGCATGGGATGTGTTGTTGTTAGTAATACAGGGCATTTGGCAGGTTGTGGTTATTATCCACTTCAAGCAGTAGAAAAAGATATGATAGGACAAGCTATGACTTCAGGTGGAGCAGGTTTGACAGTTCCGACATGGGGATCAGAACCTATATTAGGTACTAATCCAGTTGCTTGGGCTGCACCAGCTGATGAAATGCCTCCATTTCTTTTTGATATTGCAACTACTCAAATTGCATCAAATAAAATAGGTCTTGCTTTAAGAACAGGGGCAAAAATTTTACCGGGATGGATAACAGATAAGGACGGAGAGCCAATTTTAGAAGAAGTTGATGCACCTCAAAGAACTGGAAGGCACGGAGAATCAAACTATCATCTTTTGCCATTTGGTGGAACAAGAGAAAATGGTTCTCATAAAGGATTTGGATTAGGGATGGTAGTTGAGATTATGACAAATGAACTTTCAGGAATGGGACCAGCTCCTGTTTTACACCATGAAGGATCTGATATGTTTGCTGCTTATTCTATTGATGCTTTTACTGATGTAAAAAAATTCAAAAAAGATATGGATCAATTGCTGAGTAAAATTATCAATTCAAAACCGGCTTCAGGGTATGACCGTGTAGTTTATGCAGGGCTTATGGAAAATGAGGAGTACTTAAAAAGATCTCAAGAAGGAATTCCTTATCATAAAGAGGTAATTGAATGGTTTGAAAATTATTGTAATGAAATAGGTATAGATTGTGAGTTAAGATAATGCTAGAAAGATTTAAGGTTCCTGATGAGGATAAAATCTTTGTTGATTCAGAGAAAATTTTTGACTTAACAAAAAATATATTAAAAAATATAGGAGTTTCAGAAAAAGGTGCCAATAATACAGCATCAGTTTTAATTGGTAATGATTTAAGAGGAGTTGAAAGTCATGGAGTTTCAAATGGATTAAGGCTATACCTCGACAGATATAAAGATGGTACTTATAATCCTAGTCCAAATATTAAGATATTACGTGAGACTCCTACTACCGCTAAAATTGACGGAGATAATGCTATTGGAACAGAAATAGGTCCTGTTGCAATGGATATGGCAATTGAAAAAGCTCAAAAATATGGGATGGGGTCAGTTTCTGTTATAAATACAGGGCATTTAGCTGGTTGTGGGCATTATGTGTTGCAAGCAGCAGAAAAAGATATGATAGGTCATTGCTACACAGGAAGTCCTGCTGGTCAAACTTTACCAACAGGGGGTTCAGAGCCAATACTTGGTACTAATCCTGTTGCATGGGGTGCACCTGCAAATGAAATGCCATCTTTTCTTTTTGATATAGCCACATCTCAGGTAGCAGGTAATAAAATAGAGCTAACTCGAAGAACTGGTGCCAAACTGCTTCCATCATGGATAGCTGATAAGTCAGGAAATCCAATAATAGAAGAGATTGAAACTCCTGGCAAGGGAGATTACCATTTGCTTCCATTTGGAGGAACTAGAGAAAATGGTTCACATAAAGGATACGGCCTAGGAATGGTAGCAGAAATAATGTCTAACATATTATCAGGAGCAGGTCCTGGATTATTTAACGACCATCAAGGCTCAGATTATTTTGCAGCATATTCTATTGATGCTTTCACTGATGTACAAAAATTTAAGTTAGATATGGATTCTTTGTTAACAAAAATAATTGATTCAAAACCAGCAAAAGGCTTTGAAAGAGTAGTATATGCAGGTTTCTTGGAAAATGAAGAATTTGAAAAAAGATCAACTAAAGGAATCCCGTATCACAAAGAAGTAGTAACCTGGTTTGAAAATTATTGCAAAAAAGTTGGTGTTGATTTCAATTTACGATAATTAGACTTTCATTGTTCTTTTAGTAAATTTTCTTCCAACTTCAGCTGCTTCAGGGTCTTGGCCTGCAATCACTCTTGCTCCTGACTTGATTACATCAATTATGTTATCAGGGGAAGCTACCTCTAAGAATTTCACCCCATTTTTATCGCATGCTTTTTTTACTCTTTCTGATGCCTCTTTTATTCTAGGGTCAACTTCTTTATCTCCTGGTTTTCTTCTTATTTTCATAGACATTGACATATCTCCGGGCCCCATTTCAGCGAAACCAATACCAGGAATACTTAAAATTTGTTCACAATTGTTCAAACCCCCCAATGTTTCTATCTTAAGTCCTAATAATAATTCTCCTTGAGGATTTAAGGGCCATGGATCTGCTTTATCCCTATATTCATTATCGTCCTCAATACCCCATTTTCTTTTGGCCATAAATTCTGATCCGACACCTCGTGTTCCATCCCTTAATCCAAATCCCACCCCAGTATCATTTATTTTATATCTACATGATTCCACAAAAGCTCTTACAGCATCTGGAGAGGTGGCTTCGCATAATAAAATCCCGTGCACACCTCTTGCTAAAATTTGCCTTATTTGCCAAGCGTTATACTGAATTATTTCTTCTGTTTCTCCCTGAACAGGCAATTCTACTATTACAGGAGGCGTAACATGACCTGAGTTAGTGGGGCCTCCTGTAATAAGGCCTTCCATGTATGCCTCTAGTCCAGTCATATCAAAAGCTCCATGCTCCATACCTATATTTATATAATCAGCCCATATTTTAGAATCTTTTTTCCCTTGCTCAAAAGTTAAAAAATCTTTTGAAAAAGTATGAAGACCTGTATAGTAAATAGGCTGATCATCTTCTAATAATTCTATTGCTCTATTTATTCTATTTGGCATAACAACTCCATTAAATATTTTAGTTTTTAGTCTATTTATGAAAATATAATAGTAAAGCAAACAAAATAAAAGTATGAAAAAAATAGTATTAATAATATTTGGGATTATAATCTTAACTTTTGCAGGATGTTACGATCCTCCATCTAGAGAAAAGCAAGGATTGGATTACAATTCTTTAGAAGAACTATTTAAAACATCAGACAGGGTTCTAAAATTAAAAAAATTAGATAGTGATTTAAGCTTTATAGTTGAAGAAAATGAATATTTTAGTTTTAAGTTTTTAGTTTTAGAAAAATTTAAGGGATCTTCAAGTATTGGAGATGAGATTTTTATCACTTTTCTTAAAAGTGATTTAAACGACTTATTTATTCTGGATGAAAAACTAGAAACTTTTGATCAAACCTTTGATCAAAATGATTATCTTTTCTTTCTTATTGGAAGGGCAAGAAAAAACGTTTTTCCAAAAGAACTAGGCGGAAGCTTATGGTATAAAAATGGAAATCCTTCAATTTTTCAAATCAAAAATAATAATGTAAATATAATTTCTAAAAAAAATCAACTTAATTCTCTTGATAAAAGTTTTGTAGAAATTTTAGAAATGTCAGAAATAAAATTCTTAAACTTAGTAAAATTGTTAAATGAATAGTTTTTTCTTTTTACATGGAAGAGTGGGATATTTAGACGAAGTATTGATTTTTTTTATCTTACCACCTCTAATAATAATAATTATAAGTGCATGGAGAAGAGGTACAAAAAGAAAAAATAGGATGAAATCTAAAAATTCTAAGAGATAGCTTTATTCAAAAACAATTTTTCTATCTTTTCATTTGAAAACCCAAAATCACTTAGAACTTTTTCAGTATGTTCACCTAATAAAGGTGAAGGAGTTCTTATCGAACTTGGTTTTTCTAAGAATTTAGCAACAACTCCGATATTATCAACTTCTCCAATTTTTGGATGTACAGTTTTTACTTTCATGTTTCTGTAAATAATTTGAGGATCTTCCCATACTTCATCGATTTTATTAATAGGTCCGCATGGAACACCCGCATTATCTAAAATTTCAATCCACTGATTTCTGTTTTTTTTCATAAATGTTTTTTCTAGTTCAATTTCTAAATCTTTTATATTTTTCATTCTGTTCGTGTTATCAATAAAATTTTTGTTTTCTTTAAGGTCATTTCTTTCTATTGCATCACATAATCTCTCCCAATTGCTTTGGTTTGGAGCGGCAACGTTCAGATATCCATCCTTTGTTTTTAATGCCTGGTATGGAGCAGAAACTCTATGTGCAGATCCTAAAGGTTCTGCAATTTCTTCATTATAAAAGTATCCTGTAGATTCCCAAACTGTATATGCTAAAGCAGATTCTAATAGAGAAACTTCAATATATTGCCCTTCTTTATTTTTCAATAAATTTATATATGCTGCTTCTATAGCTGAAAGTGCATACATGCCAGTATTTAAATCTGCTACTGGAACACCTACCTTTGCCGGTGGGTTATTAGGATGCCCTGTAATACTCATAAGTCCACTCATTCCTTGTGCGACTAGGTCAAATCCTGCTCTTTTAGCATATGGACCAGTACGACCAAATCCAGAAATAGAACAATATATAATTTTGTCATTTATTTTTTTTAAGTCTTTGTAACCTAAACCTAATTTTTCCATTGTTCCAGTTCTATAATTTTCTATTATTACATCACTTTTTTTAACAAGAGATTTCATAGTTTCAATCCCATCTTGATTCTTGAAATCTATTACTACAGATTCTTTATTGCGATTCAAGTTCATGAAACCGACCGACTCTCCATTTTTAAATGGACCCCATTTCCTAATGTCATCTCCTCCATTAGGTTTTTCAATTTTTATTACCCTTGCTCCCATATCGGCCAAAATCATTGAGCAAAATGGTCCAGCTAATATTTGACTGCAATCTAAAACAGTCAAACCCTTTAAAATTCCAGAATTATTTATCATGATCTTTCCTATTTATAGTCTTTCTTGCTTAAAAAAACACATTTTATAAAGAATTTGCATAATTAAGATATAATGAAATCAGAAATTATAAAATATTAAAAATAAAAAAAACTAAATAACTGGAGGTCATTATGAATATGATCATAGCGGTTATCATTAGTATTTTAGCATCAGGATTAGTTGGTGTTGCAGCAGGATACGTAGCAAGAGCATTTTTTGCAAATGGAGAGCTACGAAGAACAAAAGATGCTGTAGAAGGACAACTTAGAAGAGCGGAAGCTAGAAGTAGAGAAATATTGGTTGAAGCCAAAGAAAATGCTCTGCAAGTAAAAAGCGATGCTCAGCAAGGTATAAGTAATAGTCTTAGAGATATTCAAAGACAAGAAACACAATTAGAAACAAGAGAAGACAATTTAAAAAAACAAAATGTTGATCTTAAGAGAAAATTTGATGAAGTTGAAAATAAGGACAAGTCTCTAGAACTCGAAAGAGATAAAGTTAAAAAAATTGATGCTCAACAAGTTGAGGCTTTAGAAAAGATTTCTAATTATACTGCCAAAGAAGCTAAAGAAATACTAATTGATAAGACGAATAAAGATATAGAATTTGAACTAGCTAAATTATACAAAGAGGCTGAAACTGAAATGTATAATCAAGCTGATGATAAAGCTAAAGAAATTCTAGCGTCTTCAATGCAAAGGTTTGCATCTGAAGTAGTTGGAGAATCTTCAGTTTCTTCTATAGAACTGCCAAATGAAGAAATGAAAGGCAGAATTATTGGAAGAGAAGGTAGAAACATCAGAGCCTTGGAAAATTTTACTGGTGTTGATCTAATTGTAGATGAAGAACCCAAATCAATTTCAGTTTCATGCTTTGATCCAATAAGAAAACAGACTGCTGTAGTAGCTATAAACTCATTAATTAAGGATGGTAGAATTCATCCAGCTAGAATTGAAGAATTAGTTGATAAAGCTAAAAATGAAGTTAATAGAGAAATAAAAAAAGCAGGTCAAAAAGCTGTATTTGATACAAATATTAAGGGTTTGAACGGAGAGGTAGTTGAGCTTATGGGAAGATTGAAATTCAGATACTCTTATGGAGAAAATGTATTGCAGCATTCAGTTGAAGTTGGGAGATTTGCCGGAATTATTGGTGCTCAAATTGGATTAGATGAAGAAATATGCAAAACTGCTGGATTTTTACATGATTTGGGAAAAGCACTTACTCATGAAATTGAAGGTCCCCATGCAGAAATAGGTGCAGATGTGGCAGAAAGAAATAATTTGCCATCTACTGTAGTAACTGCAATAAGGGAGCATCATGATAGAGAAATGAGTTGTGCTGAAAGTTATGTAGTCGCAGCCGCAGACGCTATATCTGCAGCTAGGCCTGGCGCTCGAAATGATTCATTGGAAAGATATATTGAAAGATTAACTGCTTTGGAAGAAATCGCCTTGGCCAAAGAAGGTGTTCAGAAATGTTATGCAATACAAGCAGGAAGAGAAGTTCGAGTAATGGTTGATCCTGATACGATAGATGACATTAAGGCGTCCTCATTGGCAAGAAGTATTTCAGAAGAAATTAAGCAAAAACTTAATTTCCCTGGCCAAATTAAAGTAATTGTTATTAGAGAAACAAGAGCCATAGAAACTACAGGAGATTTCAACTAAGGAGATATATTGAAAATTCTCATGATAGGAGATGTAGTGGGTAAAGGGGGAAGAAGAACTCTTTCAACTTTACTTCCTGACTTGATTGAAGAGCAAAATATTGATTTTGTTATAGCTCAAGGAGAAAATTCTGCAGGAGGTTTTGGAATAACAAAAAAAACTTCAAAAGAATTTTTTAATTCTGGAGTTGATGTAATAACTTCGGGGAATCATATTTGGGATAAACCTGATATTTTCGAAGAACTTGATGTTATAAATTCTAAAATATTAAGGCCAAATAACTATCCGAAAACAAAACCAGGGACCGGAATCTATTTTAATAACGAAATTATAGTTATAAATCTTTTAGGATCAGTTTGGATGGGAGAAATAGAATCCCCATTTGATTCTATTTCTTCAATTTTAGATGAACTACCTGACGTTCCAATTTTTATTGATTTTCATGCAGAAGCAACTTCGGAAAAAGCAGCTTTAGCATGGTATTTAGATGGAAGAATTTCAGCATTAGTAGGTACCCATACACACGTCCCAACTTCTGATAATAAGATTTTGCCAGAAGGAACAGGATTTGTTTCGGATCTAGGAATGGTAGGAGGAAAAAATACTATTTTAGGAATGGATAAAGATGCATCAATTAATCGTTTTTTTAACGGAAAAAGAATAAGGATGAACCCCGTAGAAAAGGGGGATATGGTATTTAATTCTGTATTAATTGATATAGATAAATCAAGTAAAAGAACCAAGTCTATAACTAGAATAGATAGAGAAATTCATATCTAATGTATGCAGATTTACATATCCATACAGATTTTTCAGATGGTATTTATTCTCCAAAAGAAATACTTTTAAAAACTGAAAAATCGAGATTAAAAAAAATTGCGATAACGGATCATGATAATTTCTCAGGAAGTATTCAAGCTAGTAATATTATTAAAGAGTCTAATTTTTCATTTGAATTAATACCTGGTGTTGAATTTTCTTGTTCAAATGGTGCTGAAGAATATCATATTGTAGGTTTATTTATTGATTTTGAAAATTATGAAATAAACAATCTAATTTCAATGATGCAGCTAAAAAGATTGGATGCAATAAAAAAAATAGTAAAATTTTTAGATTCACAAAACATAAAATTATCATTAGACGATGTTATTGCTAACTCTAAAGGATCAATTGGAAGGCCTCATATAGCATTAGAGCTAATAAAAAAAGGATATGTACGATCTGTGAATGAAGCCTTCGAAAAATTTCTTTCAAATAATCATATAAAAAATATAAAAGAGCCTCGTATGACTGTATTAGAAGCGATCGAAGCTATAAAAAAATCTAATGGAGTTTCTATATTGGCTCATCCAAATATAAAGGGAAAAAATTTAAAAAAAACAATCAATTCATTTAAAGAATTGGGCCTATCTGGTGTAGAAGTCCATTCACCAAGATATGGTTTGAATAGACAAAAAGAATTATTACAAATTTGTGATAATTTAAATTTAGTAATTTCAGGTGGAAGTGATTTTCATGGGATGCATCAAGGAATTGAAATAAGTAAATCAAATGCTATTTCTAAATTTGAGTTTGAATCAATACGTAACATAAAAAATTCTATTTAGCTTATAAAATGTTAATAACCATAATTTTCTCTATTATTTTTTATTTTCTAGGTTCTTTTCCTACTAGTTATATATTAGGAAAAAAAATACAACAGATTGATATTCTAACTCAAGGTTCAATGCATTCAGGATTGTCAAATATTTATAAATTTTCTTCTAAAAAATCAATTCTTCTTATTTTATTTGTTGATGTACTAATCAAAGGTTTTGTTCCAACTTCCCTGCTTATTATTTTTTTTGATGAATTGATTTTTATTTCTGTTTTTTTAATTATTGGGCATAATTGGTCAGTTTTTTTAAAATTTAAAGGAGGTAAAGGATTATCTGTATCCATTGGAATATTAGCGGGTATAAATATATTTCTATTTATTATTTTGTTTGTATCTTTTTTGTTTTTTTGGATAATATTAAAATTTAAAGATAGCTCTATGCCTTGGATTTTTTCATTTTTATTTACTGTAGCAGCCATGATTTTTGACAGTTTATTTTTTAATCTTTTTTCAGAATCTATATTTAAAATGTCTAATTACTTAGTTATTGTTGTTTTTTTATTATTGTTATTTAGAAGAATTTTAGGAAACGGAGAATATAATAACCTTAATCGTAAAATTTTATTTAATAGATTAATATTTGATAGAGATGAAATGTAATGCAAAATTGCTATTATCATAAAAATAAAGAAACTGTTCTAACCTGTTCAAGATGTAATAAGCCGATTTGTAATGATTGTACAAGTGATTCATTAGTAGGAATTAAATGTATTGATTGTGGGTCTATAGGTAAGCCAGATATTTTAAATGTATCTATCAAAAATTTTTTTACAATCATAATCGGGAGTTTGATTTTTTCAATTTTCTCCTCATTTTTATACTCTTTTCTAATAGTTATAATTTTAAATATAGATATTTTAGGTAATATTCAATCTACTGCAATCATGTTCTTAAAAGTAATAACTTTAATACTTTTAGTTTTATTTGGAGTATTAAATGCTGAGCTTATAATTAGAATTTCTAGAAAAAAAATAAATAAAACATTCCCCATTATATCTGCAATAACTACCTTGTCTTATTGGATTTTTATATATCTATTTTTTTCTTCAATTTTTGCCTCTTATCAAGTATGGTGGTATCAGTTTTTCTATCAACCGGTTGCTATGTTAGGATTAGGACTATCAATATATTTATCATATTCAAGAGTAAAATGAGGGATTTATGAAAACAACAAAAATTGAAAAAATTGAAACAATTTTATGGGATAGATGGCTTTTATTAAAAATTTATTGCGAAGATGGTACCGTTGGCATTGGAGAGGGAGGTGTTCATGGCTGGCAGAGACCAACTAAAACTATGATCGAAACGATGGAACCTTATTTATTAGGCAAAGATCCATCTTTAATTGAGCACCATTATCAGTGGCTATATAGATCAAGTCACTTTATGGGATCTGTTGTTCAGGGAGCTCTCTCTGCAATAGACATAGCGTTATGGGATATAAAAGGAAAAAGATTAAATGTGCCTATTTATGAGTTATTGTCTGGTAAAACAAGAGATAAAGTTCGTTGTTATATGCATGTAGGAATGTACAACCCAGATTCCAAATCTAAATTAGGAACAACCGATGCTTTGGTAGAAGATGCATTAGAAGCAGTTAAAAGGGGTTTTACAGCAGTTAGATTTTCTCCATATAACGAAAAATTTTATCTACATAAATCTTTTAGTGAATGGGCAACTGAATCTGTTAATAACGTAGGAGCAGTAAAGGAAGCTGTGGGCGATGCAGTTGATGTTTGTGTAGAAATACATAGGCAAATGAGTCCAGCTGAAGGAATAAGCTTGGGTAAAAGATTAGAACAATTTTCGCCATTTTTTTATGAGGACCCTATGCTTCCAGACTCACCAAACTTAATGGCAGAAATTCAAAACAATTGTAATATTCCTATAGCTACAGGAGAAAGATTTACTAGTATTTATGAATTTCAACAATTACTTGAAGCTAAGGCAACAAGTTATATTCGGCCAGATTTATGTCTTGCTTCTGGAATTAGTGGTTGTAAGAAAATTTCAGCTATGGCTGAATCTCATCATATAAAGGTAATCCCTCATAATCCTTTATCTCCCGTTTCTACAGCAGCTTGTGTACAGCTTGATGCCTCAATACCAAATTTTGCATTACAAGAATTTACTGGAGAAGATAAACCTCCTAAGAGTGATTTGATTGAAAATCCAATTAAGCTAGATAGTGGTTACTTAATTGTTCCAGAGGAGCCGGGGTTGGGCATTTCTTTAAATGAAAAAACATTAAAATTGGGTGAAAATCCAAAAATACTTGAAACACCAATTGGTTTTGATGGTTCAGTTCAAGATAGATAGTCTATTAGTATAAATTTTCTAAATCATAGGTTGATTTAGGGATATTCTCAGACAAATTTTTTGGACCAGATTTAGTTATAAGAATATCATCTTCAATTCTTATTCCTATATTTTTATATTTTTTTGATTTTTTTTGAGCCATATCTCCAAAATATAAGCCAGGCTCAATTGTAAGTATCATTCCTTCTTGGAATTTAGTGAAATTTTCATCTATATCTTTGTATTTTCCTGAATCGTGTACATCAAGTCCTAACCAGTGAGAAGTTGAATGCATATAAAAAGGGACATAAAGTTTTTTTTCAATTATTTCATCCACAGATTCATTCAAAATATTAATTTGTTTTAAACCTTCTATAAGAGTTGTCAAAGCTTTTATATGTGGGTCATTTATAGTATTTCCTATTTTGCATTCTTCTATTGCTTTTATGTTTGCATCCAACACTATTTCATAAATATCTTTTTGTTCTGATTTAAATTTTCCGTTCACTGGCCATGTTCTAGTAACATCTGCTGAGTAATAATCCCATTCTGCTCCAGCGTCTATTAGCAAAAGTGAATCTTCTTCTAATTCTTTATTATTTTCAATATAATGCAAAATGCATGAATTTTTCCCAGAGGCAACAATTGAAGGATATCCATTTCTTTTTGCACCATTCATTCTGAATTCCTTTTCCATGATTTCCTGGACTTCATACTCATAAACTCCTGGAGTAGAAAATTTAATAGCTTCGATAAAGCCTTTTTCGGTTAAATCTATAGCGCTTTGTATTAATTCGATTTCATTATTACTTTTAATTAATCTCATGGAGTCTATACGCACTGAAGGGTCTATAATTTGTGGGTTAGGATTTCCAGTTCTTGATTTAGTTCTATTAAAATCTTTAATACTTTTTAGAATTAATTTATCTATTTTTTCAGATGAACCAAGGTCATAATATATTTTTTCAGAACCTAATAATAATTCTGTCAACTTATCGATCTGGCTGTTGTTATATGTTTTATCGGCCAAATAGAAGGATTTAGCTTTGTCTTTTCCTATTCTATAACCTGTCCAAACTTCTTCTTCTACTTTTTTTTCTTGAGTGAATAAAATATATTTTTCAGAATCTTTTTTTTGTAAAATCATTAAAGCTTCAGGTTCTTCAATGCCTGTGAAATACCAAAAATCTGAGCTCTGTCTAAACTCATAATTCACATCATTATTTCTAACTTTTTCTACTTCCCCGCTAATCACAAGAATTGAGTTTTCTTCCATACTGGAAAATAATTTTTTTCTTCTATTTTGATATTCTGTTTGAGAAATTATTTTCATAACTTAAAGTAATTTTCTTTGTACCATTTTAATTCATTTATACTTTCCCTAATATCATTCAAGGCAAGATGAGAATTCTTTTTTTCAGGTTCGTTTTTATCGGCTTGGTACCACCTTTTTATAACTTCCTTAAAAGAAGATACGTCAATCATCCTATAATTTAGATAATTATCTAACTTTGGCATTTCCTTGTGAATAAATCTTCTGTCTATATGAATAGAATTTCCACATAAAATACCCTTGTTTTCATCAACCCATTGAGAAATAAAACTGACGTTTATATCATCAGCTTCTGAAATACTAATTTTTGAGTTTCTAACCTTATCTAAAAGGCCTGATTCAGTATGAACCCTTAAAGGCCAATCTTCAGTTATTTTTAATTCTTCTTCTGTTCTTTTAATTACTATATTTGGACCTTCTTCTAAAATCTCTAATTCTTTATCAGTGACTATGCACGCAGTTTCTATTATCAGTTGGTTGTCTGACAAACCAGTGAATTCAAGATCCATCCAAATTAAGTTATCTTTTTTTGCCATTTTAGTAAAATGTAATTATTTACTATAATTTTATCAACAAATGCTAAAAACATATACCATTCCTATAACTACTAAACAAATTACAAATTTATATGATTTATGGGTAAATAATGGTTTTGAAAATGAAAAAAATATTGATATTAATAAAAACTTATTATCTGGATCAGAAGTTAAATCAAATAAAATAAAATTATATGTTTATGAAAAAGCAGCGACTGTACTAAGTAGTGCAATAATAATAATTAATAATAATAACCCCTCAATATCAGGAGTAGGTGAAGTTTGTACCTCAGTAAATTATCGTGGGAAAGGATTAGCTAATACTCTTTGTGAAAAAATAGTGGATGATTATTTTTTGAATAATCAAAGTAGAGCAATTTTTCTTGGAACTATAAATCCTGTAGCTGAAAAAATTTATAAATCACTAGGATGGCAAATGATAAAAAATACAAATGTCATGTTTAATTCAAAAAATCAGGATGATTTTGAATCATTTTTACTAACTTATAACAAACCTAATTCTACAAAAATTATTACGAAAGGTAATAGCGATTTTAGGATTTCAATTATCCCTTTTGTACTATCTCAAAGATCAAAAAATCAAATAGACTTAAACTCAAAAGTTAATTTAATAAATAAATTATCCAGTTGTTTGGGTTTATATAACAAATATGATTCCCTTTATGTAAAAAAAGGAAATTGGTTTTCTGTATCTGACAATGAAAATAGACTTTTTTCAATTGTTTCTTATTTAGAAAAAGAAGATAAAAAATTTAGAATAGATGGTTTATTCAACTATTTATATTATGACGAGGCAAAAAAATTAGTTGAATTTGTTATAAATAAATTAGTAAATCAAAAACCTAATAAAATTTCTGTTGAAATTTATAAAAAAGATACTTCAAAGCTACAAATGTTTCATGAATTAGGTTTTATAGAGAAAAATAATATCCAAAAGAAAATTGACGGAAAAGATTTGGAGTTCAAGGAATTTATTTTATAATTTCATATTAAACTTTTCTTCTAAAATAATTTTGAAGAATTTTTTTTCTGTGTTTTTTGAAATTTTATATTTTTTATATATAGATTCTTTTTCTTTGATTAATATTCTTGCAATCCCCTCTCTATATTTTTTTGCAATTTTAAATAACTCTGGATCAACTTTATTTTTACTATAAATTACAGGGATTTCATTGTGTAATTTAAATGAAATGCCTTTAGAAATTAATAGTTTTAGAACTTCTTTTGATTCATTAATTGTAACCATAATTTATTTTGTATACTAAAGAGGTATACAATTCAAGGTAAATATTTTGTATTTTTATCAAAAGGATACAAATTTTTTCTAATATTTTTGTACTCAAAAAAAGAAAGATCTGAAGTTGTAACTCCAGGAGAATTTACTAAAATTATTTCTGCAGCTATGGGTTGGTAGGCAGGCCTTGGCGAGCTGACTCCTTTTGCTACAACTATTTTATAATTTTCTGGATATATGCCCATTGAATACATTTGCTCTCTGGCTGTATTTCCACTTCTTTTTGAAGTAATTAAAATCGTCATTCCATCATCAGTATCAAATCTCACTCTTTTACCGTCATCAAAATACCTAAATCCTCCATGATTTGGTCTATGTTCCTCATATTTACCACCGTCAATTTTTTTTATAGTCCCTTGCAAATTAATTGGACTCCCGTGCATTTGATCAATTTTTCCACCCACTGAAATGGAAATATGTGAACCTTCTCCTGCTGATACACACTGATTTACTACATCTGGATCACATAAACTTTGCAAAAAGTCTTTTATATTTAATTCCTTTGCTCTCTTAAGTATGTGTGTTGAATCTGCAGTCGATCCTCCTCCAATATTATCTCCTACATCCATTAGAACTATAGGGCCTAAGTGTGAATGATCATTTTCTTTTGATTCCTCAAGAGCTTGACCGTCATTAGGGACAAAATTCTCTTTTCCTTTTGGCTTTGGTCCTATATAAATTTCTTTTGCTATTTTTAATGATTCATCTATAGTTGGCACAGGTTTGTTCAGTTCTTCTCTTTTCCCCCATGCTTTTTTTGAAAGCTTTTTGGAAATTTCTTTTGCTAAATCTATATTATTATCAGTTATAGTAATCCAAGACATGCCCATTTCTATTACATCAGCGTAGGGATATCCTTCAGAAATAGAGGTATCTAATACTTTTTCAATTAAATTAGCTTCGATGCAGTCCTCTACAAGACCTTTCATAGGTTCTTGTCCTGTAAATTGTTTGACAATATTTACTAACATTGGCGGAGTTTCTATGAATTGAGTTGGGATTATTTCTTTTTTTATAGCCTTTACAATTAATTCAGCACACTTGAGAGCTCTTGGTTTAGCGTCTAAATGAGGACAAGTTCTCCAAACTATGCACACATCTGTATTTTCAACTGTATCTTTTGAAATATTGGCATGCATATCTAAAGTAATACCGACAGGTACTTTAATTCCTACTATTTCCCTAACTTTCTTAGTGAAATCAGCATCCATGTCAGGATATTCTTCAGAAACAGCGGCTCCATGATTTGCTATTAGGACACCGTCCCATGGACCATCATTTTTTAGCATTTCTAACATTTCATTTGAAAGTCTCTTATAAGCTTCTTTTGTAATTATTCCGATTGGACCTGTATTTGCATACATCAATGGAACTAATTCGAAGTCAAATATCTTAGATGCTTCAATGTAACCGGCAATTGTATAATTTGATTTTTCAAAGTGTTTTATTATTTCTTGCTTACGTTTTATTTCTTTTTTTTCAAACTCTTCATAAGTTGCAGGGATTGTTGAAAAAGTATTTGTTTCGTGTGAAATACCAAGAGTTGCTATTCTCATAACTTTCTTTACCTTCTTTTTAATATAATGTAATTAAATTGTTTTAAATAATTATGTCCAAAGAAAAAAAAATTTCAATTGATATACATGGTTTTAGAGCTCTAGAAGCTAGAAATGCTATAGAAGATCATATTTTAGAGTGTGTAAATCAGAATTATTCACAGGTGAGAATTGTTCATGGACATGGATCTGGAGTTCTAAAAAGAATTACAGAGGAAGTATTATATTCTTCAGAATATGTTAAGGATTTTTATCCAGATCATACTTTTGGAGTTACAATTGGAAATTTGAAATATTAAGACTTAATAATAATTGCAACAATTGCACCTATTGCAAACCATAGAGTCCATCTAAACCACCAAAATTTATATAATTCTTTAAACTTTTCCATTATTTAATCCTTTTGTTTTGTTATTAAGGTCTTCTAAAGCTTTTTCTAGCTCTTCTTCAAGATCATTTACCACATTTTCAACTGATGTAATATCTCGTATCCTGCCTATTCCTTGCCCAGAGCCCCAAATATCTTTCCAGGTCTTTGGTTTTTCCGGATTATCAAAACTCATTTGATCTTTTGATCCTTCTTCTAAAGAATCAGGATTTAATCCAGAATTTTCTATAGAACCTCTGAGATAATTGCCATGAATTCCAGAAAAAAAAGAAGTATATATAACATCTTTTGCAGTGCTGTCCAAAATCATTTTTTTATACATTTCATTTGCATTTGCTTCTATTGTAGGTATAAATCTTGATCCAATATATGCAAGATCTGCTCCTAATGCTAAAGCAGATGCAATTGAATATCCATCTCCTATAGCTCCTGATAATAGTATGGTTCCTTTGAACCATTCTTTTACCTCTCTAAGTAATGCAAATGGAGATAGATTTCCAGCATGTCCACCAGCACCTGAGCAAACTAGAATTAGTCCATCTACTCCTAACTCAGCAGCTTTTTTTGCATGCCTTACACTGATTACATCGTGGTAAACGATTCCACCGTAACTATGGGCAGCTTCAATTATTTCATCAGGAGGCCTTAAGCTAGTAATAATTATAGGAACTTTATGATCAACACAAGTTTCCATGTCTGAAATAAGTCGTTTATTTGATTTGTGACATATTTGATTTACAGCAAATGGAGCCACTAATTTGTCAGGATTATTTGATTTATATTCTTCTAAATCTTCTTTTATTTGATTTATCCAATCATTTAGACTTTCAGGCGCTCTGGCATTAAGAGCAGGAAAAGAACCTATTATTCCAGATTTGCACTGATTTGCAACTAACTTAGGGTTAGAAACTGTAAACATAGGAGATGCCACAATAGGTAACCTTAAATTAAATCCATTTATTTTATACATAATAATAGAATAATATATCTCATAATGTTAATGATATTCTACTTACTGCTTTTCTTAACAAAATCTTCATAAAACTAATATAAAATTTGATTACATATTATTTTTTGGAGATTATTTTGCAAAATTCGAATGATATAGATAAATTGATTGCAGATTCTCAAAGTAGATTCGGTAAAAAATTTATTTATGGTTTTAGTCTATTAGTAATTTTATTAATTGTTTTAATGTCAGGTTTTTATTTTTTTACTTCTGAAAATGATTCTCAAATTATTTCTTATGAAGAATATAAAATTCAAAAAGGAAGCATAGCAAATACTCTTATTGCTTCTGGGAGCACTCAAATTGATAAAAAGATTTCTTTAGCATTTGGTACTAGTGGGAAATTAAATCAAATTTTAGTAGAAGAAGGTGATATTGTAACGGAGGGACAGCTATTAGCGGAACTTGATTCTAATGATTTGAAAAATGCATTAGAAAGGCAGGAATTGCAATTAAAAAAATTACTCAATTATCCCTCAGAAGAAGATTTGAAAAATGCAGAATATCTGGTTAGTCAAGCTGAAAAATCTTTAAATGATTTGTTGGAATATCCAACATTAGAACAGTTAAGAACAGCAGAAGAACTATTGAGTCAAGCTGAGGCTAATTTTATATTAGCACAAGAGAACTTTGACGAATTGATGGTTCCTACTGATTCTCAATTTGATGCAGTAATAAAAATTATTGAACAAGCAGAGCAATCTTTATCAAATTCAAATTTGCTTCTAGAAAATGCAAAAAGAAGTGTTGATAATTCTAAAATTTCTCTTACAGAATCAGTTAATAATTATTGTGATGTAGATTCTTTGCCAAGTAGAAAAGATGTATGTGTTGAAATTTCAAATTATCCAATAAATAAATCTATAACTGATTCAATTTTAGATGAAATTTTCAAATGTTGTGATGCCAATACGACGGAAATGAATTTATCAAAAGCATTAATTAATTCAAACTCAAATTACCAGTCTTCTATTGAACAAGTAGATGTTTACTTAGATCAAGTTGAAAGTTCTACTGCAAGCTTAAAGGACGCAAATAATACCTTAAATAATTTAAGAAATCCTTCAACGAATGATATTGAAAGATTAACCAAACTTGAAGATCAAGCTGAAAAAAATTTACAAAAAAGACTCTTTGCCTTATCTGATATGCAAAAAGGAGCTGATTCAGAAGACATTAAGTTAGCTGAAGAAAATTTAGCAAAGTTGAAATTATCTTTAAAAAGAATTCAGAACGGAACAGATGCCAATGATATAGAAATACAACGTTTGTTGGTTGACCAAGCTAAAGAGAACTTATCAAAGACGCAAATTACAGCCTTATTCGATGGGCAAATTTCTTCAATAAATTTTAAGCAAGGAGAATTTATAACATCTGGTCAAAGTATGTTTACTTTATCTGATCCCTCTACAATGCAAATGGATATAATTGCATCAGAAGCAGAATTTGTAGAGATGAATCCTGGTATGTATGGGCTTGTGTCATTAGATTCTAAACCTTTCCCGCCATCTCTTATTCAAATAACATCTATTTCAAATGTTCCGAATGTTACTCAAGGAATTGTGACTTATCCTGTAGAAGCAAGATTTATTAGAGGTTTTGAAGTGTTAACTGTAATGCAGCAATTTACTCCATTATTAGATTCTTTTTCAGGAATGGATTTAAGTAACATTCCTGGAATTGGTGGAATACCTGGAATTGGTGGAATATCTGGAATGGAAGCCCCTAGTGCGAATAGAAGACCTGGAATGCCTAGAATGGGAGCAAATAATCTAGGAAATAATGAAATACAAGAATTACAAGGTATGTTATCTACTTTGCTTTCTGAAGAACTTCCTGCAGAAGGTATGAATGGAACGGTTACATTGCTCAAAGATTCAGTCCAGGATGTATTAGTTGTACCTTCAGATGCTTTAGTTGTAGATAATAATAAAACAAATGTGATTACATCTATATCGGATACTGAAAAAGAATACACAGAAGTTAAGACAGGATTAACCGATGGTAAGCAGACAGAAATTTTAGAGGGATTATTAGAAAATGATTCAATTTACATTAAAAGAATAGGACAAATAATTCAAGAAAAGGAAGAATCAACTAAATCTATCGAGGAACTTACTAAGGGTAAACCCCCAATGCCAAGAGGTGGTAAAAAATGATTGAACTATCAAATATTTCTAAAATTTTTGATACCGGTTTTAATCAGGTAAATGCTCTATCAGAAATAGACATTAAGATAGATCAGGGTGAGTTTATTGCAATTAAAGGACCTTCTGGTTCAGGCAAAAGTACTATGATGAACATTATTGGTTTACTAGATCGCCCAACAACAGGTAAATATTTACTTGGTAATAACGATGTTTCTACTCTTAATGATAATAAAAGATCATTAATACGTAGAAATGTTTTTGGTTTTGTTTTTCAAAACTATAACTTAATTCCCAGACTTTCAGCTGTAAGGCAAGTTGAAATGCCGTTAATTTATAGAAAAGATAAAGATAAAAGAAAAAAATCTATTTTGGCCTTGAGTAAACTTGGATTAGCAGAGAGAATTTTTCATTCTCCTGTAAAACTTTCAGGAGGAGAACAACAGAGAGTTTCTATAGCTAGAGCATTAGTTGGAGAACCTAAAGTTATACTAGCTGATGAACCTACAGGTGCTCTTGATTCCAAAACTGGGGAGGAAATAATACAAATTTTTAAGTCTTTGTCTGATGATGGAATTACCGTAATTATGATCACACATGATCATTTAGTAGCTAGTAAAGCTCAGAGAATAATTGAAATGAAAGATGGAATGATAATTGAGGAGTAATTTTTGAATATTTTCGATGCAATAAATTTTGCCTTTAGATCAATTATTTCAACTCCACTAAGAAGTGGACTTACTGCATTGGGCGTAATTGTGGGTGTAACCTCTGTAATCGTACTTGTTTCTTTGGGAGAGGGGATAAAAAGACAAGTAGAAGAAGAAATTACGGCATTAGGAACCAATCTATTATTTATTACGGCAAGTTCTGATGATTCTTCCACAGGAGTTTCTGGGGGCAGAAATTCAGGAATCTCTTTAACTTTAAGTGATTCGGAAAAATTACTTGAAAGAAATATTGAAGGTGTTAGAAATATAGCGCCTCAAATTGATTTTCCTGCTCAACTTATAGCAGGTAATTACAATACTGAAACTAATGTTTATGGAACAACTCCTGAATATATAGATGTGACATCAACAGAAGCTGTAGAAGGAGAATTTATTACACAAAAAGATGTTGATACTAAAGCTCTAAGAATGGTTTTAGGATCAGAAATCTCTGAGAAACTTTTTCCTGAAGGTAATGCTGTAGGAAAAATTGTTAGACTGAGTCTATTTAATAGATTTGATTTTAGATTCGTAGTTAGTGGTGTTATGAAACCTAAAGGTGGAGAAGGGGATGATGACTTTTCAGTTTTTATTCCTGTTTCCACTATGCAAAATAGAATAGCTTTTCTAAAAAATCCTACAGGTGATGTAAATGTTTTTAGAATTTTAGTTAGATCTGAAGATGAATATGATAAATCTATTATTTCAAATTTGCTTTCAGAAAACTTAAAAGAAATTCATGGCGTAGTTGAACCTGATTTTGAAATAACTAGTATGGATCAACTATTAGAAGCTGCGAATCAAGTTACAGGTGCATTGACTCTATTTCTTGGTTCAATAGCTGGCATTTCTCTACTAGTAGGTGCAATAGGTGTTGGTAATATAATGCTTGTTAGTGTCACTGAAAGGACTAGAGAAATAGGAACATTGAGATCTATTGGAGCAACTAAATCTGATATAAGGCTTCAATTTATTACAGAAGCACTTACCATTTGTTTATTGGGAGGATTATTGGGTATAGTAATTGGAATAATCATTAGCTTAAATATAAGCGGAATATCTTTTGGAGAAGAAGAAAATTTGACAGCAGTTATATCGTTATCTAGCGTATTGTTAGCTTTTGTTGTTTCTTTTTTAGTTGGAATTATAAGTGGGGCATATCCAGCTTACAGGGCATCAGAACTTGATCCTATTGAAGCTCTTAGAAGTGAATAAAATTTATTGTTTGTAAAATACGTTCTGAAGTCCGATGATGGTGTCCAGTTTTTCTTCTAAGGATTTTGAAGTATTTACATTTGCAAAAGGAAGATTCAGTTTAACTTTTTCTGAACTACTTTTAACAATTATTGAAACAGGTATATTTCCTTCATTGTCTAGCAATATTCTAGTTAGATCATCCATAATATGTTTATTGCTTGAATGTTTTTCGCTATCTACAGTTATGATAACTTCTTTGACGGCATTAATATTTTCATCAGTTATTTCTTCAATTGGAGTTTTTTCATTTTTCATGTTTGGTTTATATTCCTCCTTGGTAATTATTGGTGTTTTATTTGTTAAGTTATTATTTATATTTGATTGATCTTCAAAAGAAAAAATTTCTCCGCTGTCATACCATATAGAATTCTCACCATTTCGGTTATTTATTTTTCCTTTTATTTTTGCAATTGGACTATGAAGCCAAATATCCACTTCGCTGATTTTATTTTGCCAGACCATTAAATCAATAGGCCCGTCAGTAAGTTCTAATTTTACTATCATAAATTCTGCGCCTTTTCGAGAAACTCTTTTTTCATAAGACTTAACTTCAGCAATTAAAGTTTGAGCTTTATTAATGTCAATAAAATCTATTTGTTGCAATGAAACAATTATTTCTTCATTAATCTCTTTTATTCTTAGCATTTTTTTATGATTAGGGTTTTCTGTAAAAGAAATCCCCATTACTTCTTGCTCCCAGTGCATTTTTTCATTGTCCTGAGTAGCAGTTTCTGCAATTTCTATTACATTTACAGGTGTTTCTACCTCATCTCCAAATAAATCAAACATAGTACTTTGATTACTATTTCTTAATTTTGTTAAGCTATTTATTTGTATAAGAATTCTTTCAACAGAATCTAATAATCCGCCGCGGTCTCCAAAATCATCAAAACTCCCTGATTTAATTAGACTTTCCAAAATCTTTTTATTAATCCAAGAAGAATCAATTCTTTTGCAAAAATCGCCTAATGATTCAAATGGGCCACTTTTTTTTCTTTCATCTATTATTTTAGAAAGAGATGCTGCACTAACGTTTTTCAGAGAAGACAATCCGTAGCCAATTATTTTCCCTTTTTCTGTAGATAAAATACTAAAATAAACATTTGAATTATTTATATTTGGTTTTATTATTTCAAGTTCTGTTTTTCTTATTTCACTTACACAGACCGAAATTTTATCTGTGTTGTTTATAGAAGAGTTTAATAATGCAGTAAAGTATTCTATTTTATAGTTTGCCTTAAAATAAGCAGTCCAGTATGCAATCATGGCATAGGATACACTATGAGCTTTATTGAATGCATAACCTGCAAAAGGTTCTATTAGCTCAAATACTTCATTACTAGTTTTTTCATCAAACCCTTTACTTAAGGATCCTGATATGAACCTATCTTTTTCTGCCTGCATAACCTCTTTAATTTTCTTTCCCATTGCTTTTCTCAAGATGTCTGCTTCGCCAAGTGTGTAACCTCCAAATGCTTGAGCAATTTTTAAAACCTGATCTTGATAGACTATAATTCCATAAGTTTCAGACAAGATATCTTTTAAGGCATCGTGAGGATATTTGATTTTTTCTTTACCATATTTTGATCTAATGAATCTATCAATGTGTTCCATTGGCCCAGGTCTATACAAGGCAATCATGGCTGCTATATCTGAAATACTACTAGGTTTTAAATCTTTTATATATTTTCTCATTCCTGCTGACTCTAATTGAAATACTCCAAAAGTATCTCCTTTTGATAACAACTCAAATGTCTTCTCGTCAGTTTTTGAAATTTCGTAAATATTGAAATCTTTGCCAGTCCTTTTTTCAATTAGTTCTATAGTTTTACTTATAATACTTAGGTTAGTTAATCCTAAGAAATCCATCTTAAGTAAACCAACATCTGCGATTGCTGCCATAGCGTACTGAGTTGTTGGAGGGGCATTTTCTTCCCCTGATGTTGATATTTGTAAAGGAACATCATTAGTAAGATCTTCTTGTGAAATAACTACCCCTGCAGCATGTGTAGAAGCATGCCTTACTGTTCCTTCTAATTTTTGTGCAAAATCTACAACCTTTCTATTATCAGAGTCATTCATTAATGATTTAAAATCATCTATTTCAAGAGCATCTTTAATTTTAGTTCCTGGTTTAGTTGGGATAATCCCTGCAAGTTTATCTCCTACAGAAATTGGTAAATCTAAAACTCTAGTTACATCTCTTACAGCAGCTTTAGCTCCCATAGTTCCAAAAGTTATGATCTGAGCTATATGATCTTTTCCATATCTTTCAACGCAGTATTTCATCACTTCATTTCTTTTATCGTCCTCAAAATCCATATCAATATCAGGCATTTCTCTACGTTCTAAATTAAGAAATCTCTCGAAAACTAAATTGTGTTCCATAGGATTTATTTTAGTAACTTCTAAGCAGTAAAGGACTAAACTTGCTGCTGCAGAACCTCTGACTGCAGATAAAATATTCTTAGAGTTTACAAAATTAAAAATATCCCAGCAAACTAAAAAATAATCAGGGAATTTACTTTTTTCTATAACTTCTAATTCATAATCTAATCTTTCAATTAATTCAGGGTCATTTTCATTAAATCTTTTACTAAAACCCTTGTATGAAAGCTCCCTTAAGTATTCCATTGAAGATTTATTATCAGGACAGTCATATTTTGGTAGCAATGCTTTGGTAAAATCCAGTTTGATATTACATCTTTCGCTTATTTCTAGAGTATTATTTAATCCAGAAGGCAATTCTTTCCATTGTTCCCACATTTCTTCAGAAGACTTTATATAATAATTGTCATCATCAAACTTAAATCTATTAGGATCATTAATATTTGAGTTAGTCTGCAAGCACATTAATAATTCATGTGCTAAATGATCTTGTTTTTCTACGTAATGATTATCGTTTGTTATTACAAGAGGGAGATTATTATTTTCACTTATTTCAAGTAATTTTTGATTAATAGTTTTTTGGTTTGGGACTCCTATATGATCCATTATTTCAAGATAAAATCTATCTTTGAAAACATCTGAAAACCATCCATAGGTGTTTTTTATTTTTTCATCATCATTACTTACGATTGATCTTGAAAGTTCAGATGAAGGGCACCCAGAAAGAACTATTATTCCTTCATTGTATTGCTCTAGAATTTTTTTATCTATTCTAGGCTTGTAATAAAAACCATTTAAGTTAGCGTGGGTTACCATTTTCATTAGATTTTGATAACCGGTTTCATTTTCTGATAGAAGAGTTAAATGGTATGGACTTTTTTCATCATTATTTTTTTTTAAGCTATCATCTATAGCACAATAAGCTTCTAATCCAATAATTGGTTTTATGTCATACTTTTTGGAAAGTTTATAAAATTCCACAGCTCCATACATATTACCGTGATCAGTAATTGCTATCGCAGGTTGATTATTAGACTTTACTCTAGATACCATTTTTTCTAGATTGCTCATCCCGTCTAGTAAGCTATATTCAGAATGATTATGTAAATGAACAAATGAATTCAAAAAAAATCTCTTTTACTAAAATTATTGAAAAAAAATTGAGTTAAATAGAGAATAAAATTTTCATACAAAATATTCATTAAATTTAGAGCTTTTTTTGATCAATTATTTTTTTTTAGTGAAATTACTAATGGGATGGAAAAAATCATCATAAAAGTCAAAATATAGTAAGCGTACTTGTAATCCCCTGTAAAATCTTTTGTTAATCCAATCAACAATGGAGATAAAGTTCCAAATACTGCACCAACAGTATTTAATATTCCCACCATAGACCCATAATTTTTTCTTCCAAAATAATCAGCTGCTAATGTAAGCCTTAAAGGAACAGAGGATCCAAATCCTAGACCAAAAAAAATTACAAAAAGAATAATTCCTAAATTTTTATCTAGATATTCATACTCATTTTGTGATCCTATAATACTTACTCCTAAAATCCCTATAGTAAGTAATGTAAAAGAAATAGTTAAAAGTTTTTTTCGATCGTATTTATCTGTTATAAATCCTACAATAATCCTACCTGAAATATCCCCCCACCATGAAAGTCCTATTATTGTTGCAGCAAAAGTGGTAGTCAATCCAAATTCTTTAAATGATGTTAGATGAAAAAGATTACTTGTAAATACAGATTGGCTAATCCCTGCAGCTATTGCTAATTTCCAAAAATTTCCATTTTTTAAAGCATCTTTTACTGAAAAGCCTGTGTTTCTTCCATCAATTGTTTCTTTAGAATTTGAGTTTAAACTTTGTTTTTCTCCATCAGGATATTGACCATAGTCTTCTGGATCTCCTCTCAAAACTAATGATGTAGGAAAGCCTAGAATCCAAAATCCTAAACCAACGGAGAAAATCATATTTCTCCAACCAAATTCTTCTATTCCTAAAACGATCAAAGGAATAGTAATGCCACCAAGTCCTGCTCCTGACATTAAAATTGAAATTGCCTTACCCCTATTTTTCTGAAACCAATTTCCAACTACTGCTAAAAAAATTATAAAAGTCCCAAAAGACATTCCTAAAGTTAAAATTGTTATTGCGCAATAGAACTCCCACAAATTTTGCATTCTACTCATCCAAATGAATGACCCGCCTGTTAAAAAAATCCCAAATGCCATAACTCTCTTTGGTCCAAACTTTTTAATAACTGTTCCTACAAATGGGGATATCAAACCACTTTCAGATCTTTGTATAGAAACTGCTGCCCCGGTTGCGGCTGTACTCCAACCGAAAGTACTTAGAATTGCATCAAAAAAAGGAGGGAAACCTCTCCAAAATACTGCAGAGGAATACCATTGCACTATTCCTGCACTTAATACTATCCACCACCCATAAAATATATTTGGTTTTCTTATTTTAGAGGGCAATTATTCCATATCCTCCGTCTACAGGAATAATGCTACCGGTGATTCCACTTGATAAGTCACTTATAAGAAATAGTGCCGTATTTGCCACCTCTTCATGAGTTATAGGTCTCTTTATAGGAGATCTTTCTTCATGAGCTTTTCTCATTTGTACAAATCCAGGTATGCTTCTTGCAGATAAGGATGGAAGAGGTCCTGCTGAAATAGAGTTAAACCTTATTTGTCTTGGACCAAATTCTGATGATAATTGTCTGTTGATATTTTCTAAAGCTGCTTTTGCTGTCCCCATTACGTTATAGCCAGGATAAACTCTTGTTGAAGCATCAAAAGTCATAGAAATCACTGATCCTCCATTTTTAGAAAAATATTTTGAGGCTTCTCTTGCTATAGTTACTAATGAGTAAGAGCTAGTTTCCAATGCTAATGAAAATCCATCTTTTGATAAGTTAGAAAAATCTCCTCCTAAGTCCTCTCTATTAGCAAATGCTACCGAATGAACTATAAAATCTATTTCTCCGTATTTATCATGGAATGTTTTCATTACATTTTTCACTTCAGACTCATTATTTGCATCACATTTAATTAATAATGAATCATTATTTTCAAGTAGGTTATTTATATTTTTTAGAAGCCTTTCATCTAAATAAGTAAAAGCCAGTTGAGCTCCTGCCTCCATAAGCTTTTCCGAAATAGACCAAGCAATAGACCTTTGATTTGCTAGGCCAAATATTATTCCTTTTTTATTTGATAAATCTATATTTATTGCCATTTCTTCCTACTTTCTATAATTTTCTGCATTTTCAACAGGTTGATATCCAATTTTTTTATAGGCATTTTCTATATCCCAAAAGCGCCATTTATTATTCGAAACTCCATAGAATATTTCGAAACCAAGTTTAGAACTTAAGCTTTTTTCAACTAATTGAGCTATATCTTTATGAGAAAGCCATGTTGCAAAATGTCTAATTGAATTTGTTGGTGTATCTACTTTTTGAACAGTTCCAATTCTTAAGTTTATTGATTCTATGCCATGTTCCTCAAAGTAAAACCTTCCCATAGATTCACCATAAGCTTTTGAAATACCATAGTAGGAATCAGGTCTTATCGGGACATTATGATCAATTACAGGAATATTATTATGGTCAATATTTTCATAGTTTCCTTTTACTATCTGCTTATACGGATCATCATTTTCGAACAAGCCGACAGCATGATTAGAACTTGCAAAAATAACCTTTTTTACTTTATTTATTCTTGCTGATTCATAAACATTTCTGGTTGATTCAATATTATTTTTTAATACTAAATCCCAATTTGAATCTACACTAACTACAGCTCCTAAGTGAATTATTGAGAAAGAGCCTTCAGACCCTGATAATACATCATTATAATTATTCATATCTCCAACAATAGTTTCTGATGATTTTTTTGAATTATTAATATCTAGATTTAGGATTTCATAATCTTTTTTTAAATGATTATTTAATATAGATCCTATTAATCCAGAGCCTCCAGTAATAAATAGTTTTTTCATAAATACCTTTTTGATTAAGAATCAAAATTTATAATAGACCTGCCTGTTATTTTTCCATTATGAAGGTCATCACATGCTTTATTGATTTCTTCTAATTTATATTCTTTAGTCACAAGCTTATCTAATGGGAATTTCCCTTCTTCATAAAGTCTCAAATACATTTGGAAATCTTTATCAGGATATGTTGCTCCTAATGATCCTCTAAATTGTCTTTGATGAAACATAAAATGTCCTGGATCTAAAGTCATTTCTTTCCCTGGCATACCTACTAGAACAGCCATTCCTCCAATATTTTCAGCTCCAGATCCTCCGCCTCTAACACTTGGTAAAATTTGTTCATTTGTTATTCTTAATCCAATCGTATCAAATGAGAAATCAGACCCTCCTGATGTAATTTCATGAATAGCTTCAATAGGATCTTCTTTTTTGGAATTAATAGTATGTGTAGCTCCAAATTTTTTCGCAAAGTCTAATTTTTCATCAGAAATATCTACCGCTATTCTTGGATAGGCTTCTAATATTTTAGCCATAATTAAAGATGACAATCCTACTCCACCTACTCCAAAAATTGCTACAGATTCTTCTGGTCTAACTTTGGCAGTATGTAAAACTGCCCCTGCTCCAGTTAGTACTGCACACCCAACAATTGATGAATTATATTTATCTGATGATTTTGGTATCTTCACTACATAACCTGATCTAACCAATACATGTTCCCCCCAAGTATATGTGGCACCATTTAAAGGAGCTTCGTTGTAAGTCACACCTGTTGGTGGAAACACAGGTCTCCCTTTAACTGGCTCTCTGTTCACCCAAGTTACAATAGCCAAGTCTCCTTCCTCAAGATGAGTAACATCAGATCCTTTAGCTATAACTGTTCCAGTTCCTTCATGCCCTAATAAACTTGGAGTTGGACTATCAGGATTATGCATTTGGTGTAACTGACTATGGCAAACTCCACTAGAATGTAGTTTGACTATTACTTGATCTGGTCTTGGATCTGGAATCTGAACGTTGTCTACAGTTAAATTTTTTCCGTATTCTGTATGAATTGCAGCTTTACTTTCCATAAAAAACTCCATGTTAATTTGATTTAAATTTACTATGTTTTTTGGGAATTTACTATTTAGAAAAAGCTTTAAATTGATAAAATATTAGTATGAAAAGAATTTTATTAATATTTACACTTGTATTCTTTGTAGCATGTGCGCAAAACCAAGTAGATGACTCTGTAATAGATGACACTCCAATAACAGTTAATCCTATGGTGAACTTTAAGTCTTTCATTTTAGAATTACCAGAAGCTGAACAAAGCTGTTTTTATGAAAATTTTTCTAATGAAAAATCTGCTATTGATTTTTATTCAGAAACTTCCTTCCCAAATCCTGAAATATCAGATTGTTTGTCTCAAAATTCTAATTTTAGAATAATTCAAGGTATTTTAATTAATAGCAATATTAATTTATCTCAAGAAGAGTTGTTATGTATAAAGTCAAATAATAAAAATGAAAAATTCGATTATTTAAGAGAATCCTTTGGAACTCCTGTTTTTACATATTCTCTTGGAACGTTATTTTGCTTAAATGAAACTTCTCGAAATATTTATGATTCATCTAAAAATGGTAATTTATTTGAAGGAATTATTGATAATAAGCCTTTAGCATCTATCTTGCCAAAAAATATAAATGCTTTGGAGTGCTTTGCCACTACTTCAGGAGATGAAGATAATTCTTTTGAAAGCACTAAAGAAGCTCTTGGTTTTATATATTCAAGTGGAGGATTATTTCCTATTCAAATTTTTTCAGATATTTCAAACTTGGCAGATTGTATTGAAATTCCTAAAGAATTGGTTGAAATAGGTCTGAATGAATCATCTGCAGAATGCTTATCTTTTAAATTGGGAGATATTTTTTCAGATCCCTTGAATCCATCTTTAACGGACCTCCCTAATATAATTGTTGAATTAGAAAGTTGTTATATTGATGCTGAAGCATTGTTAAGATACTTCGAGTTTGATTTGCCAGAATCTGATATCACCATGGAAGAGCAAAATATCCCTGAGGAGGCATTAGCTGACGAAAGATTTATATGCTTTTCACAAGAATTAGATATAAATGATGTTTTAGAATTTTTATATACTAGAAAATTAACCTCAAAAGCATTAAGTTCAGCAGAGAATTGCGGAATAAGTAAAGAAGAAATTGAATCAATCGATCTTTCTGAACTTTTAGAAAATAATTAGTATAATTACGATATGAAAATCAATATCGATAAAAATTCCGATCTAGTAATTGCAGCAGACATTGGAGGTACTAATATCCGTGTAGCTTTAGTCGACTTATCTGGAAAAATATTAGATAAAACTAAAGTTGAATATAAGCCGTCTTTGGGAATAGAAAAAGCAGGAAATCTTATATCAGAAATGATTATAAAAATCTCTAAAACAGAATCTATTAGAGGAATGGGGTACTCTTCAGCAGGACCCCTTGACCAAATCACAGGAAAATATATAAATCCTCCTAACCTAACTGGGTGGCATGACAAATCATTGATTCCGTTTATAGAGAGAAATTTAGGAATTGTTTCAAAAGTAGGGCATGATGCTACATTGGCAGCATTAGCGGAAACAAAATTTGGTGAATTTACTGGATCTAAAGATATAGTATATTTAACAGTTTCAACAGGTGTCGGAGCAGGAATGATATCTAATGGAAATATGATTCAAGGCCATAATTGGTTCGCTGGAGAGGTTGGTCACATCATAATTAATCCTAATGGTCATAGATGCTCTCTTGGGTGTCCAGGATGTCTTGAAGGAAATGTTTCAGGTACTGCTATAGCATCAATTGCAAAACAAAGATTAAAAAAATATAAAAGTACAATTTTAAATGATTATTCAGATAATGAAATAAATTCTAAACTTGTTTTTGATTCTGCAAGAAGAGGAGATTTATTGTGTAAAGAAATTTTGTTTGATGTCATAGAAAATTTAGGTAAAGGCTTAGCTTCTTTATTAGCGGTATTAAATCCTGAAATTATAATATTAGGAGGATCTGTTGCTGAGGCTATAAATAATAATTATTCTGATGTTCTTATAAAATCAGTCTCAAAATATTGCATTGAATTTTATAAAAAATCTCCTCCAATAAGAATGACTAAATTAGGAGAAAATGCATCTATTTTAGGAGCCTCAATAATTGCTCAAAATTAATCGTCAATATCAGGTTGGTCGATAGGTTTTTCATAATCAGCCAATGATTTTATAGGATCGTCAATATCGTCATCAATTGCATCTGGGGCAATGAATGATGTCCCATCAGCGTTTAATGATCCCCATCCTTCAATCTCAGCGGCGTTGTATTCATCAAAATCTTTTTCATAATCTTCTTTAATGTTTTTTTCAGTCTCCTCTGAAATATCATTTGGATTAGCAGAAACTAATTCTTCATCAGCCTTTATTTCAGATAGTTTTTCTTTACTTAGTGTCACAATTTCAGGTTCACTCGAAAACTTTAAATTATCCAAAATGCTTTTAGCGTAAACACCGCCAATATTTGAAATTCCGTTTACAGCTGCTTTTTGAGTTTCTAATTCTTCATCCTCTAATAAATCTTTTATTTGATCTAAATTTTCTTCATTCCCAATTAAACTTAAAGAATTGCAAGCCTCTGACCTTATTTTAAAGTTGTCATGATCTAACATTTCTTCTATTAGAGGAATCCATTTAATATCTCCGTTATTTCCCATTGAAGTAATTGCACAAATCAAATCTTCATCCCCATTTGAACTATATTTTTCTAAAATCAAGGTTTCTATATCAGGATTTTTTATAAAACTTAAACTTTGAATCATTAAGTTCTTATGTTTTTCCGATTTTGATGATTTTAAGAAGTTTAATCCAAATTCCATTAGTCTTTTTAACTGTTTATTTTTTGAAACATAATTAGAAATCCAATTTCCAAATATAATAATTGCTTGTGTTTTTATATCATCATCTTTTTCTAGTGTAATAATATTTCTAATTTTTTGTAGTGAAGAAATATCAGAACTTTTTGTAAGATACTTAGTACTAATTTTTCTGATTTTATTATTTTCATGATCTAAAAATTTCAAAATAAAATCTTCAAAATCATAACCTTTGTTTTCATTTTCAAAAATTATCATTTCTTCTAAAAAATTTATAATTTTTTCTACGTTAAATTTAATTATTTTTGTATAATTTTCTTCGTAGGTTTCGAAATTTACTTTTGAAAAATCTATTCCATATGTCATGATGAAATCTCAACATTACTAGTTTGTAAAAAAGGTAATTCTAATGATCCATACACAATTTCATTTTCTTTGCTTATACTATCAACTTTATTAAGAGCATTGAAAGAGTTTCCAGAAATCATTGTGTTTTTTACTCTTCCTACTAGTTTTCCTTTTTCAATTTTATATCCAAGTGATATGTTGGCACTAAAATCTCCTGAAAGTTCATTGCCTTGTCCTGCCCCAAGAAGATGATCTACTAAAATACCTTCATCAATTTGTTCAATCATTTTATTAAATGAGGTATCTCCGGTATTCATTATGAGATTAGAAATACTAGGGAAAGTATTTGAATGCACTGATCTTACTGCGGAACCTGTTGATTCGCAATTATACTCGTTGGCTGTTTTTAGATCAAAAATCCCTGAAATAAACTTTCCGTTTTTTATTAAGGTATTTATTTTACTTGGAATTCCCTCACCATCATAATTTCTAGATGATGTACTAAAATCTATTAATGGATTATCTACAACTGTTATTTTATTATCAAAAATATCTTCATTTTCTTTATTGGATAGCTTAGATAGATTTTTTGATAGATTGGTGCCATTAAATGAAACAAGTAAAGGGGATAAAATTGTTTGATAAAGTCCGTGGGGCGTGAAAATTATAGGGCAACCATTTTTAGGTGTTTCTTTTATGTTTTGTGCGATAGATAAGTTTTCTATCAATTTGCTGGTTAATTTATCTACAACTTCATCTTCAATATTTTTTACTGAACTTGCATAGTTATATATATTCAACATATCATTTCCATTTATAGTTTGTGCGGAAATAAAAAAACTTATTCCTGATTCATTTGATTCAAGACTTAGGCCATTAGAATTTTTTAAAAATGATTTTCCTTTACCTAGATCGAACTCTGCATCACATAATGCATCTGGAAATTTATTTAATATTTTTTTTATGTTTTTATCTAACTTGTCTATAAAAAAATTATTTTCTAGTAAGAATTCTTCTTCTGAATAAATTACGGCTTTATTTTCGGATAGTTTTTTCTTTGGAAATTTTATATTTGTTTTTGTAGGGAAATCACTTAATTCTAGAAAATTTGAACCAAATTTTTCTAAATCATAATTACTAGATGATGAGAAAGTTAAACCAGAGTCTTTTATTGCTCTGACCGCAAAGCCTTTTGACTGCTTAATTGAAATTTCTTTTAATTTATTCGATTCAAATCCTATGCTTTTATACTCATTTTCTTCTTCATAAATTTCATGTTGTTCAAAATGATTATTTAATAATTTTTCAATCTTTTTCATTATCCACTCGATACTAAACAGTTATTTATTCTTATATGAGGCGATCCATTTGATACAGGCAATGGGCTTTGTCCGCCTTTTCCACAGCCTCCACCTTGATTTATTTCTAAATCATTTGCGATTCCATTAATATTTTTAAGTGTAGTAAATAAATTGCCAGATAGCTTAACTGGTCTCAATGTCTCTTTTATTTCTCCATTTTCAATTTTATATGTTTCAGCAGATGAAAAAGTGAACATTTCATGTTCTGTCATCCCTCCATACCAATTTTTGACATATAAACCATCTTTTGTATCTTTAATGATTTCATCCTTTGTATTCGTGCTGTTTTCTATTATCGTGTTTGTCATTCTTACAATAGGGGGATAAGCATATGATATAGCTCTTGCATTTCCTGTTGGTTTTTCGTCTAGTTTGCTTGCAGTTTCTTTAGAATGCAATCTTCCCACAAGAACCCCTTCTCTTATTAATGGTGTACTAGTTGAGGGAGTTCCTTCATCATCATACTCATATGAACCTCTTAGGTTTGGAATTTTTGCACCATCTGTAATATTAAGATCTGGATTACCAAATTTTTCTCCCAGTTTTAATATCTCTTGCAATCTTTTATTTTCATACACATTATCTGCTTCTGAAAGATGCCCAAATGCTTCATGAACAAAAACGCCTGCTAGTATTTGATCTAATACAACTGTAGTTTCTTGGCCTGTTATTTTTGGAGCTTTAATTAAGTCTATTGATTTTTTACTGCATTCTAAAACTTTATTATCAAGGTTTTCTACAATAGAGTAATCACCTAAAGAGCCTATTGAAAATCCAGATTGAAGCATGTCATTACCATCTGAGCTATTAGCAGCAATTCTAAGTATTACATGAATAAAATTTTGCTCTATTTCGTTGCCATCGCTATCCGCAAAAATCACTTTTCTTTCAGTATCACCATAAACAATTTCACATCCATGAATTCTTTTATCACTTAAAACTAATTCTTTGTAATGGTCTAAAAGAGTAATTTTTTCTGATAAAGAAATTTTTCTTGGATCTTTTTTTACTTCTGCTGGTAAGACCACCTTTATTGGGGTGTTTTTTTGAATTTTAAAGGCTGTATTTTGGCTGTAGTTTGCTAATTCTATAGATTCCTTCATTTTTGTTGGAGCCAGATCTATTTCATTGAAACTTGTAAAGCCCCAACCGCCATTACTCATTGATCGAGCAGATCCTCCAAAATGTGAGTTTATAGATACGTTTTCTCTAGTTTTTCCATTGTAATTAATTCTTGTAGAAACAGTTTCTTCTACTCTAATCTCTTTATATTCTGCATTTTTGCAGTTTAAAGAATCTTGCATTATAGTTTTATAATTTTTTTCCACTAATTTATCCTAATTTTGAACTATCTGTTAATTTATTTTCTTCAAACCATTCATATGCATCAATTTTTTTACCATTATGATCTTTGATTCGACCTATAATTAATTTTTTATTTCCTAGCCCTACGCTTACTGTTTTATTTTTTATAATTAACTTTTTATTTATATCTATTTCGTCACTATTCATAAACTTACAATTGTATAGAAATACAGTTTTTGAATCTATTTTAGTCCAAGCTCCAGGTTGGGGGTCGCAACCTCTAATTAAATTATAGATATCATTAGGATCTTTATCCCAATTAATTTCTTTTTTTGAACACCAAGATTCATATGATGCTTTTTTTTCATCTTGTTTGATTTTTGGCGCCTTATCAGAAATTACAAGTTTTACTGAGTCTACCAATGAGCTGACTCCTAAGGGAAATAACTTATTAAAATACAAGCTCCCAGTTGTATCATCAGTTGATATATCTACCTCTTTTTGCATCAAAACAGGTCCGGTATCTAATCCTTCGTCAGGCCAAAATATAGTTATCCCTGTTTTTTTATCGCCATTAATAACAGCCCAATTTATTGAAGAAGGGCCTCTATGTTTTGGTAAAAGCGAAGGATGGTATTGAATGGTTCCTTTTTTTGGGTTATTAATTATTTCCATTGGTACAATATCAGTTACATATGCCATTACAAGAAGATCAACATTAAGTTTTTTAAATTCTTTAATAGCATTTTTAGATCTAAGTTTTTCATACCTTAAAATATTCATATTTTGTGTAATTCCATATTGATAAAGAGGATCATTATCTTGGTTTGGTGGGGTAAAAATTCCTACTATATTACAACCTTTAATTTTTGATACTTCTGAAGTAACCTTTTCTCCAAATGCAGATTGACCAATTATAGCTATATTAGTCATTAAAAAAATCCATTCTATAATAATTCCTTATATTTTCAAAAGACTGAACGATTTCGAATTGATTGAATTCATCTTTATTTTTTTTAGCATCATTTAAATGTTCTAATAAAAAATATGCCTCAGCTTCACTTAATTTTTTATACTCTTCATGTCTTTTTAATGTTTCAAATGATATTCCTAAGTCATAAAGATTTTTGTAGGATTTTATAATTTTTACTATTCCGTTTGGATGTAACTTTTCTCCTTCTACATCTTTTGGTGGTTTAATTAATTTGTTTTCTAATAAATCTTCATAAAATAATTTAGTTACATTTGATAGCCTTATAATTTCATCAATTGAATAGTTCTCCTTAATTTGTGAAGAAATAGTATTTATTTTTTTCTTAATTAATTTTAATGGGAAACCATCATTCTGTAATTTTTTTATTTCATTTATTTTTTCTAGATGAAAATTTGAAAAAGTAGATCGAGTTTTAGAAATTTTTTTAGGGGGCTCTAAAATATTTAATCTTACATAATAATTTATAGCTGAAGTACTGACTCCAGTTATTTTTGAGACCTCACTTATTGAATAGTCATTTTCATTCATAAAATAAATTCTACATTATTATTTTTTAGTTACTATAACTAATAAACTAGGAAGTACAAATACTGTAGATATAAGTGCAAGAAAAATCATAATTGCTGTTATTTGCCCAAAGCTTGCAAACATAGGCATTGGAGCAAATCCCATGATTGCAAAACCAATAATGCTAGATATTGCAGAGCCTAATAATGCAATTCCTGTTCCATTTAGAGTTTTTTGGAGAGCTATATCATAAGAACTTTTTCTTAATTCTTCTCTAAACCTTTGAGTTATGTGGATTGAGAAATCTATTCCTACTCCTATTGATATTGCTCCTATTGTAGCTGTAACTAAATTTAAAGAGTAACCACCAATGTACATAATTCCATATAACCAACTTACAACTAAACCAATAGGAATTACTGTTACTAAAGCATATCTTATTGATCTAAATGTTATTAGTAGTACTATAAATGAAGCAAATGCTGCAATTGGTATAGATCTATATAAAGATTTTGTTGCTGAGGATAATTCTATATCTCTAACAAAAGGAGAACCCGTTATTCCATATTCAGTAATGTATGGCTTATTTTTTAGAAATTCTAGTTCATTTTCTAAATTATTTCTTGCAAGAGTTGTAATATTTTGATTAGCTGAATCTGGAATTCCTACTCTTAAAACTGTAGAAAATTCATTTTCATCTTTTATAAGTGTAAATTTAATTCTATTTGGTGAATAAAATTCTTCATTGTTTTCATTTATCAGTCCTTCGTTTATTAAATTTTCAAAGGTTTTTCGATTTTCTTCTTTATCATTCCCAGAAAGGTTTTTCTGCTCTATTAAGGAAATCAAATTTGGTTCAATTAATAATAATTCCCCCATTTTGTCATGAGCTAAGAGCTCCATACTATCTAAATTTTGGAGTAACTGTTTCAAATCTTTAATAGCACTTGGGTTTGCTAAGTCCCCTTTGATATATATCACCCCAATTTCACCTGTGGTGTCTCCAAAGTGATAATCTAGCTTATCTAATCCAACTACAAACTCTGATTCTTCATTGAAAAAATCTGCAACTTCAAATCTTGCTTCAAGTTTAAACGCTAAAAAAGTAGAATAGACTGTTATTAATGAAAATATAAGAATTGTTAGATATGGTTTTTTTGCAAAAAATATAATGATATTGCTAAACATTTCTTCAAATTTAACAAAAACATTTTTATTATTTATTTTTTCTTCTATTTCAATATTTTTTTTAGATCTGCTTGCTAAATATACAGGTAATAATAAAAACATAAGTATGTTAGTTAGAATCATAATTATCCCAATTAATGGAGACACAAGTAAGAAAACAATAACAGATCCTCCTGAAAGACCTGCGGATCCTATTGCTTCTATTGTCCAAAACAATTTATTTTTATTTTTCTTATTGTCAATTGAATCTATTTTCGAAAGAATGAAAGGTGCATATATTCCTAATACAATGTAAGATGCAAACGCTGCTACTCCTGCAGCAAGACCAAAATGCACAACAGATTCTATACCTGCAGTTATGTTAGATAAAAAAGCAATAGCATCACTTATAAAAGCTAATGTTAATGCTGACCCTACTCCTCCAAATGCAATAATAAACTTTTTATCAAAAGTTATATTATTACTTTTTTCTTCTTGGTATCTTCTAATGGAATGAACTGCAAAGTCTACTCCAAATGAAACCATAGCAATTGGCACAATTAAGTCAGAAATCAACCCTCCTTTAAGGCCTAATAAAAATGAGATCCCTTTTAACCAAATCATTAGAGTTGAGAGCCCTATCCCTACTAGAACAACTGCCCAATAAGACCTTAGAGAAAGGCCGACTACTACAATAGCTGCTATAACAGTTAGCGTTATGAATAAAGCTGAGGAGGTTCCTTGTCTTTCTCCTTCAGTATTTACATCAATTGCAATTCCCCATATTTTCAATGTATGCATTTCTTGCTTTAGAACTTCTAAAATATTAATATTGAATTCTTCTTTATCAAGAGTATTTTTATCTCCTCCAAGTGCAACTCTTTGAGACCCTCCTCCAAGAGATTCGTTATTTCCTAATACAACTATTAACATTGCTGGTGAAGTCCACCAATCAATTTCATTCCCATCTATATTTTTCTTTTCTATGTTTGAATGAATGCTTATGTTTCTCTTAATATCTTTTACTTGATCTCCTTTTAGAACTGTTGATATGACTTCCTTCACTTCTTCATTGGTAGCATTTTGAAGCGTTTTATTATATCTAGGGTTTGCTAGTAATACATTGTTTACAACATCTGCTAAAGTAAGAATTCCATTAACTTCTATTGATGTTTCTGAATCCACATAGCTAAATAGATGATTTTGCTTCTCAATCGTACTTGGAGATAGTTCCTTTTTAGAATCAATTAACCTTAATTTTTCAGAGGCTTTAAATATTTCAAGTAAGTATTTTTTAGAAAGAATATCTTCGCCTTTTGGGACTTCAAGAAGATATAGTGCAAAATGCACTTCATCTGAAAACTTTTTTGATATTTCTATATCAAGATCTATTACGGGATCTTTTGGAGAAGTAGATGCATCTCCTCTATAAGGAATGAATGAGTATGAAAGTGCCAAGCCTACAGTAATAAAGATAAATAGTAGAAAGAGCTTTCGAGGGTTATCAACAAAAAACTTAGAAATTTTTTCATAAATATTCATTTTTTAATATTATTATAATAATAAGATTTTTATGCATCTAAACAAATAATGTTAAATATATTTTCAATTCGATCAAAAAAAATTTATTATGGGTGGTTAATTGTTGGTGTTCTATTTCTTTTCAACGTAATTGGGATTGGAACTAGACAAGGATTTGGAATTTTTGTTGATATATGGGGATCAGAATGGGAAGTGAATGTATCATCTATTAGTTTGGCTGCAAGCATAGGTTGGCTAGTTAATGGATTGGCAAATCCTATAATCGGCCAATTATCTGATAAATATGGCCCTAAGATTGTGATGGTTTTCTGCTCTATAATTGTTTCTCTTAGCTCAATATTAGTTGCTACTTCTTATAATGTTTTCACACTCTCTTTTTATTATGGGTTTTTGATTTCATTTGCCACTGGAACAGGAGGTCCTTTGGGCATTATTCTTTCAAAATGGTTTGCGAAAAGGAGAGGAGTAGCAATGGGTGCTGTTATGGCTGGAGGTTCAATAGGGAGTCTGTTTTTTATCCCATTATTGACTTTTATTGCTATAAATTATAGTTGGCAATTAGCATGGATTGTAGTTGGTTTATTTGGACTTATTCTTGTTGTTCCAACATCTATAATTGTTTTGAAAAATGAACCTAGAGATATTAATTTGACTACTGAAGATTCTGATCAAGATGGCAACCACTCTTCTAAAGAATCAGGCCCCTTGTGGGTAGATAAATGGACAACTGCTTATAACTCAAAGCCAATGTGGCAACTATCAATAGGATATTTTGTTTGCGGAATTACTACTGCTTCTATTTCTGTGCATTTTATAAAATGGGCTATTTCAGAAAACATTTCAACCTCTGAAGCAGCATTATCTTTTGGAGTTTTGAGCGCAGTGAATGGGGTCTCAGTTTTTTGTTCAGGTTATTTCTCAGACATTTTTCAAAGAAGGATAATTTTGGGTCTTGTTTATGCTACTAGAGGGATAGCATTTCTTGCATTATTGCTTTTAACTGGTCAATTAGCATTATGGGCATTCGCAATAGTTGGAGGTATGTCTTGGTTGGCAACTGTACCACTTACAACTGCTTTGACATCAGAAATTTACGGTCAAAAAAGACTTGGATCTTTAGTTGGTCTGATAAATATGTCTCATCAACTAGGAGGAGCTGGAGCTGTACTATTATTTGGAATGGTATACGATATTTTTGGAAATTATGACTTTGGATTATGGGTTGGAGTTGTATCTCTTCTAATTGCTTCAATTGCTTCTTTCTCGATAAGTGAAAAAAGATTTTCATCCAGATTTCATAAAAGACTTGCAAATTAAATGTTTCTTAAACCATTAAAGCAATCCGAAGGATTAAATCATCATGGGGATTCAATAAATCCTGATTTTGCAAAATGGATAACAGATTTTATATCTGGATTTTCTGAAAATTTATTAATTGCAATTTTTATAATTGGATTAGTTTTATTTTTTACTTTATATGCATTTATTTTGTTTTTTTCTCGTAAAAAGTAAAATATCTTAAGTATTTAATAACTAAAAAACTTAAAGGAGAAAATGTGACTAGTCAAAATGAAATCACTGCAGCTTTGGATGATGGAACTGGTGATTATATTGTTCAACAAATTCCTTTCCCAAATATTTTTAATGGAGCTGCAATCGTTAATATAAAATCTTCAGGAATTTGTGGATCTGATTTACATATGACTAATGAGAGATCGGAGCCTCAAGTAGTTCCAAGTGGTCATGAAATTGCTGGAGTGATAGAAGATTTGCCAAAAACATATTCTGGAAATTTAAGAATAGGGGATAGAGTTGCAATAGATAATATAGGTGCAGGAAAATCTTGTAATAATTGTTATTTTTGTAAGTATGGTCAATTTAGGCATTGTACGAATCCCGCTGAAGAAACTGGAGGCGGATTTTCTCAATACATTACACGTAGGCCCAATGGATTATTTAAAATTTCTGATTCAATGGATTGGAAAGACGGTGCATTAGTTGAACCAATGGCTGTCTCAGTACATGGATTTAGATTTGCGCAGTTTTTACCAGGAGAAAGTGTAGCAATTGTAGGGTCTTCTACTATTGGTCTATCTGCAATTTCAGTAGCAAAATACTTTGGAGCTAAGACTGTTATTGCTTCAGCAAAATATCCACATCAAGCAGAAGCTGCAAAAAATATGGGAGCTGATATTGTTGTAGGAGCAGAACCTGGAGAGCTTGAAGAAAAATGTTTTGAAATATCTAATGGAATTGGAGTAGATGTTGTTGTAGAAACAATTGGAGGTACATCAGCAGGACCGTTAGTCCAGGCTGCAAAATGTGTTAAAAATACAGGTAAAGTGATAGTATTAGGCGGGTTTAGAAATCCTGTAGAAATAGACTTTTTGCAACCGATGATCAAAGAGATAAGTTTTATTCCAGCCACTTGTTATGCAAATATAAACGGGAAACATGATTTTGAAATTGCTGTAGATATTTTATCCTCAGGAAAGCATCCATATAAAAAAATAGTTACTCATGAATATTCTTTAGAAAAAATCCAAGAGGGATTTAAGGTTGCTTATGACAAAAATTCAGGATCAATTAAAGTTCATATAATCCAATAAATTTTATCTTTTAGAGACTATATTTATAAGCCTTCTAAGTGTAACGCTCCATATGATTACTGAACTAATTGCTATTGATAAAGGTTCACCAGGGACCCCTCTTCTCCAATCATCGATATCTTTTACTGAATCAAAAAGGATAAATTTATACAGTTCATCGATTGTTCCTACTAATGCTGTAATAGAAATTAGACCAAAAAAAACAGTTCCTGCAAAAACTAAAATTTTGAACATAATATCATTTGTGTTACTTTGATCATTTGAAAGATCATTCCTTTTTTGAAGAAATACATGGACTAAATATATAATCCCACTAATTATTGCAGTTGTAATACCAGTAAAAAGACTTGCCTCTACACTTCCATCATACATAAGGTTAGTTTTTGGTATTTGTGATCCATTAATATTTTCTGTTACATTAATCATTTCATAGCTAAAGCTAGATCCAAATAATGAAGCAAATATGCCTTGTAATATTCTAGAAATTCCTGCTAGACAAAAAACCCCACCAGAAATAAGCCTTACAAAATAGAAGTAACCATTCAATGATAAATCGAAACTAATTTTTACACCTGAGTTTTTTAATGAATACCCAATAAGAAAAATAACTCCAGATATAATAAGAACTGCAAATAAAATTCCAATTGCTACACCTATAAAATCAAACATACTCAATCTCAAGCTACTTTATGTTATGAATATTATACTATTACGTAATAATTTATAATTGAGATATAAAGATTTTTATTATAGTTTATGATGGCTTATGAAAAAAAACATTAAAGTTATTGATGATAAGAATAAAATAAATGATCCTTGGGAAGATTATATTAATCAAGGTTATGACAATCTGAGTAAATTTCAAAAAATACTTAGATTGAGTGTAATTTTTTCTATTATATTGATTTTATTTATAATTATAATTGGATATCTTTTAGTAAAAACTGGTCAGTGGTAAATTGAATGGATATTTTAACTCTTAATATAATTATTTTTGCAATTAGTGCTGTTTCTACAGTTATTTTTGGTAGTTATTTAGCAAAATATGGAGATGTATTAGCATCAATAACTGGATTAGGTCGCTTATTTATAGGAAGTATACTTGTAGCATTAGCAACATCTCTTCCTGAACTATCCGCTAATATATCTGCAGTGTTATTAGATCCTCCAAACCCAGCTCTTGCACTTGGAGATATACTTGGTTCAAACATGGTCAACATGCTTATATTTTGTTCAATTGCACTTCTTTTTGGTGGCAAAACTGTAATTGATCAAATATCAAGTAGCCAAATTTATCTTGCAGCACTGGCTACATTTATGACTGTAGTTGTTTTACTAGTTACTTTTCTAAATTTTTCATATTCTTTCTATAATGTAGGTTTATCTTCATTCATTATTTTTATCTTTTATGTGATAGGACTTAGATATACATATAAGTTGAAACCAGACGAAGAAATAGAAGAGGACGATTCAGATATCACACCTTTCAAAGCTTGGTTTTATTTTATTCTTATTTCAGTAGGAGTTGTTTTTTCTGGATATTTTTTAGCTTATAGCGTAGATAATATTTCTCATGAAACAGGAGTAGCATCAAGTACCTTAGGCATAATTGTTTCATCCATAGTTACTTCCATGCCTGAAGCTTCATCATATATAGCTTCTGTAAGAATGAAGGCTACTGACTTAGGAGTAGCAGGCTTATTTGGAAGTTGTGTATTTAATGTGACTATTATTTTTTATACAGATATTTTTTATGTTGGAAACATAATTGAGCAATTTGAAAGTGCTCATATAATTGCCACAATAACAGGACTTTTATTGATATCAATTTCTGCATTATTGATATTTTTGAAAGGTAATTTACCTGGATATATGAAAAATGCTTTTCTTGTTGTTTTAGTTCTAATATATATAGCAGGAATCTTTTTTATAACCACATAAGTGCTTATATTGTAAAATCTATTATTCCTCTACCATCTTTTCCATTCTCTAGATCTTTATATGCTTCATTGATTTTATCTAATGGGTATTTTCTTTCTATAACAGAATTTATATCTAGTTTACCTGTTTTATAAAAATCAATTATTCTTTCAAAAGTTACATGAGGAGATACTGATCCATAGTATGAACCCACAAGAGTTTTATGATCTCTTACCATATCAACTAAATCTATATTTGCGGTCATTCCCATTGGAGCGAGTCCAATAATTACACCAGTTCCTCCTTTTTTCAAGGATTTCATCATCTGTTCTGTTGTAATAGAACTTCCAAAGGCATCAAATCCAAAATCTACACCCTGTCCATTTGTAATTTCTTGAATTTTTTCTTGAACATCGTCAGTTTTAGAATTAATTGTATGGGTTGCTCCAAATTTATAACTAAATTCAAGTTTGCTATCTAGTATATCTACCGCAATAATTTTAGAAGAGTTCATTATTTGACCACCCAATATAGTGTTCAGTCCTACTCCTCCTGTACCAAAAACGGCAATAGTTGCACCTGGGAAGATGTTTTTTTGATTAATTACTCCCCCTACCCCTGTAGTAACAGAGCACCCAATTAAGCATGCAACATCTATTGGAACGTCATCATCTATCTTGAAACATGCATTTTCAGGGATAACAATTTCTTCAGCAAAAACTCCTAGTTTTGCCATCTGATGAATTTCTTCATTTTTTTCATCTTTTAATCTAAATGTTCCATCGTATTGCTTAGTTCCTGTAAGCCTATTAGTGTCACATAGATTCCCTAATCCATTTCTACAAGAAACACACGATCCACAACTAGCTACAAAAGATAAAATACATTTATCGCCTTTACTTACAGATGTAACATTTTCTCCAATATCTTCTATTATCCCAGCACCTTCGTGACCTAAAACAATTGGCATTGGGAATGCTGTTTCACCTTTCATGATATGGTGATCTGAAGCACATACCCCAGCAGCTAACATTTTTACCTTAACTTCATTGCTTTTTGGAGATTCTTGGTGAAGATCTTTTATGATCATTGGCTTGTTAGATTCATATAGAACTGCTGCTTTAACCATAATTATTTTCCTTTATTAGGCTTTATTCTTACAAAAATAAAACTGATTATTGAAATTATTAAAATCAATTCTACAAGATTAAATGCTAAAGTATAAGTTTTATATCTATCAAAAATTATACCTGAGAATATAGGCCCAATAATTATAGGTAATGCTATTGGCATATTGATAAAACCAAAAATTGAAGAATATTTTTTCAATCCAAATAATTCAGTTGTAATTGCAGGACCCAATACTCCCATAGCACCAATTCCTAAGCCCATCAATGAAGATCCAATCCACATTAACTCTTGTCTGTCAGCAAGGACAAATTGTATCCCAATCATTTGGAAAATTACTACAATTATTAAAATAAACCTTGATGGAATCAAATCGCTTAGCCAACCACTTATTAATTTACTTATAACCGCAAATATTCCAAATGCTGACATCATAGAGGAAGCTAAACCAACATTCACTCCTTTAGCTACAAAATGAGGGACCAGTTGTATTACAACTGTGGTTCTAGCAAATTGTTGTAAAGTCATTCCTGATACTAAAAACCAAAAAGCACTAGTTTTGATAGCTTCTGATAACTCATAATCTTTTTCAGAGCCTTTTTTTGCTTCATTTTTATTCCTAGATTCAAAATCATGATTTTTATCATCCCTTATAAATATAAGAACTAAAATAAGTACAATAAATGTTGATATACCTAGAGCATAAAAAGCAAATCTCCAACCTGATGCGAGAATTATAAAGGTCGCAATAGGTACAGTTACAACTGCTGAAAAATTATTTCCAGCCATTGTAAAACCGATCATCCTTCCTCTAATTTTTGGGAACCATAAACCCATAAGTTTACCCAGAGGAAGCTGTGTAGCTCCAGGAATCCCTACATATAGTAGTATGCTTGATACATAAAGTTGCCATAAGTCACTCATAGAGCCCCTCATAAAGAAACCTAAAGTAACAAGTAATAAAGAAAGTGACATTATTTTAGTAGATCCAAACTTGTCTAAAAACCTCCCTGCTACTGGGGCTATAAACGAACTGGCTATACCTAAAGATAAAGATAAGTTAATTTGAGTTCTTGACCATCCGAATTCTTCTTCTAAGGGAATTACAAAAGCCTGAAATGCATATTGTACAAATCCTATGGATGTACCAACAGAAAGAAATGTAGTTCCTGCAACAAGCCACCTTCTGTATTGATAACTAAATAAATTAAAACTCATGTTCTTATAATTAGGTCTTCTTTAATTGTTACACCAAGTCCTGATCCTTCAGGAACTTTGATTTTTCCATTAATTACTTCTGGGTTTTCATTGAAAATATAAAATTTATGTTTATAGCTACTTAAAGGAGGGTCATTTAGCATTTCACAATAAGGGGCATTTTCCCAAGTTGAAAGAAGATGAATATGAGCAATAACTCCAATATCTCCTCCTCCATGATGCGGGACAATTTCTTTATTATGTTTTTTTGATAAATCTCCAATTTCTATAAGAGGAGAAATTCCTCCCAAAACCATAGATTCGGGTTGTAAAATATCATAAGCATTCTTTTCAATCATTTCATGAAAATCTGACACTACTGTATTATTTTCTCCTCCAGCAATCTTTGTTTTTTTCATTGATACTAGTTCAGAAAGTTCTCTGTAATTAAATCTAGGCCTTGGTTCTTCAAGCCAATAACATCCAAGTTCATGCATTGCTTCATTTGTTTTTTTTGCTCTATCCATATCCCAAATCACCCCAGGTTGCCAAGGATAACTTGATTGTGCTTGATTTGCGTCAACTAAAATATCTAATTTTCCATTAGTTTTTGATACTATTTTTTCTATAGTTTCTATATCTTTTTCATAATCATTATGATGTAACCTAACCTTGATAGATTTCCATCCTTCTTTCAATAAATTTTCAGATAATTCAGCTCTCTCATCTGGATCTGAAAGAATAACAAAACTTGAATAAGGAATTAAATAATCTTTTTTCTTGCCTAAAATCTCTGAAATTGACTTCCCTTCTATTTTTCCTTTTAAATCCCACAAAGCTATATCTATTCCAGCCAATCCATTATATGGAATATTTCTAGTTTTATAGATCAAATACTTAAAATGACTAATCGCATCCACAGGACTTTTTCCAACTAAGTATTCTTTTGCATCATTCAAAATTGATTGATCACATCCAGGTCCTATTCCAATAGTTCCATCATCTAATTCAATTTCTATAAATGTTGTTCCTCCGATATTTGATTTTACTGAACTACCGGGACTCCAAGCTGGTTCTACATCTCCCAAATATTCTACTAATTTAGTTTTAGAGAGTCTTAAGTCTTTAATTTTCATATTTTCCTCTATACAAAATTTTTTTTTATTGGATATGATAATTTTCAAATGTTATATAAATTACAAACACTAAACTATACTCTAATGGGACAGAATTATGAAAATTAAATCAATCGAAGCTTTTACAATCGAATTAAAACCGAATATAAAAACTAAACCTAGAGTTCCTAAATCTAATGATCCTTATGATACTAGAGGAATGGTAAGCCCAATGAATAGATATCCAGGTATCCCTAGGTCTGAATGGACTGCTAGTTGGAAAAGAACGGCATGTATAGTAAAGGGTGAAGATGGAACTTGGGGGTTTGGATTTACCCTATATTCAGGTGTTACTGAGTCAATAATAAATGATCACTTGGCTAAAATTTTAGTTGGTAAAGATTGTATGTCTACTGAAATGCTTTGGGATATTATGCAGCAATCAACAATTCCATATGGTACATCTGGATTATCAAGTTTTGCAATAAGTGCAGTAGATAATGCTATTTGGGATCTTAAGGGTAAAGTTTTAGATAGGCCAGTTTATGAAATTATTGGAGGGCCTCAAAAGGATAAAATATTTTGTTACGCAAGTAATACTAGTTTTGAATATGGGACTAAAAATAGCATAGAGTGGTTCTTAGAATTAGGATTTAAAGCCGTAAAACTCTTTTTAAGAGAAGGGCCAGAGAGTAATCTTGAAGGAATAAACAGAGCTGAAGAGTTAGTTGCTTCAACAAGAGAACAAGTGGGACCTGATGTAGAAATAGCTGTTGATGCATGGATGTCCTTAAATAATGAGTATGCTGTTAGGTTAGCAGAAGCATTAAGGCCATACAAAATTAAGTGGATGGAGGATTACTTAAATCCAGAAAATCTAGATGGTTATCAAAACTTAAGAAATAGAATACCTTGGCAAACTTTAGCAACTGGAGAACATTGGTATTCATTGTATCCCTTCGCTGTGGCTGCTAGTAAAGGAATCGTAGATATTTTTCAACCAGACTTGAATTGGGTAGGGGGAATAACAGCAGGAATAAAGATTTGTCACTTAGCAGAAGCGCATGGTCTTTCAGTAATTCCTCATGCTAGTACAAACTATCCATATGGACAACATTTGGCTTTTTCTATGCCATCAGTGCCTTGGGCAGAAAGATCAGAAGGAGTTTCTCCTCCAGGAGTTCCATTAGAAGAAATGGTTTTATTACCTGGAACACCTACAATTAAAGATGGCTATATTATTCCATCAGATGCTCCTGGTTTTGGGTTAGAAATTACAGAAGACTGGCTTAAGGAAAGAGCGGTTTAGTTAAAATATAATATTTTTATATGACATTTCAAAATAATTGATATATTATATTTTTCTAAACAAGGTTTATTACAAATGAAATTATTGGAGAATTAAATGAATAAAGTAAAAGAGAATTTAAAGGCAGGAAAAACAGTAGTAGGCTGTGCAGGATCCCCTTGGGTAGAAAATATGAGCATATTAGCTGATTCTGATTATGATTTTATATTATATGACACTCAGCATTCACCATTTATGGTAAAAGAATTTATTCAAGCTATTGCTTCAATGGCGGGTAAAAATGCTGCTCCTATAGTGAGAGTAAGCGCAAATCAACCAGATCTTATATGTTTTGCTTTAGACGCAGGAGCTAGAGGAATAGTTGTTCCAATGGTAAATACAAAAGAAGAAGCTGAGGCAATGGTCAGAGCTTGTAAATATGCTCCATTAGGAGATAGAAGTAATGCCGGCCTTAGAGGTGATTGGGGAGTAGACGTTAAAGAATATTCTACAAAAGAAAAATATAGAGAATATTTAGATATGTATAATGATGAAGTTTTGATTGCGCCTATGATAGAAACTCAACAAGCTATTGACAACATAGATGAGATTTTAAGTGTAGACGGTATAGATGTATTGCTTATTGGTCCATCTGATTTATCTATAGAACTTGGAGTTTCATTAGATTTTGAATCAAGTGAATACGAAAAAGGTTTGGATATAATTGCTGAGGCATGCAAAAGACATGGAGTCGTACCTGGAATGTATTTTATCCCTCCAACTATGGATCCTAACTTTTTTGTAGATAAAGGATATAAATTTTTCACAATGCCATGGGGTAATTGGGCAACTCAAGGAATTTCTGAAGGATTAAAGTCAATTAAAAGATAAAAAATAATTTATCTAACATTGTTTTAAGAATTTAGACCAGTATCAGTAGTAATAATCATCAGCTAGATAAGGAATTACTCTATAGAATTGAATTCTACGATTAAAAAACCGTAGAAAAATATGACTTCTTTTTTAGATTACAATTTAGCTGATGGTTTAATTAAATCATTAAAATATTTAAAATTTCATAAACCGACAGAAATTCAAGAAAAAACTATACCAATTGCTTTAAAGAACAATGACGTACTTGCAAGTGCTGAAACAGGTTCGGGGAAGACTGCTGCATACCTGATTCCGTTGATACAAAAAATAACTTCATCACCAAATACTTATGGTTTAATTCTTGTTCCTACTAGAGAATTAGCAAAACAAGTAGCAGATGTTGGAATTTCCCTCAAAGGATACAAAAGTAAAATTTTAATAACTCAAGTTGTGGGTGGAGCAAGCTTAAACAATCAGGTTTCTCAATTAAAAAAATCTCCAAAAATAATCATAGGAACCCCAGGAAGAATTAACGATCTATTACTTAGGAAATCTTTATCATTGAAAAACTTTAATTTTCTTGTTCTGGATGAAGCGGACAGAATGTTGGACATGGGTTTTGAAGACCAAGTTGAGAAAATCTTAAAATATTTACCTAAAAAAAGGCAATCCTTACTTTTTTCAGCAACAATACCAGAGAGAATTAAAAAACTTTCAACAAAATATTTAAACTCACCTCATAGAGTAGAAGTTAAAGAAAATAATGTTATAAAAACTCAAATTACTCAAAAAATCATACAAACCACACAAGAAAAAAAATATGATGAATTACTTGATGAAATAACAGAAAGACGCGGTTCAATTTTAATTTTTGTAAGGACAAAATACTTAACTGAAAAATTAAAGAAGAGGTTGAAACAAGATACAGTCAAAAGTTTGGCTCTTCATGGAGATCTAAGACAAAACAGAAGAAATAGAGTGATAGATGATTTTAAAAAATCTAAATATAGAATACTTATTGCTACTGATATAGCTTCAAGAGGCTTAGATATTCCTCATATTGAACACGTAATAAATTATGATATGCCTCAAGTTCCTGAAGACTATATTCACAGAATAGGTAGAACAGCAAGAGCTGGTTCAATTGGAGAAGCTGTCAGTTTTATTTCTCCTAGAGATGCAAAAATGTGGAAAATAATAGAGAAACTTTTGGATAAAACCAAAAATCCTGACAAGAAATTTACCGAAGAAAAAATCGAAAAAAAACCAAAAGAAAATAGATTTAAAAAGCGAAGAAGAAATTCCAGAAAATACTATCAAAGATCTAAAAAATAAGTCTGTTACCAAATTTTCCTGATTTATTACCCAATTGTTTAAGTGAGATTTTTTTTAATTTGAACTCAGAAGTTTGGTACCCCGTACCGGATTTGAACCGGTGATCTCCTGCGTGAAAGGCAGGCGTGTTAGGCCACTACACCAACGGGGCATATTAAGGGTAAATAGGCAAAGCTCCTATACCCATTGTTTCTTCAAAACCTTGCATTAAGTTCATGTTTTGAATAGCGGCACCTGCAGAACCTTTTACAAGATTATCCAAAGCGCTAATAACAACCAAAGTGTTTGTATCTTCCCTTACATAAGGATATAAGTATACAAAATTTGATCCCCAAGTGTGCTTTGTTGCAGGAGGTGCATCTACTATTTTAATGAAAGGTTCGTTTTTGTAAAATTCTTTATATAGGTCAACAACGTCTTTTTCTTTGATTTCTTTTTTTAAAGTTGCGTAATTGGTACCTAAAATACCTCTTGTCATTGATACTAAGTGAGGCGTAAATAATACTTTGATTTTATTATCAGATAAAAAATTCAGCTCTTGTGCCATTTCAGGTTGATGTCTATGACCTTTAGTTCCATAAGCCGCACAATTATCATTTAATTCTGAAAATCCAAAAGCTTCTTTTGAAGTTCTTCCTGCTCCTGATATTCCTGTTTTTGAGTCAATAATTATCAATTCTTCTATTAAATTATTACTAACTGCAGGAGACATAGATAATATTCCTCCAGTTGGAAAGCAACCTGGGTTTGCTACTAATTTACTTGCTTTAATTTCTTTTCTGTGGAGTTCAGGAAGACCATATGTTGATTGTTCTATCAACTCAGGTCTTGGATGAGTGATATCATACCAATTTTCATAAGTAGATAAATCTTTTAGTCTAAAATCTGCTGAGATATCAATAGCAGGAATTCCGCTATCTACATATTGAGACAGTTTTTCAGCACTTGCTGCGTGTGGTAAAGCTGAAAAAACAAAATCTATGTTATCTGATAATTCTTCTTGAATTTTTATATTAGTTTTTTCCAAATGAGGAAAAACTTCATTTAAATTTAAACCTGCTTTACTTCTTCCTGTTGCAGATGCAAGATGTAATTCTGGATGTGAGTAAACGAGCCTAGCAATCTCTGCTCCAGCATATCCAGTTATATTTATAATCCCGACGTTTAACATAGCAATAAATAATTTATAAAATTTAATTTTATCTTAAATTTTATAAGTTTAGATGAATGGTTTTATTCAACTTACATTTATTACTAGGCTTTGTTTACTTTGAATGGGTTTTTTCTATTAGGAAAGCAAGTCCTACAAATTTCACATATAGTTCCATCGCATCCTCTAGCTGTACAATTGGACCTTCCGTAATAAATAAATTGCAAATGTAATTTATTCCAGCTTTCTTTTGGGAATAATCTTTTTAAGTCTGTTTCAGTTTTATTTACATTTTGCCCATTGGTTAATCCCCATCTTTGAGAAAGACGATGAATATGCGTGTCTACAGGGAATGCTGGATGTCCAAATCCTTGAGACATTACTACGCTTGCTGTTTTATGTCCTACTCCAGGTAAACTTTCTAAATCCTTGAAGTTTTCAGGAACAATAGAATTGAATTTATTCACTATTATTTTTGATAAATTAGAGATGTTAGAAGATTTTTGAGGAGCCAAGCCGCACGACTTAATTATATTTTCTATTTTTGATGGATGTATTTCCATCATTTTGACAGGAGTATTTGCTAAATCAAACAATTCTGGAGTAACTTTATTTACTCTTTCATCAGTACATTGAGCACTTAACAATACTGCTATTAGTAACTCAAATATATTATGATGCGATAAAGGGATTGGAGTTTCGGGATACATCTCATTGAGTTTTTTGAGAATGTAGTTTGCTCTTTCTTTTTTTAACAATTTTTTCCCTTTTATTTATCTCTTTTCATTGAGTAATAAGCTAAATCTTCTAGTGATTCAGTATAAACATTATTTTTTTCAATCGATTTTATGTCTTTAATAGATGATTCAATTAGATTAGAAGCTTTCTTTTTTGATTCCTCAACATGACCAGCTTTTTTGATAGTATTTACTATTTCCTTTGCTGATATTTCCTTGTCTTTTTTTGGTAAATTGAATAATTCTTCTATGTCTTTTTTTATATTTTTGTCTTTTTCTCTAGCTATTATGGAAGGATAAGTCATTATTCCATTTTTCAAATCACTTCCAACAGGTTTGCCCAATTGATTTTCTTCTCCCTCAAAATCTAGCACATCGTCAAATATTTGAAATCCTAATCCTAAGTTTCTACCATATGAATATAAATTTTGAATATTTTTTTCATTTGCTCCTCCCAGAAGCGCTCCGCTCATAGATGAAGTAGCAAATAAAGAAGCTGTTTTTTTGAAAATTACATCTAAGTAATCCTTTAAATCAATATTTACATCGTTACTGTTTTCTATTTCTTTCAGTTCTCCTTTAGCCAAATCAGAAATAGTAGAAGCAAATTGTTTAATTAACCTTATAGAGCCAGTATCACATACATATTCTGCACTAGTTGCAAAAAGAAAATCTCCAACCAAAACGGCTATATGAGGTCCCCAAATATTAGAAGCAGTCTTTTCGCCTCTTCTGGTATCAGCAAAATCAACAGTATCGTCATGAACTAAAGTGGCTATATGCAACAATTCAACAGCAGTAGCCATTTTTATCACTTTATCATCTACTTCTTTATTCCATATTTTTGAGCAAATAATTGTTAATGAAGGTCTTAGCTGCTTTCCAGGGATACTCAATACGTGATTTATAATATTTTCATTTAGATTAGATTCTGAATTATGCTGTTCGGAGATATTATTTAGTTCTAGCATAACCATTAATAATTCATCGTTTACTAAACTAGATAGTTCTTTTTTATCCTTCATTCAAAGAGTTCCTATTCTCCATTAGTACTATTTCTTCATCAAGCTTTGTAAACAAAGGCATTGGCTTTTCGAAGGTTTCTCCAGGTTTTGGCAAGATTAGATTCCATTCATTTATTTGTTTTCCAAAAAGAATTTTCTGTAATTTTTGAGCTGAATTTGGAAGGAAAGGTTCTAAAATTGAACTAAGTGCATGAATTATTATGATTGATTGGCCTAAAATTTCTCCTGCTTCATCCTTATTTTCCTTCATTTTTTTCCAAGGCTCATTTTTATCAAGAAATTGATTCCCATATTTTGACAATGCCATTAATTTGTTTAGGCTTTCTCTAAATTTTCTTTTAGATATAGATTTTCCAACTTCTAAAATAGATTCATTGCACTTACTAATAATTTCTTTTGAAATTTTTGAATGAGGGTCAAAATGAGGTATTTTTCCATCATAATTTTTATGAGCCATTGTTAAAATTCTATGAATAAAATTGCCTAGATTTGCGACTAGCTCATTATTATTTGAGCTCAAGTAACCTTCCCATGTGAAATCTGAATCAGATGTCTCAGGCATAATTGAAGTAAGGTAATATCGAAGTGAATCTGCGGAGTATTTTTCTAAAAAATCAGGTAGCCAAACAGCCCAATTTTTACTTTTTGAAAATTCTTTTCCAGAAAAGTTTAAGTATTCGTTTGCAACCACTTCTGTAGGAAGATTTTTCCCTTCAATGCCAAGTAAAATAGCAGGTAATATAATCGAGTGAAAAGGAATATTATCTTTCCCTTGAAAGTAATATGATTCTGATTTCTCATTTTCCCAAAATTCTTTCCATTGATCAGGATTATTTGAATCCTTAAAAAGTTCAACAGTTGCTGAAATATATCCTATTACAGCTTCAAACCATACATATATTTTTTTTTCTTCCCATCCATCAACAGGTATGTCTATTCCCCAAGATAAGTCTCTTGTTATTGCTCTGTCTTTTAAACCTTCATTAATAAATGAAAGGCTTTGATTTTTAACATTTTGTCTCCAGTCATTTTTTGACTTTAACCAATTCTTTATTTCTTTTTCCATTTCACTTAATTTTAGAAAGAAATGAGAAGTATTCCTAAATTCTGGTACTGATCCATCTCTTTTAGATCTAATATTGCCTAGATCAGAAGGATCTAATGTTCTTCCGCAAACATCACATTGATCTCCTCTAGCTTTATCATTGTTACCACAAGGACATTCTCCTTCTACTAGACGGTCACTTAAGAATATATTTTCGGTAACTGAATAGGGCATAAGTTGTTCTCTTATTTCGAGAAAGTTTTTTTCAAGTAGAGTTTGAAAAATTTCTTGAACGATTATTCTATGATTTTCTGTATGAGTGTGGGTGTAAAGATCATATTGAAAATTCATTTGATCTAGAGATTTTGACCAAATATCATGATATTTTTTAGAAATTTCCTCAGGAGTTACTCCTAAATCATTTGCTAGTAAAGTAACAGGAGTCCCGTGCATATCTGAACCTGAAACCATTGCTACATTATTTCCTATAAGGCGGTTATATCTTCCAAATATATCTGCAGGAATACTCATCCCAGCGATATGTCCTAAATGAGGAGGACCATTAACATAAGGCCAAGCAACGCAAACTAGTATATTTTTAGGTTTTGTTTCCATTTTTTCTTTTTATTTCCAACCATCTTTCATATAGAAAACTTTTATTTGTTCCACTTAAATCTGAAATCAGGTTTAATAAATTTTTGCCTTTTATGCCTTTTTCGTAACCTTCCATTAAAATTTTATCGTATTTCTCAATTAAAGATTTAGAATATATAATTTTTTCGTGATTAAAAATAATTACAAATTCTCCTTTTTCGTTACTAAACTTATTAATAGCTTCATTTATTTCACCATAAAATATTGTTTCATAAATTTTTGTTAATTCTTTTCCTATAAAAATATTTTCTATATCAAATTCATCTTTTAGAAATTTTAAAGTTGCTTTGATTCTTCTTGGTGATTCAAAAATAATCATAGGTAAATTAGTTTCATTGGATTTTGATAATAAATGTATCTTTTGCGAATTACTTTTTGGCAAAAAACCTAAAAATGTAAACCCTTTGGATTCTATGCCTGAAACAGAAAAAGCAGAAGTCAATGAAGATACTCCAGGAATCGTTATTATATTGTGATTGTTTTTTCTTGCTAGAGATACGAATTCTCCCCCTGGATCTGAAATACCTGGCATCCCTGCATCAGAAATAAATGCAATGTCATTTTGATTTAATAATTCTAAGAAATAGTCGGAATTTAATTTTTTATTTGGTTTGTAGATCGATACCAGTTTACTATCTACATCATATTTATTAAGGAGTTTTTTACTAACCCTGGTGTCTTCTGTAAAAATAAAATCAACTTCCTTGAAAATCTTTAAGGCTCTAAATGTTAAATCTTCTAAGTTGCCAATAGGAGTTCCTACAATATAAAGTTTTGACAAGTTATTGACTCTTTGATTGATTTATTAGTTTCTCTACTGCAGCATTATGTTGCTCATCAGCATGGTAAGAAGATCTTACAAGTGGGCCTGCTGCTACATGGCTAAATCCCATATCCATTCCTATTTTTTGTAATTCAGTAAATTCTTTAGGGTTATAAAATTTAATTATAGGATGATGTTTTTTTGAAGGCCTAAGGTATTGTCCTATTGTTAACAAATCTACATTATTATCTAATAAATCTTGCATTGTTTGTATTATTTCTTCTTTTGTTTCTCCTAATCCAACCATCATGCCAGATTTAGTAGGCAAATTTGGATTTATACTTTTTGAATTTGATAGAAAATCCATTGAAAGATCATAGTCTCCTTTTGGCCTGACTTTTTTAAATACCCTTCGAACTGTTTCAATATTGTGATTCATCACATCAGGCTCAGCTTTAATAACAATTTTCAACAAATCTTTAATTCCATTAAAATCAGGAGTAAGAACTTCAACTTTTATATTTGGGGAGAGTTTTTTTGTTTGAGAAATAGTTTTTGCAAATATTTCTGATCCAGCATCATCAAGGTCGTCTCTATCTACGGATGTTATTACTACATAGTTAAGTTGCATTTGTTTAATTGTCATTGCAACTCTAAATGGTTCAGATTTATCAACAAACCCTGGCCAACCAGTTTTTACATTACAATATGAGCAAGCCCTAGTGCAAGTATCTCCAAGTATCATAAAGGTTGCTGTTTTTCTGTCCCAGCAATCAGCAATATTTGGACAAGCAGCTTCCTCGCATACTGTGTTTAATGATGCATTCGAAAACTTTTCTTTTAGTTCATGAAAATTTTCACCAGTTGGAAACTTTACTTTAAACCAATCTGGTAATTTTCTTTTTACTTTTACTTTCTGCATAATGATGAATCTTTGTTCATTTAAATATTATCAGCAATCGAATATTGTTAGAATCTAATATATGGGTAAAAGAAGAAAAAAGAAATTTTATACGGGACCAAATTTAACCGAGGAACATAATTTTTATATTGATCAAAAACTAACTATTCTAATAGAAAAATATGATTCAAATGGAGTAGGGATGGGATTTTATAAAGAAATCCCGATAGTTGTTTTTAATTCTATTATAGGTGAAGAAATAGAAATAGCTATTGAAAAAATTTTTCCAGAAAAAATTATAGGAAAAAATTTAAAAGTTAAACAATTTTCAGATAAAAGAACCAAAATTGCTTGTGAATTATTTGGGAATTGTACAGGTTGTCAATGGATGCATATAAATTATTCAGATCAACTTATTATGAAGAGAGATATTGTTGTAGACCATTTATCAAAAAATGATTTATTAATTGAAGATATAGTTGAAAAAACTATTCCTTCAAAAAAAACAATTCATTACAGAAACCACGCTAGGTTTACTGTTAGAAAAAAAGATGAAAATGAGGAGATAGGATTTGTTAATTTTCTAAATAGGCAATGGACAAATGTAAATCAATGCAAAATTATGAATAAAACCATAAATAGTAGAATGGAATTACTCAGAAATAATTTACAAGGGAAAACTCAGGTAAGCATCAGAGCTTCAGATGTAACAAATTCTTATCTGATTCAACCAAAATTTGAAAATCTAGAAATAGATACAGGCCAAAAATATTACAAAGAGAAAATTTTTAATAATATCTATCAAGTTGCCAGCCCTAGTTTTTTTCAAGTAAATATTTCTCAAGTTGAAAAAATATTTAAAAAGTTATTTGATTCTGATGTTTTTTCTAAAAATCAAATTGTTGTAGATGCTTACTGTGGTGTGGGGACTTTTACATGTTTGGTGTCTCCATACGTAAATAAAGTTTATGGTATTGAAGAATCTGCATCTGCCGTTATAGATGCCAAAGAAAACTCAAAAAAATATTCAAACATAGAATATTTATTAGGAAAAACAGAAGAAGTATTATCTGATGTTAATGAAAATATAGATTTATTATTATTAGATCCACCTCGAATAGGTTGCGATGATAAAGTTATTGAAATTATTAATAAAGTAAAACCTAAGACTATTTTATTGATTTCATGCTCTCCGGAAAATTTTGCAATTGATATATCTAAACTTGTAGGAATCTCTTACGAGGTAAAAAAAATAATACCCTTTGATATGTTCCCTCAAACCCACCATGTAGAGGTAGTAGGAGTTTTGAATTTATTATGAGAGATTTTGTTTTTGCAACTAGTTCTCCTAGAAGAATTGAATTGCTAAAAAAAATTAATTTGAAATTTAAATTTGTTCCTCATGAGTTTGAAGAAAATAATGAACTAGATATAGATCCGTATGAATTACTTATTCTAAATTCTGAAAAAAAATCAAGAAGTATTTTAAAAAAATATCCAAAAGATACAATTCTTGCATCAGACACAGTCGTTTATAAAGATCGTGTCATAGGGAAGCCAAAAAATAAAATGGAAGCATTGAAAATCATCAATTTCTTGAATGATAGTTTTCATACTGTAATGACTTCAATTGTAGCTATAAACAATCAGGGAAAAATTTTTTCTGGAGTTAAGACATCTCTAGTAATAACTAATAATATTTCAAATGATAAAATAAATAAGTATATTGAATCTGAGTATTACGCGGATAAAGCTGGTGGATATGGTATTCAGAATAAAAATTTTGATTTTGTGAAAAAGTACTATGGTTGTTATGAAAATATTTTAGGTCTTCCCACTTGCCTAATTAAGGAATGTTTATCAATAATAAACATAGATAATGATTATAATTTTTCGAATTGCATAGAGAGAAATATATGAATATATTTGGAATAGGCGGATTTGAATTATTATTAATTCTATTAATAGCATTCTTCATAGTGGGACCTTCTAATCTTTTGATTTTTATTAGAAAAACAAAAATTATATATTCAGAATTTAAGCAAAAAAGAGACGAGTTGATTTCAGTAGTAGAACAAACTATAGAAATAGATGATGATATTGAAGAGCTTAAAAATATAAAAGAAAGCTTATCGGATGTTTCTGATAAGACTACAAAATCAATAAATAGAATGAAAAAAGATTTGGAAAAATAACTTTTGATTGAAGATAAGCCTGTAAATATTTTAGATCATTTCAGAGAGATTAAAAAAAGATTAATAAGATATTTTATTTTTCTAGGAATTTTTATTGTTACTTCTTTGATCTTTTTTAAACAAATTATAAATATATTTATTGAACCTGCGAATAAAATATTTATCAACTCAGGTGTTGAGGGAAGTATAGTATTTGGTAGAGTCACAGAAGCTTGGGGCGCTGCTGCTAGAACCTCTATAATTTTGGGTTTTTCTTTGTCTATACCTTTTTTACTTTATGAAATAATTATGTTCCTACGACCAGGATTAATGGGGAGAGAGAGATTTTATGTATATTTATTAATTCCTTTCTGTTTTATATTTTTTATATTGGGGGCAGCCTTCGGTTATTTTTTTGTTATTCCTAGTGCATTGAACTTCCTAATTAATTTTGGAGATGATATAGCTCAACCCATGATTAATATTGGCCCTCTTACTTCTTTGATGTTTTCAATGATGTTTTGGATGGGTTTAATTTTTCAAATTCCTTTGATTATGTTTTTATTAGGAAGCCTCGGAATTATAACTAATGATTCATTATCGAAGTACAGAAGGTGGGTCATTCTTATATCTTTTATATTGGGAGCATTGATTACTCCTACGGTAGACCCTATAACTCAAATTACGGTAGCTTTACCTATAATTCTATTATTTGAGGTTGGTTTGGTACTAATAAAGATTACTTCACCAGGTAAAAAGTCAAAAAGATTTTATTTTAGTTTATTTGTAATAATCTCACTAGTTGTGTTAGCGATTTTAGGTATATTTTTTTTAAAATTAGATTCAAATAATTACTTCAGTAATATTTTAAGCTAATCTTTGTCTTCTTTTTTTTCAGATTTACTGATTGCAGTTTTGAACTCGTTTATTGCTTGCCCTAATCCTTTTCCTACTTGAGGCAACTTTCCTACACCAAATAGAACTAGAATCACAACTACAATTAATACTAACTGTAATGGTCCTAAATTTTGAATAAATCCCATACTTTTCCTAATGTTTTTTAGAATTATTTTAATGATAGCAAATTATCAAATAATCTATCAGGTCTCTTTGTTACCTATTTACCAGGCATATATCTCCACACAGCAACAACTTTGCCCAAAATACTAACATTATTTGATGGAAAAAACATAGGATCCATTAGAGGGTTTTCAGGTTGTAATCTAGTATTTTCTCCTTCTCTAAAAATCCTTTTAAGCGTTGTTTCATTTTCTGAATCGATTTTAGCCGCCACCATCTCTCCATTTTTAGCTTCATTAGTTTTTTCTAATATAATAGTATCTCCATCTCCTATTAATGCGTCAATCATAGAAAACCCGGAAACCTTAAGTGCAAAAATTTTATCTTCTATGTATGAAAAATTCTCAGGAAGTTCTATTGTATCTAAATCATCAATATCCCATCTGCTATCTTCAACTAAAGGGAATGGTTGGCCTGCTGTTATTGTTCCTAATACAGGGACCTTTATGTTCTGATTTTTTTCAATATTATTTAGGCTTATACTTCTTGAAACTTCTGAGTCTCTATTCATTAGACCTTTTTCTTGCAATCGGTCTAAATTATATTTCACTACAGAAGTTGAAGAAATATCACAATTATTTTGGATGTCTCTAATTGAAGGTGGATATCCGTATTCTTCAATGTAACTTTGAATAAAATTTAGAATATCTATTTGTTTTTGTGTTAGAGGTTTAGAATTTCTCATAATTTCAACATATGGTACATTAATGTCAACGTCAAATCTTATGTCCTCAATTAATGAGGATGATCTTCAAATGTTATTCCTTCAATATTTTGTGGAGGGCTATTTTCATCTTCACTGAAACCGAATCCTATAAAGTGTGGAGGGGGGTTTTTTACGGTCAATTGAGCCGGTTTAGTTTTACTTATTGATTCCACTCCACCTTTTACAATTACTTCAAGGCCATCTTGAAGGATTATCTTATCTGTTTCTACTATACCTCTTGGATTATTTAATTCTTTGGATTCTTTAGTATAAATGCCCCAGTTTAAAAGACCTTCATATTCAGCAGGAAGTATAATTCTCCATTTAGAAATTAATCCAGAGTGAGGACTTATTGAAACTATAATACTTGATTCAGGATCGGAAGGATCCCCGTGATCTATTTCCCAGTTATATAAAGGACCGTTTTGCAATTACTTAGATTTATTGACTAATTGTTGAAGTCTAGATTTTTTTCTTGATGCGTTATTTTTGTGGATGACGTTCTTTTTAGCTGCTCTATCAAGAACTTTTGATGCTTCTCTAAGCAGTTTTTCAGTCTCTTCAGCAGAATCTTTTGCTGAAACACTATTTCTTAATCTAGTTATTGAAGATTTTATAGCAGTCTTTATCGACAAATTTACATTATATTTGTTTGATTGACTTCTATTAGATTTTAAGCTTGGCATGATTTTTACTTTTTCCTTTTAACATTATAGACTCCAGCAATACTTTCCATTTTTCCAAGAAGTCTAATAATTTGCCCTAAGTCTCTAGTATAAACTGTTAATTGAATTTTGCATGTACCATTTTTATCGTCTTCTTGAGAATTTATTGAATGTAAATTTGTTTTTTCTCCCCAGACAACGTCTGTAATATCTCTTATTAGTCCAATTCTGTCATAAGCATCAATTTGTACTATTGTAGGATTAAGGTTTTTCAAATGACCCCATGCAGCGGGTTTAAATCTCTCGGTATTTTCAAATGTTCTTAATCTTGAACAAATTATTCTGTGGATAATTATGTCATTTGTAGTATTTTTGTATCCTACTATTTCATCACCATAGACAGGTTCACAGCAGTTTGCTAATTTCTTTTCAGAATCTTTTTCACCCATAATTATTACTGATGAAACTGAATCAAAATTTTGTTGATTATCTTCTTTGTTTGTAAGTTCCTCATTGCTTTGCATTTTTCGGACAGTTTCTTCTAATTGCCTCTCATTAATTAATTCAATAATTTTATGGTTTCCGATTTCTCCAGTTCCTACTTTATATGCAAAGTTTTCATATGAGTCATTTTGAGCAAGATATGGTAAAAATTGATCTGGATCATCTATGTTAGAAAGTCTTATTGTTCTTAAAATTTGTCTTTCTCCTCGCTCAATATTTTCTTCTCTCTCTCTCTTTTTGAACCATTCTCTAACTTTATTTTTTGCATTTGCGGTTTTTATGTATCCTAAACTATCATTCAACCAGTCTAAGTTTGGGCCTTTATCACTTTCTGATTTTTGTATTTGAACAGTATCTCCATTATTAAGAGTTGTATTTAATGGTTTTAAAACTCCATTTATAAATGATGCCTGACAAGCATGACCTAGCTCAGTATGTAAACTATAAGCATAATCTAATGGCGTTGACCCAATTGGTAAAGTGAAAATTTGGTTTTTTGGTGAATAAACAATTACTTTGTCGGAAAGTATATCGTTACTTACAGAATCTAAATAATCACTATCTTCAAGAACCTCTTTTTCAAAATCTATCATATCTTTCAGCCAATAAGTATCTTTTTCATTTTCAAGAATTTTTTCTTGCTCAATTGAATCTTTATATTTCCAATGAGAAGCAACTCCTTCTTCAGCAAATTTATGCATTTTTTCTGATCGGATTTGGAATTCAATTTTTTGATTATTTTCATTCATAACAACAGTATGAAGTGACTGATAATAATTTTCTTTAGGAGAAGCTATATAATCATCAAATGAACCTGGAATTGGTCTCCATAAGTCATGAATTTTACCTAGGGCAACGTAGCATTCTTCTTTTGACTTAACCACAATTCTAATTGCTATTAAATCTTCTATATCAGAGAAATTTCGTCCCATTTGTTTATATCTTTGCAGTTTGTTATAAACTGAAAATAAACTTTTAGGCCTGCCTGTAACGAATGCATTTAGATTATTTTTTTCTAAAAAAGACTCTATTTCTGAAATCATATTCTTAGTCGCTGCTTCACGCTCACTTCTTTTTTGGCTGATTAGCCTTTTTGTCATCTTAAACTTATCAGGCATTAAGTGTTTGAAACTCTCGTCTTCTAGTCTCCACTTAAGATCATTCATGCCTATTTTTTGAGCTAATGGAGCATGAATAGTCAAAGTTTCTTGAGCGATTTTTTTTCTTTTTTCTGGATCTAAATACCTTAAAGTTTCCACATTATGAAGTCTATCTGCTAATTTTATTATCATTACTCTTACATCTTTAGCTACTGAAACTAAAAATCTTCTCATATTTTTTTGATCAATATTTTCTATAAGGTTATTTTCATCTGCCGTAAGTTTTGTTAGAGATGAAACAATATTTGAAACTTCATTCCCAAAATTATTTTCAATGTCAGTAGAATTGAATGTAGTATCCTCAATGACATCATGAAGTAAGCCTGCAATAATTACAGTTGGATCTAATTCCAACCGTGCAAGATGAGTTGCTACTTCAACTGGATGAATAATAAAATCATGTCCTGATTTCCTTTTTTGTCCTTCATGGGCTTTTTCTGCAAAATCAAAAGCTTGAATTATTTTATCTATTTCATCTTTTGGGAGATAAGATTCCAGTTTGTTTATAAAATTATCTGTAAGCATTTATAATATTTTTATTATTTCGTCCTGATCAAATCTTTTTAGTTTTAAAGATTTACCTTTATTAATAATGATATTACCTTTTTCTTTTTTTGTCGTTTTTCCAATTATTGATGAAGGAATATTATTATTATTAAGCTCTTTAATTATGTTTTTAGAATTATTTGAATTACTGATAATAATAAGACAACCTGAACTAATAACTCCTAAAGGATTCATTTTTAATGATTTGCAAGCTTTTTCAAAATTTTCTACGAATTTAATTTTTTCAAATTCTATTTCACACCCAACTTCTCCATATTCAGTTATCTCATTTATTGCAGTTGAAATCCCTCCCTCTGTAGGGTCATGCATTTTTATAACTCCTCCAGACCTAATTGCGCATTCGGAAATCTTTTTTACAGATATTGATAAGTCTTTACAGTGAGATTCTAATCTTTTTATTTCTTCCTTATCATTGCTTACATTGGAACAAATTATTTTACTTCCTTCAATTCCTACTAATCCTCCTATAATAATATCTTGATCTGGTTTGATTTTTTCGTTTTCATTAAAACCTTTGTTGTAAATACCAATAATAGTTCCTGAAACAATTATTTTATTTACTGAAGAAGTAACTTCAGTGTGACCTCCAACTATATCTATATGATTCAAATTAGCTTTGTGCGAGAGGCCTAAAAGATTATTTCTTAATACTTCAAAAGATGTATTAAGAGGAACTAAACAAGTAACTAAAAGCCATTTAGGAATTCCTCCTGAAGCATATATATCATTAGAACAAATATCTACTAAATAACTTCCAATATTGTCTGTATCAAAAGTTATGGGATCTGAAGAAACTAATATTTTTTTATTATCAGAAATATTTATTTCTGTTGAATCTTCCCCAATTTTTGGGGTTTTTGAATTAGAATTATTTATATCGCTAAATAGTTTTTTTAGTAAATTATTATTAAGTTTTCCCTCTGGAAGAATATTCATCATTTAGGCATCCCTGGGAACTCTATTGTAGAAAGCATTTCTTCCACAATACTCAATATTGTGTTTCCTGAAGTTATACTTTCATCAACGTAAACATAATAAGGGTTTTTATTACAATACACTAACATTTCAGTAGATGAATCCTCTTTTTCAAAAATAAGTTTGTAGTTAGCTTCACAAATATCAGATTGAGAAATCGTAATTTTTTTATTTATGGAATTAATAATGCTATTAATCTTTTCTTCGTTTTCTATGGTAGAAATCAGTTTTTCTTCTTTATTTAATCTGAGTTCAATTTTTTTTGTATTTGATAATTCATACTTTTCAACAAAGTTATAATTTGTGTTTATATTTGATTTTCTTATCTCAGTACAATTAATATAGTTAGTTCTCAAATCAGTATGATATTCTTCTTTTTCATTGTTTTTTATAACATTTAACTTATATCCATCAGTAATTACCTGAGCATAGAACATTCCATTTACTGGGCATCCTAATGCACTTGAATTCCATGTTATTTCTTCAAAAGAATCAAATTTGAAATTATTGATATCTATTTTCTCTTCTGAAATTATTTTTGCCAAAATCATACCTATATAATCGGGTATTTGTTCAGCTAATTCATCGGAATTATTTGATTTATTATTTTCTTTTACTTGTTTTTCTCTTTCTTGTATTATTTTTTTTGCTTCTTCTTCTGTTATTTTCGGTTTCTTTTCATTAGATTTTTCAGGAATTAGTTTTTCATCTTCTTGTTCTACTTTTTCTTTAGACTCATTAGATTCGCTTATAAAGTTTTGATTAGTGTCAATAATTTGAGGGTCATCTTTTTTAGGCACAGTTTCTTTACTTAAATCTTTGTTAGAAAGATTTTTTTCATCATATATACTGGGACTGCTTGTATAAAAATTATTTTCTAAAATTAAAAAAACTATTGTTATTGAAAATAAAATGACAATTAGAATAGAAATTAAGTTTATGTATCTTGTAAAAACGTTATAAATGAAATACCCCTTATGAATGAATAGTTATTGTATACTGAGTAGGTAGAAATAATATTAAAATGCCAGCACTTTCATCAAATTCAATTATATTCAAGAAATTTAAAAAATTAGATTTGGGACTTACTGTCATCCATTTTTCCTCCTTGGTTTTAGGTTTTTTCCTAGTTCTTCCTTTGCTATATTTACTAGCTAAAATAACTTTTGAATTTAATTTATTCTTTGATTTTATATTTAATACTAATATATTGAAATTATCTTTTAACACCGTTTCATTGATAGTTCTAGTGGTTGTTTTTTCAGTTTTAATTTCATTACCATTGGCTTTTTTGAATGTGCGTAGTAATCTTCCTTTTGCAAAATACTTAACCTCAATTTCAGTTTTGCCAATTGCATTACCTAGCTATGTAATGGCAACAACTCAGATTGAAATTTGGAGTAAAAATGGATGGGTTCATAATTTTTTAAAATTATTTTTCGAAATGAAAACGTTTCCATCATTTTATGGTTTAATTGGTTCTGTTTTTGTATTGTCTCTAATTACTTACCCATATGTATATATTGGGCTTGCAGCTATGTTTAGAAGATTTGATTATCAGATGATTGATGCTTCTAAAACATTAGGAGATAATCCTTTTCAAACATTTACTAAAATTATTTTTCCTTTAGTTAGTCCTACAATTGTTGGAGGATCTTTGCTTGTTTCTTTGTATGTTTTAAGTGATTTTGGAGCAGTTTCATTATTGAGATTTAATACTTTTACAATAGCTATTTTTAACAGAATGTATAACAGTATTAGTAATTACGGAGTTCTAGAAATTTCTCTTCTTGCAATTTTATTTTGTTTTGTAATTTTATTTATAGAATCAAGAACCAAAAATGAATCAAGGCATTTTTCAAACTCAAATTTATCTGATTACAAAAAATCAGATTTAGGATTATGGAAATGGGTTCTACTCCCAATATCTTTGATTCCATTGATTTTTGGATTTATCCTTCCTATTTCTGTTCTTATTTATTGGCTTATAATTGGGATAGGGGAAGATAATGGTTTTTCTGATGTCATTCAACCTACTATAAATACATTAATGATCTCTTCAGTATCAGCAATATTTATTACACTAGTTTGCATTCCTTTGTTGATCACTATTAAGAAAAATATAAGAGTGCTTTCTTTTATTATAGATAAAGTATCTTATATTGGCCTGTCTCTTCCAGGAGTAATTGTTTCTATGTCTTTAGTCTTCTTCTGTATAAATTATTTTGATTACATCTATCAAACTTTTATTGTTTTGGTTTTAGGATATTTTATTTCTTTTTTACCTGCTGCATTAGGTCCAATCAAAGCTAGTATGACTCAAATAGATCCCAAGTTAGAAGATGCATCATTAACTCTTGGTGCAAGTAGAATTAAAACTTATATTAATGTGGTTGTAAAATTATCAAGCCCAGGATTTATTTATGGAGGTGTTTTAGTATTTATTCTTTGTCTAAAAGAACTACCTGCAACATTAATATTAAGCCCCATAGGTTTCCAAACTTTAGCAACTGAAATTTGGAGTAATGCAAGTGAGGCCTTTTTTATAAAAACGGCTTTGGCGTCTATCGTTTTAGTTATAATAGCTGGAGTCCCGTCTTATATTTTTATGTCTAATGATTTATCAAAAAGGCTAGGGAATTAATGACTAATCAAGAAAATACAGGAATTATACCTAAGCTAGAAATTGTAGATATGCATTTTTCATATAGCCCAGAGCATGAAGTTTTATCAAATTTATCTTTAAAAGTGCAGGATAGAGAATTTGTCAGTGTAATTGGAGACAGTGGTGCAGGAAAAACGACTTTGTTTAGAGCTATTAATGGCTTGGAAAAAGTTAATGAGGGTTATATAAGATTAGATGGTTACCTTCAATCTGCAGCTTTTTTTCATATACCAGCTGAAAAAAGATCTATAGGAACTATTTTTCAAGATTATGCACTTTTCCCTCATTTAAATGTCGAAAAAAATATTAAATATGCTCTAAAAAGTTCTAATTTTGATAAAAATTTTTATGAAAACATTTTGGCGTTATTACGAGTAGAAGAATTGCTAGATAGATTTGTGGATGAATTATCTGGGGGACAAAAACAAAGAATTGCGTTAGCTAGATCTTTAGTTAGAAAACCAAAATTATTGTTAATGGATGAACCTTTTTCAAATTTAGATAGAAATCTAAGAGTACAAATTAGAAGAGAACTTAAACAAATTTTTAAAGATATAGGCACAACAGTTTTACTTATAACTCATGATTCTGAAGAGGCTTTGAGTCTATCTGATAAAGTAGGATTCCTATATGCAGGAGAAATTATACAATTTTCTACTCCAGAAAAAATTTATGACAGACCTGATCATAGTATTATTGCAAAATCTATATCTAATTCAAATGTTATTTTTGGAGATGTTTATAAAAATAAAGTTTCAACTTTTATAGGCGATTTTATTTTGGATGAAAATTTTAATGAACAAAGTAAAATTTACATCAATGTAAAACCAGATCAATTATCCATAAATATTAACCAGAAAAATTTTGTCATAAAAGATAAAGAGTTTTTAGAAGGAAGCCAGCTTTTTGTTCTTAATGAAATTGACACAGGAATGGAGCTAAACGTTAAGATGCCTAATAGTAGTGATTATCAAATTGGTCAAAACGTTGGTATAGAAATTATAAAAAAAGAAGTAAATAAATTGTTGGAATAGCGAATATATTAATATTTCTTAATTACAACGCAGGCATTTTGACCACCAAATCCAAAGCTATTGGATAAAGCTATATCAACGTTCTTTTTTATTTTCTTGTTTGGAACATAATTTAAGTCACATTCAGGATCAGGGTTTTCTAAGTTTATTGTTGGGTGTATTTCACCATGAATAGTAGATTGAATACAAGCTATGATTTCTAATGCTCCAGAAGCCCCTAATGAGTGTCCGACCATAGATTTAGTTGAAGAAATAGGAATATTATATGCCTCATCTCCAAATAAATTCTTAATAGCTAGTGTTTCAATTCGATCATTTGTTGGAGTCGAAGTCCCGTGAGCATTTATATAATCTATTTCACTTTTTTCTAATCCAGCATCCTCAATAGCGAGTTTCATTGCTTTAGTTGCTCCTAATCCTTCTTTATGGGGCTGGACCAAATGAAAAGCATCAGAAGTAACTCCAAATCCTGCAATTTCAGCAATTGGTTTAGCTCCTCTATTAAGAGCATGCTCTTCTGATTCTAAAATTAGTATTCCCGCGCCCTCAGAAGGAGCAAATCCATCTCTGTTGGCATCAAATGGCCTGCTAGCTTTAGAAGGATCACCATCCCATGTTGATAAAGCATGCATTGTACTAAATCCTCCCATTCCTATTTCACAAATACCTGACTCAGCTCCACCGGTAATTACTATATCTGCTTTATTATTTTTTATTATTTCTGCAGCTTCACCTATAGCTTGAGTAGAGGCTGCGCAAGCTGTTATACAAGTATTGTTATATCCTGTAGCTTGATAAATCCTTGAAATGTTTGCAGAAGCCATATTTGATAACATTGATGGAATATAGAAAGGACTCATTCTCATTACGCCTTTTTTTTCCTTGATTGCTGCTTGTTGATCTGTTTCTGGTAGACCCCCTGCACCAGTTCCAATTAAAACACCTATTCTATCTGTATCAATTTTACCTAAGAATTTTGATTGCTCTACTGCATCTTTAGCTGCAGCTACAGCTAGTTGAGAAAATCTCCCCATTCTTTTAGCTTCTTTTGGGTTCATCCATTCTCCTGGTTCAAAATTTTGGACTTCGCCACTAACTTTGCACGGGAAGTCATCTGAACTAACTTGAGTTATTGTTCGAATTCCAGAAACTCCATTCGATAAAGAGGTCCAATAATCTTTTACAGTATTTCCTAAACAACTTTGTATTCCAATACCTGTTACTACTATTTTTTTACTCATAATTATATTTTTCTGGTTTGATTTCTTTAATTATTTCTATTATTTCTGATGCTATGTAAAGAGAACCGAATGCTACGATTACTCCATCAAAATCAATAATACTTTTTGCTATTTTATATGCTTCTTTAGTGTTATTTGTTAATTCTATTATATTTAATCTTAAATCTTTTATTTCTTTATGTATCTTTGTTGGATTTTTTGCTTTTGGAATTCTGCTTTTAGTAATAATTATTTTAGGATTGAACTTTTTTATAGGTCTTAATGTGTCTAAAGAATTATGACCTTCTGACCCTCCATAAATCCAAATAAGATTATCAAAATTTACTTTTTGGATTTTCAAGACATCAATCAATGCTTTAGTAGATTTAATATTTTGAGCCCCATCAATAACATTTTTTATTCCACTTTTATTTATGATTTCACACCTTCCTATCATGTGAGTTTTTGAAATGTTTTTTGTTATCAATTCCCAATTTGGGGTGATAGATTTAATTTTTAAGAACACATCAATGGATTTTAATGCAGTCTTTATATTTTCTAATTGATGCTTTCCTAATAAAGAAGTAGTAAATTTATATTTATTTAAAAGTTTTAATTTCTGCTCCATATTATTTATTGAATTAGCTTTGTTTTTAATTAATTCTATATTTTTAGAAGTAAATAATTTTGCATTATTTTTTTTTGCTGAAAGTTGTATAACTTCGTGTGCATTTTTTACTTGATTTGAAGTAACAACAGGAATGTTTTTCTTGATAATCCCAGCTTTTTCATATGATATTTTTTTTATCGTATTTCCTAAAATTTTAGTATGATCTTTGCTTATTTGAGTTATTACGCAAACTGTTGGTTCTATAACATTAGTTGAATCTAGTCTTCCGCCTAATCCAACTTCAATTACCGATAAATCTACTTTTTCATCTCTAAAAATAACTAAAGATAAAAGGGTCATAAACTCGAAGAAAGATGGTCGTTGGCTTAGGTCATTTTTCATTATTGATACAATTTTCCAAACCTTTACAAAATATTTATTAAATAATTTTTTTGATATTGGAGAATTATTAATTTTAATTCTTTCAGTAACAGAGTGCATATGTGGAGATGTGAATAATCCTACTTTGTATTGCATAAGACCATTTGATATTAAGTTTGAAGTAGATCCTTTTCCTTTTGATCCAGCTACATGTATAAAAACCTGATTTTTATTTGGATAATTAAATTTCTTCATCATGTACTCTACTCTTTCAAGATGAAATCCAGGAGGATTATTCTTACTTTTTTCATATTCAAAATTAGTAAGACTCATTAATTTATCTATATTTTTTACGTAAAGAGATTCTTCATTCATGATTATTTACTTTATGTTTTCTAATAAGCATTATAATTACTTAAATGTTATATTTTTTTAGAGGGGTTTTTTATGAAATTTTTATCCATTCAAGAGAGAAATTATGAAATTGATGACTTGTTAGTATCTTCAGATTGGTTATTAAAGAATATAAATAATGAAAATTTAATCATTTTAGATTTAGATTCTAGAGAAGAATATCTTTCATCTCATATTCCAGGTTCGCTTAACGTAATTGATAACTATTATAAAACGTCTTTAGAAGACAGGACTCATGTTCAAAATCCAGATCAAATTACTAAAACCTTTTCGGACTTAGGCGTTTCCTCAGATTCCGTGGTAGTCGGATATGACAGATCTGCATGTTTGTATTCATTTAGATTAGCTTGGGTATTAAAATATTTTGGACATTCAAATGTTAAAGTTTTAGACGGAGGGTTCCCTAAATGGGATTTTGAAGGAAAAGATAAAGAATCTGGAGATAATCATCCTGAGAATACAGGTAATTTCATTCCCAAAAAACCAGTTAATGAAATTTTTGCAAATAGAGATGAACTGTTGGAAATTTTAGAAAAGAATAAAGATATTCAAATATTTGATGTAAGGTCAGATGATGAAAGAAATGGGATAAACCTCCGTGGTGGCAAAAGAGGAGGATATATTCCTACTTCACTCCATAAAGAATGGGTAAATTTTAATACAAGTGGAGATGTTCCAATACTAAAAACTTCAGATGAAATATTGCAAATAACCCAATCATTAGGTTTAGACCCTAATAAGCCAACTATAACTTATTGCCAAGGAGGAATCAGAGCTGCTCATGTTTTTTGGACCTTGAAATTAGCAGGATTTAAAAATGTGAAAAACTATGATGCTTCTTGGAGGGAATGGGGACATGATGAAAGTTGTCCAATAATAGATATGACAAAATGACAAAAATAAAAAATAAAATCTTAATAGTGCTTGATGGATCCGAAGAACTTGAAAATTCATTAGATATTGTCACTGAAACTAATATTTTGAATTGTGATCAAATCGTATTATTTTTTATATTAAACCCTTTTAATCCAATTACTAAAGGTCAAGAAAGAGAAGTGTTATATAACGATTTTGTTCACGATCACGGAAGAAGACTTGCAACGTTATACATAGAAAAATTAGAATCCTTAATTCATTCAAAAAATATAGATATAGAAATATCAAATAATTTAGTAAATTCTTATGAAAATATTGTTAGAAGACTAAGTTTAGGAGATATAGATTTGACTATTTGTTCGATAAGTTTTTCTAACAAAATAGACTATATTTTTAATAAATCGAAGAATCTCAACTATTTGCTAAACGTATCAAACAAAATTTTAATATTGCCTTATGAATTTATTCATAATTCAAGTTATAAAAATAACTTGATTGTATCTTATTCAGAATTAAATAATAAAAATACTTTTGATATTTTTTTGAAATCATTTAATTTTGACAGAATAACTTTGTTGTATGAAAAACAAAAAAAATCAGAAGCTGAAGAATTTATTGATCAAAATTCAAATAAAAACCTATCATTAGAATTATTGGAGAATAACTCTAAACTTTTTGAACATTTAATAGAGTTATCTAGAGAATATAACCTGATTTTTTCTAAAGAACCAAATAAGAAAATGAAACTTTGGGACAGCTTCAAAAAGTTTTCTAACTATTCCTTTCTTAACAAAAAAATCCCTTTATTTTTTCACAAATAAATTAGTTAGATTTTGCTCTTGCAGCATAGCTTATTAATGCTCCTACTAAATTTCCAAACCAAGTATATGGGATTAATACAATGGCTAAAATCATAGCTAAAATAGGATCCATCCCTGCAACTTCAGATTGATTTGAGCGTTGAATTAATGAGTATGCAATAATAAAAACACTTGGAATTGCAGTAATTCCTGTAGTTATAAAGCTAAAAAAGATAATTTTTTCTTTTTCAGCTTTAGCTATAGATCCTCCTATAAATCCTCCTATAAATGGACTTAATGGAACTGCAAAAAAATGAACTACAGGTATTGGAATAAAAATAAACATTAGAATTACTGAAGTTAGAGCACCTTTTAGCACGTTATTAGCCTTAAATTTATAGTATTTTAATTGTATTCTAAAAGTTAAATTGCACAAGGATCTAATTTGCCAAAAAATTTACCATTTAAGGATATAGTTATTGTAGGCTCAGGAGCTTCAGGGGGAGCTTGTGCATGGAGATTATCTAACAGTGGTGCGTCTGTAGTTTTATTAGAACAAGGACCTTGGTTTGATAAAGAAAACTATCCAGGAGATTCAAATTCTTGGGAGATAGATTCAAAAAATTCTTTTGATTTCAACCCCAATGTTAGAAAATTAGATTCTGATTACGAAATTTTAGATAAAGAATCAGATATTCACCCCTTAATGTTCAATGCGGTTGGAGGATCTACTCATCATTGGACTGCTCATACACCTAGATTTCATCCATCTGATTTTAGAGTTAAGACACTTGATGGAGTAGCTGACGATTGGCCTATTTCATATTGGGATTTAGAAAAATATTATGATATAAATGATGAAATGATGGGATGTTCAGGTGTAAATGGAGACCCTGCAAATCCTCCTAGGACTGAAAGGCAAATGCCTCCTCTTCCATTGGGTCCTGATGGAGAAAGAATAGCAAAAGCTGCAGATAAACTTGGTTGGCATTGGTGGCCATCAGACTCATATCAAGCATCTGAGAATTATAAAGGAAGAGTTGGATGGAATAATCATGGTACATTTGCTTCAAAAAAGAAATGGCAAGCTATAGCATCTACAGATCATACATATATTAGGCCTGCAATGGAAAATGGTTTAGAAGTAAGAGAAAATTGTGCTGTTCAAGAAATATCTGTTGATAATTCAGGAAAATTAAAAGGAGTTGTTTATGTAGATAATAAAGGGGTACAGTATTTTCAAGAAGCAGGCAAAGTAATTGTAGCCTGTAATGGAATTGGTACTCCCAGATTATTGCTAAATAGTAAATCAAAATTTTTCCCAAATGGGTTAGCAAATTCAAGTGGATTAGTAGGAAAAAATTTAATGTATCATCCATATGCTAGTGTGAGTGGGATTTTTGATGATGATGAAATAAATTATTCTTTGGGTCCATTAGCAAATATAATTATTGTCCAAGAATTTTATGAAACAGATGAGTCTAGAGATTTTGTAAGAGGATATTCATTTCAAATGAATAGATCTCATGGTCCAGGTCATACAGCACTGGGAACAGGGAGTGGGGGAAAAATTGTTCCCTGGGGAAAAGAACACCATCGAGAATTTAAAAGAAAATTCAAGAAGTATTTAGGAATGGCAGTCATCAGTGAAGATTTACCTGAGCTTCATAATAGAGTTGAAATAGATGAAAACCTAAAAGATAAAAATGGAATTCCTATTCCAAGAATTTTTTACAAGACATCTAAAAATACTAGAAATCTTTTAGATCACGGAATTAGATCAGCAGAAAAACTACTAAAAGAAGCAGGTTGTTATGAAACGCATGTTATCCCTACGCTTGAGTCAGCAGGATGGCATCTAATGGGAACAGCTAAAATGGGTGAAGATCCAAAAACTTCTGTTGTAAAAGCAAATTGCGAAACACATGATGTAGATAATTTATATATTATAGATGGATCCGTGTTTACAACTTCTGGAGCGGTGAATCCAACTCCTACTATTCAAGCCATAGCATTAATGGCCGCAGATAAGATATTAGGAGGTTAAGATGGATATTGAAAATAACGATATTACTAACTTGTTCTCATTTGTAGATACAATTATACCTTCGGATGAATCTATGCCATCAGCTTCAGAAATAATCTCTTCTGAAGATTTGAAATGGATATTAGAAAATAATAATAAATATATTGATTCAATAAAAGATTGCTTGAATTTTATAAAAAAAGAACCTTCAACTAGAGTTGTTGGAGGAATTCAAGAATTGAATGAAGATCATAGGATTGAAATATTAAATTTAATGCAATCAATTATTCCTGATCAGTTCAATTTATTAATAGAAGTTATCTATCTTCTATACTACTCAAAAGAAAAAGTTCATGAAATTATTGGATGGAATACGGATGAATCATCTGATGAAAATAAAATGATTCCTTTTGATAGAACTATTCTTGAAAATGTAAAAAAAAGAGAACCTTTTTGGAAAAAAGTTTAGTTTACTTGGGATCTTCTAAGAACTTTTCCGGGTGTTTTTTTTGTATGTTTTCCTTCAGAAACAACTAATTCTCCATTTACTAGAACATATTCAATCCCTTCTGAATATTGATGAGGATTTTCAAATGTAGCCTTGTCTGAAACTGTATTTGGATTAAAAATTGTTATATCAGCAACATAATTTTTTTTAATTACACCTCTTTGTTTTAGGCCTAATCTCCAAGCAGGAAATCCTGTCATTTTATAAATAGCTTCCTCAAGTGATAACTTAGATCTATTTTCTCTTATATATCTTCCTAGAATTCTTGGGAAAGTCCCATAAAATCTTGGGTGCGGCTTTCCATCTTTATAGAATCCATTTTTTGAGACTGCATTCCCATCTGATCCAAACATTGCTAATCTATGATCCATAAAACATTGTATATCCTCTTCAACTCTATTATGAAAAATCACTGAAACTACAGCTTGCTCTTCCTCAGTAAGTTGCATAATAGTTTCACCTATATCTAAGTTTCTTTGTTTAGCTATTTCTTCTATAGAAAGTCCTATAATATTTTTATTTTGAGGATTTTTTACAGATGATATGACAATAGTTTCCCACTTCTGAGGTAATCCATCTATACCATCCATTGTTTCTTTTTTAATTTTCTCTCTTAGCTTAGGGTTTTTTAATCTTTCTAAAAACTCTTCAATTCCTCCTGAATGAGACCATAATGGCATAGTTTGATCTAAACCTGCGCCAGCTGCAGTGTATGGATACATATCATAAGTTATATCAAGTCCTTTTTTTTCAGCATCTTCAAAAACTTTGTGCATTTTAGAACCTTCACCATAATATCGCCAATCAGTAATGGCTAAGTGAGAAAATTGCACTGAAATATTACTTTTGATCCCTATTTCTACAGCTTCTTCTATTTTTGAAATATGCCTTCCTGCCCCTTCTCTGGCATGAGTAACATAAAAAACATTGTCATAATGTGAAATAGATTTACAAATTTCTATTATTTCTTCAGTGCTAGCAAATGCAGATGGAGGCACAGATAATCCTGTAGATAGTGAAAAAGCACCCTGTTCAATAGACTCATTTGCCAATTTTTTCATTTTTTTTAGTTCGTCTTCTGTAGCTCTTCTGTTTTCTACTGAACCTGAAGCAATTTGTAATGCGGCATAGCCAACTTGAGGGGCAATATTTAAGCTTGTTTGTTTTTCCTGAAGGTAGTTTGCATATTCATCAAAATTTGTCCATTTCCAAACAGTCGCAGGGTCATCAGCATTTCCTCTTTTCTCCCATAGTTCTTCTTTTAAGGTATTGGGATCATCATTTCCTGAAGGGAACGGCGAATAACTACAATTCCCTGTTACTTCAGTTGTAACACCTTGGTATATTTTACTTTCATTGTAAGGGTCATTGATAACTGAAATATCTGAATGTGTATGAATATCTATAAAACCAGGAGAAATTATAAGATCTGATGCATCTATTATTTTTTTTGCTGTGATATTTTCAAGAAAACCTATTTCTTGAATTTTATTATTTCTTATTCCGATATCAGATTTGAATTTCGGTTTATTTGTTCCGTCAACAATATTTCCGTTTTTAATTATTATGTCGAAGTTCAATATATTAGCCTTCTAATTTATAAGTTGATTTCTAATTTTTATATCTTTTTTTCAATTAATAATCTATATAGTTTTTTTATGGTTGTAAGAGTTTATTTTGTAATAAAGTTTTATAAACTCAAAAAATAAGTCATTAGCATAAAAAAAAATTAAAACGTAAATGTATATTATTAATAAATATACAAATCTTAGGAAATATGAGTAAAACAGGTATATCAGCCGTATGGCACGCATCAGATAAAAGCTGGGAGCTTAGAGAGCTTCCATTACCCAAACTTGAAAATGACGGAATTCAAATAAGAGTAAAAGCAACGAGTGTATGCGGGTCAGATTTACATGTATGGAGAGGCGATGGATTAGATAAAGATGCTCCTCCTCCTGATCCAATGGTATTTGGTCATGAAATGATGGGAGTAGTTGCAGCTTTAGGTGGAAAAATCAAAACTGATTCACTTAGAAGGCCTTTAAAAGAAGGAGATAGAGTTGCATATTCTTATTTTTTCCCATGTGCAAAATGCTATAACTGCATTAGAGGGGAATTTGGAGCTTGTAAATTTAGAATGGGGAGAAAACCTTTGGATGAATTCCCGTACTGTAACGGTGGATTTGCACAATATTATTACTTAAGAAGCCCTCAATACGTATTTAAACTTCCAGATAGTATAAGCGACGCTGCAGCAGCTCCGATAAATTGTGCATTGGCTCAAGTTTATGAAGCTCTTCATCTTGGAGGAGTAAGACTAGGGGACAATATTGTAATTCAAGGAGCAGGTGGACTTGGAGTTAACGCAACTGCAGTCGCAAAAGAATTGGGCGCATCTAAGATAATTGTAATTGATGGTCAAAAACCTAGATTAGACTTGGCTATAAAATGTGGAGCAACTCACACTATAGATATGAATGAGTTCCGTACTGCTGAATCTAGAATTGAAAGAGTTATGGAATTAACTGGTGGGATTGGAGCTGATAAAGTAGTGGAAGTTGTGGGATTCCCTTCTGCTGTTGAAGAAGGAATAAAAATGGTAAGAATGAGAGGAATTTACCTAGAAGTAGGACATATTTCTCCAAACTCATTTGCATCAATCGATGTCACAGGATTAGTTTCTAATCAAATAAGGTTTTATGGTATTCAACACTATGACCCTTGGATCATTCCAAATGCGATAGATTTTATAGAAAGAACTAAAGATAAATATCCTTTGACTAATGTAATTTCTCACGAATTTCCAATTGAAAAAATTGACGAAGCTTTTAAAACTGCTGAGTGGATAGGAACCCAATCAGGTAGTGAAGTTACCAGAGCAATAGTTACTCCATAAGTTATTTTCTAGACTTGTATTCATCAGTCTCATATGAATAATCGGAAAGTTCGCATACCTTCCCATTTGGAGTTTCTACACAATTAGTCTTACTTTTAGGAAGATCATATAGGTCATACATAAGAATCTGAGTCATAAAAAAATAAATAACAAATAATGCAATAGCTATCAATAAAATATTTTTTTTACTTAATGTAAATAAGTTAATCTCAAATAGGTATTTTAGATGTAAAAGGCTTTTTATCAAAAACTTTTCCTGATTAATTATTATATGTTTTAGGTACTACTTCTTCAAAATTTTTATGCTCATTATAAGGAATTATTTGAACATTATTTACTTTTGGGTCAATAATCACTTCTTCTTCGCCCAATTGATTCAAATATAAAAAGGCATCTTTTCTAGAGATCCTTAAGCTTAAAAATCTATTATTCTTTGGTTCAGATTTAGATGCTTTGTTTCTATTATAATACCAAATAGCGATACCTCTATTGAGAGTCCAGGAGATACCATCAATAGAGCCTGCTCTATAAACAATAAAGTTTCCTGTTGGTAAATATTTATAAAATTCCTCATTTTTTGGAAATAATTTGAATAAATCTATCCATTTATTAATATATTTGTGAAGTTTCAAATGGGAATTAATCCAAGTATCGGACAACCATTCATCTAAAAGCATTACTTCATATTGTTTTTCTGAAAAATAGGTATAAAAAAGTCTTTCAATATCAATTCCATCAAAAGCCTCAGCAAAACTAGCGACATTATTCATAAGCCTAGTAAGAATGACAGTATCTCCAGAGAAATCAACATTCATTAATGCTTGTTCGCCTTCACTAGATTTATA
>CETI01061070.1_pt1 | contig 81352 bp, 83 predicted proteins | sample 361441 | NCBI WGS metagenome assembly CETI01 (sample SAMEA2622478, study PRJEB7988) | marine metagenome | biome: marine biome (ENVO:00000447); feature: deep chlorophyll maximum layer (ENVO:xxxxxxxx); material: "saline water (ENVO:00002010), including plankton (ENVO:xxxxxxxx)" | depth 90 m | reverse complement strand
CCAGATGATTCGGACCGTCCTGAGAGGTCATCGGATCTGTCACTAATCACTACCGATCCACCCATTTCGGTCATCCCATACGCTGTAATCTGAACCGTATAAGGCATTTGTTTCTGCATCGAAACTAGTTGCTCTGTTGGACCCACATTGAATATCGTTCGTACTGAGCTGAAATCCTCTTCAGAGTATTCTTTCAGATTCAAGAGATCTAAGGTTAACTGACCGAAAGCTGGAAACATGACATCAGGTTGATGTTCTTTGATCATCTCGAGTCCTAGCTCGGGTTCAAAATGATCCATAGAGATAAAGGTCCCTTGCACAGAAAGTGTTCCGCAAAAGGGTTGCGTAAATGCAGTATGGAACATCGGCAGAGGCCCCCAAACAACATCGTTAGGCTGAAGGCATAGCCTATCTCTGCCTCCAACTATTCCCGCATGCAAAAGCACAGTATGAGTCAATGGGCAACCCTTGGGCATTGCAGTAGTGCCTGATGTATAGAACATTATTGCGAGATCACTTAGTTTTATATCATTGGCAGTCGACAGTATTTCTTGTTCGTCTAAGTCATGTCCTTTATTTAAGAAATAGTGTTCGCTCTGGAAACCTATTCGTTTCTTTTCACCAAACAGCACTACCCGCTCAAGGTCCGGATAATCTCCCAACTCAAGTGCTCTTTTTGTATCAGGTAAATTCTGGATTCCAGGAATAGCCTTGGTTAAAAGCTCAGCATAATTTGTGAATTCGTCTGCTTTGTCGCTGGTAAGAATAATCTTGATCCCAGAGTCTTTAGTTACATGGGAAATTTCACGTGATTTAAATCGCCCATTATAGAGAACGGGTAATGCCCCAAGGAGGGAAACAGCAAAAAGTGACTCCACGTAGCGGACACTGTTGGCCATCAATATACCTACTGGGTCTCCTTTAGAGATTCCAAAGCATTTTAGAGACTTGGCTATACTCAGAGCCTCTCTGAAAATTTCACCGTATGTACTTGACTCGTCAGGAAGTACTAGGCACAGCCGTTCAGGATCGTCTTCTGCGCCTTCAATCAAAAGTTGAGGAAAAGTTTTCTCTACAGAATTATTCATCGATGACGGGAACTTTCATTGCGTTGCTTGGTATGAAACTATCTAGCTGCTTAGGATTAGGTAAACACTCAAAGTTTTGAGTCGCGATCTTTCGCCCTACAACGCGCCCTAGGGTTAATGCTGGCGTTATCCTCATTCCTCCCATTCCAATCACCGGCCCCAGCCCACCACTGCAATCACCAACAGCAAACAATTTCGGAATAGGTTCGCCATAGACATTTAGAACTTGCAGGTCGGCGTTAACTCGGAATCCTCCTGCTGGGAAATTGATGCCGGTAATCATTCTTGAGGCATAATAAGGAGGTTCCATAATTCCTCTTCTGCCGGCAGGGAGGATAACCCTTCCAAATTCTGGGTCCTTATCCTCTGAAGAAGCAAGAAATTGATTCCAACGGACAATTTGTGAGTCTAGTCCTTTGGGATCGCACCCTATTGTTTGAGCAAGTTCTGTCAATGAGTTAGCGGACGATGGAGTTTCTGGCATCTCGTTAATAAGTTGCATTTTTTTCATATACGTCTGGTTATCGTAAATGTAATGAGCAGATCTATTTGGTTGATCATTTAGTTCTTTAACTCTGTAATCATAAGGCCCTGCTTCATCATGAAATCGGCTACCGTGTTCATTTACCGCTATTGAATCTTCGACAAGCGCAGAGCCAACCATGATCAGTGGCGGAATCATAGTCATATTAATTAACTCTCCCCCGACCTCTTGCCCCATAATATGCCCATCTCCAACATCATGTTGAGTTCCTAAATAGGGAGTTGATGCCATGTTCTCGGGTTGATATTTTTTTCTCAGTGATGAATTTGCTTGGTATCCACCCGCAGCCAAGACGACTCCCAGTTTCGCTCGAAAAGTTTCGTTCTCAGCTTGAACTCCTTCTATCACATTCTTCTCAACTAATAGCCTTTTCGCTCTGGTGGATGTACGAATTACAACATCGTTTTTTTCCAAAACATCGGAGAAGACTTTTGTGAACATACTCGTGTCTGTCACATCAACCATTCTATTTACAGAGTGTTGGAGTGGTCTTGGTAGAAACCTATTGAACTCAAAGCCCAGATCTATTAACCAGTCATAAGTGCTTGCAGACTCTTGCGAAAAGACTTTTGCAAGTTCTGAATCAAACTCAATGCCATAATTCTCTTTTTGGCGATTAATTTCTTCAACCATGTCTGCATAGAAAATTTCAGCGCTATCTTCAAAACCCTCTTTATCTTGCATCGCAAAGCCTTGAAAAGCAAGGTAGCCAGTTGATCGTGCAGCGTTGCCACCTATTAACGTATCTGCTTCAAGAAGTAGGACAGAAGCTCCGTTTTTTGATGCCTCCAGAGCTGTTGCGACACCGGCTGGCCCGCCTCCTATAACAACAATATCGGCGCTATTTTTCAACTCTCCATTCCCCCAGGTTCCATGGCCGAAGGAAAATCACCACCGGCCATCCAGTTATCAAAAGCTGGTTTACGTGCTATGTCTACTAATTCAATCCTCAAGCCGGTATTTTGAAGTGTGTGGTATGTAAAGCCGAATGGTCCATCGGTATCAGGGTTATAGTACGTCGATTCCCACATGTAACCAGAATTAGTAAGACGTGCATGATCCTCTTCAAGGTTTTTAGTCCAAAAACCTAAATGATGAATCCCCAAGTCAGCTTGCCCCCACACGGTACCGGGAGCAACCCGAATTATTTCGTAATGTGGTGGTCCCGTTGTTGAGTACACTACTTTCATATCTGCTGTCACAATCCCATTGGGTTGCTCACAGATAATTTCAAATTCGGTCACACTCGCCCATTCAATTCCTAAATTTGAGGAAAGTTCATCAAGTGCCCCGTCAAAATCGCTTACTACAAGACCGAAATGATAAAAATCAGATAATGGAAACATGTTAAACCCCGTTTGATGTCCAACCACCATCGGCAAAAACAGTGGTACCTGTTATATAACTAGATTCAGCGGATAAAAGAAATTTTGCGACGGAAGCAATTTCGTTTGGCTCCCCAACTCTCCCTAAAGGAACTCGCCCTTCCAACCAAGAAACTTGTTCTGGATCATTGAGTCTCTCTGCAGTCATTGGAGTTCGTATTGCACCTGGACCTATTGCATTAACCCGTATTCCCATCGGAGCACCTTCTATCGCTGCAGCTTTGGTGAGTGCAGAGATTGCACCTTTGCTGGCTACATAGTGAGCCTGCCCAGGAACTGCAATTTCAGCGTTGACAGAGGAAATGTTCACAATTGAAGCATCTGATCCAGCTTCATGATTTTCGAACAAAGATCTTATTCCAAGCCATGTGCCGGTGACATTAACCTTCAAGTGATGCTCAAAGGTGGCCATCGAAGTTTCCATTATCGTGCCTCTCGTTCTGATACCCGCACAATTCACTAAGCCTTGAACAGGCCCGACTTGTCCGAAAAGATCGGTCCAGGCTGCCTCATCGGTAACGTCTAGTTGTTTGACGTTAATCTTGTCTTGCAAGTCAACACTGATGACTTCAAACGCCTCGGATGTTAAATAATCACTAACTTCTTTACCGATACCCGAAGCTCCGCCTGTGACAATAACTTTCATTGACTTTTCTCCTTGTTTTTGATCAGCTTTTTAAGTTCTCCTTTAGCAACTTTACCACCAGACGAAATCGGAAGACTTTTCAGCACATTCAGCGTTTCAGGCCACCATTCAATTGAGACACCCTGTGACCTAAGGAAGTGTTGCAATTCCTGAAGAGTTAGGTGCTCTCCGGCATGAAGTTGCACGTATGCAGCCGCTATTTCTCCGAGCTTTAAATCAGGCTTCGGCACAACAGCAACTAACGCTACTTTTGGATGCAACTCTATTTCCCTTTCAATGGCGACTGCCGATATATTTTTGCCACCGCGAATTATGATGTCCGATACTCTGCCTGTTACTTTGAGCCACCCTTCAGAATCAACTTCAACCAAGTCACCCATTAAAAACCAGCCATCATCTGTCATGAGTTCACGATTGGCATCCTCATCATTCCAATAACCTAAAGAAAGGGCAGGGCCTTTGCATGCCGGTTGCCCTTCCCCTACATCTGCTATCTGCTGACCGGTTGAAGGGTCGTAAAGACGGACATGCATTTCAGGAATTACCATCCCAGCAGATGTATAACGTTTGTTGGCGGGATCCCGAATCGTAGTTCCACTAAGAGTCCCCGTTTCATTTGAACCATAGAAATTTAATACACGACACCCAGACTTCTCCTCAAGTTCCTGCGCCCGCACGGGTGAAATTGATTCACCTCCGGTGAAGATGACTTTAAGCGATGAAATATCAATGCTTGAACTTGCATCAAGGATCATGACAAATTGCGATGAGACTGCACAAAGTACAGTCACTTGATGCTTCTCAATCTGTTTAGCAGCTTCCTGCGCGTCAAAGCGCTCTTGCAGTAAACACGGAACTCCCAAGAGTGTTGGAGTGATATGCGCTGTCCACAAACCAAAGCCAAAAGGAGCCGGAACTACACTCATCCAAATCTCGTCTTTGTTAAGGTTTCCAAAATCTACGGCTTTTTTATGAAAATAGAACCATCGGTTCAGAGTTTGCATGACGCACTTTGGCAATCCAGTAGTCCCAGAAGTGGAATTTAAGAGCCAAAGGTCAGATGGCCCTATAGCCTTACCTGGGTATATGTCAGAACTACCGCCTTCTAGGTCATCAAATTGACCTTCAACAGATACATAATTAATACCTAAGTGCTTTGAAATATCATCTACGGTTCCAAGCAGATTATTTGGCTTGGATAAGAATAAAGAAGCGCCTGTAACATCTGAAAGATATTTCAGTTCTTGTAATCCTGCTTTCCACCCTGCTCCGACTGCTACGACCCCCGCTATCTCACAAGCGAGATAACATACATGAACATCTGCATTATCGGGAAGCCATACAAGAATCCTATCACCTAAGTCTGACTCTCTTTGGATCAATTGCGCTAGAGATCTAGCACTCTGGTAATACTGTTTCCAAGAGGTCTGATCTTCTCCATTTTGATACGCAACTCCGTAGGGATTTCTTTTTGCATTATCTTCTACGAAATCTGCGAGTCCTTTTGACTCCTCCCACCATCCCTCTTTGACGTATCTTTCAATCTCAGCTTCGCCTGCCCTATATTGCATTTTGATTCACCGAGAAAAGTATATTTAAATCATCACTGCTCGCATCTAGATCGACAGGCTTTAAAAGTCCTCTAAGTAGCAAGTAGCCCTCATCCTCGAGGTGAGAAAAATTTTGTTTATTTGATTTCAAGACTTTTGTCCTTGCGTTTAACCGATCGTCGAGTTTGAGTTAGATACACGCCACCAATGAGTATTACCCCGCCTAATATGGAAATGATGCTCGGGAAGATACCCATAACTAACCATGACCAGAGCAATGCAGATATGGGTACGGCGTAGTTATACGACATCGTTTTGTTCGCCTCAAGTCGTTGAAGAGCCCAATACCAGAGGTAGTATGCCAAAACGGTTCCCCCAATAGCAGTGTAAATCATCCAACCCCATTGCGAACCTGAGAAATCACCGAGGCTGCTCGCTGCTGATCTATAAAATGGAATCATCACAAATGAGCCTATGATCAAACAAATTCCTATTGTGCTGAAGGGGTCCAAATCTCCAAATTCGCGCTTATATAAAACATTAAAGACAGCCCATGTAAAGGGTGCTATCAGGCAAAGAGCAGCTCCCCATGGATTGTCAACAGACAGTGCTCCCGAACCTGAGCCAAAAGTGATGACAATTGCTGCACCGAAAAAAGCTATGGCAAAGCCAGCTATTTGAACCTTTCGGAGCTTTTCTCGCAATATCCATCCTGATAAAACAGCAGCCCAAGCTGGCGATGTGGTGACAAGAACGGACGCTAACGAGGGTGATAGGTAGTTTTGTGAATGAATCGCTGGAAGCTGGGAGCCTGGGATTCCAATTGCCGCTAAGAGAATTAATCGGCCAAATTTTTCTCGTGGGATTTTTGGTCTAGATTTTTTGACCAAAGCAAAAACAATGAGAAAAGATATTGAAACCAAAACAAATCTTATGGTTATGATTTTAGTCGCTGAAACAGTCGGGAGTAGATACGCATATGCAACAAACATTCCGCCCCACAGCACAACGGAAGAAATCAATGCCAGATGAATTTTTTGAAATTCTGTCAATTTATTTTGTCGTTTCTCAATGATTTCTACTCGTACAAACTCCTATGAGTTTTACAATAAAGCAAAAGATTAATAGATTTTCTAAATAGCTGTTTAAGGAGAAGGAACAAATGGAAGATATTCTCGTAGAGAGAAAAGGCGACGTACTCTGGATTACACTTAACCGTCCAGAGAGACTCAATTCGTATGGAAGGCAAACTATCGACGAGATAGTTCTCACTTTAAGAGAAAATATGGATGTGCGAGTAGGAGTAATCACAGGGAATGGTCGCGCTTTCTGCGCAGGCGGCTATCTTGGCAACCTAGCCGAAGCCGATTTCTGGAATGTTCGTACAATGTTCGTTGGAAGTTTGGAGCTCTTTGATGCTATAAGGAACGCCCCATTTCCAATTATTGCGGCTGTAAACGGAGGTGCATTTGGAGGGGGAAATGAACTTGTCGTTATGTGTGATCTAGCGATAGCTGCTGAAAGTGCTCAGCTAGGACAGACTGGAGTTAAGGTAGGAAGTGCTCCCGTGCTGGGAGGAACAAATCTTCTAGCTATGACTGTTGGTGAAAAGCGGGCCAAAGAAGTGTCATTTTTATGCAGAAAATATTCAGCGGAAGAGGCATATGAGCTTGGTTGGATAAATAAAGTCGTTCCCGATGAGATGCTCCATGAGGAAGTTGGGAGATGGTGCGAAGAAATAATTCAAATGAGCCCACGATACCTTGAAGTTGCTAAAGCTAGTTCGAACGTTATGTACCATCAAATGAGAGACAACATGGTGAATAGCCTTGGTGCTTTGATACAAGCCATAGGATCTCCGGACATGCTTGAAGGAGCGAACGCTTTTATGGAAAAGCGAAAACCTCAATTCCCCCCACGAAGTGGACCGGGAAACAATAACAATGACTAGATTCTACGATCAATATATTCCCAGTTTTGAAGATCGATTGGATTGGAATTCTCCTACCGTATTGAGACACCATGCTCATGAACGCCCAGACTCTACATACCTAAATGTTCCCTGGGCAAATGAATCTTACTCATATGCTGAAACCCTAGATATTTCGGAGCGTGTGGCATCTGGGATGCTTTCGACGGGCGCTTGCCCCGGAGATCGTGTTCTAATCATGATTCCAAATTGCTCTGCTTATATTTTCGCTTGGTTAGGAAGTTCCCTTGCTGGTCTAGTTGAAGTTCCGATTAATACTGCCTACAAAGGTGCATTTCTATCTCACCAAGCTTCAACTACCGCGCCAAAAGTAGCGGTTATTGCACCGGAGTACATTACTCGCGTATTAGATGTCTACGAATCTTTTGAATCTGTTGAACTTTTTATTTTGGTTGGCGAGGATAATGACACAAGCGCTGAAATAAATACGTTAAAGAATTCAGGTAAGCAGGTAGTCCAGTGGGATGACCTTTTAGGGTATGAGCAAGTTGATCTTCCAATAGTTAACTATTCAGATTTAGGTTCAATTTTTTTTACCTCGGGCACAACGGGCCTCTCAAAGGGTGTCATGATGCCTCATGCTCACATGTATTTATTCGCTGACGAAACTGTTTCTTTAACTCGCTTAACCTCATCAGATACGTATATGTCATGCGGTCCACTTTTCCATGGAAATTCGCAATTCCTTGCTGCCTATCCGGCCCTGATAGCAGGCGCCCAATATGTTCTGCAGGAGAGATTCAGTGCGTCAGAATGGATAAATCAAATAAGAGATTCAAAAGTAACTGTCACTAACTTTATCGGCGTGATGATGGACTTTGTTTGGCAACAGGAACCTCAACCGAATGATGCAGACAACGATCTGCGATGCGTTTTCGCAGCTCCAACGGCAAGTTCAATTTTAGAGGAATACAAATCACGTTTCGGGATTGAGGCATTTGTTGAGGTCTTTGGACTCACAGAAACCTGTATGCCCATACTTACGCCATACGGCGAAGACCGGCCACCTGGCGCGGCAGGTTTGCTTAATCAAGATTGGTTTGATATCCGTCTTGTTGATCCTGAAACAGATGAAGAAGTTGAGGTTGGATCTGTCGGTGAATTATTGGTTAGGCCAAAATTTCCTTGGACCGCATGTCAGGGCTACTTCAACATGCCAGATAAGACATGCGATGCATTCCGTAATCTTTGGTTTCATACGGGTGACGGCTTAAAGAGAGATAGCGAAGGATGGTATTACTTTGTCGATAGATTGAAGGACGCACTTCGTAGGCGTGGAGAAAATATAAGTTCCTTTGAAATTGAACAGGCTTTAATAAGCCACGAATTAATTGAAGAGGTAGCGGCTATCGGTGTACCAGCTGACCAAGAGGCTGGGGAAGACGAGGTGATGGTATTCATTGTTCCTTCTCTTGGGAAGACAATCTCACCAGAAGCAGTTTGGGAGTATTCCGAAAAACAACTTCCAGACTTCGCAATACCTAGGTACATACAGATTGTTAAATCACTTCCAAAAACACCATCGGAAAAGGTGCGAAAGATAGAGTTACGCGAAATCGGTGTTACAAATGAAACAAGCGATCGCGGACCCCAAAAGCGAAGGACACGAAGTGAAAAATGAACAAGAACAAGATAAGCAAACAGTAGTTTTTACAGACGAAGTTTCAGGTCGCAAGATCGTAGCGATGGATTCTGCTTATGACGTGGACGCACGTAATGTAGGAGCAGACGTTTGTGTGAACGCTTCATACTGTGGAGTTCTACCTGCGCGATTCATTTCAGATAACGCCCCTCGAGCAGCCATTGGAATGGATTGTGCAGTGGGGCCTGAAGGTTCTGCCATAGCAGGACTTTGGTTTCTTGAGGCTTTGAAGATACCGGCCGCTGTAGCTGATGTTATGAGTGCACATCTTGGAAATGGCATCCACTTATACGAGCATGGAGTCATTAGTTTCAGCAACCAACTTGCTAAAGATTGCGGAGTTAAGAAAGGCATGCCAGTTAAGGAAGCGGCTTTGTTATTGTTAACAATAGACACAGCGAACATGACCTCAGCAGAGACCACAAATCGGACCATTATGCAAACATCGCCTGATGGACGTCATGTCATTGCGACTGATTCAATTGCTTTCGCTACAGAGGAGGATAGCGAACGTAATGTTCTTGTGACAGCTGGCCACACAGGCCGCTCAGCCGTACCTTACTTACTTAAGAGCAAACCTTGGGGGTTTATCTGCAGCGATGGCGGGCGCGGAATGGATGACTCCGGGATTGCAGGGTTGACAATTGTCGAAGAGTACGGACTAGCAGGAGCAACAGTTGATGCAAAGCTAGCTCGAATGGGAAGCGGATTATCTCATTATCATGATGGGATTATTTCTGCAGTCAACTCTCATGCTCTCATTAGAGGAGTTCAAATTGGCATGACGGCATCGGAGGCCTCAAGTATTCTTCTGCTAAAAACGGAATTGTAGGGGAGCTTACAAAGGTATAAAAAAATGCAGTTTAATATTGACCTAACTGATTAGTAGAAGTTAAATATGACTACAACTAATACGAGCTGCTTAAGGCTTGCTCGTGCAAAAGAGGGGAATTATGAAAAGTAAACTATGGAAGTTGCTTGCAATTTTTGCTGTCTTAGGGCTAGTTGCAGTTGGCTGTGGGGATGATGATGATTCTTCAGGCAGCTCTGCAAGTGAAAGCTCAAGCAGTGAAAGCTCAAGCAGCGAAGCCTCAGGTAGTAGCAGTGAAGCTTCTAGTAGCGAAGCTGCTGCAGAAGAATGCGAACTAGCGCGTGGTGTAACCGATGACAAAATCCTATTCGGATCTTCACAACCTATGACCGGAAACCTAGCTGCCTTGGGAGAACAAGCTGTTCTCGCTATGGAAGTAACTCGGGACAGGATTAATGAAGGTGGCGGAATAAACGGAAGAATGATTGAATTCATTGTTCAGGATGATGCCTACAACCCAGAAAAGACAGTCTCGAACGCTCAATATTTCATTGAGCAAGAAGGCGTCTTTGCTATTTGGGCGAGCATTGGTTCAGCGACCTTAAAGGCTGCACTACCGCTCCATGATGAGTCAAACACGCCAACATTGTTCCCATGGGCACAAGATTTGAGCTTTTATGACGTAAATAACCACCCACTGTTTTTCTCAGTTAACCCACCGGCTTATGCCCAAACTAAGGGATTTGGTAACTACCTAGTAGAGAACTTTGGAACTGACGGAATTAAAGTCGGATTGATGACAATTAACTCCGTTGATGGTGAGCAAACTGTTCAAGGATACAAAGACAGCAGTGGTGGAGATCTCCTTGTGGACGAACAAACCTGGGAGCGCGACTCAACCACATACGGTCCACAAATTCTTTCATTCATTGATTCAGGAGTAACGGATGTTTACGTTGGAACTGGCGATACACAATTCGCTCAATTCCTCCTTGAAGCAGATCAACTTGGTTTGGACGCCCGATTCTGGGGTTCAACCGGAACAATCTCAGCGAACACGATTGAGCTTGCAGGTGACCTGTCTGAAGGCGCATACGGTGTTAATGTTATTTCCTCTGCCACAGGCGACAAGCCCGGCCTTAACGCATATCGTGAAGCAATGTTTGCCGCAGGTGCAGAAGATGCACAAATCAGTACAGCTAGCTTGCTCGCATTTACTGGAGGACTAGTCCTCGAAGAAATGCTAACACTCGCTGGTGAGTGCCTAACTGTGGAAAGCTTTGTTGCAGCTGGTGAAACCATCAAAGACTTTGATACTGGTGGAATCATGCGTCCACTTAACTTCTCGGCTGAAAATCATCTTGGAAACAACGATGTAATCATCTTGCAAGTTCAAGATGGAGCATGGCAAGAACTAGTAGTAGGTCAGGAATAACCACTACTTAAAATAGTTAATGGCGGTTTAGGGTCCCACTAGGGGTCCTAAACCGCCAAAATTCCAACATCGAGGAGAACGATGGTTGACTATATCCAAATTGCTTGGCAGGGTCTGGTATCTGGTTTCGCATACGCTTTGATCGGACTTGCACTTGTCATGGTTTACAAAACAGCACGGATTCTTAACTTTGCTGCTGGGACAATGGCAGGAATCTCTGGATTCCTTGCACATTGGTGGGCAGCTGAGCAAGACATGCCATTTGGCGTTGCGATTCTGTTTGCCATGATCATGACAGGAGCAGGAACTTACGTAGTGGAAAGATTGACAGTACGACCTCTAGTCAAACTAGGTGATTTCCTCCCAATCGTTATTATGACTCTTGGTGTTGAAGAATTCTTAGCAAATGTATCACTGTTATGGTGGGGAGGAACCGCCAGACGGTATCGCGTACCTGGCGATATTGATCGAATTAACTGGCTGATAGGCGACTTCCGACTGAACGCATGGCACTTAGTAGTCGCGATAACTACTTTCGTGACGCTTTCGATCGTTGGCTATATCATCAACCAGACCGAATTAGGTTTGGGGATGAAGGCATTTGCTGAGGACCAAGATGCTGCGAAACTCATGGGAATCAAGGAATCTACGGTCTCAATTTGGACCTGGGTATTATCAGCTTTAGTTGGTGGAGTAACAGGGATAGTCTTTGCGCCTGTACTCTTCCTTCAGCAGGACTACATGAACATTATTTTCATCAAAGGGTTCGTTGCTGCAATCCTCGGTGGATTCTTAAGTCTGTCTGGTGGAGTTGCTGGTGGACTACTTCTTGGAGAACTTGAAGCGTTTACCATCAAATGGGCCCCGAGAGAGTTTGCGGCCGCTTTACCAGTTGTGATTGTGTTTATAGTTCTGCTAATCAGACCTCATGGTTTATTTACCAGAGAGAAAGGGCACGAACGAGTATGAGTGACCCTATAGAAAAATCAACTACCGCACTGGAACGAGCAAATATACCTCTTCCGAAGTTCTTAAAGAAAAATCACTATTTTGGTTTTCTTGGAATCTTGCTCGTTTACCTATTAGCAGGAACTTACTCGGAATATTCACAAACAATCATGAACACAATAATTTTTGCGATTATTGGGGCGAGCCTTATTGTTGTCTTCGGCATGGCAGGTCAGTTAACACTCGGACATACCATCTTCGTTGCAGCAGGTGTCTTTCTTTCGGCGAATATAACTACTGTTTGGACAAGGGGACTCGAAACTGAACTTCCCATAGCATTTGGTGTTGCATTTCTTTTGGGTCTAATAGTTGGATTCCCGAGTTTACGCGTCAATGAATTATATTTAGCTCTTGCCACCTTTGCGGTTGCATTCGTTGGTGTACAGGTGTTGTTTGAGTGGAAGCAGTTTTCAGGTGGAGGTTCAGGGAAACCAGTAGGGAAACTTGAACTTTTTGGTTATGAGTTCTCAAGAGGGCCAACTCTAGTTCGAATAGCCCTCGTATTGATGCTAATCACATTCTGGGTAGTTGGTAATTACCAAGATGGTCGTACTGGTAGATCATGGAATGCGCTGAGAACAAGTGAAACCGCAGCTCGTGCTGCTGGATTACCTGTTGCTTGGCTCAAGATTCTATGCTTCGGAATAGGTGGGGGCCTTGCCGCCATCGGAGGCGTCCTATATGCCCATACATTAAGATACGCTATTCCAGAAAACTATGGTGTCGCCCTCTCAATCATAGTGGTTCTTGCACTGATCATTGGTGGGAAACATAGACTCATGGGAGCGGTACTTGGAGCTGTGTTCGTTAAATGGCTTCCAGAATTATCACGTGATGTACAAGAGTATGAGGGTCTCATCTATGGTGGAACTCTTATTATCTTGACCTTGATAGCTCCCGATGGACTAGTTGGCATGTTTGAGTGGCTCGGTGAGAGATTAAAAAACCTAAAGAGTGATCCCGGAGCGGAAACGACCTCATTTGTGGCTAAGGAAACTTCGCCGTTAGATTCTGAGTATTTAGCTCCCCTATCGTCATCGGATCCAAAGGGGAGCTTGATCGTCCGTGATGCAGCCGTTGCATTTGGTGGCGTAAAGGCTGTTGACGGAGTTTCATTTGAAATACCAGCGGGAGGGGTTACCGGCCTAATTGGCTCTAATGGCGCAGGCAAAACAACTCTCTTCAATGCGATTACGGGACATGTTAAGGGAGCAACCGGACAGTTCATCCTTGATGGTGAAGAAATTTCTCAGAAGCCTATTCACAATAGAGCTTTGTCAGGACTTGGCCGAACTTTCCAAAACCTAAACCTTCATGATGATCTTAATGTTCTGGAACACGCTTTATTGGGGCTTGACAGGAATATGAAATACGGCCGGATTGCAGAATCCTTCCGAATGCCATGGGTACTTCGAGAAGAGAAGAACGCACATTACGTTGCTGCAGAACTTTTGGACCATATGGACCTTTTAGAGTACTGGGATGAAAAGGTTGAAGACCTCCCCTATGGACTTCAAAAGAGAGTAGACGTCGTTCGAGCATTAGCTACGAATCCTTCAATTCTCCTCTTGGATGAACCGGCGGCTGGTCTCCCGACTGCTGAAGCTTTAGAAATGATGAAAAAGGTGCAAGAGTACGCAAATCATATCTCAGCTGGAGTCCTCATCATTGAGCATAATGTTGAACTAGTCGCTGGCGTTAGCGACAGAATCATCGTGTTAGATGCAGGAAAAACAATAGCCGATGGGACCCCAGAGGAAGTTACAAGAAACGAACAAGTAATTGCTGCTTATTTAGGGACATGATATGAGTGGATTAAGTATAAATAATTTAAAAGTTGGCTACGGGCGAAATGAAGTCATTCATGGAGTTGACATCAAAGTAGGTGCAGGTGAAAAGGTTGCCTTACTTGGAGCTAATGGTGCTGGGAAATCAACGGTCCTAAAGACTATCTCTGGTCTACTAACTCCGACCGAAGGAAGTATAACTTTCAACGGAGAAGAAATAGGTGGATCAAATCCTGCAGCGCTAGTTGAAATGGGTGTTATACAGGTACCTGAAGGCCGTCGCGTGTTTCCCGGTCTTAACGTTGAAGATAATTTAAAGGTTGCTAACTATGGAAAATCCCCTGATCTCTTTGAAGAGGGATTAGAGGCAGTTTATAACAAGTTCCCCATTCTTAAAGAACGAAGAAAACAGGCAGCTGGATTGCTCAGCGGAGGGCAACAACAAATGCTTTCTCTGAGTCGCGCAATAATAGCTAAGCCAAGATTACTACTTATAGATGAGATGTCACTTGGATTAGCCCCTCTTTTAGTGAAAGAATTCTACGAGCAACTAGGAGACCTATTCTCTGAAGACGTGACTTTACTTCTAGTAGAACAAAATGCGGGACTAGCATTGAAATACTGTTCGCGCTTCTATGTTCTTAGAAATGGTGAACTCGTCCTCCAAAGTGACTCTTCAGATTACATTGATGACCCAACTGCGTTGCAGTCTGCATATTTAGGTGTAGATGCGTAAGCGCTGGAGTTTATAGCGCTATGGCACGCATTAACGTTCCTCAAGGGGAGGAATTAGAGCGTATACGGCTTTGGCAAATGACTGCAGGACTTTCAGATGCAATTGAGAGTTTCCGAATCGCTACACATGATAAAAGCTTGCTATCTCGCAGAGTCCGTGAGGTAGCTCGGATGCGTATAGCAGTGATAAATCAATGCCCCATATGACTTGACACCAGAAGTGCGTCGGGAGCGGACAAGAAACTTTCTGAGTCAGAATATCTAGAAATTATCGAAGGAAAAGAACCAGTTACTTTAAATAGTCAAGAAGCACTTGCACTTTATTTTGCAGAAAACTTTTCCCAAAACCCTGATTTCTTGAATGATGATTTCTTTGCAAGATTAAGGTCCGAGTTCTCAGATGCGCAAATTGTTGATTTATCTGGCTATGTTGCTTTCTGCTTAGGGATTGGTCGGGTTTACAAAGTTTTGGATATCGCAAACGAGTGCCCGGTAGTCCATTAACTAAATTATTTCGAATCAATCAGATGCAGTTCTGAGGTTTCGTTTAAGTATTTTTCCTGTTGGAGCTTTAGGAAGTTCTTTGACAAATTCAACATACTTAGGTTTCTGGTAACTTGCTAGATTATTTTTCGCAGTTATCATAATATCTTCTGGCGATAAGTCATAACCTGGCTTCGCCACAACGAATGCCTTGACTGATTCTCCCCATTCATCATCGGGTATACCAATCACAGCGACTTCAAGCACACCTTGGTTCTTTGCTATCGCTTCTTCAACTTGAACTGAGTAGATATTCTCTCCCCCAGAAATAATCATGTCCTTAGCCCGATCAACGATATAGCAATAGCCATCAGAGTCCCAAGTTGCGATATCACCTGTCCACATCCAACCATTGCGAATGGTCTGATTTGTTAGATCTGGTCTTCCAAAATATCCGATCATATTGGCTTTAGACTTCACGATGATTTCACCCGGAGTCTCATTATCTTGGGGTACTACGTTCCCATCAGGGTCCACTATTCGGATTGATGTGACAAACCCTTCTCTTCCACAGGACCGAAGTCTTTCGGGATGAAAGTTTTCGCGTATTGCGAGATAGTGATCTTCCTGACTGAGGAACGTCATCGTTGTCCCTTCAGTCTGTCCATAACCTTGTATTAAGCTGCAAGGAAATGCATCGAGTGCTTCCCGTATGACTCTAGTCGGCATAGGCCCACCTCCGTATTGGATATTCCTTAGCGAGCTCAGGTTAAATGATTCAAAATTCGAAACCGCCATCATCCAGTTCAGCATTGTAGTAACTCCTAAGAAGGCAGAAACCTTTTCCTCTTCGATCAAATTAAGCGCTAATTCTGCATCAAAATTCATCAATACGAGCGGACAGCCGTGAGCGTGATAATTCATTGCTAGCACAACAGGAATATGAAACATTTGACCTGTCAGCATGTAGACGTCGGAAGGCACTATACGTTCAGCAACAGTCTGATTTTGCATTCCGAACCAAACACTTTCATGTGAGTGAAGAGCACCTTTTGATTCTCCGGTTGTCCCACCTGTGTAGAGAATAAAGAATGGATCTTCGGGTCTGTGGCTTGATGTTGGTGAAGGCTCAACCGATGACTGTGCTTGAACTAGCGATTCAAATGACTGGTCACCTGTTTCACCGTATTCAAACCATTTATCAACTAAATCAGTTTCTACTTGTACTTGCTTACTTAATTCTGACAAATCGCTATCAACAATTACGATATTTGGGTTTCCATTTTCAATAATTTTGATGACTTCACTAGAGGACAATCTCCAATTCATCGGCTGGGCTATTAGCCCGATTCGTCCACAGGCATAGAAAAGTGCTAGATGCTCTATTGAATTTTTGCTTAGAATTCCAACTCGATCACCTTTCTGTAGACCAATTGATATGAAACCATTTGCTATTTTATTAATAAGATCCTCAAGTTCTCTAAAGGTGATTCTCCTATTTCGCTGTTCGTCGATTACTGCTACCTTCTTGGGAGTTAAACGTGCCCATTTTTGCGGTATCAAACCTATGTTCATTTTTTATAGACCACGTTGTCCAGCTTGACGAAGAAAAGGCATAGCATCTGAATGAGGAGGATCATTAGGGGTAGAGCCGGTGGTAAGCCCGCCATCTACCACTAAACAATGTCCATTAGTGTTCCCTGATTCATCCGATGCGAGGTAGAGGGCGGCATTAGCGACATCCAAGGGCATACCTGGTCTATTGAGAATTGGAGATTTAGCTTTCACTATTTCACTTACCTCTTCTATTGCTTCATGGTCATTGGTATATGCTGCAGCTACTAATGGGGTAACAGTTGATCCAGGGGCAATACAATTTACCCTTACCCCAGATCTGCATAATTCGGCAGCCACGTTCTTTGTCAACCCAACGACCCCGTGTTTCGCAGCTGCGTAGACATGAGGGCCAAGCCCGCCAGTCACACCTGCTGTGCTCGCTATATTGATAATCGAGCCTGATTTTTGCTGCTCCATATATGGGGCTGCGTGTTTGATTCCGAGAAATGTTCCATAGAGAAGAATGTCTAAAGTTGCTTTGAACTCTGATGCGTCTGTTGAAGAAATTGGCCCTCTTGAGCCCACTATTCCCGCATTATTCATCACGATATCCAAGCTTCCGTACGTAGATACCGCAGCTTTCATCAGTTCTTTTACATCGACTTCGTCTGTCACGTCACAATATTTAAATGTTGCTTTGTGTCCCATTTCTGAGGAGAGATCTTCACCAAGTTCCCGTTGGATATCTCCAATTATGACAAACGCTCCTTCTTCAACAAACCTTCTGACGGTTGCCTTACCTATCCCAGATGCTGCCCCTGTTACGACAGCGACTTTTTCTTTCAACCTCATGATCCCCCTTGCATTTCGATTTGTGGTTTGATCCGCCCCACTCTTTGCCATGCAAAAACAGCAGCAAATAATAAAGCAGTGGTACCTAACCAAGAATACGCAAAGCTTTCTGTCCAGTCCACAACGAACCCGAATAAGGGAGGTGACACCAGTGCCCCTAAGTAGTATCCGGTCATAGTAATCCCTGTAGCTCTACTGACTGAAAGCGGAGCTTTGTCAACTATGCACGCATGCATAGTTCCGATAGCTGAGAGTTGCGTCGAGACGCCTACGATAGCGCCTATTATCACTGATGCAATTCCTAGTGCGGGGCCAAGACTAACCAATACCACTGCAATTGACGAAGAAAATAATAGAGCCATTAGCAACTTAACCCTGCTGTCAGCACCTAGTCTGTCAGCAAACAAGCCATTACATATCATGACCAAGACTCCGCAGAAACAAGCTATGGAAGTTACTGCTCCAGCGGATCCTGAGCTTACGTCAAGTGAATCCTCTAAATATGAAACGATCCACGAGTAAAGAGGCTGAGATCCAGCTATTAGCAGAAACGAAGCTATTCCGAACCAGTAGAATTTTGATGGAAGCGCCTTATCGTTACTCTGCTCAACGCTATGGGGTGGAAGATTCGGTACGATAAAAAACGCAGCGATCCCCAGACTAAAAGCAACTCCCCCATTAATCAGCAGGATATGTTCCCATTTCCATTGCTCGGCAGACCATGGACCTATCGCTGCCGCTAATGCAGCCATGAGGGGCACGCCTGACGTTTTTACAGACATTGCAAGGGTGCGCTTTTCTGCTCCGATTACTTTTCCAATCACAACATTGGTTCCGGTGTTTGAAAGCCCATACGCTGCCCCTGCTAGCACACTGGATATCACCCAGACACTGTATGTTCCTATTGCAGCGATTAGAAAAGAGCAACTTGCGACAATCGCCATATCTATTACGATGGAAATTCTTGGCCCTATTTGTTCAGTAATTTTCCCTGCAAGAATTGAACCCAAGCCTGTTGCCCCAAAATAAATACCAACAATCAACCCTACTTTCCCTTTTGAAACAAGTAACTCTTCGCTTAGAACAGTAGCTAGAAAACCAGGGAAAAATCCTAAAGAAGCCCCGATTCCGACAGCACCAGCCGAAACGGCTATGACACTTTTTTCCCTAGCTCTCATGAGGTTTTCAAGAGAACTTAGCCAAACAGATAATCGCCAAGTTCACCCCCGTATCTCAGCGGCTATCCGCTCTCGAAGGCGAATCTTTTGTATTTTGGTTGCAGACATTGGCCATTCCGTTACGAATCGCACATACCGAGGTACTTTAAAACTTGATAGTTGACCCTTGCAGAATTCAATTATTTCATTTTCAGTTGCTACCATTCCTTCTTTAAGTTGAATGAATGCTGCGGGTACCTCTACATATTTATTATCAGGTGCAGAAACCACTTGGGCTAACTGAATTGCAGGATGATGTGAGAGAAAGCCTTCAATTTCAACTGCGGCAACATTCTCACCACCGACCTTTAGCATGTCTTTTATTCTGCCGTGATAGGTGACTCTACCCTCTTCATCTAGTGAGCATAGATCCCCTGTTCTAAACCAACCGTCTTTTGTAAAGGCCTCTTGGTTCTTATCAGGCGCATTATGATATCCCTCAAATACGCAATAGCCCTTTATAAGAATCTCGCCTTGTTCGTTAGCTCCCATGATCTCGTCAGTTTCTGGATGTCGAATTTGAGCTTGAATACCTCGGAAAAGCTTTCCTGAAGTTTCTGTCCTTTTCTCAAGTGAGTCTTCAACGTGACCAAAAGAAACTACTCCGCCACATTCGGTCAATCCGTAAGCACTTATTTGTATGGTGTTAGGCATTCGCTCTTGCATTGAGACGAGAAGATCCGCTGGACCCACGTTGTTGACGATTCGCATGTTGAGTGCATCCGGATCGTAATCAACGTGGTTAAGCAAGGCTTCCATGATTGTAGGAAAGCTCGCAAAATTCAATGTAGCTTTTTCAGATTCCATATATGACAGCGCTAATTTGGGTTCGAAGTATTCCATGGTCAACAAAGCTGCTCCGGCATCCATACATGCTATGAGTGGCAAAACAAAACTCATATGAAACATAGGAAGAGGGTCCCACATTCTATCCGTTTCTGTAATCATGAAGCGAGTTCTACCTGCCTCTACAGCCGGTCGAACTAGTGCTTCATGTGTAATGGGGCATCCTTTTGGATTTGCAGTCGTACCTGATGTATACATCATCATTGCTATGTCTCGAACCTGAAGACGTGAGCGGCTTATTTCTATTTCTTCATCTTCTATACTCTTGCTGAGAGTTTTGAATGTTGTTGTATCTAGCATTCCTACAGGCATGCGGTCTCCGAACAGAATAATAGAATTTAAATTACGGGCCTCAGTTAGTTGAAGTTGCATTGGATCTGTTTGATTATTTAAATCTGGAAATGCTTCCTGAAGAAGTTTTACAAAATCCACATGTTCAACTATCCGATCAGTTGTCGCAAGCACTTTTAAACCCGCATCGTCAATCACATAGGCAAGTTCCTTTGCTTTATAGCGAGCGTTAATGGGAACCGGTATCGCTCCAATGAGTTGACTTCCAAGGAGTAGATCAACAAATTCGATGCAATTTGACATCAATATACCGACAGAATCTCCGTCACCGACTCCGATTCCCTTGAGTGACCTCGCAGCTTTTTTAGCCCGCTCGTAAAGTTGTGCAAATGTAGTTTTTGAGTCAGGAAACACCACGATGTCGGAATCAGGATATTTGTTGACTGCCCGTGCCAATAAGTCTGGAAGAGTGTAGACGTCAGAAACTGTTAACAATGTTCCCCCTTAGGAATCGTGTTGATAGGATGCGAAAATACATTTGGAGATTCACATGTTGACACCTGAAGAGGTAGCCGAGAAACATCTTACCGCAGTCAAAGGCGGAGACCCATTTCTCATGGCTGAAGACTATGCTCAGGATGCACTTTTGGTTAGAGGCGAAGATGTTTTTGCCGGAAAAGAAGAAATACTCAACTACTTTGCAGGGGTTCCGAACAGGATGGGTTCCGGAGTAATTAAATTTATGAAGTTAGAAGTGGACGGGTCGAGTGTCAGCTTTTTTTGGGAAATCACTGATGATAAAAAAGTAACATCAGGAAAAGATGTAATGATCATTAGAAACGGTTTGATCCAACATCAGGAAGTAACTCTGCTGACAGAGGATTTTTAGCTCTCGGATCTGCCTTCCATGATGCCATCTGCGCCTGGTAGCCACGATGCAACTCCAGCAACTGGGATTGCACAAATTACTGATTCGACAATTTCTGCTTCGGATGCTCCGGCTTTTCTTGCGCCATTGGCATGAACGTTCACGAATCTAGAAGAAAATTCTGCTGCGTTAACAGTACAGAGAAGCAGTTCCACATTCTTAGCATCGAGAAGATTCTCTGCAAGGCTAAATTCCCTCATTAATACGTAACCTTCAAGCGCTCGAGGAGCATCGTCTGCCATAAGCTCCACATATGGAGGGATAAATCCAAAATAACCTTCAAAATATTCAAGGCAACTATCACGATCAAGATCAAAATCTGGCATAACTTGAGATTCAATTTCAATTGCGTCGTTATATATTTTGTTCACAGCGGCAGTGAATCTTGAGTAGACTTCTTCCCCCCTACTGATAAAGACAGTTAAGGCTGCTCCTCTCGCATCATTTAATGACAGGCCCAGTTCCTTTGACCTACGAAGTTCTTCGTGAAGGAGTTGATCATGGTTTTTTACAGCTGCTGCGGAAGCCATGAAAAGCGCCTTGGCCCAAGCTGGTAAGGCACCATCACGATCAGTTACGTCGCGCAAGCGAGCATAACCCTCAGCAAATTTTTGTGATTTTGCCGCAATTTCTCCTGAAAGCAAGACTTGACTTCCTAATGTTTTATGATCGGCATTCTCTCCCATGATTCTCCTTTATAGTTTTGAGACTTCTCCACCATCGATTACGAAACATGCCCCTGTAACGAAGTCTGATATTGGCGAGAGCAGATATGAAACCATCGGAGCAATTTCTTCAGGACGTCCCATTCGTCTTTGAGGTATTTTCCGCAATCGAGCCTTCAGGACGTCCTTATTCTCTAAGACCGCTGCTTGAGCTGATGTTTCAAAAGCGCCTGGGGCAATTGCATTGATGCGAATTTTATATCTTGCCCATTCAGCTGCGAGTGATTCGGTAAGTCGTAATAAGGCTCCTTTTGATGCTGAGTAGGAGGCGAGAGAAGCCTTTCCCTTCAACCCCGAAGTTGATGCGATATTAACAATTGATCCGCCTTGTTCTTGAGCAACGAAATGCTTTGCTGCTGTTTTCGCTATTATTGCTGGGGCAATGACGTTAACCTTCAAGGTATTTTCCATAATCTCAATATCGCTATTTAAGGAATTTTCAGCAGGAGCAATCCCAGCGTTGTTAACAATGCCGTGAAGATTTCCAAATTTGTGGCAAGCGGCAGCAACTAAATCTTGTACTTCTTTCTTGATCGACAGATCGCATCGGACTGGAAGAATACGCTCGTAATTGTGCTTTTGGAGCGTATTTAGATCTTCCTCAGATCGCGCAGCAGCCACTACACATGCACCCTCGTCAATTAGGTGCTTTGCTATCGCCGACCCCAAACCACGGCTTGCTCCGGTCACTATTATGACCTTGTCTTCTAGCTCAAGATCCATCTGCGAACTCTTTCACCATGCCATTAGCAATTCCAAGTCTCAAGACCTCTGAAGCCCCTTCGTAGACGCGCATTGGTCTCGCTTGACGATAATACTTTTCGATCTTTGAACCTCGGATTAAACCCCACCGACCCATCGTTTGGACACATCGGTCTACGACTCGACAAGCAGCTTCTGTGGCTGTCAGTTTAGCAAGTGAAGACTTGTCCAAATTTTTAGCTGGATCTTCAGTAGCTAGTGAGGCAGTTCGGTACGTCAAGTATCGTGACGACTCCAGATCTGACCAAGAGTCAGCTAGCAGAGTTGCGACTGGACCATGTTTAATCAATGGTCTGCTGAATTGCTCTCTTTGCGCACAGTGCTTGGTTGCTTCTTCTATAGCTCCAGTCATTACCCCTAAAGCAGCGCCTGCTACTGATATTCGGAAGACAGAAAGAGTCGCCAAAACATTACGAAAAGCTGTACCAGATTCGCCTAATCTTGCACTTTCCGGCAATACGACATCATTAAATCTTAGTTCCCCAAGCACATGAGGGGCGATTATTTCCGGAGATGGAAATGTTTCAAGCCCATCGCTATCTGCAGGGACCAGAAACAAAGAGTAGCCTTCCTCTTCTCTAGCAAGTGTGGTGTAGAAAGAAGCTGATCCAGCGTTCGAGATGAACGATTTCTCACCACGTAGTATTAGCTCCGTTCCTTTTCGTTCAACTGAGGTTTCGATACCTTTGAGATCCGAACCTGCTCTGGGCTCTGTCAAGGCTAGAGCTGCAAGCGCTTCTGCTTTCGAAACACGAGGCAACCACTCTTCCTTTTGTGATTCACTTCCAGCGACTGAGATTGCGTAACTCCCAATGCCCTGCAACGCAAATAAGGAGTCTAGATGCGATGAAGTCTTCATGAGAATCTCTCGAACTAGACAGACCGCAAGCGGATCTACCATCGCAAAACGTCCGCCATATTCTGAGGGAACCATCAATGCAGATAGACCGCTGTCGCGCAAAGCTTCTAATACGGGTTGATAAAGTTCACTTGACTCATCCGCTTCCATAGCGAAATCTTCGACAGACTTCGCTAACCTTTTGCTGTCGTCGATAACACTCTCATACTTCGAGTCAATTTCCATAATTCCAGCCATTAGTACCACCACATCTAAGTTACTAACCTATCCTAGACTGCTTCGGCTAGATGACAAGAATAGAACTGCAGTATAAGCTGGTATTGAACCGCAAAGGAGAACACATGGCTCTTACTGAAGTTTTTATGACCGCTGACGAACTCGCAGAGATGACCCCTGAGGAGTTTGTAAATCAAATCCGGCATGAATGCATGAAACCTGGACGAGGGATGCATGACCATCCTCTAGTTCTTGGGCTTGAGGCTGGTACAGTGACTGTCCCTCAGCTTCAGCTCTTCACAGAACAGTTTTATCTTCATATTTCTAAAATGCTTCCATGGATTGGCGCTATCTACGTTCGTTGCCCCCATGAGGAGGTAAGGACCGCTTTGGTTAAGAATCTAGCTGAAGAATGTACTGGATTTGAAAGCGATACAGCAGCCCACCCTGATTTGTTACTTGAATTTGCTAAAGCACTTGATTGCGATATTGACGCGATACGTAATGGAATCCAATTGCCAGCTGGTCGACGGGTAACTGAATACTTTGAATTTATGGGTCTATGCCGTGATTGGTTTGTTCCCCTCTCTGCTATAGGTATTGGCTTAGAGTCCTTTGTTCCTGACACATTCACTCGCATGGTGAAGGCTATGAAAGAAAATTATGGAATGACTGATGAGCAAGTAATCTTCTGGCAAATGCATATTCTTGCTGATCAAGATCATGGTGATGAAGGAATTGAGATGGTATCTAATTATGCGATCACCGGCGAGCAAAGAAAGGCAGTTTTTGACTGCACTATTGAAACTAGTCGCCTTTTCTACGACTTGTGGAACCTTTATAGCTTGGTTGACTAGATTGTCGGGCCATGAAAGAGATGAAGTAGCTAAAGAGCACCGCACATTTGAAGAGCTGTCTATCACTCTTGAGAAGCGAGGACACATCGTTACTTCTTGGGATGAATTACCGCAAGTAACCATGGATGAAACCGGCATTGAAACGACTTCTTATCGGATAGGTTCGCCAAATAATGATCAGGCACCAACTGTGTTTAAGGTGTACTTTCCGCCAGACTGTAGAGTCGAGGCACACACTCACTTATGTGACTACTCTGAGATAATTTTAGAAGGTAGCCAAAGAGTTAGTGGAAAGTGGCTATATAAGGGTGATATTCGTGTTGGGTTAGCTAACAAGGGATACGGCCCGCTGATAGCTGGACCAGAAGGCGCTTTGGTATTGGTAATTTTCGCTGATGGCAACTGGCCTGCTATCGGTATTGGCGCTGGTGATGGCAGCACGATTAACGCTTCAAAACTCTTAGAACAATTCAGCGCTGCAAAGAGTTCATAATATTTAGTATTTTTTGCCTAGTACGTTATAGCGCGTGTGGGGCACAACGTCGCTGCCTCCAATATGAGTTCTTCATATTCTTGGCTAAGACCTGCTTGAATAACTTCAGCAGTAGCGTTTTGCCCTACTGTAAATAGCTTCGGCGCAACTCGGACGCAATATGCCGTACCTTGGCATATTTCAGCATCTACTTTTAAGTTGAATGTGTTATTTTTTTTCATTTGATTATCACAGATCTTTCAGAATGATCGGAAATCTTCCGTATGCATCATGATGACTTAGCTCGGTATAAGTAGGAAGGTCATTTGGGTCGAGTTGTATTCCGGCCTTAAATAGAGCGTGTGCAATATTGACTAAAGTTCCATCTGTTCCGTCATCATTATCAGTCCGAGCAGATAAACCTGTCACCAATGTCCGACCAATGCATGTGTGCTCTCCTCCCCCAAACGCAAACCCCCAAGGTTTCGCGTTTGAGGTATCTCTATATGGGTTAAATTTGCGAGCATCGCCACCAAAAACCTTTTCGTCTCTGTTTGCGGGTGTAAACAGGCAAGCCACTCGCTCACCCTCTGAAATTTTGACCCCACTACTGAGAGTGACATCCTTTAATGCAATTCGTAATAGCGCCGGAGAAGGCAGGTGAAGTCGTATAGCTTCATGCCCTGCTCGTTTTAGGAATTCTCGGTCAAATCTCCTCTCGTAATCTTCAGGATGTTCTTCAAACCACTCATGCAGATGAATCATCAAATGCGGAATGGCATGTGTGGTTGTCTGGCTTGATGCTACTAAATATAAAGTTGCCTCACGCAGGGGCAACTCGTCATCCCAGTCATCATTCCAATGAAGATACATGAGAGTTAGAAGGTCTCGGGGCAAATCATCCTCTGTTAAATCCCCGTTGCGAAATTTATTAATTAAATCTAAACGACGGGCAACGGAGGGGTTATAGAACTCATCCACAAATCCTTCCCTAATCTTCAGGATCCGAGAAATCACTGTTGAGTGATCTTCTGTTGACCACTCGACAGTTGCGCCAGTGCCGAGTTGCTCGATATAGGTGCGAAATGCGTCAGTCCTTTCTTGAGAGTCCACACCGTCAATTCCAGTAGTTACAGCCGATATTCTGGCAAGCATTGTTCTCACTAAAGCGCAAAGATCAGCGCGTACCTCTCCAGACTCATTTCGGCTCTCCTTACACTCCTGAAGAGCGCTCTCAATGAGCGGTAGAAGTTCTTTATGCTCATAGTACTCTAGAGCTTCTTTACGAAATAAAGGCGCTTGTAATCTTCGCCTTTCAAAATGAGTATCCTGATCGATAGTTAGCAGAGAGTCTCCAAAGAAAGGTTGACTTTCTTGATGGGATCCTTGCCGGAAGTTCTTTGATCGAAGAATTTCATCGACAGATGCGAAGTCAACAAAATGCTGAATACCCTCAATATGAGGCGGCGGTATAAGATCTCTTATCGTTTCCAATTTTCTTCCCCGATTGAGAACCTACTATCTGTGGCTAGTTTTCACCAAAAAACGTTCGATTTTAGTTTCTAAGCACTCAGAACAGCTGCGTTGAAGTACTGTGCTCCAGATCCCGCCCCAGTAACTAATGCATGTTTTGCTTCCTGAACTTGGAAACCACTTGCTTGCCCTCGAAGCTGCCTAACGGCCTCTATGACCTTTAGATTAGGTCCGCCCCAACCTGTATGAGAAAACGACAGTAGACCACCATCGGTGTTTGTGGGATATTTACCGTTTGCACCGATGCCGTTTTCGAACAGAAAATCGCTACCGCCGCCTTCATCACAAAGCCCTAAGGTCTCAAATTGCCTTACGATTTCCCAAGTGTTTATATCATAAAGCTCAAACAGATCAATATCCTCTACACCTAGCTCAGCCTGTTTGAAGGCTCTCTGAAATGCTTCTTTTCCTAAGTTCTTAACTTCGTCATAACGTACGGGATTGACATATTGCTGACGGTACCATTCTGAGCTGCCACCTAGTATGCGAATAGGTTTCTGCGGGCAATCTCTCGCCCGTTCGGTAGACGTGATAATAAATGCAGACGCTCCCTCAGTAGCCAGACACAGATCAAGTAAGTGAAATGGCTCAGCTATCTTTGGGGATTGAATTATGTCCTCGGGGGTGTAAGGTCCTTTCTCGTACATAACTGCTTCGGGGTTTTGCGCTCCGGCATTTCTAATTTCAGCGGCGATATAGGACATTTTGAGACGGTCAGGCTCAAATTTTTGGAAATATACTTGAGCAACCATCGCAAAGTGAGCTGCAGTAAATAAGCCCCATGGCTCGACAAATTCATTAGTCGGTTGTGTGTAATCTGCTAGGTGTTCTCTTTTAAGAACTCCGGCCTGTCCCCCAAAGACTATGGCCACGTTACATAGGCCGAAAGAGACTGCGGCAGCAGCATCCAATAAACCAGGTATTCCCTGTGGATAGGTATCACCAACCCATCGGAAAGGTTTCCCAAATATGCCTGTCCAGTCAACCACACCAGGGTCTAACTCTGTTCCACCAGGACCAGGCCATCTAGCAGCTATTCCGTCTACCTCTGCCATATTCATACCGGCATCATCAAGAGCTTTCTGGACAGCTTCCTGACAAATTTGAATTGTATTCGTATCCATGGATTTGGCCTGTTTGGTAATTCCAATGCCGACTATTGCAACTTCAGGTTTTTTCATACTTGCCGGCCTTCTCCCCAAAAGTGGGTCCGGATCTCGTTTTTCGCAATCTTACCAACCGCATTTTTCGGGAGCTCATCCCAGATATCTATTCGCTCTGGCACTTTTATTGAAGTAAGTTCAGATCTGTTACATAGTTGCAATAGCTCGTCCGTCGTTACTCCTGACCCTTCGTGTAGTGCAACTACTGCTACTATCCCCTCACCCCATTCCGAGTCCGGCACCCCTACGACAGCTGCTTCTAGGACATCAGGATGCCTATACAACACATTCTCGATCTCAGTAGGGGCTATATTGAGTCCACCGCGAATTATCAAATTCTTCTTCCTATCCACAATGTAAATGAATCCCTCATTGTCTACCTCAGCGATATCGCCCGAATGCATCCACCCATCTATGAGCACTTGATCAGTTCTCACAGGGTCTCGAAAATACCCCTTCATGACGTGGGGTCCTGAGAAGATAACTTCTCCTTTTGAACCAGGTTTAATTGATTGTTTATTTTCGTCTATAACCCTCACATGGACTCCGTATGAAGGCCTACCACAAGACTCCAATAGCTTTAGATCAGTTGAGAGCCCCTTTAGATGATCAGCCTTGCTTAATATTGTGCCTATAGAAGCAATTTCGGCCATGCCATAAAGCTGGTTGAAAATAGGACCAAATCGCTCAACCAATTCTTCAAGTCTTTTTGGCGATATGGGAGATGAACCATATCCAAGAGTCACAAGAGTTGATAGGTTTTTGTCATTTTCTTCTGGCAACTTTTCTAGAAGCCGCATTAGTTGAGTGGGCACCAGAAATGTATGTGTGACTGCATGATCTTTAATCTGTTGTGCGAAATGTAAAGGATTGAAATTTCTACTGTCAGCGAACCCTAGGGCCGCACCGACGGTAACGCAAGGGAGGATTGTGATATTGACACTGGAGTTATGAGGAATTTGAATTAAGTATCGACTTTCGAGGGTAATGTCGTACTCGAGACAAGCAATCATTGCATGCTGAAGAACTCGTTTATGATCGAAAAGCACCCCTTTGGGTCGGCCAGTAGTCCCGCTCGTATATACGATACAGAAATCATCGTCAGGCTGAATATCATAAAAGGAGCTGGGAATCGCTTTTGAATTCTGCTCTATCTTTGTCTCCCACTCGGAACTCGAAATATCAAAGACAGGTATTGAAGATTCATTAGCTATTTGTTCAATCTGAGGTAAGTGCTCTGCATCAGTTAAGATTGCGCACGGTTCACAATTTTCAAATATCTGCATCATCTCTGTTCGCCCCAATCGGAAATTCAAGCCGACATAAACTAGCGATGACTTAGATATTGCTGTTATCAATTCTAGTATCTCTGGTCTGTTTGGAAGCAGAACTGCGACTCGCTCCCCTTTTCCCCAATCATGTGATTTGAGATAATTTGCTATTTGATTGCTTCTACTCTCAAGCTCTCCATACGTTTGTGATTTTTCTCCAAAGATTGCCGTTGCTTCAGGGTTACGTGTGGCATTTCTATGTACCGCTAGTCCAATATGCATGGTTAATCTTCTTCAACTTTAAAAAATGGCAACATCTTCCCTTTAAATACTTGAAATGCTACTTTTACGGTTTGACCGATTCTGACTTCAGACGGGCTGCAATCAATAAGTCTTGAGTACATTCTCCAACCCTCTTCTAACTCAACATCAATGATTATGTATGGGTTGGGATAGTCATCGTCTGGAGGCCTGTGAATAATGGTGTAACTGTAGATAGAACCCTTTCCTGTGCTTTTCTGGAATTCCCATTTACCTGATTGGCACTTAGGGCAAAGAATTTGAGGAGAGAAGAAGCTGGTGTTACATCTCCCGCAAACTGGCCTAACGAGTCTTTCATTTCTAGCTTCGTCCCAGAATTTGGTGGTCAACATGCCCGGATTGTCCGGTGTCACGCTTCAACCTCAGACAATAGTTTAAGAGCAGCTTCTTGAACGGTCATTCCAACAGCGACGCCCCGTTCTTTGGCTTTTTGGTTGCATGCGCTAATTCTACCTTCCGAGTAAGCTTTGAACGCATCACCTACGGGAGCTGACCAAGCATCACAACACGCCCCCGCCAAACCATATTCATCGGTTATCTCCAAACCTGCAATTCCTGCGTTATTTTTGCTCATACCTCCATCGGAACAAATGAAACCATGAGGAGACACTTCAAGTAGGAATTTAGCGCCTGATCGACCTGTATGTCCTGCCGTAACAAGTACGTTGTTAGAGTCTTCTGGAAGTGCAAAGACGATAGAATCCGTTACGATTATTTCTCTTCCAGTATCCGAAATGGCGACTGACTCTCTGCGAATCTTTGTGCCTGCGGTTACATCTCCTGGGTCATTCTCAAGTAGCACTATCGAAGCTTCTTTAACAGTCATACCTTCCAGCACTCCAGCTCTTTCGGCAAGGATATTAACTCGCGAAATTAATCCTGATTGGTAAAGATCAATACCATTCCCTAGTTCAGCAGTCATACCGTCCGCTGCCGCCGCTGGTATTCCCAAAGCCTCAAGATACCATAGGCCCGCTATACCCGCTCCATCTTTTCCTATGCACCCGTCATGGGCGATGACAGCACGGGGACGATGAGGCGCAATAAGGCGAGCGGGCAAAACTCCAAGATACGAGGAGGGAACAACTACATCGCGTCCCTCGTTTCGAGAGTCGACATATCTGGCGGAGTCCATCGCCACTACCCGCCCGTTGGCATGTTCAAAGACCACATCATGAGGATGGTCCGCTTCGTCATTGAGTAGAGGTGCCTCTTCACTCATTTGTTTTTTCTCTCATAACTCTTTTTCTACTGGTACTAGTACCGATCATCTACTTTTCCCTTATTTGGCTAAATACAACGGGATACTTTCCAAAGTACGGTCGTGTGGTTGAATCATCCATTTCCGGAGGATTATCTGGGTCAGGCTTACATCCATTTAGAAATAACGTTTGGACTGCCACAGGCACAAGGCCAAAGAGATGATTTTCTTCAGTTGAATCTGTGTCAAAAACTAGCCCTGCAGCCAAGTCCTGACCAATACAAGCATGCATTCCTTGTCCAAAACTCAAACCCCATGGTGTAACACCTGGCTCCAAGTTTCTGTTTGGATTGAATTCCTCAGCATCATCGCCATATGTTGCTTTATCACGGTTCACAGTTTCAAGGTCAATAATAACTTTGTCGCCTTCTGCAATCTTTATACCCGATTTCAGCTCAATGTCTTCTAAGGCCCATCTTGCTGCAGTTGGTGATGATGGCTGGAGTCTAATTGTCTCGTGGGTGGCTTTTTGTAGAAATACTTTATCGCTATAAGCTTTGACCTGATCTTCTGGATGTTCTTCAAGCCATTTGAAAATATTATGGACTACTCTCGTTAGCGCTGTAGCTGACGTGTGCGCCCCTGCTAGCAAATAGAAAGCAATTTCTCGCCGAAGTGACTCCCTTGTCATCGGAACTTTATCTTGGTTGCGCAAAAGGACCTGCAACACGTCTCTAGGAAGTTCTTCTTCTTTGATTTCCCCCCGTTCGAATTTTTCTAATAACTCCTTACGGAGTGCAATACCAGGTTCAAGAAACTCTTTATCAAATGCTTCAAGCTTTTCTTCTATTTCGGTTCGCTTTGCATCGACATCACCCGTGTAGAAGCCTAATGTTGCACCTTCGATAAATGTTGTGAGGTAGTCATATAACCGACTCGTTTCTTCATATGTTCCAAGAGGGCGGTCTACGCCAGCTGTTAGTGCAGCTAGATTCATCATGAGTTGGTGGCCGAAGTCAACTAATTCGGCCTCTCCACTCTCTAAATATGGGTCAACAGTGTCTTGAATAATCGTTGGAAACATATCTCGCTCGTACTCAAAAAAGGTGTCTCGACGGAAAAGTCGATTTTCTAGTCGACGGCGTTGCCTGTGATCGTCTCCGTGAAGATTAACAACGACATCTTCCATAACAACTTCACCAGCATCATAGAGCGCTTGTCGAAGTTGTTTGTGTCTGTATACTTCTCGAGCGTCATTTGGAGCGGTTATTACTATCTCGGTCATGTCTCCCCCTTTCCATTAATAGCTTGATTAATCCTTTAAAGTTTGTCAATTCAAAAGATTACTGGGTAGCTGCTGAAATGTTTACGCTCTGAATTAGGGTCTTGCTGTGGTGGATTATTTGGGTCGCGTCTGCCGCCTGCCGACAGCAATGCGTGGGCCATTATCGCAACTGTTCCGAAAAGAGCTTCCGATGCTGGCCTGTCTGGGTCAATTTCCAAGCCGCCATCAAGCTCAGCCCCCACACAAGCATGCCTTCCTGCCCCAAAACTCATGCCCCAACGCGGTATCCCTTCCGGCACTTCTCGATATGGATTATAATTACCAGATTTCTCCCCAAAGATCTTGTTATCTCTATTCGCCAGGATGAGGTCAAGGGTGACTTCAGCTCCTTCACTTAATATGGTTCCATCTGATAGTTCCACATCTTTAAGAGGGCGCCTTAATGCAACCGGGCTAGCAGGATTCAATCTCAGAGATTCGTGCATGCAACGTTGAACAAACGAAAGGTCATTTCTAGCTTTATTTAGATCCTCAGGATAATGCTGGCCCCAATTTAAAATGTCATCAACGGTATGGGTAAAGGCATTGGCCGTGGAGTGAGCACCTGCCTGAAGATAAAAGCATATTTCTCGGAATATGATTTCGTCAGTTAACCCCAACTGTTCGCTGTTTCTCAATAACGTTGTCAAAACATCTTTAGGTAGATCTTCTTGATTTATTGTTCCACCGTTACTTTCTTCTATGAGTCTCTCCCTGATTTCTCTGCTCGGATCAAAGAAATCTTTTGCGAATTGGCCCATAGCTTCTTTCACTTCTTGACGTACCTGATCTTTATTTCTTGTTGAATGAAGTAGAGTCGCTCCTTCGCTAAATTTCTTTACGATTCCATAGAGAGTTTCTGTTTGCTTTGCGTCTGAAGGGTCTTGGTCAATGCCCGCAATTGTTGCAGTCAAGTTCATTGCGCATCTATATCCAATAACGGATAAGTCACCTTGCTTGGACTGGACAAAGGGATTCAGTGTTATATCAATTGTTCGCCCGAGCACTTCATGCTCCCAATAACTAAAGATTTCACGCCGAAAAAGCCTATTCTCTACTCTTCGTCGCTCTCTGTGTGCTTTACCATGAAGGTCTAGAAGCGTATCTGACATGACTACTGCCCCTTCAGAGTAGCCTGCTTGCCTCAACTCTTTAGAGTGAAATGCCTCTCGAACTTGCGACCATGAAGTGAGACGTATTCTCTTACTTGTTTTCTTTTCCATTTCCGATTCCACTTATTTCAGGATAGGTTCCTGAGCATGGTTAAACCAGTTGAAATAGTTGAGAGTTTTCTCCAGGCTTTGTCGGAAAGAGAGATAGGGCTTATCATGTCCTTCTTTGATGAGAGGTCTTCGTGGCAAAATGTTCCTCACCCTCCCTCCAATGGCATTCAAGAAATTGAATTGATGTTTTCCCCGATTATTCGCAAAAGCTCAAAGGTTCAATGGGATATATTAAGCTCAGCCTATGCGGAGAATAGAGCCTGGCTAGAAAGGGTTGATAGATTCTGGATAGCTGGTATTGAGTATTCCGTTCAATGCAACGGAGTTTTTGAGTTTGACTTGCCTAGAGGGAAAATAATTACTGTTCGCGATTACGTTGACTTGGGTGAGTGGAGAGAGAGGCTGGCTCTTGCTCAACTGAACGACTAGCCTCGGCTACTTATACGCCTTATCCCAAGTGAGGACTTCACCCGCCCAGTTACCAACTTTCCAGCCAGCAAGCGATTCGTGACTCGGCCAAAGATCTGAAAGATTTAGTACTTCTCCATCAGCAATAACTGTTGAGATTTCATTCTTATTATTCAACACTCTTATATCTTCAGTGGGATCGGAGTCAACGATAATGATGTCGGCTAGCTTGTCTTTCTCAATCGTTCCTAGTTGGTCTTCCATTTGCATTGCCCAAGCGCCATTCTTAGTAGCTGTGGTGATCGCCTCTACAGGGGTCAAATCTAGAGAATTAACGAAGATCTCTAATTCTCGACCGTGCCAGTGCCCGTATGGTGTTAATGCAAAGCCGCTTTCTGAACCTGAAAGAATTCGAACTCCATTGTCATAGGCTTTGCGGATCATTTTTGCGGTTTGCTCGATTTCGCCCCGAAAAATATCCTCCATTCCAGAGCTAGCCTGAACTCTGACTCCAAAATCAGCAAGGTTTGCTAAGAAAGTGAATGTTGGGCAGATAGATGCACCGTTAGATATAACAGCCTCAAGACCGTCATCATCCATAAAGGATGCATGAAGTATCAAATCGACACCCTCCTCGGCACATACTTTAACGCTTTGAGCTCCACGACAGTGCGCCATGACAGGGACTGAGAGTTCGTGCGCCGTCTGGCAAGCGGCTTTTATCTCTTCCCTATTCCATACGAGCAACTCGCCAGATCGACCGGGAACTGACCCTGTGGCGTGTAGCTTAATCCAATCAGCCCCGTATTTAATATGCCGCCGGACCCACTGAACTATTTCATCTTTCGTATTTACAATTTGCGCATACCCCACGGTTCCTTCATCGGGAATTAATCGTCCAGCCGTACCACCTACAGCAGTTAACAAAGCTTGAACACCTGTCGTGATTCTCGGGCCTTGGACGACACCAGCGTTAACAGCGTCACGTAGAGCAGGACCAATACCGTGGGAGGTGTCTGGATCAACGAAAGAGGTAACTCCGGCTCTCAGCATTTTTCTTAGATTCTGAGCAGCTACAAGTGCTACCAACGTTGGATCTCTGTGAAAGAAAAGTTCATCATTAGATTGCACATCATCAAATGAGCAATGGAGGTGGGAGTCAATTAAACCTGGCATAATCGTTTTCCCCGTGGCATCGATCTCTGCCACCTCTTCACGCGATAAGTCATTCACTAAGTTCGCTGCCTCATCCCCCAAAGCAACTATTTGATTTCCTTCTACTGCAATTCCTCTGTTTGGTCTGGGATCAGCCCCCGTGCCGTCTATAAGAGTTCCACCTGAAATCAGCAAAATATCTGTCATAGGACTATGTTATTGGATAAGTAGAGTAAATAGAAGGGTTATGATGATACGGCATTGTGTATTACTAAAGTTTCAGACAGGTACGTCAGAGGAAATCATGAATGAAGCTGCAAGAGGTATCCGAGCTTTGCCTGAGTACATTCCCGAGATTGCTAACTATTCAGTGGGGTTTGATGCGAAACTTAGGGAGGATAATTATGATTTAGCTGTCATCGGTGATTTTGCCTCTTCTGATGATTACTTAGTATATGCCTCACACCCCAAACACCTTGAAGTTATTTCTGAACTCTTAGCACCATATCTTGAGGGAAGGAGTGCTGTTCAGTATGAATGTGATTCGGAGTGACTTTTCGAATCGAAATTGAAACCGATGACTGTATGAGCTCAGGTAAGTGCGTTGCTGACTATCCAGAGGTCTTCGTTTTTGATGAAGAAGAGCTAGCTGCATTAATCCCGAACGCAAAACTTACTGCCAAGGAAATCATCAAAGTAGCAAGAAACTGTCCGAGCAGAGCAATCTTGGTATTTGATGAGAATAACGACCAACTAGACACATAGGAGACCAAGGCATGAAGTCGCTAATTGTTACTGGAGGAGCAAACGGTCTGGGCCGTTCCATTGCTCAGAGCGCCAGCGATGCTGGGTACAGAGTGGGGATCATTGATGTAAACATTGATGCTCTTGAGAGTGCTGCCTCATCTATTCAAAATACTGTGCCGCTAGTTGCTTCTGTTACGTCTTCTGAAGAAATAGCAACCGCTCTAGACAAGTTTGAACAAATACCAGATGTTTGGGTTAATAACGCTGGCATTGTTAGGTTTGGTCCCCTGCTTGAACTATCCGTAGATGACTGGAGGGCTGTTGTCGACGTCAACCTTACCGGTACATTTATCTGCTCAACTATCATTGCAGAAGCGATGGCGCGCCGAGGCTCAGGTTCAATCATAAACATTACGTCAATTAACGGAATCTCAGCTGGAACGAATTCCGGAGCATACGGTGCTACAAAGTCAGCAATTTCATTGTTAACTCAGCAAATGTCATTGGAATGGGGAAATCTTGGTCTCAGAGTTAACGCCTTAGCTCCTGGATTGATAGATGGTGGAATGTCTGAACCAATTTACTCAGATCCACAGTTTCGAAAATTACGGACGGAGAAAGTTCCTGTTGGTCGACTCGGAACAGAAGAAGACATCGCACAAGCGGTACTTTTCCTTGCTTCAGAGAAAGCCAGCTACATTACCGGGCACGAACTTGTTGTGGACGGAGGAATTATTAATTCAATAATCGCTAACCTCCCCCGCCCGTCAAGCGTTGATTCGGTTGGTTTAGATGGAGAGTGATTTTGAAATCGCTATAAAAGTTGCCCCACATCATATTGACTGGGAGACAATGTTATGGGTAGCTACTCACGCCGATACAAGCCCCGTGTATTCCGACTTTTGGAATTTTGATCACTTCTATCCTATTTACGGGGACTCAAGCGGCCCGTGCCTTGAATCCTGGGTTACGCTTTCTGCAATTGCCCAAGCTACTTCGCGTATCAGAATTGGATGCATGGTCAATGGAGTGCACTATCGTCATCCTGCAGTCGTTGCGAACATGGCTTCTGGGCTTGACATTATTAGTGATGGCCGATTTGAGTTAGGGCTCGGTGCAGGTTGGAATCAAGAAGAGTCGGGTGCCTACGGAATACATTTAGGTTCACTTACTGAAAGGTTCAACCGCTTTGATGAAGCTCTCGCAGTAATTGTTTCACTTGTGCATAAGGAGAGAACCTCTTTTGAAGGTGAATATTTCTCACTCAAGGAGGCTCTTAATAATCCGAAAGGACCTCAGGAAAGGCTACCTATTTGCATCGGTGGAACGGGAGAGAAGAGGACACTCCCTAATGTGGCAAAATATGCTTCCCACTGGAATCTCCCGTCCTACGATCAAAATCTTTTTACTAACAAACTAAATTCTCTAAAATTGTATTGTAATGAAATTGGCAGAGATGTAGAAGAGATTAAAATTTCTACTCATATTTTCGTTGAAGAAGCTACCGACGACGAAACAATCATCAACCAACTTCGGATCCAAGAAGAGGCCGGGATTAACCAGTCAATAATCTATTTTCAACCACCAGTCTCAAGAGAGAAGGTCAACTCTGTTACAGAACTACTTTCCAATAGTGCCCTGTGAGCTACGATAAATTAGGGTGCTAATGCTTCAAAGGTTTCCCATTCCGGGATTTTAAAATTCCCATCATGAGGAATTGCCTGAATACAGACGTGGCTAGCTCCGGCTTTTTCATGTTCCTTTATTCGCTTTTCTATCTGTTGAATTGACCCCCATGCAACTAGAGAGTCAAGAAAGTAATCAGAAGCAGAATCGATATCATCTTCGGAGAAACCAAGCCTTTTCCAACTATTCCGATAATTTGGAAGTGAAGCATAGATCCGTAAGGCACTTTTAGCCGCACTGTACGCAGTCTCCTTGTCTTGTGTTAGGACAACCTTTTGCTCAACGCATAATAATTTATCTTTGCCAAGTATTTCTCGCGCTTGGTTAGTGTGATCTGGAGTCGTCCAGTAAGGGTGCGCACCGTCAGCATAATCAGATGATAATTGAAGCATTTGTGGCCCCAATGCTGCAACAACACAAAGGGGCTCTTCGTCTGGAGGGATAGAAGTATACGGAGAGGTTCTGAAAGTTTTGAGATACGAACGCATTGTTGCAATAGGTTTCTCATACGGAATTTGCCGCAAACCTTCTACAAGTGGAGCATGAGAAATGCCTAGGCCCAAAAGGAAACGACCCCCTGATTGTTCTGCAAGTGTCGCTGCGGCCTGTCGTGTAACGCCAGGAAGCCTATGGTAGATATTCGCTATCCCCGTTGCGAAGTGAAGATTCTGAGTCGTTGAGGCCAAGTAAGCTATATGAGCGAAAGGATCTCTACCTGTGGTCTCAGGGATCCAAAGCATAGAATATCCAAGCTCCTCTATTCTTTGAGCAAATTCCCTTGACTCCTCGAAGCCTAAAGCATCTGTGGGGTGCCAAACTCCCCGTTTCTTTAAAACAGATTTCTTTATCATACGGCAATGCAAGTTTGTAGGTGTGACATGGGATTTCTGGTTTTTACTGAAGCTCTAACCCGAGCTGCTCCCAAATTTCTTCCTTCTTTGCCTCAAAGGTCTCATCATCTATTTCACCATTCGCCTTTGCAGCACTTAATTCAGCAAATTGTCGGTATAACTCCTCCTCAGGGGTTCCTGAGGCATCAGCTTCATCGTCAGAGGTTCTTCGTTCAGCTCGCTCAGCGCGCTTAGCCTCTTGCTTTTCTCTCTTAGTTTGCTCCCGCTGGCGCTTTCCCCAGCTTTCTCTTCCCTTACTAGCCATATTGGTGTCCCTATAGAGCTTTTACGTTTAAAGCTTCGTCCCCTTTGCGACCCTCTCCTATATCAAACTCTACTTGCTGTCCTTCTTCTAAATTTTTAAATCCATCGCCATCGATATTGGAATAGTGGACAAAGACATCGTCTCCGCCCTCACGTTCAATAAATCCGTAGCCTTTTTGTGTGTTAAAGAACTTTACTGTTCCTGTTGCCATACTCATATCCTATCGTTAGGCGTCATTGTGTTAGATCCACGTTAGGCGATCAGAAAGCAAATTCCTTTGATGAAGATATATTTCTTTGGACTTGCATTACTTTCTATTCAAAACACCCAATACATCATGTATTAGCTCAGGGTGGCTAATGATCAGTCCTCTTACAATAGGAACTTCTTTGTTGAAGATAAACTCCGTTCCGTCTAACTGGCAGGCAGTTAGTCCTGCAGCGCGAGCCACAGCAATGGGGCCGCATACATCCCACTCATATAATCCAGAATTATGTATATAGACATCGGCTTCTCCCCCAATAACTAATGATGCTTTTATACCCGCAGAACCACAACTCGCTAGCCTGGCACCAATCGCGTCTGCTACGTATGAGGCTTGGTAAGAATTCCATCGATTACTAATCACCAGCTTTGAATCTGATACGGATCGCTCTTTTGGGAACAACATTGCAGTTGAGTAGAGCCTCTTCAATGAGGGACAAGAAACCGCTCCGGCCGCTATTTGACCATTTTCAATAAGAGCAATATGGACAGCCCATTCTTCACTGCCCGCGTACGGGTAATCTTGCGAGCCGTCAAGCGGATCCACAATCCAGATACGGTTTGCTTGGATCCGATTTAAATCGTCTGCCCCTTCTTCCGACAGCACAGCATCTTGCGGGCGGTGATTTGTTAGCTCGTTAATAATTATGTTGTGAGCAAAGCTATCTCCTTTGTCTCTCAATACCCATGAATTCATGCCTGAGGCGATTCCATCATCTCTCAATTTCAAGAGCTCTGAGCCAGCCTTTTCAGCAAGAAACGAAGCTAACTCATGATCATCCATCTAGTTAACGAATAAAATCTGCTATGCGGCTTTTAGGGCGACCAATTATTGCTTTATCCCCATTCACAATTACAGGTCTTTGTAATAATTGCTTATGCTTGACCAGTATTTCCACTACATTTTGCGGATTATCGACAAAATCATCAGGGTCTAATTCAAGTTTTTTGAATTTAGAATCTTTCCGTACGAGATCCTCTACAGGGTCCTCTAGTCCGGAAACAATTTTCTCTAGGGTGGCTTTGTCAGGAGGTTCTTTGATGTAGAGAACCACTTCATATTCAATTCCCTCATCCTCAGCGACCGCTAAGGCGTTTCGAGATGATCCTCAATGAGGGTTGTGATAAATCGTAATCATAAGCATGACTCCTTGAATTCAGTCTGTCCTCTGAATACTATCTCCCAGCTAATGAAAAATAGGTTATGTCCAGTCATTCATCCAATCAAAGACCGTTTCCCAGCATGACATTATTTCAAGTTGTAAGTCCTCTAACGAATTGTCATTGGAAATAATCAAGTCCGCTACTCGTCTTCGTTCTTCATCAGTTGCTTGTGACTGCATTCTTGCATGTGCCTCTTCTTCCTCTAAGCCGCGCAGTTGAAGCCGCTCAATTCTCCTTTGATATGTTGCTTCGACAACTATAACTTTTTGGTACAAAGGCACACCGCTGATTTGTGCCAAAGGCTGTTCTACGAGAACAGCCATGTCTAGTATCGTGAGCTTGGCAGTTTGCTTTTCGAGCATGCTCAGTAGCCTTTTATTAATTGCTGGGTGCGTAATAGCTTCAAGCTTTGCGAGTTGACCTTCAGAGCTAAATACTATTTTGCCAAGTGCGGTGCGATTGATTGTCCCGTCTGGATTAAGTATCTTCTCACCGAATGTTTCTAAGATATCTAGGTATTCGCTCGAAGAGCGATCCAATACGGAATGCCCTACGGCGTCAACATCGATAACTGAGGCTCCGAGTGTTTGAAACATATTAGCGACTGTAGATTTTCCAACCCCGATACCTCCAGTTAAACCTACGCAGAACGTTCGCATTTAGTAAATCCTATATGCAACTCACGAAGTGCCCGCAGGCAGAAGTTTGGGTGATGACTGAAGTCATTTAAGTCATCTAAGAACCACATTTCTTCAATCCGTTCAAGGAGAACTTTGAAGCTTAAGAGTATTTCTCTTCGAGCGAGTGGAGCACCCATACAGTAGTGAGTACCAAATCCAAAAGCTAGGTGCTGTCGTGAGTTCTCCCTTTCAAGATTCAGATCTTGGGGAGTTTCAAACTTTGTATCATCAAGATTAGCGGCAGCGTAGCGAACATTTATTACAGAGCCTTTCGGTATTGCTATCCCATGAAATTCAATATCTTCAGCTGCTTCGCGGAATAATCCTTGAACCGGGCCTTCGAGTCTCAATATTTCTTCAACGAGAACGGGTAAATATTTATCAGGATCGCTCTTCAGTAGATTCCATTGGTCGGGTTGTTGGATTAATAGCATTACGCCAGCAGAGATAGCATTCGTACTTGTCTCTGAACCTCCGACAAAGGTATCTGCCATCATCTCGGCGTGGAGTTCTTCGTCTGTTAAGGTTCGGCCCCATTCGGGAATTTTCGTATTCACAAGATCGCTTAAAAGGCTATCATCTGGTGTTTCTCGCAATCTATCGAATATGGGTTGAAAATAGTGCTGTGCTTCGATTTCCATCTCAGTCGACCAGATTGCTTCCTCCTCCGTTTGCATCATTCCCAAACGCTGAACCCATGCGTCTGTCCATGCTTTGATTTTCCAAATATCTTCTTCAGGGACTCCTACTTGATGCCCTATCACAATAAGAGGAAGCGGAATTGCGAAATCACGCACCCAGTCACACCTTTCATTATTGATGAAAGCATCGATCAAGCGGTTAGCGAGATCCTCGACAAACGGATCCATTCTTTTGATTTTCTGCGGGCGAAACGCATGCGCAAACAACTTTCGCATTTCTTTGTGTTCTGGGTCATCTCTACCAGCTAGTGTAGGTGCAGGGACCCACCCCTTCTCTCTATATAGTTCTCGGAGCATGACGGATCGCCTATCAGTCTTTGCCTTATCGCGCTGATTACGAAATGACTTAGTGTCTTTTAAAACTTCTTGGACGTCTTCGTAGCGAGTAATAATGAACATTCCTGATTTTGGGTCCTGCCAGACTGGAGCGTTATCTTGAAGGATTTTATATGCACCATAGGGACACTCAGAGATATCAGGGTCAAAGAAATCCACATCTCCTTTATCAAAACTACTCATCTACATTCCTTTAATCCTATCTTTAACTGCTATTGAATTTTCTGCAGTTGCAAAGCGGTCAGCGTGAGTTAGCTTTGCTAGTTCTGCAGCAATAGTTACCCAGTCATCGTCTACTCTGATACCAGAACAATCGGCCGCGATATTTAGGCTTCGAAAAATGGAAACTGTGATTGCTGCGTCCACCATCCCCTCAGTTCCGACTTCTTTACCTAACTGCCTTCGTACTTCAGGAAGGTCTGATGTTTGCCGATTTGCCGATTCAGTAAATGCAATAAGCGATTCAGCATGCGGTACGCCAGATAGAGCTCCCGAACCGTTCACTGCATTACTTATGTCTACCTTTGAATTTATTGCATCGCTACTCGAACTGAGAAACATTGTGTGCGCGCTTGTTCAATAAAAGCATTCATTTATTGAGGAGGTTCTTGCTGCAACCAGTTCAATTTGTTGACGCGACAAGCTTCGGTGATCCCAAACCATTTCGCCAAAGTTAGTTCCGGAATACATAGACCTCACAAGCAGCATTCGCCTTGCATTGTCAGCTTGAGCGAGACTTAACGAGACGGCAACATGAGGTAAACCCTTTGGCGAAAAGGTCGGTAGGAATGCGACATCATTCACTAATTCTTCGGGTCTTTCCTTTGTTGGAGAACCACCATGGGCAGTTGGCAACTTTTCCCTGGTGTAGCCGAGAATATCTGCGAGGGTAAAAATAGGGACTACTTGTGTGACGATTGCAGCAAGTTCCGCATAGCGATCCTGACCTAATACTTCCTCGATGCTTTGATAGACGTTTCTATCTATCGTTGAAGATTCATATGCAATTTTGCGAATAACCGCCCTCACGTAGGGACTTAGACTCTCCGTTTCTTGATGAGAGTATTGAGATAAATCATTAATTCTTTCGCCTAACGCTGGTTGATTAGAGTTTCGGACCTCTTTCGCAATCTCAATTCTTTGGTAACCTGTCCACCACGCGCCAGGTTTTCCTAAATTCTGCCACACGATTTCAAAGCTTTGGATAACCTCTTCGGGCACTATTGTCTTCAAAGATAAGAATGGTGCCATCTTGATAGTTAAACCTTAGGTTCTTTTGGGAGTCCAAGTACCATCTCGCCTAAAATATTCCTTTGAATCTGAGAGGTGCCAGCATAAATTGTTCCTGCTCGTGCGTTATAGAAAGCTCCTATCCATGAGCCACTTTGATTTGGAGAACCTGGATTGTCGGCATGAAAGGAGGTCGAAGCTTTGGCACCCGAGAGAACCATGGATTCGCTACCTAGAATGTCTAGAGCTAATTCAGTTATTCGTTTGTGATACTCGGACCAATAAAGTTTGAACATGCTTTCTTGAGGACCTGGTTGCTTCCCATCTAGGAAACCAGTGAGAGTTCTCATGCCGAGCAGTCTCATTATTTCAACTTCGATATATGATTGCGCCAGTCTTTGCCGAAATGCAGGCTTTTTGTGCTCATTCTTTGCAACTGCTAATTCAATTAATTTATCCATTTCATTTCTGAACATAATTGGCATCGTCGCAGCACTCTCACCTCGTTCATAACCCAACAGGGTCATCGCAACTGCCCAGCCACCATTCACTTCACCGACAACATTCTCTTTGCTGGTTCGAGCGTTAGTGAAGAAAGTTTCATTAAAATCCGATTCGCCTGACAACATCTCAATGGGACGCATCTCAATTCCTTCTTGATCAACGGGGCACAACAAAAATGAGATTCCCCTGTGCTTGGGAGCTTCTTTGTCAGTTCTACAAAGTACAAATATCCAGTTAGCGAATTGTCCTGCGGATGTCCAAATCTTCTGTCCTTCTATTACCCATTCATCTCCATCGAGCGTAGCTGAGCACCCAAGTCCACCTAGATCAGAGCCTGCGTCTGGTTCTGAGTATCCTTGACACCAGACATGTTCACCAGAAATTATTTTGGGGAGAAATGACGACTTCTGTTCTTCAGTGCCCCAATGCAGAATCGTATTTCCGACCATTTGTATGCTAAATGCATCATTTGAGCCGCCAGAGGGAACTCCAGCTTTCATGAACTCTTCTGCAAGGATTACTTGCTCAAGTTCGCTTAATCCGCCACCGCCGACTTCTTTGGGCCATGATGGGGCAAGGTATCCATTTTCTGCCAGCAACGGCCGCCATACATTATTGGCGAATTCATAGGCCTCTTTAGAATTTAGCGATCCTATTCCTTCCCAATCGGACGGTAAGTTTGCCTTAAGGAAACTTTGGACCATAGTTCTGAACTTTTCCGCTTCTTCTGAATAAGTTGGTAACAAAGTTCCTCAATTCTTGGAGAGTTTATAGTTGTTCAGCCAACTACACCCTTTTCTTTTAGTTCTGAAATAAGCTCTTCTGAGTAGCCTAACGCCTGAAGAGTCTCTTCATTATGTTGACCTCGATGTGCTGCACTGTATTTCGGATCTATTGTAGTAACCGAAAATCTTGCTGCTGGTTTAGGTTGTCTAACAATTCCTGCATCGGGGTGTTCCCATTCAACTAAAGTTCCGTTATGGAGAACTTGCGGGTCGACAATAGCTTGCTCACCTGTAAGCACCGGTCCGCTTGGCACATCAGCTTCTATTAAAGCCTCTATTGCTTCTTCACAACTCATTTCTAAAAATGCGCCTGCTAGCATTTCCCCTAATAGGACAAAGTTTTCAGGATTTGCCGCTAGAGCAGCCATAGAAGAGAACCTTTCGTCCTCGCCCCATTCCGGATGACCAACCGCAGCGCATACTCCTGATCGCTGGTTATCAGATGCAGCAAAATACACTATTTTTCCATCATTGCACTCTGTTAAGTTATAAACACTAGATAACAAGATTCCACCGTTTGCGTCATCATCAACCATTGTTAGATCCATCATTCCATCCGGCCAGAAGAAGTACATGCAGGCATCAACCATTGGAACTTCAACGTGTTGCCCTGTACCAGTTTTCTCTCGAGCCAATAACGCAGCAGTAGTCGCTTGGGCTACTGTTAGGGCTGTCGATTTGTCAGCATAAAGATTTCTTACCAAGTCGGGAAAAGGTATTTGGGGGTTCAGTTGGCGACTGATCACTCCACAAATTCCCTGAATTACAGGATCAAGCACTGGTCGACTAGAATACGGTCCAGTTGGCCCAAATCCACTGATTGAGACGTAAATCAGGTTTGGATTTATTGCAGATAGTTCCTCGTAACCCAATCCCAATCTATCAATTGCGCCGGGTCGGAAGTTTTGAACGAAAACATCAACATTTTTGGCTAGTTCTAGAATAATTTGAACGCCTTCCTCTTTTGACAGGTCAAGAGATAAAGAATTCTTGCCCCTATTATTATTCATGTAAAAAGCGCCTATCCCGCCTTTGTCGAAAGAAGGTAATCTTGTCATATCACCGAGCCCATCAACGGGTTCCACCTTTAATACTTCTGCTCCTTGGTCGGCAAGAAGCATCGTTGCAAATGGCCCAGACACGACTTGCGTTAAATCCAAGATTTTAAAACCGTCTAATGGTCCAGTCATAAATCTCCTTAGTAGTTCATAAGAGGCTATTCCCTTACTGTATTATGGCAAAATTCTTTGACCTAATTTTCTTACTTTTTGTCTGCTAGCGCGGCAAATAGATCACTTCAAGATTCCTTTAAGAGAATAAGGGGGCGAGATATCGGTCTCTTATACGACAGAAAGAAAGCTTTATTCATGCTCTTTCGACCGCTTGATCTACTATGCGGTGTTCTCCATCACCGAATCCTGCAGGTGCTTGTTTGTTTGAAAGTGATAACCCTATGAATATCCCAGCTATCACAATTAAAGAGAGGAATACCCCTGACGTAAGCATGACGAGGACTGGCGCCGGACACGTTCCTGCAATTGCCCATCCGCTGCCAAAGATTACCCCTCCCTTTAGATGATTTGCCTTGATATCTGAACGCTGAAGAACAATCGTACCCCCAAAGCTTGTTTTGGTATTCCGGCTTTCCAAAATGCCGAGACCAATGGTTGCTATGACAATTGCAGAACCCATGAACCCGAATACGTAAAATTCATCAAGTTTCAACATGTTGTGTATTGTGTCGTATTCATGAAGGGACCCAGCGGCTAATACCCCTCCAAACATTGCCCCGAAGGCGAGACCGGTAATATTTGTCTTAAGGGAATTCATAGTCTCCCCCCAGAAATCAATCGAATAGATCCTGTTGTGAGTATTGCTGAAGTCATGAAGGCAGCTGTTGCAGCAATGGAGGATTTTGATCGTTGAGCAGTTCCGCAGATTCCATGGCCAGAGGTGCAACCTCCCCCTAGTTTGGCACCGTAACCAATCAATATTCCGCCTATAAATATCGCAGGTACCATGATCCAAAGAGGCGCAGCATCTCTGAAGGAATCAAACCCGATTCTTAAACCTTTAGATTCTTGAAGAAACTGGGTCACCACACACCCTCCCAATGCAAGCCCCGCAAAGTACCAGACTCTCCATGCAGCTCTGTGGCCTGCTCTACGAACGTGATTCATTGTATGGATATACGCACCGCTTGCTCCTAGTGGCTGGTTCATCATCAAGAAAAAACATACTGTTATCACTCCAAGTATGGGCCCGAGAATATACCAGTCAGCCTGTTGAGGTAACATAGCCCCGAAGAACATTTTGTCCGGCATAAAACTCACGCTATTTGCAATGTGGGAGTTCGGCAACAATTAGACTAAAATTTGAGGGGGTGCAGAAATGACAGATCTTCAAGAGAAAATAACTACCAGGGTTGGAATCCCCCGTGAAAAAGCGCCAGAACCAAGTTTGGGTACTGACCCTATAATTTTTGGGGACCGCTACTACTCTCAAGAATTTGCATCAAATGAGTGGGACCGTATGTGGACTCGAGTTTGGCAGATCGCTGGACGTGTTGACCAAATCCCAACAGCAGGAGATTACATCAACTACGAAATCATGCACGAGTCTATAATCTGCGTGCGAGGTGAAGATTCACGTATTCGAGCCTTTTACAATGCCTGCCAACATAGGGGAAACCAACTTGTAACTGCTGAAGTAGGTTCACTCGCAAGTGGCGAATTCCAATGTGCCTACCATGGCTGGAGATTCAGCACTTCTGGAGAATGTACGTGGGCATATTGTGAAGATGACTTTCCGCAAGGATCGCCATGTGGGAAAGCGAATCTTGTTGAAATCCCTTGTGACACTTGGGCCGGTTTCATCTGGTTCAATATGGATCCTGAATGTATTTCTCTTAGAGATTCATTGGAGCCTATTGCCTCTCATCTAGATACCTACCGTATGGAAGAGATGAAAAGAACCCACTGGGTGACCATAGAAGGACAATGGAATTGGAAATGCGTTCAGGATAACTTCAACGAAAGCTACCACCTACCCTTCGTGCATCCACAGACTGTGGCCACTATGAACGAACATCACACGGGTTGCCAGTTTGACCTATACCCTTCTGGGCATTGTCGCATGCTAATGCCTGGCGGTGGTCCTGGACCACACTTTAGGGGGTCGGCTGAGAAGACGTTTAAGGGGCTACAACAAACTTTTGACTTTTGGGAATTTGACCCCGAACCTTACAGGGATGATCTGCCTGGCCTTCGTGTAGCGCTTCAAGAGAGGAAACGAGAACTCTCAGAGTCTAAGGGGTATGACTTTACCCAATACTCGGATGAACAATTGACTGATCACTACCACTACACCGTTTTCCCGAATATTTCTTTCAGTATGAAGCCTGATGGTTGTATATTTCTAAGGTCTGCTCCACACCCTACCGATCCGAATAAATGCTTATTTGACATGTGGTACCTAACCATGTTTCCTGAAGGAGCGAAAGAATACTATTCAAATTCAATGCGTGATTGGGTCTCTATAGAACATCAGGTTGAACACGTAACTGGTATAGCCGGTGAAGTTAGTTGTGGTCCAGGCATTGATCAGGATGTCGCTATTTGGTCTACTCAGCACAAAGGTCTGCGCTCACGTGGATACAGAGGAGAATATCTTCCTGCGCAGGAGAGAAGAATAAGGTATTTTCATGAGACTCTTGACCGATACCTTGCTATGGACCCTGCATGAGCGACGATAACTCTCACGAGTTGGGAAATCTCGAAGATTTGGAAGAGGGTGGAATGCGGGTCTTCGAAGACATCGGCGATTATGGGATAGTAGTCTGTCGTGTCAACGGGGAATTATATGCATTAGAGGATAATTGCAGTCATGCTGATACGCCTCTCAGTGAAGGACGTTTACGATCTTATAACCTTACATGCCCCTTACATGGAACATCATTTGACGTGCGAACCGGAGAACACAGTGGACCGCCGGCATATGAAGGAGTTCCATGTTTTAAGGTAGCGGTTGATAGTGGAGTTGCCGTAGCCTTCCCTCTAGATAATAAAGCAAACAACGACGACGGCTATGGGGGCATCGGCGGAATGTTCCAAACACGCTAGGACTGTAGAAGATGAGAACTATAGACAACCCAGTAGCAATTGTTACAGGTGCGGCACAGGGACTTGGTAAAGCAATAGCTAAACGATTAGCGGATGAGGGTTGTAGAGTTTCAATAACTGACAAGAATTCGGCAGTCGTTGTTACTGGAGAAGAGATTGGAGCCGAATCCTACATAGGTAACGTCGGAGAGGCTCAACATGTAAAACAGGTGGTTGATTCTGTCCTCAAAATTTACGGCAAGATTGATATTTTGATCAATAATGCCGGTGAAGTCTTCCCCACCGGACCTCAAGATGATTGGGGTAGAACTGATGAGATGTTTGACAGGGTCTTCACATCTAACACAAAAGGGGCCTACTTATTTGGCCGCGCAGTAGCCGCTTGCATGATGCAAAATAATTTTGGTCATATCCTAAACGTGAGCACTGATCACGTTAAGCCCTCTCCAACTTCTGCAAGGCATCATGGACACGGAAATATGGATCTATATAACGCCAGCAAATGGGCTTTGAATGGTTTTACATTTGATTGGGCAAAGTCGCTTGCAAAATACAATATTCGTGTAAACAACTTGTGTGTTGGGGCTACTGACACTGAGATGCTCAGAAAGTGGAGTGGCTCAAACCCAGACCCTGAGTGGGTAAAGAGTTGGATGAAGCCAGAAGACGTAGCGGAAGTCGTTATTAGCCTTATTGAAGAGGGTCCTGATGGAAGAACGGGTGATAACGTAGGGCTCTACGCTGGCTTTGATTGTATTCTTCCACCAGCTGAAATATAAGGTAATAGTCTCATAGCACTACAATTCCACGTTCAAGTCCCAACAGGTGTGGATATCGCCAAGATTGAGGGCAGTTAACTTTGGGTTTGTATCCTTTTGTAGCTTCAAGTTTGGGTAGGAATTTAGAAGGAGTTCTGATGCGATGACAGCGCAGTCGCGAACGATCGCATACATTGACCTAGCTCGTTCCTTTGGGACAGCAGGGTGGATAGAGGGCCTACCAAGAGAGAACGCTATTCCTGAAGGTAACCCATCTGCCCTATATTGGCCTCTTGGTTCTCGCTGGCATAAATCTTTCCTCCCGATAACAAATTTATTTGGCTCATTGAATTGCCTCGGGTCCCGATTTGCTGCTGCAGCGGAACACATCATTAGTCCACCCTGAGGGATTAAGCGACCAAAGCGCTCAATTTCATATTTTGCAAACCGTTCGGCCGACAAAACAGGTGGACTAAACCTGAGAGTTTCTAACCATGCGAACTTTAGCATTCTTCGATCATCTAAAATTTTTTCCATCTCGATTGGATTAGCCATCAAATTAAACCACAGGTTAGATAGGCCGCCTATGAATGTGTCTTGATCGATATCAAGAAAAGTCAGAATCACATCCTGTGCTGTCACATCGCGGTTGAGATGTGCAGTCTGGAGGATGCTAGTTATCAGGTCATTTTGCGGTTCGAGTCGTCGAGCAGCGCAAATCTCATCCACCATAGTTTCCATTTCTTGCATCGCTGATGCACCACGTTGTTTGTGGCTGGGGTTCCACCCATTTACAAGTCTTGATTTCCAATAGAGAGCCAAGAATTGCTCCACATCCTCCTCTGGAATGCCGATCACTTTGCTAAACAGACGAAGAGGAACTTGAATACAGAATTCCGTTGCTAGGTTAATATCTTTCTTATCAAACGAAGTTAAAACCTCATCAACTACATCGCTTATGTGATTATCTACTAGATTTTCATATTGCTGTTGGACTTCTTTTACTTTCCAAAGACTCAAAGAGCCATTCATCAATATATTATGCCAATTCTTAGGTCGGGTCTCGAAATTCCTGTCATCAGTAAATACAGATGTAACGTCATCATAACGAGTAATCCAAAATCGGTTATTTAACCAGTCTCGATAGCAAGGATAATTCTCACGCAGTATCTCAAGAAGAGGATAAGGATCCTCAAGATATTCATTCGAAATCAGTTGACGAGGTTTTACAAGATTGGTTGTCTCACCGACTCTTTCGCGCTGGTATACCTCATAAGTTCTGTAACCTGGAGCTGCTTCTGGTTCCTCGTCGTGGTCGTATTCCTCTGAAAGATCCATATCAGTTCGTGGGAATTTCAAAATCAAGCCATAATTCTCGTATTGAGCCAAGCCCTATGGGGGCAAGAGAGACACCATCTATGTCTTTAGGCATTCGCTCTTTATTGATTCGGACATTCCTAAATGCGGCTTCGAGAATTTGCGAACCTATGACAGTTTCTTGATGAGATATCCAGGCTCCAGGACATAAGTGAGGACCAACTCCAAATGCCATGTGACTGCACTTGCCCTCTTTATTGTGACCTGACCGCAAAATTTTACCCGAATAAAGATCGTCACGAAAGATATTGAATTCCTCGGGATTCGTAAATATTCGCTCGTCATGGTTTGCAGATACATCAACCATATGAATCAGAGATCCGGACGGGATTATGACTCCATGCATTACTATCTCATTAGTATTATGCCTTGGTTGGCCACCTATTGAGGTTGAATGCCTGAGCATTTCATGGAAAGCGGTATCCCAAAGTTCCTCGTTTCTTTGAACAGCTTGATACTGGTCTTGATGCTGGAGTAACAAATACCACAAATTCATTATTGCTCCGCGTGTAGTTTCTCCGCCTCCGCCCACCACCAAAGCTATAAATGAAGTTATTTCTTCTGTAGACATGACATCGCCGTCAATTTCAGAATTGCACAGCTCTGAGATGATATCCATGCAGATTTCTTCACCTGACTCGTCTGCCAAATAGGTTGGGTTACCTCTCTTTTCTTCGACGAGATCCTCTACATAGTTTTCTAGGTCCTGCCGAGCCTCAAGTCCTTCGTGATGTGTCTCTGAGCCACCTAGCCCAGACATCATGGCATCATACCACCAGGTGAATTCCTGCCTTGCATCTTGCGGTATCCCAAGCACCTCTGCAACAACACTAATAGGGAACTCGTTCGCAAAGGCTTTTCCTAATTCCAGCGTTGCTATCCCCTTTTCATTGTCAATAATAAGCTCTTTAGGATTATCTTGTAACCACCATTCTTCAATTAATTCCTGAGCGATCGCCTCAAGAGCATGCAGTCTCTTAGTGAGTGCCGATCCAACTAAATGACGGCCGTAGATGTTTCTTCGTCTACGGTGCTCTATTCCACTCAACTCAAGTTGCGTATTACCCAGTACTCCACTTGATGAGCCTTTGGGGATCGTGTTAAAGCCTAATTCATCAAAATAACAATTTGTAATGTCCTCATATCGAGTAACGAAATAGCAATTATGTAGTTCGTCGTAAAAAACCGGATAATGGTCCCTCATTATTTTGTAGTAGGGATATGGGTTACGCCCAAACTCTCCGCTATCAAATATGCGTGGATCAATAAGTGGCACTCCATTCTCGTCAAAGCCCATATCAACTGCTTCCCCTACTGGCATATGTGGGAATTTTCTTTGAGCTGCTTCGAAGTTCTCCCCGAAATTTAAGATTTCGCTGATTGCGTTATTTGTTGATTTTCTAGCCATAGCGTCTTCAGGTTAGTAGGTGAATTCTCTCCGCTCCATCTTCATTCAAAAATCAAGGAACAATTCCATTTTCTTTCAAAAGGTTCCTATGTGCCTTTTCAATACCTAATTCAGTCAGTATCTCATCAGCATGCTCATTCAAGATCGGAGCATTAGCTAGGTTGGTGAGCTTAGTTTTGCCAAATAATGTTGAGTGTCTAGGTGTTCGAACCTTCCCTGCAGTGGGGTGGTCCCACTCATAGAACGTCTGATTATGGCGTATTTGGGGATTATCAAAAATCTCCGCTATCTCCGTTACTTCACCACATGGAACTGAGCATTCATGTAACCTCTCGGCTATATGATGCGTGTCAAACTCTCTGAAAGCATCAGCTATCAGGTTCCCCAATATCTCATTGTTATTGCCAGTGTGCCGCGCTTCGCGTGTAGAAAATCTAGGATCAGTAAACCACTCTGGATGGCCAAGTGATTGATAGAGGCCTTTAATTTGATTATCAGTAACTGCAAAGTAGACGATGTGACCATTTTGAGTTTCAGTCATGTTCATTAGTCGACTGAGGTGAGTACCTGGTTCGACATCTTCGTCACGCAAAGTCTCAGCCATTCCTCCATCGGGCCACAGGAAAGATATAGCTACGTCGACCATAGCTATCTTTAGCTCTTGACCTCCACTGTCTTTCTCCCGAGCAAAAAGCGCTGCTGTTACAGATAAAGCGATTTCCCAAGCAACTGCTTTATCAATGATTGCTGTTCGCATCAGGTCAGGAAATGGGATTTCAGGGTTAATCTGCAGACTCACATATCCACATTGTGCTTGAAGAACTGGGTCATACACGGCTCGCCCAGAATACGGGCCGTCTTGTCCATAACCGGAAAGTGAAACATAAATAGCAGAGGGGTTAATTTTGCTAATTGACTTATAGTCAAGTCCGAGGTCTTCTATTTTGCCTGGCCTCATGGACTGTACAACAACGTCAGCATCCCGAATAAGGTCTAAGGCGATTTCTTGGCCTTTGGGTTCTTTCAAATTGATCTGTATAGAACGCTTACCTCGATTACAGTTTAGAACCGCGCTATTCATGCCCCCCTTAGAAAATCCGGAACTGCGAGTAATATCTCCGATTCCCGGATACTCAACCTTAATGACGTCGGCCCCAAGCTCAGCTAATAACATCGTTGCTACTGGCCCAGCAACAACTTGCGTGAAATCAACGATTTTAATTCCTTCTAACGGACCCATAATTTACCTCAGTGCTTGATAGACGACAGCTTTGAGTTCTCTACGAATGGGATAAAAACTTGATGGCATAAATTGTGTCATAAATACACAAGTCAGTTCTTCCTTTGGATCAACCCAGAATCTTGTGCTTGCTGCTCCACCCCAGGCAAATTGCCCTTGTGATCCAAGAGCTGCATTAGCTATTGGGTCTTGTAAAACTGAAAATCCTAGACCAAATCCCATTCCCTCCATGGCTGTTTCAGAAAAAGTTGATTGCCCAAAGTCATTTAACGTTGTTTGGTTCGGCAAGTGATTTGATGTCATGAACTCGAGTGTTTTGCGCCCAATTATCCGCTTCCCTTCAAGTTCTCCAGCATTTAATAGCATAGAAACGAATCTTTGGTAGTCATTAATAGTTGACACAAGCCCACCACCTCCAGATAAGAAAATTGGTTTCGTAAGATAATGACTTGATTCCCAATTATCGATTCTAGTTAATGGATTTTCTTTGGTGAATGCATAATTCGAAGTGAAGCGTTCTATATTCTCATCACTGACGTGAAACGCAGTATCTATCATTTCTAACGGTGAAGTAATGTTCCCTGTAATGTAATCATCAAGAGGTATCCCGCTTATAACTTCGACAAGGCGTCCGCAAACATCAGTTGACATTGAGTAATTCCAACTTGTCCCGGGGTCAAACAAAAGAGGCATCTCTGCGAGCTGCGTGACTGTTGCCTCTAGGTCGGGTTGCTCATCACTTTTCAGGCGCATCGCTATGCTGCCCAGATTTGAATTCCTATACATTTTGTCTAAGTTGTTTGAAAAGTGAAAGGCGTATGTCAGTCCGGATGTGTGCATTAACATATCGCGCATAGTTAGCGGAGTCTGTGCAGGGCGCAGAACAGGATTCAAGTATGAACCTCCGATCAATACTTGAGGATCAGAGAATTCAGGCAGAAATTTATCTACCGTGTCCTCAAGAAGAAAGCGTCCCTGTTCGTAAAGCTGCATTAAGGCAATAGAGGTAAGCGGTTTCGTCATCGAATAAATACGAAAGATCGCATTCTCGTGGAGAGCACGGCCTGTCTCGATATCTGCTTTTCCAACGGTATGACGAAGAACAATTTCGCCACGGTGACTTATTTGAACTTGAGCGCAAGGGAATTTACTATCGCTGACGTAACGGTCGCATAATTCGGCCACACGATTTAATCTTTTGCCATCAAATCCAGTACTCATTTCCCTCCCTTAAAAGCCTTTTGCACGGCTAAAGTCTAGACTGACATAATTCATTCCTTAAAATAGCGAGTTTATTAATATGACGTCAGATGTTCAGCAACAGCCAAAAAAAGCGGATTTCATCAGAGATTCGGTCAAAGCTGACATATCTTCGGGAAGGCACTATGGCAGGGTTCAGACCAGATTTCCTCCTGAGCCTAACGGCTACTTGCATGTAGGGCACGCAAAATCAATATGTCTTAATTTTGGCATTGCTGAAGAGTTTGGCGGGTTTTGTAACTTACGTTTTGATGACACGAATCCTGAAACCGAAAGTGTAGAGTTCGTTAATTCAATCCATCATGATATTGAGTGGCTTCTAGGTAAGACACTATCTAAAGAGCCACTATTTGCTTCCGATTATTTCGAGAATATGTTTGAGTGGGCAGTCACGTTAATTAAACGAGGTAAAGCATACGTAGATGACCAAGATGCCGCCACGATTTCTGAGCTAAGGGGTTCATACACTCAAGCCGGTGAGAATAGTCCTTTTCGAGAAAGGAGCCCTGAGGAGAATCTAGAATTATTTCTAAAGATGAAAGACGGCGGATTTGCTGAGGGTAGTTGTGTCCTAAGAGCCAAGATAGCGATGGATCATGAAAATATGAATATGCGTGACCCAGTTCTCTATCGGATCAGGAAGAAATCTCACTTCCGCACCGGCAACAAATGGGTTATTTACCCTACCTATGATTGGGCACATGGTCAGTCAGATGCTTTAGAAAAGGTAACGCATTCCCTCTGCACGCTTGAGTTTGAATCCCACAGATTGCTTTACGATTGGTTTCTTGAGCAACTTGAAGTGCCAATTGATCAACGGCCTTACCAAACTGAATTTGCTCGACTAAATTTCACACATACTGTCTTATCTAAACGGCTTCTAAAGAAGCTAGTTGAGGATGGCGTGGTTGCAGGTTGGGATGATCCACGAATGCCAACAATTTCTGGTTTGAGAAGAAGAGGCTACCCATCAAAATCAATACGAAACTTTTGCCAACATATCGGAATAGCGAAGACCAACAGCACTCATGAAATTGAACTTTTAGAGTCATTTGTTCGAACTGAACTCAATCAATCGTCACAGAGGAGGATGGCGGTGATTGACCCTGTAAGGCTGACAATCACGAACTGGCCGGAAGGAAAGATTGAATATAGGACTGCAATTAATAATCCAGAGAACGAAAGTGCGGGAACAAGAGACATACCTTTCTCTGGAAGCCTTTTCATAGAACGCGAGGACTTCAAGGAAGATCCACCGGCGAAATTTTTTCGCTTATCACCAGGTAGAGAGGTCCGACTACGATATGGATACTTTGTAACGTGCACAGATATCGTAAAGGATAAATCTGGGAAAGTCGTAGAGATTCTTTGCACATACGATCCTGCAACGAGTGGCGGAAAGGCTCCTGATGGGCGAAAAGTTAAGGCGACAATTCATTGGGTTGAGCAGACTAATTGCATTAAGGGGTCGGTAGCCACATACGATCGCCTATTCTCCTCGGAAAGACCTGATTTACTTGATGACCCTTTTGAAGATTTGAATAAAGAATCCTTAGAAGTTCTTGAATCTGCTGTTTTTGAACCAGCAGTAGCTGATGTAGCAAGCAATGAGGTAGTTCAATTTGAACGACTCGGGTACTTCTGCCGAGACGAATCCCAAGTAAATCTTTTCCACCGCACCGTCGGACTTCGAGATGAATGGGCTAACATCCAGAAACGCAATAAATCTAAATAGCAGCTCGTTCTTCTGGAGTTCGCACCCTTCCATCTCCATGATTGAAAAGAACATCGTTATAGCCTTTGCCCTCTGGCAGAGCATTTAAGTACTCAGATTTATGGAAACTTACGTAGACAGTTCGTCGGCACTTACCTGAGTTGGTTGGCGGTGGCGCTACATGCAATGTATGACCGTAGTGGATAGTTACATCTCCTGGATCCGCAGAGATTGGAACAGCTTTGTTGCCCACCATAGCAACGTCAAGACCGCCGGAGAATCGATGCGACCCTGGCAGGAACATCAGTTGTCCGGACTCCTCGTTAGCCTCATTGAGTTGAACCCCAATGTTTAAACCAGGACAAATCAGCGGGTGTCCTCCCATTCCGCAATCGCGATGCCATGGAAGGTCAGATAGTCCATGCTCTATTTCGGGAACTTTCATTACAACAGAGATACCATCGCCGTGATTTGGAGTTGGGAAGAGTTTCTCTTCTGAAAGACTTGCGAGATTTAGTAGACGTTCATCGTTTGGCAATTGTGAAAATTGCTCCGAGCCCATATTGAGGTATGTAACTCTGCAGCAATGTTCGTCCCCAGTTTTGTCCGTTGCCCACCAAGATCTCTTATCTTCGACGGACGCTGCTGACTTCCGTTCCTCGATTTCGTTTGACATAAGTTCTATCTCATTAGCGCTGAAGACCTTCTTAACCAGAATAAATCCCAGCTTGCTTAATGAATCTCGCATTTTTCTACGATCAGAACCGTAGTCAAATACGTGAGATTCTTCGCTAGGTATATCCTCATTAGAAAAGATTGGACGGTTGTTATAAAGGGCTTGAAGAGGCGCTTCCCATGCAGCTACGTGGTTAAATTGACCTGCAATGAGTGAAATTTTATTCTGCAAGATCAAACCCATCATTGACCAAGATTCACTTGCAAGATTTTCCCACGTTTCCGTATCAGTTTGTAATATTACCTTCGCTTCATCAGCATTTTTGTCCAGCTCTATTCCTTTATCAGTAGAAGAGAGCCTGAATTCATGCTCTTCATCTAATTTCACGCCAAGAGACCGCCCAATTCCAACAGAGTGAGCCGCTTGTTTTCCAAGAGTGCCTCTGCCAACTTCTTTAAGCACGTGTTCGTGAAGTTCTGTGATGCTGCGCTGGGGAAAGAACGTTGCGTCAAGTTGCATGCCCTAAGTGTACTCTCGTTAAGCTAACTGAGAAATTCTTTCACTGTGGTTTAACTTTTATAACCATTCAGACTTAAGGTGATCCGGTATTGGTCGCACTCTGGGATACCAAGGAGAACGAAGAGGCTCCCCTTCTTTTAGGGATAGAGAGAGCCCCGGTGTCAGAGGTACGGTTGGTTTTGTTTCTGGCCTGGTGGCGTAACAGATATCATCGCCATAAATTCGGATCGTAATAGCTCTTCTTCTGCCTGAGGATGATGTGGGGCCACCTCCATGGAGCACGCTTGGGTGAGCGATAATGATATCCCCTGGCGTTATATCCCATGACCGTATGTCATAGTTATCTCGGTGTTTTTCAATATCTGGTAGCGGTGGGTAGGAAGCATCGTAGTGGGGAAGAGTTGGATCTTCGGAAACTTTGGATGGGTTGAAACCATCGTAAATCAAACCCTTTTGTGAACCCGCCACATATTCTAAGCATTCTGTTTTAGTTAAGGCATCTAGCGAGATCCAAGCTGACGCTATCTGATTTCCTTGTATAGGCCAGTAAGGGGTGTCTTGATGCCAAGGTGTTCGGGCAGCATTCCCCTTCTCTTTAATAAAGAATTCATCCGAATATAGCCACAAATTCTCAGATTCAATAAGTTTTCCGATAAGGTCCGCTACTGGAGAATCATAAACTAGTCTTCTGATCTCTGGGATAACTTCAAAGTTACGTATAGTCTCAACAAACTCGCCTTCTTCACCTTCAAAGAAAAGGTGCTTTTCCTGACTACTGTTGTTGAGTACCCGCTGCAGACCCAATTCTAGTAACAGAAGCCATTGAGGGTCGAGTACGTTTTCTAACATGACGACTCCATCACGTTTAAATACTGCTTTAATATCATCTGTGATAACGGCAAGCGGATCGTCCAAAGCGATTCTCTGAGGTGATTTCAAATTAGAAGCTCTGATCCGTGAGTTTTTGTTCTCCATAACTACGGCTGACTAAAATGTTGCATCAGGTCACCAGGTAGAGGCTCATCAAAGAATAATCTATCCTGAAATTTTCTCATCCCTGAAAGCCATTTCTCGGGGTTCTTGGCTTTGAATTCTGTGTAACCTTGCACTTGATCATGAGGAAGAATCATAAAGCGCTCCTCTCTGATAGCTTCCATGCATACTTCAGCCACATCTTTTGGCTCTATGATCCCGTCCGAACTTGCTACTCCGCCTTCTTCCCATTCTGGATCGTCATTTGTTTTGTTATCAGGGCTATTTGCTAGGATGTCTGTTCTGACTGCTTGAGGACACAATACGGAAACTCTGATTCCCTGGTGAAAGTGAGTAATAGAGATCCATTCAGCTAATGAAACTGCTGCACTTTTAGTTATTGAGTAGGAAAGGGAGCCTATCTGAGTAAGCAACCCTGCTGCCGAGGCAGTATTTAAAAGGTAGCCACCACCATTAGCTATCATTTGTGGCAAGACAGCGCGAGCCGCATAAATATGAGCCATTACATGGACTTCCCACATCTTTTGGATACGTTCGTTCGTATCTTCTAAACCTGCCGATGTAACAAATCCAGCGTTTGAGCAGAACAAATCTATCGGGCCATGATCATGCTCAATCTTGGCTACCATCTTTTGGATTTGGTTTTCATCAGAAACATCAACCTCATGAGATATTCCGTTAATCCTCTCAGCTACTTTGGTGGCATTCTCACCATTCTTGTCGGCAACGATAACTATGCGAGCGTTTCTGCTAGCCGCGACTTCAGCGAGAGCAGTTCCAATACCTGCTCCAGCACCAGTGACCACTACTACCTTCCCCTCAATTTCCATAGATCTCTTCTTTCTTTAGGGATATTCTTCGATAGAAATACATTTTCACGTTAATTCAAGTAAATATGACTTTTTGAAATTCTGCGAATAAAAGACATTTTTCATATTTTTCAGTACAATGTAAACGTTGCGGCGTTGTCACGTGATTTTACCCGAGAGTATTGTCCGTGTATCACGTAGCGGCTCGGACCCAGGGTTCGAATAAACAAGGAGAATACGTTATTAATGAAGGTAGTTTTACATGACTACTCGTGAGTTTGAAATTATGGTGCAAAGACATCTTGATGGACTGACAGATGAGACTAGCCTGCGCAGACTTCAGAATAATCAATCGCAATGGGTAGAAACTCTTTTCAGGTTTCTTGAACAAACTGATAAGAGCATTGCACGTGTGCGCCGACAGCATAGAGGGATTGAACGCAGAACTGTTTTGGATGACCTAAACTCGGAAGCTGATCGAATAGACGAAGTTTTAACAGATATTCTGGGTCCAGCTCCTAGCCATGAAGTTCTCAGCGAAAATGTGGAAGAAGATGCCTCTAAAGCTCAAATCCAGCTCGCATGGAGAGACGGAAGACTCATTGCGTGGCTGGGAGCACATAAGTCCCGATCACTCGGACATGAAACAATCTTGGATAGCCTCGAACGCCATGGAGCGAACTCTATTGAGTGGAGCGCCTCTGACGATCTTCAACTTCCTAACGAGCAATCAGCTCCCTGCATCTCCGCACCCATTTCTTCAACCTTGGGGTGGCTTGTATCTCTTGGCAGTGATCGACCTGATCAAGTTGGGGCAACATCAATCTGGATGGGCCTAGCTGCAGGCTTAGCAGTAAAAATGGTTGTTGAGGGAAAAATTTTTCCAGCCCTACATGAAGTAGGGGGTACTCAAAATTCTGATTCGGGGGATGCTCTATTCCATGTGCGATGGTCACCTGCTCTGATTGATTTAGATGCCCACGCAGCGCTTGTCGCTTCCACTCCAAGTGCTGTGATGCTTGCATGCGAAGAGACAGACCGTCATCGTTTCGTTGGAAAAGTTTTATCAGATTTAACTGATTCAATTGTTCGCATGGCAGCAGGTCAGGTCAAACTTCCTTATGCTCCTGCTGAAATTAAATCAAGAGAAGATTTCGGTGAGATGGTTGTATCAGGCCTTGATGGAATGGCCTTTCGAGGCAATACGGATTACGGCTCAGATATTTCCAGAAGACTAAATCAGTGGGCTGTTCCAGTAACAGGTATCGAGAAGTTCCGCCTATTGGTTCGCCTCAGCCCTCCTGATGATTCAGGAGCTTGGTTGAGCGAAGTACTCGTCCCAATTGAGTCTGGCGGCCTAGAACCTATTGAAATAACTATAAATACTGGGAGTGAAACGCGACGCAAACTAGTAAATAAGCAGATTTCACGACTGGAGCGTCTCTTTCCGGAACTATTGAGGCCTGGAGGTCGAAGACGAGGGGAAGTTCTTCTATCGCAATCAGAGGCTTGGGACTTGATGACCCACACCGGCGAGAAACTTAAAGCGGCAGGGTTTGACGTTGAAGTTCCTCCTATGTCAAAGCGAAAGGCGACTCCAATATTACGCATCACAGCTGAATCACAAGAAACCATGGTAAGCGCGCAGCAGCTTGCTGATATCAGTTGGAGTGCCGTGTTTGATGATGTTGAGCTTAATGCCGAGGAAATAGAGCGCCTTGCAAGCGAAGCGCGACCACTTGTTGAGTCAAAAGGACAATGGATTGAATTAGATAAAGCTGACCTTGCTGAAGCAGCCGCGACGCTTGCTGAGTACTCCAAGAAAACTCAAATGAGCGGAGCGGAGATGCTTCGCCACGCTTTGGGTCTCGAGGGACGCGCCCTTGGAGGCATCACGCTTGATGGTGATGGGTGGGCCGCAGATTTATTGCGAAGCGTAAAGGACTTACCAGAAAATCCTGTCACCAAGCCCGAAGGATTTGTGGGCGAACTTCGCTCATATCAGGCAGATGCGCTTGCGTGGATCAATTTCCTTGACAACGCTGGTTTAGGAGGATGTCTTGCGCTTGATATGGGCTTAGGGAAAACTCCCACAACACTAGCTAATCTAGCTAACACTCCCCGCCCTGAACCTGGCCTAGTTATTGCTCCACCAGCTGTAGTTGGGAACTGGAGAGTTGAGGCGACTCGGTTTGTGCCTCACGCTTCAGTACTGATTCACCATGGCCCCAATAGGGCTAAGGGAGATAAGTTGAAGAACACAGTTGCTAAACATGACATTGTCATAACTACATACGGCACTGCTGTTAGAGACATTGACCAGCTTAAAGAAATCCAATGGTCGAAGGTAGTTCTTGATGAAGCACAAGCAATCAAGAATCCTGCAGCTGAGACTTCGCAACAACTACGAAAGTTAAATGCTCATTCACGAGTTGCTCTGACGGGAACGCCTATAGAAAACGGTTTGGGTGACCTATGGTCAATTCTAGACTGGGCCAACCCTGATCTTCTTGGCCCTCGAAATCAGTTCATCGCCCAACTTACGCCTGAGAAACGAATTGAATCAGGAAATGAGAACGCATTGAAAGCATTAAATGGGATTATGGTCTACCGTCGAACGAAATCCGAGCCGTTAATCGCAGCTGAGCTTCCAGACAGAATTGATGAGCTTGATCATTGTGCTATGACTGCTGAACAGATCGGGCTTTACAAGGCTGTCGTTGATAGTTTGATAGAAGAAACAGAAATGACTAAAGCTGGATCGCCTCAGAGAAAGGGCGCTGTTCTTGCTGCCATTACTGCTTTGAAGCAAATATGCAATCATCCTTTAAATTACCAAGATGATGGGCTCGGAATTGAGGGTCGATCTGGGAAGTTAGAACGACTCTACGAGATAATGGAAACTGTGTTTGCTGCAGATGAACGTGTATTAGTATTCACACATTTTGCTACGTGGGGTGAACGCCTTGCCACTCATCTCGCTGAGCGCTATGAGTTACCAATCCATTGCTACCACGGAGGCTTGGGGAGATCTGCTCGTGATCAAATGGTTGATAGTTTTCAAAAGGGAAAGGGTCGAGGCGCTATGGTTCTGTCCCTTAAAGCTGGAGGGACGGGCTTGAATTTGACCTCAGCAAATCATGTTGTCTTATACGACCGATGGTGGAATCCAGCGGTTGAGGATCAAGCCAGAGACAGAGTCTGGCGTATTGGGCAGAAAAATACAGTTATAGCTCACCGGCTAATCTGCCCTGGAACCGTTGATGAACGTGTCGAAGAAGTTGTTGCTGGGAAACGGCAAATAGCTAACTTAGTTCTTCCTAAATCCAGTTCAATTGGTGACCTTGATGCTGCCCAGTTACAAGAAGCCTTGGGAATCGATACTGAATCGTTGCTTGCGTTTGAATCAGCGCAAGGAAACGGAGATAGCTGATGACTAGAAGAAATGCGACTAGGGGTTCCTCCGCTGCTCAACCTATGAATACGACTGGTAGAAAGAAGCGACGTAGAAACAGAAATAGAGCAGACCCAAAAAAGTTTTGGGGAAATAAAGAATCCCTGCCGTTGCCTGTGCATGATGTGAAGGTTCCGTCAACAACGCAAGCTGTTTTAGATTCTTTGGGAAAACCTCCTATTCCGGGACAGGAAGTACCCTCTTTGGAATATTTAGGTGAGATCTATAACCGTTCAGCAGGGTTGGCATTCGCGTTAGCTGCTGCCGGAGGCCTGGATAAACCCCTTCCTGACAGCGTTGAACAAGAAATAGATCCAATTAATACTGTTAATGACGACGATCCCTATAATACTTTTCGACCTGAAGACGATATTGATGGGAATCGTGTTTAGAACAATTTTGTTTGGACGCTTATTTCATCTCCTGTTATTTTCCCAGATTCAACAGTGATTCCTAAGAGTTCATCTAAATCTGCGAGTAGTGTCATTCCCGAACTGTGGTTGAGAGCGGCTACCCTCCCAAGGACACTTCTCACTTTCATTTCATGACTGCCAGTTGAGAGGCTGATGGGGTACTTTTGAATTTTTTCCCAACATGTTTCTGAACTGTATTCATTTTCCCATGTTGTAGCTATTTCTGTAATCTCAGTTATACCTGAATTCAAAATACAGTCTTTCACTTTTCCCGAAAGTATTTTCAGTTCCTTTTGTAAGGGTTCACGTAGCAAAGGGTTCAGCAATCCATCTATCTTTTTTCGTATTGAGATTGATTGCCCAATACCCAATTCTTCGGTGATTAGGTCTTCCAGTAATCGAACTGTGATCCCATCAAGTGTCTCTACAACTAAGACTGCGTGAATGGCGCCTTGCTCAAGAAGGCGTGTGTGGATTCTATTTGACGCACTAGTACCCACTTTTGTTGATCCGTCAAAGAAACCAGCAATGTAGAGAATATTTTCCTTTTGCATCCTCTTGAGCATCTTTTGTGAAATTGAGCTGCGGTCTTTTGTATGCACGTTATGGAATTGTGATGCGAAGATATTATCTTCTCGAATGCATCTATCACATTTTTTTCCGCTTTTGACTAGCTTCTCACATCGATTTTGATTCTCATCCTCAAATAGATCACCGTAATTGACACATACTCTTTCAAATGGTGTTGGGACGTGATACGAAAAGTCATACCCTATCAAACTCTGAGTGGTGACCAAGTCTGCATCGTGATCATAAATTTGGAGATATGGTTGATTGTTTTTCCAGAATACCTTCAGGTACGTAATTCTTTTGTAGGAATTATTGTTGACTATTTTTTTCATTCTAAATACTTTAATCGGTGTACGTTATGGTGTTCTAGAGCTATCGTTCGTATTTATGGATACTTCTCCCCCATCGCAATTTCTAATCACTTTGGATGTTGAAGGTGTTTTGACACCAGAAATATGGATAGCTGTCGCTAACCATTTTGGCATCGATGAACTAAGGAGAACTACAAAAGACGAACCTAATTATCAGTTACTCATGGAGCAGCGAATTAGATTGATTAATGAGCACAATATTAGTTTGGCAGATATCCAAACTATCATTTCATCTTTATCTCCCCTTGATGGTGCTTTGGCTTTTTTGAATGAGCTACGTTCAACTGTTTCAGTAGTACTACTTTCTGATACTTTTGAGGAATTTATTGGCCCACTGATGCTTCAATTACAGAACCCTTTAGTTCTATGCCATAGGCTTATTATCGATGAAAATGGAAATATCGCAAGCTTTGCGGAACGAACTCAAAACCAGAAGTTTGAAGCCGTTCGTGCTTTCCAGAAATTAAATTATCAGGTAATCGCTGCAGGTGATTCCTACAACGATTTATCAATGATTGACCAGGCTGACGCTGGATATTTGTTCAGAGCACCGAACCATGTTCGGACAGAGCGACCCGACCTTGAATGCTTTGATGATTACAGCGATCTGCTCTCATCCATCAAGAAGGTTATTGAAAACGGTTGCTAGTCCCATCTGACAGGTAAATTTGCGAACCCTTTCAGAACGCCTGCAGTAGTTTGTTTGGGAGACCCATTAGCGCGTATTTTAGGCAGTCTCCTAATTATCGCTGCCAGGGCAGCTTTCCCTTCAAGGCGGCTTAACGGAGCTCCAAGGCAGTAATGCGATCCGACTCCAAATGAAGTGTGGTTACGAAGAGTCGTAGGATCTCTGTTGATATCAAATACATCCGGATCCCTCCAAAGATTCGGATCTCTATTTGCAGAACCGAACATCATACAAACCTTAGAATCAATGGGTACTGTAACTCCATGAACAGTGACTTCTTCTGTATTTGTTCTGAATAATCCATGTACTGGAGCATCGAATCGAAGACTTTCTTCAATTGCATTTGGAATTAGGTTAGGGTTTGATTTGAGGAGTTCGAATTGCTCTGGGTACTCCATAAGTCTATGAAGAACGTTCCCTATCATGAGGGTTGTTGTTTCTGAACCGGCTACTAGAAGGAATTGGCAGAATCCAAGTATTTTCTTTGTCGAGAGCTCTTTGCCGTCATTAGTTACCGTAAGTAATCGAGTTAATAAGTCTTCAGGGACGTCCTGTCCACTAACCAGAAGATTTTTCCTTTCAGCGATATGGTTGCTGAAATATTCAAAGAAGTCCTGATAGGCGACTTTTACTCCAGCGGACGCTTCTCGTCCTTCGGGGTAGGCGACTGCTTCTGCCATTGGAAGAACCCAGTTTCGGAAAAGTCCAATATCTTTTGTTGGAGTACCCAGCAACCAGCACATAACAGTAAGAGGAATCGGAGCTGCGAATTCTTTAATGATGTCACCCGACATCTTCTCCTCAAAGTGATCGATCAGTTCTTCAGTTAAATCAACAATTTTTCTTTCCATCTTTTCAATAGTTGAGGCTTTAAATATTCTTGAAATTGCGATTCGTTCTTGTGTATGTTCTGGAGGGTCGCTTGAAACAAGCACTCCAACACCTGGCTCCGAATACGCTAATCCAGGCCCAAATTTTGAAGACCATATTTTCTCATCTCGCAAGGCTGCTGTTACGTCCTCTCCTCTTGTTAGCGTGTAATGTGCAGAGGGCTGACTTGTGTGATGGACCGGACATTTATCCCTCAATAAACTCATCACAGTCGTCGGGTTATCTTGAAAATGCTGATCAGCAAAACTAAACGCAATATCTTCTGAATTCATTTTTTCCTAAAGTGACCGCACGAGGTCTGCAGCTTGATGGATTGCCGCTTGGATTCCATTTGTTCCTGATGCATCACCGATTGTGTGAATTTTAGGATTCGGTTGAAGAGATTGGGTTGCTAGGTAGTTGCCTAAATCTCTATTGGGGTGATTATAGGTAACTAAAGCTACTGTGTTGGCGTGAATTCTTCGCTTTCGTTCTGTGAACGGGACTCCAATCATCACTTCATCTTGAGTTATAGCTTGGAGATAGTGTCCGCCGATGAAGTCAAAGTTTTGTGACATGAGCCGTTCTTTCGCTGCTTCAACGGTTGCAGGCGGGTACGGAAGTGAGGCGCCGAGGCTCTCATACCTGCTGACAAGAGTTACTTGCATTCCGCGCTCAAGAAGAGCGTCTGCTACCGAAATTGCTTCAAATGTTCCAGTATCATCAAAGATAACTGCGGGCCCTTCCGAGTTAACTCTTCCTCCGAATCCAAGAACATCCCAACTGCTGTAAACATGATTCAAATTAAATCCTTTTAAGGGAGCAATGGGTGTTGTCAACTGGAATCCATCTGTTCGAGGCGTAGATCCAGTAGCTAGAATAATCCGATCTGGTGATATCTTATTGACCAAATCGGGATCAACGAACGAATTCAATGTTACGTTCACTTTGAGTCGTTCCATTTCTGTTTCAAGCCATTTTGTGATTGCTCCAAGATCAGACCGATGTGGAGCAGAGGCAGCAATTGTTACTTGTCCTCCCAGTCGTTTTGTTGCTTCGTGAAGGTGTACGTCGTGCCCTAGTATGGCTGCGGTGCGGGCTGCTTCAAGCCCTGCAGGGCCACCTCCAACAATGAGAATTTTTTCTATTGATTTTGGCTTTTCTGTTGGTTCGAATGTAATTTCTGTTTCTTTTGCGGCAGCGATATTAACGACACATCCAAGTTTTCCTGTTGACATGATTTGCCCGACACAGCCAAAGTTTGATCCGATACAGGGACGAATTAGGTCGGCGTTGCCTTGTTTCGCTTTATTGACTAGTCCAGGATCTGCTATGAGAGCACGAACCATGGAAACCATATCGGCCTGCCCTTCATTTACAATTGTGTCTGCTTGATCTAATGTCATTATTCGCCCTACGACAATTGTTGGCTTCGTTAGTTGTGTCGTTATTGGTTCATTGGCAGGCATTTCGTGACCGAGTGGGTCATCCATCGGAGAGAGCAGTTTATGGAACCGCCAATATGAGCCCATGTGAAGTGAAATGTAATCGACGTGTGGCTCCACTATTTTTGCTATTTCTGCATTGTCTTCAGCTGTCAGCCCTCCCGGGATATATTCTTCGTTGGGTAGCCTTATCCCTACGCAAATGTCATTTCCAACCTCTTCTCTTATGGCGCCGATAATCTCCATGAGAAATCGCATGCGGTTCTCCAGAGAACCTCCGTATTGGTCTGTGCGTATGTTATTGGCTGGCGATAGGAACTGTTCGATGAGGTATCCACTGGACGCATGAATATCAACTCCATCAAGCCCCCCGTCTCTGCATCTGCGGGCAGCAGCAGCGAACGCCTGAACCATCTCTTCAATCATTGACGGAGTCATCTCTAACGGAATTCCCCCAGCAATAGGATTTGGAATGGGACTGGAAGATATCTGAGTTGTTCCTTTCCCGGGCGCTCGAGCAGATCCTGGATGGTAGATTTGCTGAAGCATTTTCATACCGTGTGGTTTAAGAGCAGTGCTTAGCTCTTTGTAAAAATCAATAACTGCATCGTCATGGAGCGGGATAATGCTTCGCATAGCAGGTGAAGAAAGATGAACACCTGTAGCTTCAAGTGTGCTCATTCCTACTCCACCGACTGCACGTGCTTCATGGTACGCAATCAGTCGCTTGAGTGGCAACGCTGTTGAATGAGCAGAACGAACAATTCTATTTGGAATGGTAAGCGGTCCAACGTCGATTGGTTGAAATAACTGCTCGTACATGGCTTCCCCTCCAACTAAGCACTGATAACAGTTTCTACCCTCGTGGCTCCCTGTCAAGTCCAAGCACTCGTTCCCCGAGAATGTTACGCATGACATTCGACGTCCCCCCCATGATTGTGTACGCGGGAGCGTAAGATAGGCCCTTAGTTAATTGATTGTCGAGAAGGGCTTTAGGTCCAAGTATCCGGCTTACAAATTGGGCTACCTTCCATTCATGTTCTGTACAAAAGCATTTCGTTGCTGCACTGAAACCTGATGGCGCTTGTTGAAGAGTCTCACGGTATACGAGAAGTCTTCCTATGTGGTAACCGGCTTCAAGTTTGCTGATCTCCTGCCGATTTAAAGGATCCGATAGATTCGCATATTTTTTTGCTTCATCGTAAAGAGCTTTGTTGGATACGAGCCTGTCGATACCACCTCGCTCGTGCTCAAGCTGCTTCATCGTTTGTTTAAATGCTGCCCCTTCCTGCCCTACGAGGTTCTCTACAGGCACTTCGACATCATTGAAATACACTTCACAAAAGTGTCTGTTCAATGTCATGTCCGTGATAGGTCTCACCTCTATTCCGGGCAATTCCATTGGAACGATTATTTCAGAGATTCCGCGGTGCGGCGGCCCCTCGGTGTTTGTCCGGCAGATTAAGTAACAATAATCAGCTACATCTCCGAAACTCGTCCAAATCTTTTGCCCATTTATTCGAAAGGCATTGCCATCACGTTCCGCTGATGTCGACAACGAGGCTAGATCGGATCCACTGTCTGGTTCACTCATACCTATGCACCATGTTGCTTCTCCCGTCAGCATATGCGGGAGGTATTCTGCTTTTTGATCATCTGTGCCATAGCTAATAACTGTGGGACCCATTTGACGATCTGCGAACCACATTGCAGCTATTGGAGCCCCGGCAGCGATCATTTCCTCCGCAACAATAACGCGTTCAATAGCTGGACGCTCTTGCCCTCCATGTTCTTTGGGCCATCCCATTCCGATCCAACCGTTTTCAGCCATGGTCTGAGCAAACTCTTTTGAAAATCCGTTGATCCAACTATCGTTGAAGCGGCCGTATTTTTCTACTCCTATGCGAGCTACTTCACGGGCCTGCTCACGTAATTGTTGCTGTTCATTTGTGAACGTGAACTCAAGCGTGCTTGTCATCTGTTTAAGTCTCGTTAGCGTAGTTCGTTGATTTTAGAAAGGATTTCTTTGGCGTGTTCTTTTGTCTTTGGTTTTGTAAACACGTGTATAATTTTTCCTTTTGGATCGATGAGGAAAGTTGTTCGGTGAAGCCCCATATACGTTTTCCCATAGTTTTTCTTTTCTCCCCAGACGCCATACTTATCTATGATTTTGTGATCGGTGTCAGCTATTAGAGGGAAGGATAAGTTGTATTTTGTTGCAAATTTTTCGTGACTCGCATTTGCATCTGGGGAAATTCCTATGACCTGAATATCGTGTTTTTTGAGGTTCCCAAGATTATCTTGCAGGTTGCAGGCTTGATTTGTGCAGCCTGGCGTGTTGTCCTTTGGGTAAAAGTAGACCACAGTGTACTGTCCAAGAAAGTCTGACAGTTTGATTTTTTCGCCGGTGAAAGTGACGGATTGGAAGGCGGGTGCTTTTATTCCGACAGATAAAGGTTGTGCTTGTGTGTTCATAAATTCCTCTGGTTAATTCTTACTCTAGCACTTCGCATTTTTAGCTAGAAATCATCTGACTAGTCGCAAGTTTCTCGCCATATCAGCTACAAGTACATTAATTATGTAGTCCATGCTGTCTTTGGTTGAGATGGGAAGTGTTAGTTGCCCGTTTTGATGCAGTGCTGAATATCCTGAGATAGCCGAGAGCACGAGTCTGCCCCAATGGATAATCACCGACTCATCAATACCAGCATCATGAAGTATCTTGTGCATCGGGTAATTGACGTCTTCGATGGCTTCTAGAATTTGTGCATCGGTACCTGGTGGGTAAATTGACGCCGAAAATTCAGCTGGGTGCGTCAGAGCGAAATCGAATTGTGCATGAAGAACTGATCGAACAGCATCAATACCCGCAACACCCATAGCTGCCTGACTTAAGCACTGTGCAAGTTTTTGTAAGCTTCGTAATGCAATCTCTCGCTCAAGCCCTTTTGTACCGTCCACATGCGCGTACAATGATTGCACTCGAATGCCTAAACGTGCGGCAACAGCTGTCATTGTCACTGCTTGCACATTCTGTGTTTCTCCGAGTAATTCATAGGCGGTGTCTATAACATCAGTTTTTGAAATTCCGATACGGGCAGCCATTTTCCTCTATTCAGGTTGCTATTTGTGTCTAAATATATCAGACTTATATCTAATGCCATTAGATAAACCTAAAATCTTTGAAATACCTGACAGTTCCGAAAGAGAACTGCAAGACCTATTCCTTGAAAAGGGTTGGGGTGATGGACTTCCGATGCTCGCCCCTACACGTGATCGTGTTGAAGAAATGCTAAGTGCATCAAAAGATCTTGATCCGGATGAAGTCATTGCGTCACTTCCGCCTCGTGACGGCATAGCAACCAGACGAATCATTGCAGTAAATGCTGTTATGGCTGGCTGCAAGCCCGAGCACTTCCCTGTCCTTGTTTCAGCTATTCGTGCACTGAGTGCGCCAGAGATTAACCTACGGGGCGTGAACGCAACCACGCATTGCGTTGCGCCATTACTCATTGTGCATGGCAAAGCCGCTAGGGATGGAAATTACAATAGCGGTCTGGGGGCGTTCGGACCGGGAAATCTCGCCAACGCAACCACTGGTAGAGCCGTACGCTTAATTCTCCATCATGTCGCAGGAGCCACACCAGGTACTGGTGATGCCTCGACGCAGGGAAGCCCAGCTAAATATTCCTATTGCGTAGCCGAAAATCTTGATTCATCTCCATGGGGTGGTTATGCAAGAAGTGTCGGCATTGACGATGAATCTGCTGTGACGGTCCATTGTGGGGAGGCTCCGCACAATGTGCATGATATGGAATCATCTGAGCCCTCAGCCATCCTTGACAAGGTGGCGTCAACGATGACGTCATGGGGGCAAAATAACGCACCTATAAGCCAAGGCGAATACTTTATCGCTCTCTGCCCAGAACACGCCTCGACATGTTCTTCACATGGATGGAGCAGATCCGATATAGCGTCTTACTTATTTAGCAAAGCTACGGTGAACGTGGGTGAAGCTCGAAAAGCGTTTGAATTGCGAGCATGGGCGCCATGGCAACATGCACTTGAAGATACCGACACCATTTCGATGACGGAGAAACCGGAGAATATCAAGATCTTTGTAACCGGTGGGGCTGGCAAACACAGTTGTATTATCCCTAGCTGGGGCATGACCAAAAGTGTGACCGTCCCGGTATTACCCTGAAGGAGAAATGATGGAAATTTATGCACCTACTGGAAACACAGGAGAGCCGCAAAGATCCCTCGCTGCCCCTATCCCCGTATTGAATGGGGTGTCGCTGGGAATTCTTGATAACACGAAACCCAACGCAAGAGTCCTTCTTGATCGACTTGCTAAACGACTCACGGAACGCGTTGGTCTCACATTAGCGAAAGCAGAAGTCAAAAACGCCGCTCTAGCTGCCCCTGATCAGGTTCTGGAGTCTCTTTCAAAGGAGGTACAAGTTGTCTTGACGGCTTCAGCCGATTGAGGGAGTTGTACCTCATGGAGTGTCCATGATGCCGTTCAACTTGAGAAGTCAGGAATACCCACAGTGGTAATTACAACTGAGAATTTCAGGAAGCTTACCGAACAGGTTGCGGCATCATTGGGTCATGCCGATCTTCGAATCCTTACGGTTGGTCACCCGTTGGGTGGCACGAGTGAAGAAATTGTGCGTCAATGGGCTGATAACGCTGTTGAAGAAACCATAAATCTGCTGACTGGAGAACGAATATGAGTATTCCAATTAATCTAGAAGACCAAAAGGCTCTGGTCACCGGCGCTGGTGCTGGAATCGGGCGAGAGATTGCTATCTGGTTGGCGAAGGCTGGCGCCACAGTTGTTGTCAATGATTTAGTTCTCGAACGAGCCGAATCAGTAGTCAAAGAGATTACAGAAAGCGGTGGTGAGGCTTTTGCGATTCCGGCTGATTGTCGGGATGATACTGCGGTAGATCAGTTAGTGAAGCAAAGTCTTGAGATCATGGGCGGCCTCAGTATCGCCGTCAATAACGTCGGTATGCTTCCACCAAATAGAGGCTTAAAGTCCTTTGTTGAATATAACGGGGAGGACTGGCGTGACATCATTGACCAGAATTTGACCCTCTCCGCACTCTGTGGCCGAGCAGAAGCTGAAGTGATGTCAAGAAGTGGAGGTGGTGTCATCATTTTTGTGTCATCGGGAGAAACTACACGCCCATCCCCCTATAACTCCGCCTACGCAGCCTCAAAGGCGGCTATTAACCACCTAGTTACTTCAATGGCAGTTGAGTTGGGTCCAGCCGGCATACGCGTTTTAGGGATTGCACCCGGCACAACACTAACAGAGACGGTTGCGGCAGCGTTTACCGAAGACCGAATAGAACAACTCGTTGCCTCGACACCGTTACGCAAAATGGTGGATCATGACGAACTTGCAAGACTGGTAGTTTTTTTAGCAAGCGACCTTGCCCGATGCATCACCGGACAGTTCATAATGACTGACGCAGGAGCATTCCTATCTAGAACCCGCCCAGGAAACCTCGAAGGGATCCGAGGCAATGACACCTGAAATAGCTGAACAGCTGAAAAATTCGCTGACAACTTTGGTAGAGCAGGATGGTGGCTCTATCGAGCTCGTACAGTTCACAAATCACAGTATGGAATTTAATTTACTACTAGATAGTGCTGAGTGCGCTGAGTGTGTCATGGCTAAACAGTTCCTTGAAGAAGTCTTTCTTGCCCAAGCTCAGACAATCTATGGTAATTTACGATCGGTTCTAATTAACGATCCCCGAAAGGATTAGATTCTGCAATGCTTGAATCGCCGAAAAATGTTGCTGTCGTATTGTTAGATTCACTAAACAGGCATCTTTTGGGTTGTTACGGAGGTAAAGAGTTTTCCACTCCCAATATTGATCGCTTCGCATCCCAACAGGCAGTTCGATTCACAAATCATGTCACCGGTTCACTTCCCTGCATGCCAGCACGTCATGACATTCTATGCGGTGCATTGGATTTCTTATGGAGACCTTGGGGGTCAATTGAAGTCTGGGAACAGCCAATCACGGCTGTTTTGCGAGGGCAGGGCGTCACATCCTATTTAGCTACCGATCATCCTCATCTCTTTGAAGCTGGTGGAGAAAATTACCACACTGAATTTAGCGGTTGGCAATACGTGCGTGGACACGAGGGTGACTTGTGGCGAACATACAATGATCCGTCATGGATGGGTTCACCGGCAATGCCTGCGCGACCAGGTGGTTGGTTTTGGTCCCGTTACGGCATTGACACACCTGCCAGAGGATATGACAGATCTCGAACATTTTTCAGAACTGAAGATGATTATCCTGGCCCACAAACGATGAAAGACGCTGAGCGTTTCCTTCGTAAAGCGTCACCACATCATGAGCGCTGGTTTCTGTTCGTTGATGAATTTGACCCTCACGAACCCTTTGACACTCCCCCACCATGGTCTGGCATGTATTTTGATGAAGCGTGGAATGATGAATGGATTATCTGGCCGCCATATATTGATGGTGGCATTACAGGTGGAGTGATTACAGAGAAGGAGGGTCGGCATATACGTGCTAATTATGGTGCGAAGCTCTCAATGATTGATCACTGGTTCGGTCGCCTCCTTGACACCTTTGATGATATGAACTTATGGGAAGATACGGCGCTCATTGTTTGCACAGACCATGGGCATTATCTCGGTGATGAGAGAGATGGACGAGATATTTGGGGGAAACCAGGAGTACCTCAATATGAACCATTGGGGCATACTCCCCTTTTGGTCTCCTGGCCCGGTGTCGAGGGCGGCGCAACAATTGACGCTTTGACTACCAACGTTGACCTTTTCGCCACATTAGCTGACGTCTTTGATGCACAGGTCGACCACCGTACTCATGGAACCTCTTTAAAGCCATTAATTGAAAACACCAATTCGTCCATCAGGGATTGGGCAATTGGTGGCGTCTGGGGTAATTGGGTGCAGATAACAGACGGCACCCAAAAGTACGCACGGTCAGCTGTTGAAAGCAATTATCCGATTTCTATCTACTCCAACAGATGGTCAACAATGCCTATCCATGTCAATGGCATTGTGGGCATGCCTCCCCCCGATCGGCGCGCTTACCTTGACACAATGCCTGGCACGGATATACCGGTACTTCGACAACCTTTTGAATACGGAGACCGGATGCCTATCTGGGCTTTCGGGGATCGGGCAGTCGGCAAGCATTACCTATTTGATATCGCCACAGACCCCAATGAACAGGAAAACCGAATCGGCGAGAAAGAAGAAACTGAAATGATTGAACTTCTTCGGGTAGCTTTGACGGAGCTAGAAGCACCGTTAGATCAATTTGAGCGAATCGGCTTACGTTAGCTACCTTTACCGTTTGGGTATACAGCTATTCGTGTGTGGCGTTCAGTATCAGTAGATTCCACAAACGCTTCTAAAGCTCCATCAAGATTGACGTGCCCCGTCTGCCAGCAACTCACATCTATTGTCCCAGAAGCCAACGCCGCTAAGGATTTGGTGTAATCATCGCCGATAGGAGAACCACCAAATTGGACGTTAATCCCTTTTGTGTGGGCGGAAGCGGTGAAGAGTACGTCATCATCAAGGTTTTGACCTGCGACAATAATCCGGGAAGACCATGGGGCCGTAATGAGTATTTCGTTAAGTACGCCGGGAGCGCCAACACATTCAACAACGACGCAACGCGATCCCATAGGAACGCTTGTGGCCCAAATATCCATGGGGTTCTCAGCATTTGGGTCTACGACTACATCAGCTCCCATATTTTCAGCTGATTTTCGCCTGAACGGGGAGGGATCGGAGGCAATTACTGGTCCTACTCCTTGCGCTTTTAACGCTGCGACTACAGCGAGCCCTATAGCGCCACAACCTACGACTAAAGGAACTTCGCCTTCTTGAAGGTTTGCTATTCGAGCATATTGAATTCCTACTGAGAGTGGTTCCATTAACGCTGCCGTTTCCGTCGGCATAGATTCGGGAACCTTTTGAACAACTTGTTCGCTCAGCGCCAGATACTCTCCAAAACCTCCCGGATACTCATTGGAGTATCCGAGTACGGCGAAACCATCGGGTCCGAACACGACAGGTTGAGAAACTACCCTATCCCCAATACGAAGGTCTTCGGATACGGATTCACCAAGTTCTACGATTTCGCCGCAGAATTCGTGACCCAAAACAATGTCCTTCTGAGGATTAAAGTTAAACGGCCCTCCGAATTCTTGAGACCATTCTGATAACCGTTTCGCGTTATGCACCATATGCAAATCACTGGCACAGATACAGCAACATAGGGATTCCACTATGACCTGGCCGGCTTTTGCAATTGGGTCAGGAAACTCATCAACACGCAATTCGCCAGCACGTAGTAGTAATGCTTTCATGAGTCCTCCGTATCTTCAACATTAACCCTTAATACGAAGATAGTGAAAGTGCCTAATGATCAATTGCGCATGCATGATAGTTGATGGAGAATAGATAGGGAGATTGTTATGAGCAACTTGAAGAAATTATCTGTTGAGGGAACGGTGATGTTAGTCACCGGCGGCACTTCAGGAATCGGGAGAGTAGTAACTGCGACTTTATGCGCTCAAGGAGCCTCAGTCGTGTTTACTGGTCGAAACGAAACCGAAGGCAATGCCATCAACACCGAGCTCAGGGACGAGGGGTCCGATTGCCATTTCGTCTCCGCCGACCTTAGGGAAGAAGGCGGTATAACAAGAGTCATTGATACATGTCTATCAACATATGGGCGGTTGGATGTTGCATTTAATAACGCAGGAATCTTTGATAGCTCAGCGTTATTTCACGAGTACAAAGATGAAGATTGGGAACTGATGATTGCATCAAACCTAACCTCGATTTTTCGGTGCATGAAGGCTGAATTAGAAGTGATGATCGAGCAGGGCGAGGGGGTCATCATCAATAACGCTTCCGTTGTTGGCCACCGTGCGACCGAACGAGCAACACCTGGATATGTCGCTAGTAAACATGGTGTTATTGGTCTAACCAGGCAAGCGGCACTTCAATATGCCAATGCGGGTATTCGAGTGAACTCTATTTCTCCTGGCCCAACATTCACCGAAATCCAACAACCCCTAGTTGACCAGGGGCCTGATGCTGTAGCCGATCACGTTGGCACATTGAATCCGCGCGCTCAATTTGTTTCACCGGAAGAGATAGCCGATGTTGTTCTCTTTTTGGCAGGATCCGCACCGGATATGCTCACGGGGCAAGATATAGCTATTGACGGCGGACAGTTGTACAAGTTATGAGGAGGGTAAGTGACTACACTTAGTTGGTTGGGATCAATAAAGCAAACTGCATTTGTCACCCACGACATTGAAGCGACCGCCCAGGAATGGGTTGATATCCATGGAATTGGCCCATGGTTTATCTACACCGTTGATATTCCCGACACGAAATACGGAGAACAGTTAATTCCATTGAAGGCGCGCATGGCCTTAGCGCAAAGTGGTTCCCAGCAAATTGAACTAATTGAACCATCAGAAAATCCCTCTATCTACACAGAATTCATTGACGCAGGCAAAGAGGGCATCCACCATATTTGTTACTGGGCCAACATTGATGACGCCCGAGCACACTTCAACTCAATTGGATATGAAGAAGCCCAATATGGGGTGACAAGTAACGGAAACGAATTTTTATACGTCTATGGTTCACAAGACATACCATTTATTGAGATCGTTGACCCAAACGAATCGATGTCTGCGTTTTTTGCTCTCGTTGCACAGAGCGCTCAAGACTGGGACGGGTCAGACCCTATACGGTTTTTATAATGGACCCAATCATAAAAGTTGAAGCTATACAAGACATAACCCTGATGCTTCATGAACAGGCACGTCTCGCTGACCTAAACCGACCTGAGGAGCAGGTTCTCTGTTTCACCGAAGATGTTGTCGCCGACTATTACGGAGAGCGACTGCACGGCAGGGATGCTATCTATGCATTGCTAGTTCCTGCTCTTAAACGCTGGATTGCTAGTAGCCACAGCATGAGCAATGTCCAAATCGAGGTAATTGATGAGAAGTCAGCCCGATCTGTTTCCTATGTACATGCATGGCACAGAATTGACGAGACAGGCGCAGGTGATTACGAAGTAAGAGGGCAATACCATGACGAGTGGACTCTCACCCAAGAAGGATGGAGAATCAATAAACGAACTTTCCTCACCATGGGAGCCACTCCTCCCCGACCTGATGCCCCTTCAATCGGACGGAAAAAAGGTTCTTAATTTGTGGACTCTAAAAACTGATCTATTACTTCGTGGAAGCGTTGCACTCTATATTCCTGTTTTGCGAGTGTGGCGCCAGCAAAGCCACGTGAACCCAACCCAAGTTGTTGACCCACTACGATACTGAGATCTTGGTCCGCTATCCTACGATTCATTAACCGCTCCCCGTAGGTAAAGAATTGACGGTCTTTACCTTCATGCAACCACTCCTTACCTCCGAGGCCATCAAGGTCAGCGTCGCTTTCACTTCCTTTTGCCCCGAACGTGAAATTATCATAAAAGCATTTCGCTGGATTTTGCGGATGTGGGCGCATTCGTTGCATTGACACATATTCGCACCCGGCAAAACTGATGGTAACATTCGGAAAAATATTGTAGTGGTATGCGTCTGTTAGCTGATCATCTTCAAGCTCACCGATCCGGTATCCTCTGGATTCTGCGTGCTTCCGTTTAGCCCTTTGTAATGCAAGTCGAGTGTCATATTCATGGCCAGCAAAATCGTTTGGATCCAGACCCCAAGGCGTAAGCATAGACGCTAGCTGATCATCTATTCGTAAATCTTTATTCTTCAGTGATTGAGCTGGAGCTCCCATTTGTATCGCCATCCGGTTATGACCCTCATCGCACCAGTCAAAGACGCATTGTTTGTAATCATGTTCTATCCAGTATTCCCCTTGAGGGTGCACTGTTGGAAGATGATAGGACTCACATGAATTATCCTGCGGAACCTTCCAGTTGCAATCAACAGCTACAGTCGCTGCTGATGTCCGAACCCAGTCCTCACTTTTATAACGTCCCCAGTCGTCCCAAACCGGTCCCAGATACTCTTGTAAGGTAGGCGCAGTTTCATTCATGGTCATGAAAACAAATCCTGCAATACTGTCGCTACGGAATTGGTTCAGGCAGACTCCAGACGCGCTTGTTGGGGTACCATCAAGTGACCACGTGGTTCTACAATGTGGGCAAACAATCGCATCGAAATTTCCTTCTGATTTTAAAATGAGTCGCCCTCCCCTGTGAGGGCATTGGTTTGCGAAAACCTTTATGCTGCCATCATTTTGACGCATCGTGATGAATGACTCTGCTCCTATATCCTCTAGCGTATAGTCACCTGGGGTTTCTATGTCAGTTGCCCAAGCGACGAGTAACCATACTTTGCTCCAAATATGGTCCCATTCTTGTTCCATAAACTCAGGGGCTGTGTATCTTTCACCGTTGATTGGTGTATGGCGCAGTGTCGGGTTAGTCCACCTGTGAGCGTGGGCGTAACCCATCAGGGGTTCCTAATAAGCGTAACGTTCCCGTTTGTTCCGTCAACTGTGATCGTTGCGCCATCTTGAATCTGTTCTGTTGCGTCAGGGACGGATACCACACATGGAATACCCATTTCCCTGCTGACGATTACTGCGTGGCTTACTTGCCCCCCAACGTTAACAACAACACCATCAACAGCGAGAAATAACGGCGTCCAAGCTGGGTCAGTTAATGGTGCCACCATGATGTCGCCAGGTTCCAAATCTGGCGGAACCGTGGGGTCTCGAACAATACGTGCTCTCCCTGTCACTACGCCTGGGCAACCAGCTGTACCAGCAAGCACAGCGCCTTCAGTAAGATTACTTTGGGTTGTAGGTGTGCTCGTTTCCCATTCTGTGAGAGGTGGGATTATTCCATCACGGAGAAAGAATGGTGGAGTCAGGTGCCAAAGTTTCAACCAATTCTCGTACCGATCGTAAAGGAGTGCGGAATAATTTGATGGGTCAGCTACGAACGAGTCTAATTCCTCATCAAGAAGCATAAAGATATGTTCGGGGTCGCTTACTGTTCCTGACTCTGCGTGACGTTTACCTAATTCCCGAATTGCCATTCTGCTTTCGTGGAGCACACGCACCAGACTTGTTTTTGCTCTCTCGCGAAAAACCATTTGATTTGCACCTACTAGAGCGCCTTCGAAAACACCAACAAGTTCGTCGTTTCCAAGCTCAGCTAATTTGCTTCGAACTTCTTCAACAACATGTTGACGGTCTTCGCTTGCACTGTCGGCACCGTATTGGGGATTCTTTGCGTCGGGTTGTTTGCGAACTTGATCCAAGGTGCGCAGAGGTATAGATGGGTCGGTCTCCCAAGTTTGGGCGCTGAGTTCCCATTCATTAGGCCCTCTGGAGCCATACTCATATAAGAATTTATCAAAGCCATCTCTGAACTGTTGAGCGTTTGATGAGTCAAGCGTCTTAAGCCGATCAAGCAGCCCGTCTATCCCATCGTCAAAGAACGCTGAAAGTTCTTCATCATCTCTGATCGCTCTGGACAGCTCCCATAAAGCAAATGATGGTGCGGCAGAATCCACGTCGCCCAATCCTGCAAGAACCCGCATCGGCATTGTGGGGTCACCAATTGCTTCCGCTACTGCACCTAACATTCCCGGTGGTATTCCGCTAGATGTGGCGGCAACCATTTGATTCGTCGTGAAGTCACGAATGTATGGATGCAATTTACGAAGATGCGCCACAAGTTCATCATCAGTTAACGATGCTAGGTCGGGGCGGTCTGCGCGAATCTGTGCAGCGCGTTCTTTCTCTTCTTCAAGTTCCGGCCAATGTGATGTCGATAAGACGAACTGCATATGGGCGTCTATCTTTTCTTGAAGGTGTGGCTTTTCATCTTTGGGATGGGGCTTATATGGAGGTGTATCGGGGCGGTCTCCGAAAAAAGCCAAATCCAATTGATCAACTGTAATAGCCGGATTGCGGACAGCCTGAATTCGAACGCATGACATGTTGATATAGAAATATCCACCGAAAAATGTTACCATTTCGGGTTTTCCATCACGGTAATCGTCCTCTTCATAAGCGCCCATGACTATGGAAGCCTCTTGGAAACCGTGCCCTATTGCGTTATCAAATCCATACGTCTGCCCCAACGGACTAGCAGGTGTGGGGAGAACTTCACCAGCATTAGCTCTTGTATAGTGCGGATACCGTTCGCTTGGCGGATGATCCGTAAACCATTTATCTTGCATAACTCCTCCTATGGTCGATGCCCATTCATGTACTCGTCAATGATTGAATGCAGCCAACTTATTCTGTCTTCCTGTCCTGCTGCCGTAGCTCTCTGAAAGCCCCTTGACCGTAACCCAAGTTGTTGACCTGTAGTGATGGCCACGTCTTGATCAGGAATGATGCCCATAGGTCGGTCCCCATAGTCAAAAAATTCTTGTTCAGCTCCTTTTGCGTCAACACGAACATTTGTCTGCGCACGCAGAAGCTCTTCGCCTTTGGGTGGAGTGAAAGCATAGTACCAATGGTCAAACACGCACTGTTCAGGATCGGTAGGATTCGGTGTCATGCGTTGCAGCAGGACCCCATCAGCACCAAATGTCAAGGAACAATTAGGGAAAATGTTATACATGTGCGCGTCCGTTAATTGCTCGTCCCGCAGATTTTCATAATGCGTATGCCCTCGTTCAGGTCCTACTCTTCGCATTTGTTGCTGAAGTGCTTTCCGTGCTTCAAGTGCGCGATCCGCAAAGTCTGCAGGATCAAGATCCCATAGTTTCAAACGCTCAGTGAGTCCCTCCGTGAGTGGTGGTTCCGGGCCGTATTGTGTTTCAGACGGTGTGGCCCCAAGCATAATCATTCTGCTGTGCCCCTCGCTACAGATATCAAAGGATGTCTTTTGGTAACTCTCTTCATGTGATTCTCGTAGTTGAGGGTGCACAGTTGGTAGGTGATATGACTCGCAAAAGTTATCTTGAAGAACCTTCCAATTACATGGAACGTTGACGCTCATAGCTGTAAAGCGTTGCCAATCATCTGGCTGATAACGCTCCCAGTCCTCCCACACAGGGCCTAAAAAATCACGCAGTGATTCGCAGTTCGTATCCATATTGACCCACACGAAACCGGCAAATAGTTCACATTTCAGTTCAACGAGTGTGACATACTCACATGGGTTTCGAGGAAAATCTTCAGGGTCCTGTGCTTTAATTAGTTGCCCATCAGTGGCATATTCCCAGCCGTGATACGGGCAGGTAAACGAGTCCGTCTCGCCATCACGCGAAAACGTCAACCTTGACCCACGATGCTGACAGACATTAAAGAAAGCCCGCACAGAGTAGTCGTCCTGCCTTACCATCAGAATTGATTCCGGCCCTACGTTCTCAACTTGGTAGGTTTTCGGTGTAGGTATTTCCGACTCTCGCCCAAGCAAAAGCCATGACTTTGCCCAAACAGTGTCAAATTCTTTTTGGAAGAACTCCTTAGAGGTGTACCTTTCGCCATTCAATGGATGCACTGAAACCGACGGGTTATCCCACCTCGGGGCAGGCAAAGACAAATCCTCCAGTGCGGCAGTATCCCTCTTCTCCTCTGACATGTTCCCCCTTTACAAGACTATATGAAGTCATTTGTTTCCCGTAATCGCATATCTTTAAAAATTAGGTTAACGTTTCATCAATAAATTATGAGAAAGGCTAATTATGGGTGTCAGAAGAGTAGTTACCGGACACAACGATGATGGGAAAGCTATATTTGCCAGCGATGAGATTGTGGAACCCACAACCTTATCCTTACTCCCCGGAGCTGAGTTCTTTCAACTTTGGGGTGCAGATGAAATTCCTACATTCCCAGACGAGGGCAATCGCCCACCGCACACAACATACTTCCCTCCTCTAGGAGGTTATCGGTTTGGAATTTTTACCGTCCAACCGGACACTGAAGCTTCAATGATGCCGGAGAATTTCGATATTGAAGCCGCTATAGCTGAGGTAGAAGAAAAATTACCTGGAATGGCAGAGCATCTCGAAACAGATAACCCCGGAATGCACACAACTGACACGGTTGATTACGAATTCGTC
>CETI01049817.1_pt1 | contig 97757 bp, 85 predicted proteins | sample 361441 | NCBI WGS metagenome assembly CETI01 (sample SAMEA2622478, study PRJEB7988) | marine metagenome | biome: marine biome (ENVO:00000447); feature: deep chlorophyll maximum layer (ENVO:xxxxxxxx); material: "saline water (ENVO:00002010), including plankton (ENVO:xxxxxxxx)" | depth 90 m | reverse complement strand
GACATATATGGATGTACAGATACATTCTCGCATACTATTAGTGAACCTGCTGAAATAGAAATTGAAATAGCCGATGCAATAGTATTAGGTTGTTTTGAGGATGATGATGGTTTTATAAACATTGATGTAACCGGTGGTACCGGAACCTATTCCTATGATTGGTCTAATGGTGCAACTACTGAAGATATAAATAATCTGACAGCTGGAATATATACTGTTACTGTGACAGACGAAAACGGCTGTGAGGGGGAACTACTAACATATACTCTTGAAGAGCCTACCGAAATAGAAATTGAATTAGTGGATGCAAGCACATTACTACAGTGCTTCGGTGATGATGATGGTTTTATAAATATCGAAGTATCTGGAGGAATATCTCTTGATGGATCTTATACATACGCATGGGATAACGGAGAAACAACTCAAGATTTAAATGGGTTAACAGCTGGAACATATAATCTAATCGTAACAGATGACAGTTTATGTATTGCAGCACTAACTCATATTATTGAAGAACCAGATGAAATTATAGCTACAGTCTCAGGAAATGCTAGCCTAGGATGCTTTGGAGATACTGTTGGGAATATTGATATTGAAGTCACCGGTGGAACTGCACCCTATTCATATTTATGGTCCAATGGAGAAACTACTGAAGACATCTTAAATATTACAGCCGGGACATATTCAGTGGTTATTACTGATGATAGTTTATGTGTACAAGAATTTTCATATGTAATTACAGAGCCAAGTGAACTACAAATTACTTTAAATAATGCAACTAATGAATTAGCGTGCTTTGGAGATGACAATGGTTTTATAAATATAGATGTAATAGGAGGAATACCTGAAGGAGGACCCTATTCATACTTATGGTCTAATGGCGCAAATACTGAAGATATAAATAATCTAACAGCAGGAACATATTCAGTTACTATTACTGATGATAATGGATGTACAGACACATTATCTCATACAATAACAGAACCTACCGAATTGCTAGCTAATTTAAATAATGCGACAGACACATTAAATTGCTTTGGAGATGATAATGGGTTTATAGATATAAATGTAATAGGAGGAATACCTGAAGGAGGACCTTATTCATACCTATGGTCTAATGGGGAAACCACAGAAGATTTAGCCAATTTAGAAGCAGGAACATATTCAGTTATTATTACTGATGACAGCTTATGTGTTACAGAACTCTCATATACTATTATACAACCTGATCCAATTGAACCAAATGTCTCCATGGATTCTATTCTATGCTTTAATGGTTTAGGTAATATTAACTTAAATCCAACTGGTGGAACAGGAGACTACTCATATGTTTGGAACACAGGCAATCTAGAAGATACATTAGTAAGCCTTAATAACTTGACCGCTGGAATATATACAGTGACAATAACAGATAGCAATGATTGTGACACAACACTAAATTATGAGATTACTGAGCCTAATATACTTAGTATTAATTCAGAATCATCAGATGATGACTTAACCTTACAATGTTTTAATGAACTAGGAATTATAACTGTTTCTGTTACGGGAGGTGTTGAACCATATACATTTAATTGGTTTGACGAGTTCAGCAACCCAATTGCAGGCACAGATTCAATTAGTGGAGATACAGTCTTTAATTATATTGATAACCTAACTGCCGGCACATATACAGTGAGTGTATATGATGTAAATTTGTGCCCCATAGAGTTTACTGACTCCATTGCTATCGGACCTAGCGATATCAATATCACTAGTAGCTCAATAGACACTCTTTGTTATGGAGGCTTAAATGGAACTATTATTACTGGCGCGACAGGCGCAGAGCCACCATACACATTTATTTGGACTAACGAATTAGGTGACACAATAAGTATTACTGAAAACCAACTAAATGATACAATTAATAATTTAACCGCCGGAACATATAACCTGCTTTTAGTAGACTCTGTAGGCTGTCAATGGGGGGAATCATTTACTATTGAAGAAACAGAAGAATTAATTATCTCAAATACAACTTCTGATTATAATGGATATGGTGTTTCTTGTAATGGAGGAAGTGACGGCTCAATTGATATAACAGTGACAGGCGGAAGCAGTGATGATTATACTTATGAGTGGTCAAATGGAGCAACAACTGAAGATCTTGAAGATTTATCGGCTGGGGATTACACATTAGTAGTTTACTATTATGAAGATGCTTGCATCTCAGATACTATTGATATAACACTCATAGAACCTGCATTGCCAGTAACTGTTGATTCTATAATAACAACCCCAATTAGCGCATGTGGTGGTTGTGTCGGTGAAATCAATCTTAATGTAATTGGAGGCGTTGAACCATATACTTTTGCTTGGTATCAAACATTCACAGATGGCACCCCTCCTTTATATCTTGCAGAACAATCAGGTTTTGATCCATTTATCACAGGATTATGTGGTGGACAATACTTTGTTGTGATATCTGATGATAATGGTTGTGATTATGTAGAATCTGGTATAGAAGTGTTAGCAGCGGAACCATTGGAAATAGAAACAGTTGTTTCATCATACTGTAATGGTTTCAATACAACATGCTCAGATGTTAATGATGGATCCATTGAGGTCATTATCTCCGGAGGAACTCCACTTGATGAACCTCCTTTTTATTCAATAGAATGGTTCAATAGTAGTGGTGCAATCATCAACATAAATGAATTGACTATAGAGGAACTATCTGCTGGTGACTATTCAGTTGTTGTAACAGATGCTGATAGTTGCCAAGAGACTACCAATAACACATTAATTTCACCTCCCCTACTTGAAATTGTAAACTGTGAAGTGCAAAATATTTCTACATACTGCTTGAATAATGGTCAGTACTCAATGGAGTTAACTGGTGGATGTGGAGATCCATATTTTATATTATATGAAACTAATTCTGACTTTGAAATTATTGGAGACTGTAATCCGTTAAACATAGGTCAAGATCTAGATGATGATGGCATCTTTACGTTTGAGAACATAGCCCCAGGTTATTATACAGTAGTCGTTTCTGATGGATTTATTGAAACTGATAGCAATATCGATGGTAATTGCAACTTTAATGACATCTATACGTGTCCAGTACAATGTAATTTTGAAATGGAAGAAACTGAACAAGCATCTTTTGATTGGGATGCAGAATTAGATCTTATTGGATTTGTTGTGCCAGACTGGATTCAGGTTCAAGGTGAAACTCCTGATACACTTATTGCAGAGGAAACAGGTGACTGTACTTCTACAATTACCATCTTTCCAGAAGAAGGATCATCTTTTGGTGGTAGTGGAGAGGGCTTTGTGTTTTCTTGGTATATTGATAATGGTAGTGAAATTGGCGTTTTAGATGAATTCGACACAGCCTTAGACAGTGAAGAGGATGGGGTTTCAGAAGATGGTCTCAGTATTGAGATTAACCTACAAGATTGGGTAACCGATTCATTTACAGGAGAAAACTTTTTATTTATTTTAGAAGATTTAGGGTGCTCCCCTCCAGATTCAATAATAGAGCCAATAGAGGTAGATTTAATGGAGATTGATATTGATGCAGTTAGTTCATTGACAGAATTCTCTCAGGGGGAACCTCCATTTGCCGCCGGTGGTTTTGGAGATGAAGGGATAGATACTGATGGTGATGGCATCTGTGATCAAAGTTGTAATTATGAATCATCTATCTCTTGTCCCGGAGAGGAAGATGCCTATGCTTCGTTTACAATATCTGGTGGTTCTGAAGATGTGTTTCCAAATTATATATGTGAAAATGAGTACTGGACAGTAACTTGGTTCTTAGATGATGAAACGGGATTTGGGGATGCAGGGATAGATACTGATGGCGATGGGGAATGTGATGAAAATTGCAGTTCAATAACAGAATTTGATGATTTTGATACACAAATAGATGCAAATCTATATATAGAAAACAATAATACATTTAGCATTGAAAATTTAGCTCCAGGATTTTACTTTGCACAAATTGAAGATTGTCTAGATGAAAACTGTGCATTAATTGTAGAATTTGACCTAAGACCTGAACCAGAAGAATTATTTCTAGACACAATTATTTCACAAGCGAATTGTATTACTGGTGAAGAAGCAAGTGCCTGTTTTATCGCTAGTGGGGGAACACCTACAGTTGATGGAGAATTAATTACATATGATTTCGATCTATCGTTTACTGATCCAAATAGCAACCTCCCTATTAATTTTACTAATTTGATTGATAGTGATGAGGCATGTATCAGTGGTGACGATCTACCACCTGGAGATTATCAAGTATCAATGAGTGATGCTAATGATTGTGCCACTGACCCAATCCCCTTCAGTATTGATATGGTGAACTATGTATCTGCGGGATTAATAGAAATAGATCTTCTAGAATATGATGGGGAATGGAATGTCTCATGCTTTGGTGAAACAAATGGAGAGGTAGAAAGTATTATTATATATGCAATAGAAGATTTAGATAATGATGGTAACATAAATTGGGATAATCCAGATGGAGTAACTTGTGATAATTGTGCTGATATAGATAATGATGGTGTTATTAATACTCTAGATCCAGATATAGATGGAGATGGAATACTTAATCCTCTTGATGATGATATGGATGGAGACGGCAGTGACACTGATGGGGATGGTGAATGTGACGAAAACTGTAATGACAATGACCCAACACCAGAAGGAATCGATACAGATGACATCTTAGCAATATGGGATGGCACAATCGATGATTGGAGTTTTATTAATACAGAATATACTATATTCTCTATTAATTGGGATGAAATTGATCCTAATGCTCTTCAACCTGGGACATGGAATTTTGACATAGAGAGTTTAGATGGAGATGGCAATACATGCCAAACAACCACAACTAATCTATCTATCAATGGACCTGAACCAGTATATGTATTTGTACCTGACTATGATATTTGTGAAGATTGTGCCGTTAATGTTACCGCTCAAATTTCTAGTGGACAAGGGCCATTTTATGACATTTGGTTTAATGAGGATGTTGATGGAGATGGCATTGTAAATAATATAGACGATGACATAGATGGAGATGGAATACCTAATTACGGTAATGATGGCCTGATAGATTCATCTACAGAAGATACAGATGGGGATGGCATTGTAAATAATGAAGATAGTGACATAGATGGGGATGGGGAGTATGATAACTGCGGAGAGCCTTACGATGACATTAACGGAGACGGAATCTGTAATTTTGTTGAGATAACCTGTGATGAGGCAATTTGTATTTTTATGTGTAACGAGGATGATCTTGACATAGATGGAGATGGAATCAATAATGAAGATGATGAGGATATTGATGGAGATGGAATCGATAATGAAAATGAGGATGATCTTGACATAGATGGAGATAACATTCCTAATAATGAAGATTACCTAATAATCAATGGAGAGCCAATTTGTCTTAATGATTCAAATGGAAATGGTATTTGCGAAGAAGGAGATTTCTTTTCACTAATCGGTGAAATAAGTAGTGTAATTAATGAGGAAGCAAATGCAGAAGATGTTTTAGAAATTGGCATTGACTATGACGTCAATGAACTAAACGGATCTCCAAGAAATATTTTATTGATGACTGGATCATATTCATTGTATATTTTTGATGGCAGTCTTTGTGGACCAATAATTACAGAATTTGAAATTAACGAATCTATTAGCTCAGATCAGCTAGATTGGATAGAAGATTTTTCTATCACAGGATGTGAACCAACTACTGGTGCATGTGGGGGAATTGCTACAATCACAACAAATTCAGATTTAATTAACACTACATTACTAGAAGTTGCATGGTTTACTTGTGATGGACAACCTTGGGAATCATGCTCAACCAATCCAATTGAAAATCAATATATCGCTTACGATTTATGTGCTGATGAGGATGGGTGTGCAGAATACTACGCTCAATTATTATATCCCGAAGATGATGACATAGATGATGATGGAATACCTAATAATGAGGATCCAGATATGGATGGAGATGGAGAGTATGAAGCTGGAGATGATGGAATTATGGGAACTGCTGACGACATATGTATTTTTAATTGTAATGGCAGTGAAGTATCTCCTGGACCGGATGGCATTTTAGACACTGACGATGATATATGCATAGCCGAAATTGGTGGAATGATGGTCGTGGTACCAATAGAAGACTGTGTAAATGGTGATGTGGATGCTGATGGAGATGGAATATTAAATCAATATGATGAATTTGAAGAGGGTAATTTTAAAGCAACAACCATTTGTTTTGATTATTGTCAAAATTCAATTCAGATCACTGAATACTGCATCCAACATGATCTCTGTGTAGACAACTCGCCAGAAGGAAATGGGATTATGCTTTCCGTTGATGGAGACAATCCACCATTTACATATGAGTGGAGAAATATCAATAATCAGGTAGTAGGTGATAATATAGATTTAATGAATGAACCAGCTGGTATTTATACTGTTACTATTACTGACGCATATGGATGTGATATTGATCAAGAGTTCACTATAATAGAAGCAACCGAAATAACAACAACAGTGGATGTGGTAAGTGATTATAATGACTCTAATATTGCATGTCCAGAAAATGCCGATGAATATGTATGTGATGGATATATAGAATTAATTATTACGGGTGGCTTTCCATTGAATGATAGTGGAGATTTTGATGGCGACCCTGTATGTTCTCCTGATGAGTTAACGTCCTTCCCTGCAATTAACATGGACTCTTATTATCAATACTCTCTGAATAATCCTGAAAGTGACATTAGCACCGCTCTGCAACCACTAATCACTACGAATACTATTGGAAATGACATCTATGCCACTATATATGGAATTTGTCCAGGAAATAATGAAATCGTGATTATTGATCAAGGTGGCTGCCAAGATACAATAGAGGTCATGATGGAATCTCCAGATTTATTTGAAATTCAAATTACAGTAACTGATGTAAGTTGTTTTGAGGCGAGTGATGGCTCCATCAATATAGAGACTTCAGGTGGCACGCCATTTGAAACCGGATCAGAATACATGTATGAATGGTCATCTGACAATGGTTTTTCTTCAAATGCAGAAGATATTAATAACCTTAATGGTGGGGTTTATAATTTAACGGTAACCGATGCTAATGATTGTAATTATTCACAGGTTGTTGAAGTATATGAGCCACCTCCATTTGAAATAGAGTCATTCCCCTCTCCTCCACAGTGTAATGAATTAACTGGATACGTGGAATTTAATGTTTCAGGAAGTAATGAAGGAGGGTATCAGTATTTAATAGAAGATGTAGGCCCTCCCATCACATATGATTATAACACACTAGAGACTATTAATTTAATTGGGGGAGAATATGTATTTGTCTTTATTGATTCTCAAGGCTGTGAATCAGATGATATATTAATTGATTTAGCTCCAGTATTTGATGACTGTTTGCAAATTCCATCCTTATTTAGTCCTAATGGAGATTCTCAAAATGATGTTTGGCAAATAGGTGGAATTGAAAATTATCCAAATGCCAAAATAGATGTATATAATCGATGGGGGCAATTAGTATTTAGGTCAACTAGTGAGTACTTTGGCAATGAATGGGACGGCACACATAATGGGACTCCCCTACCCTTTGCTGTATATTATTATATTATTGATCCTGTGAATGAATCTGAAAAAACATATCATGGGGGTGTAACAATTAAACGATAGATATATATGAAAAAACACAGTACAATAATATTTATTTGTCTCTTTTTATTTTTTAATAAAAAAGGGGAAGCACAGGCATTACCTATTTACAGTCAATATATGTTTAATGAGTATCTAATTAATGCTGCATATTCGGGGACATATGACTTTACTCCAGTGATAATTAATCATAGAAATCAGTGGATTGGTTTTGGTGAATCAACACCAAAAACATCATCCATATCAGCTCATACAGGACTAGGAGATCATAGTGCAATTGGTGGCTTGATCCTATCTGATCAAACATATCCAATTTCACGAACACAAATAGAAACATCATATGGTTATCATACTAGATTACAAAGTGGCAATTTAATTTTGTCCATGGCACTCAGTGGTACAGTTAATATGTTACAGTTTACAAGAGAAGCTGACATGACATATTCTGAAATAATGAACGATGAAGTCGATATTGTAAATCAAGAAAATGAGAATTCAACTAAGGCCGATATGAATTTTGGAATAGTGCTATTAAATGATTATTTCGACATTGGCTTGAGTATTCGTAATCTTTTAGGAACTGAACCAAGTAATACATCCTTAAATAATAGTGTCGAAAGAGTAAGGTATATAATGTTACACGGATCATACTTGGGCAAAAATAGTAGTCGTAATCGAATAGGCATCATTCCTTCTTTTGTGATTCGAAAAATGGGCATAATTGCATATAATTCATTATTTGAATTCGATTTAAATCTTAAAATTGTATACCGAAATAAATTATGGGCAGGTATGGCTTACCGAACACACGAAAAAGCTATTTGCACCTTAATTGGCATGAATATGGAAAAAGGGTTTATTGGATGGAGTTATGATGTTGGGAGATCTGAATTAGGCTCATATCATTCAGGAAGTCACAATATTGCAATAGGATTCCATCTGAGTGGAAAAGAAAATCGAAGAATTCGTAATCAACACCCTTATGATCTTAACATTAATAATAATAGAAAAAAATTCCGCTTAAAAAAACATAAATCTGGTATATAAAGCTATTATGATGAATTATATTTTTGATATAGACGGGACACTAACTCCAAGTCGTTTGCCAATTAATCCGGATTTTGAAATATTTTTCAAAAATTGGATTAAAAATAAAAATGTTTATTTAGTCACTGGTTCTGACAAGGAAAAAACAATTGAGCAAATCGGACTAGATATATGGAATTCCGTAACAAGAGCATATCAAAGCTGTGGAAACCAAGTATGGGAAAAAGGTCAACTAATTAAAGAAAATGAATTTTACATTCCAGTAGAACTGCGAAAACACTTAACAACTAAATTAGAAAACAGTCTATGGAAAGAAAAATTTGGCAATCACTTTGAGCAAAGAGTAGGGTTAGTAAATTTTTCTATTATTGGAAGAAATTGCACACAACAAAAACGAGAAGAATATTGGAAGTGGGATGAGAAAAATTCTGAACGCATTGAAATATGTGACACTATCATGGATCTATTCCCAAATATCGAAGCATCAGTAGGTGGTCAAATTAGTATTGACATCTATCCAAAAGGGGGAAATAAAGCACAAGTACTTAACGACATCAGTGATCCAATTTGTTTTTTTGGTGATAAAATGGAAGCAGGGGGAAATGATTATCCAATTGCTGAAAGATTAATAGCAGAAAAAAGAGAACACACCTTATTTAAGGTACAAAACCCAAATGAAACATGGGATTTATTGAAAAAAATATAATTAGGATAAAACTTCTTTCACTTTATCCGCTGCTTCTTGAAGTGAAATAATTGATATGACTTTTAATCCACTGTTGTCAATAATGTCTTTTGCTTCTACTGCATTTGTCCCCTGTAATCGAACAATAATGGGAATATCTATAGATCCAATATTTTTGTAAGCATCCACTATACCTTGAGCCACTCTATCACATCTAACTATTCCTCCAAAGATATTGACTAAAATAGCCTTCACATGCTTGTCATTTAGAATAATGCGCAGAGCTGACTCTACTCTTTGAGCATCAGCGGTACCGCCTACATCTAAAAAGTTAGCAGGATTACCACCAGACAGTTTAATAATATCCATTGTTGCCATTGCTAATCCAGCACCATTCACTATACAACCAACATTACCATCTAGTTTAACATAATTTAACCCAAAAGATGCGGCTTCTAATTCAGCTGGATCTTCTTCTTTTTCATCTCTATACGCCAAAAATTCTGGATGTCGGAATAAAGCATTATCATCAATTGTTACTTTAGCATCAACAGCAATAATTTTATTATCGGAACTTTTTATAACTGGATTGATTTCAAAAAGAGATGCATCTGATTCAACATATGCTAGATATAATTTTTCAACAAAATCACACATATTTTGAAATGCATCTTCAGACATATTTAAATTTCTAGCAATATTCTCTACTTGATCTTTTGTTATACCTGTTTGTGGATGTATGCTTTCTGTAAATATTTTTTCTGGTGTTTCTTCTGCTACTTTTTCAATTTCTACTCCACCCTCCGAAGAATACATGATCATATTTTGATTTGTAGATCTATCTAATAAAACCGAAATATACATTTCCTCTATCTTATTTTCACCTGGATAATATACATCTTCAGCAATAAAAATTTTATGTACTTTTTTCCCCTTCTGACTAGTTTGGGGTGTAATTAACATCATGCCAAGTACTTGATTAGAGTATAATTCTAATTCATTGATGTTTTTTGCCAATTTAATCCCTCCACCTTTACCTCTACCACCAGCATGAATCTGGGCCTTCACTAAAAAACAGGGGGTTTGTGTTTCTTTAGATAATTTATGACCATTCTCAATAGCTTGATCTATTGTTTCCGCTATATATCCGCGCTGGACCCTGACACCATGAGAAGATAAAATTTCTTTTCCTTGATATTCGTGTAAATTCATATTACCTATTAATTTTGAAATCAAAAATAATCTAATGTTTAGATATATAAAAACAATTCATTTATTAAAATCAATTATCTTTGATCATATGTATTATTTTTTATTATACACTTTGTTTTTTCCTATTCTTTTATTCTCTCAACAACAAAAAGAAGTGTTTGCAAAAAGAATTAATACAGAAGTAATCATTGATGGTAAATTAAATGAACCTTTTTGGGAGGACATGAAACCCGCTCAAAATTTTAGAATGATAGAGCCTGTAAGTGGAAAAATTGAAAGACCTAATCAAAAAACAGAAGTAAAATTTGGATATGATGATGAAGGCATATACATTGGGGCACGATTACATGATAAAAATGCAGGGTATGATGCTCCCAATATTATTGGAATTTTAAAAGAGTTAGGCGCAAGAGATGACCAGGGTAAAACCACAGATGTTTTTGGAATATTTCTAAACCCATTTAATGATGGTATAAATGAATTTGGCTTCTTGGTTACTGCAGCAGGAGTTCAAATTGATAAAAGAATCATTTTAACAACCAATGGATACTTAGAAGATATAAATTGGGATGCTGTATGGGAAAGTGATGTTAAAATTGATAAAGATGGATGGTGCGTAGAAATGAAAATACCATATTCTGCAATTAGATTTCCAAAGAAAAAAACACAAGAATGGGGCCTCAATATTTATAGAGAATTAAGACGACTAAGAGAGGGTTATTCTTGGAGCTTTATTGATGTCAAAAATCAACATATTGGAAATCAATCAGGCTTATTAAAAGGAATAGAAAATATAGACCCACCTATTAGATTATCAATGACTCCATATATGTCTAGTGTCCTGCTAAAAGAACCTAACGAAAAATATAACATCCAATATACAGGAGGTATTGATTTAAAGTACGGTTTTAATACCAATTTACTCAAAAGAGGTTTTAATTCTACCCTAGATATGACGATTTTGCCAGAATTTCAACAAGTCGAATTTGATCCACTGGTTTTAAATATAAGTCCATTTGAAGTCCAATACGATGAAAAACGCAGTTTTTTCACAGAGGGGACTGAATTATTTAAAAAAGGTGATTTATTCTACTCTAGAAGAATTGGAGGTCCGCCATCAGGAGATTATATACCAACAGAAAATGAAATTATCAACAATCAACCAAATAGTGTTAAACTACTAAATGCAGCTAAAATATCTGGAAGGACAGATGATGGTTGGGGGTTAGGCATATTTAATGCCCTTACAAGAAATACATATCTTGAAGTTCAAGACACATTGACAAATATTATTAAAGAAGAGCTTATAGAGCCAATAACACAATATAGCATGATTGTAATAGATAAAAGTTTTAAAAAAAATTCTTTTTTGACTTTTGTTAACACAAATGTAAATAGGCAAAGAGATTTTAGAAGATCTAATGTGTTAGCCCTATTAGGATCAATCACCAATAAGAAGAATACTCATGCATACGATCTCAGTTTTAAAAACAGTTTCATAAGAGACCAGCATCTTTTTGAATCTGGTTTTTCTTCATCTGTTGCCATGTATAATATTAATGATAATTTAAAATATCGATTTGCGAATTATATAGAAAGTGATAAATATGATATCAACGATATGGGCTTTTTATATCAAAACAATGAAATTAACAGTAATGCATATATCGGCTATAATGTCTTTTCTAGTGATGAGAAATTGGCAAAAAGATTGAATATTTTAAGAGGAGAGATGGGTTTGGGGATAGAGCATCAAATGCTTTATAATCCATTAGCATATAGTAAACTCATTTTCAAACTTGATGCCTCATTGGTGAATCAAAATTATTTATGGATGAATTTACGATTGAGATATTTCTGCGAAGAGATCGATTATTTTGAATCAAGAGTACCAAACGTAAAGTTTATCAAGCCTCCATCCACCAAACTCACATTAAGGACATCTAGTAATTTCAATCATCCAATATCACTCAACTTAACAGGTTCAGTAAAATATAGAATCACCAATAATTATTCTACATGGAATCTATATAACAATATCCATTTTTATACTCGATTCAATCCAAGAGTAAGAATTAATGATCACGTATTTTTTCAATATATATTAGCAATTGAAAAAGAAAGAAATCAATTTGGCTGGATTACAGAAGATAACACATCACAAGAACCTATTTTTAGTAGGAGAGATCAAAGTACAATTACAAATAAATTGATTTTCAATTATACATTCACAAATAAAATAAATACTAAAATTGTTGCAAGACACTATTGGTCTACAATAGATAATCATTCTTTTTATGAATTAAATAATGGGAATTTAATCAATATTAATTATAACAGTGACCATCAAATCAATTTTAATACATGGAATTTAGATTGGAATTTCTCCTGGGAATATAAACCAGGCTCTATGTTTTCAATAGTATGGCAAAACCAATTAACTCATCAAAATAATGAAGTAGGAACCATTTTCTTTAATAATATTAATGATTTTTTTGAAAATCCAACTACTAATATATTTTCTATTAAATTTACATCATATTTAGATTATTCAACTATTTTTAAAACTAAAGAGAATGATTCAAGTAAAAAAGGTCTTTAAATCATTTAACCAGGAGCCAATACTAAAAAACATAAATATTCAAATTGAATCTAATGAAATTGTAGCACTACAAGGTCCTTCTGGCGCTGGTAAAACCACATTGTTGAAATCAATTGGATTATTAGACACAATTGATTCCGGCTCAATCATCTTTGAACAAAAAAACATCACCTTATTTAATCATCAAGAAAAATGCTTTTTTAGAAATCAACAAATTGGATTTATATTTCAATTTCATAATTTATTACCTGAATTCTCAGGATTAGAGAATATATTAATACCATCACTTATCTCTGGAAAAAGCTTTCAACAGGGTGAAAAAAATGGAATGGCACTAATGGAATCACTAAATATATCTGATCAAGCACATAAAAAACCAAGTGAAATGTCTGGAGGTGAACAACAAAGAGTAGCAATTGCAAGATCATTAATTAATTCTCCCAAATTAATACTTGCAGATGAACCTACTGGTAATTTAGACTCCTTTCAATCAACTGAACTGTTTAAATTATTTAAAAAAATTCGAAATAAATTTTCAACAACATTTTTAATAATTACACACAACAAAAATTTAGCAAAATTAGCAGATAGAATTATCAATATAAAAGATGGCCAAATTATTTAACAAGAATTATATGTGGGTGATAGCAAAATTTAAAAATCTCTTATCTTTATAAAGATGGATTTTTTAAATAGTTCTATTTTCTATTACTTTTTTTTCTTGGCTATCCCTGTCATTATTCATCTATTTAATTTCAGAAAACAAAAGACGATTTATTTTAGCAGCACTTTCTTTCTTAGGGAAATAGCCACTAAAAATAAAAACAAATTTGAAATCAAAAGATGGTTGATTTTAATAAGCAGAATGATAGCCATGACATGTATTATTCTGGCTTTTGCACTACCATATATTAAAAATAAAAATGACTCTAAAGATTTTAAAGTTGGGCTGTATATTGATAACTCATTTAGTATGCAAAGATCTGATTCAAACAACAAGGACTTGATATCGTATGCAAAAGAAAATGCTGTTAGTATTTTACATGAACTACATGATTCAGAAACAGTACTAATCTTAACAAATGATTTTGAAAAAAAACATCAAAAATGGTATTCTCCAAAAGAAGCTGTTGAATTAATCAATGCAATTCCAATTTCAAGTAATCAAACCAATTTAACTACAATTATCAGTAGATATAATCAAGCTATAGACACATTAGATGATAATACTTTTTATGTTTTTTCAGATTTTCAAACCAAAAGGAATAAACAAAAAAAAATTCAAAACAAATATAGTAAGATAAAAATAGGCCTATTAGATATAGATAATTCAGTAAATATTAGTATTGACTCTTGTTATTTTAGCACCCCCATTAGGAGAAAAAATGAAATTGAAAATTTAAACGTGGTATTTACTAATCATAGTACTGTAGATAAAACCGTGAAAAGTAAATTAATGATTAACAGTAAACAAAAAGGAAGCTACAATATCGAAATACCGGCTAATAAAACAATTCATCATATCGTTAGCTATATTAACCCTATGGAAAAAGACACCATAAAAGGTATCATAGAGATTAATGATGATAACATAGTATTTGATAATAAATTATACTTTTCATATTCTACAAATCAAAAAATAGACATTTCTACTATTTCAAACAATGATATTAGTACGGGATTATTCAATATTTTTTCTGACTCAATATTTCGTCTAGCTGAATATAATATAGATCACATTGAATATGAAGAACTCAAGAATGCCCAATTAATAGTTTTAGATGAATTAAATGAAATTCCATCCGGACTTATAAAAAATTTAGAATCATTTCTATCAAATGGTGGTAATCTAGTGGTGTTTTTAAATGAACACATAAACAGAAATGATTATAATCAATTATTTACTTATATCAGTATTGATAGCATTTCAACATGGAAAGAAGGCGAACATCAAATTAAATATATCAATTATGAAAATAAAATTTTCGAAGATGTATTTTCTGAGAAAAGATCTAATATTCACTTACCAAAAATAAATGGATATCACGCTATTAAAAAAAATAAACAAGCTCGGAGTAGAAAAGTATTAAATTTTCTCAACAATGAACCATTCCTCTCCGAATACCTATACAAAGATGGTCGGGTTTTTATTTGCTATAGTGGCTTAAAATCTGAGAGACAGAACTTCTCACAACACGCACTATTTGTCCCATTTATATATAATGCTTCCTTAATAAACCTAAAAACAGAAAAGCTATATTATTATATTAATCAAGAGACGATTATCGAAAAAAATGACATCACTAATAATGATATAATTTATCTCAAGCAAAAAGAACAATTTGAGATGATCCCATCTATTATAGATTTAAATCAAAAAACATTAATAAATTTTCAAAATAAAATTCCACATGCTGGAAACTTTGATTTCCTGAAAAATAACAAAATAAAACAGCCAATCTCTTTTAATTACAATAGAGATGAAAGCATTATGGAATTTTTAAACAAATCTCAAATTAAAGACATATTTGAAACCCAGAAAATTGATTTTCTGACAACAGAAAATAATACTATATCAAAAAAAGACACAGGCATAAAAAAACAAAAAAGACTAGAAGATTTTTTTATAATATTAGCAATTATATTATTAATAATTGAATTAATTTTACTCCGGATATGGAAAATGTAAAACATATTATTTTAAGAAACGTCAAAATTATAGACTCTTTCTCGAAATACAACAATCAGAAAAAAGATGTATTAATTGTTAATGGGATCATTGAAAAAATTGACAAAAAAATTACAATAAAAGATCCATTTTTTGAAGTAAAATCAAAAAACCTACACATTTCACCTGGATGGCTAGACTTACATGCACGAATGGGCGAACCTGGACTTGAACATAGAGAAACTATCCAAACAGGACTAAATGCTGCGTCAAAAGGTGGTTTCACCGCCACCGTACTCATGCCAAGCACAAATCCACCAATAGAAACAAAAGCAGATATTAATTTTCTATTTAAAAAAGCATCCAATCATATTGTTGATATTATACCAACCGGTTGTATAACTAAAAATTGTAACCAAGAAGAAATAACTGAGATGTATGACATGTATCTAAATGGGGCACAAGCATTTACGGATGATAAAAAAACGATACAAAATTCTATGTTAATGAATACTGCTTTAGAATATGTGAAGAATTTTGATGGACTAATTATGAGTACCTGTTTAGACACAAATATCAATAAATTAGGCCAAATAAATGAAGGAATAATGAGCACTAAAATGGGACTAGCACCTTCACCTGCATTAGCAGAAGAATTAATGGTTTTGCGTGATTTAAATTTATTGAAATACTCTAATTCAAAATTACATATATCTACAATTTCAACTAATAAATCCGTCAAACATATACAAAAAGCTAAAAAAGAAAAATTGAATATTTCAACAGACGTCGCTGCACACCAGCTAATATTAACGGATGAATTATTAAAGGGGTTTAACACTCATTTAAAGGTTATGCCTCCAATTAGAGATGAAAATAATAGAAAAGGATTAATTGATGGAATATTAAATGGGACTATTGATGCAGTATCATCTGATCACACTCCCATTGATATTGATAATAAAAAATGTGAATTTGAAAAGGCAAAGTTCGGTATGATCGGATTAGAAACTGTATTTCCAATTATTAATACTTTACTAAAAGATAAACTCGATTTATCAAAAATTATAGACTTAATTAGCACTAATCCAAGAAAAATTATTGGAACAAAAATTCCAACAATAAAGGAACAAGAAAAAGCCAATATTACATTATTTAATCCTACAGAAAAATGGATATATACAAAAAACGAGATTTGTTCTATCTCGAAGAATACTCCTTTTATTAATTCTGAATTTTATGGAAAAAGTTTAGGGATTATCAATAATGGAAAAATACTAATTACCAATTAAAATAACACAAAAAATTCCACTCCCATACCAAACCTATTTGACATCATAATATTATTAAAAAGTCCAAAAATATTATCTAGATATAGATTCGTATACAAAGTATGTTTCCACTGCTTGTTTATTAAAATCCCAAAGTTAGTATAGTTAAATTTATTGATCGAATACATTGGTGTAATTCCTAGTTGATATTCTATTATTTTCTGAGTATATGAGATTGTGCCTGTATGTAACAAACCTTTATATAGTTTTTTCAAATTATAATTGAAATTGATTTGACCGACATCATTGCTCATCCCCCTATTGACGCCAATATTAATATCAAAAGGAAGTAGTCTTAATGATTTTATATCTTTCTTTTCTTCTAGATCAAAAATATTTATAATCGTATCATATAGGCTACTGAACTCGGAAGATAAAGTTTGATCTAAGGAATAATCTACCCCATCAAAATAAAAATCACCCTGAGAAATATACTGATCTTCTGTCCAATGAATAAACCCTAATTCTGAAATATCAACATAGAGATTTAAATAATTTGTTTTTTTGGAAAAATTTAAATCGAAAGCAATTCCCACATTAGAAAGGAAAGAAGTGTTATTAGTTATAAAAGAATTAACGTCTGAATTAAGATGCATGGAAAAAGGATTCTCCATAGTCGCAAAATGTTCACTAAACAAGATACTTGAATTATTATTATCTATTCCAAAAGAATTATGCCCTTTAATTAATCTTAATTTGCCTCCTAGTTGAATTGCATCATTAATAACTCTAGAATAACCAACAAACAAAGAAAAATAATTATATGCCCTAACACAATCATCCGAAAAATAAATTGTTTCATTTAAATAATTAGAATTACCATTGATAAGAATTGAAATAAATTGTTTGGAAAAAATAAATTCTGAAAAAATTCTATGTGTTAACCCAAAGGAATATATATTATCATTGTATTTCTCTTGATACATAAATAAATTATTTTGCACATCGATAAGATGATGAGAATAATCATCCACATTCAGCTGATAGTCATTTAAATTTAACCTTAAAGCATTATCCTTGATAGATATAAAATCCGAAATTCTCGGATTAGAATATGTGCTTATAGCAAAACCTAAAACTGGTATTTGTAAAATTTTAAAATCAGAAGTGTCTAAATCTAATCTAGATTGATTAACTGCTAAATCTAAATTAGAAAATAATTTAAAATCTATTTGAGCAGGCAGCACAATAGTTATAAAATAAATACCCAATAATAACCATCTATTCATAATCATGATTTAATCTAAATTAATCTTAGTTTCTAACCCGGCCTTCAATAAGCATTTATGGTGAGAGTATATTTTAACATATTGATTTTCATCCTGAAAACCTGAACTACTTAATGTGACATCTATTATGATTTGATTAGTATTTAAAAAATTATTAATCTCTGAATTGCTTAAAATTAAAGTGCCAGAAGAGAGTGTTGGTTCCTCTACTTCACCAAATAGATCAACAATAGCGGGATTAATAATATTATTACCACCATCATTAAAAGCAACAAATTTAAGAGTATCTAAATGCACTCCTGCTACAGAGTCACGTAACACTAAATTAAATTCTGTCCCTAAAGGAAATTCATTAATAAGATTATAATGTAAATACACATGTTCTATTTGTGTAAAATCGTAATCTATACCTGTAAAAACAACAGTGTCTTTTAAACTAAGATTAGCAGCATTAACGCTTAAAGGAAAATCAATATCAACACCTAACTTTAAAGGATCATTCCCCACTATATCATTTGCATTAAAATTCAATGTAGCATTTGCTTCATACTCCAAAGTTTGAGGTGGAAGTGCAATAATAGGACCAATTTCATTATTATAATATGTCTTTGAACTGATTGTATGTGGTTCAATATCTACATCTATCATTAATACCTCCTGAGCTCCATACTGCGAATGTGCTAACAAATCACCATTAATACTGCCTGATAATGAAAATGGATTATCAACTGTAATAGTGAACTGTGGGGTCTCTAACTCTAGTCCACTATCAAAATCTTCAAATAATGCTAAATCAACATCGACCGTATCACCTCCTAAAGGCAAAGTGATATTGTCAAATCCAATATTATTCATATTAAAAGAAAATTCAAAACCAGTTTGAGGAGTTATTGAAACATCACCATCAATAGATTCTAATTCCAATGTTTCTATTGCTATCTGCAAGCTATTACTATTATCAATCACAACTCCATTAAGAGGAATACTTTGAATATATGTCTCTCCTGCCTCCAATTGAAAAGGGCCTACTTCCCATAAAATATCTGAGTCAGGTGTTATATTGATTTGTGCATTTTCTATTGAAATTGGCAAATTATTAGTAATCCCAATTTCTAATTCCCCTGAGTTAAAAGAAGCATTACTAAATTCATCAAACTCAAAACTAAATGGATCTAATGGAACACCATTGAGTAATTGAAAAAGACCACCTGAAATTTCTTGACTATCAGGGAATGGAGTGTCAATTCCCAACAACTGTAAAGGGCCTTCACCTAATAATTCTAATGCAAGAAATTCTAATGTTATTGACGTATCTATATTTAAACCAATAATATTCTGCATTAATGCAGGATCCAAAACATAAATTGAATCACTACGAAATGCAAGATGTATTAAATTATTCTCATCATATTCTGTGGTGCCTTTTTCTGGAATCAAATCTGCAATTGTGACTGTTGCATTAATTAATGGTGTAGCAATTTCTGGTGACCACGAATCAACTTCAATTTGATCTAATTGACAAGCATTGAAAATCAAACAGAATATAAAAAATAGAGCATGAATATGATTAATCTTTGACATATATTTGAATAAAATTAATATCTTAACAAAGATGCAATTATTTAATAACTAATCATAATAAGATCAAAATAAATGGACACCATGAGAGAATTGATAGATAGTAAAAAACTCATTCTAATTGCAGGACCTTGTGTAATTGAAAATAAGGAGATTACATTTCAAATAGCTACAGAGATCAAAAGAATATCTGAGAAACTAGAAATACCATTTATATTTAAAGCATCATATAAAAAAGAAAATCGAACTAAATTAGACTCATTTACAGGTCCTGGACTAACAAAAGGAATTAAAATATTACAGGACATAAAAAAGACACTATCAATACCTATTACCACAGACTTTCACAATGCAGATGATATAAAAAAAGCAGGCCATTTAGTGGACATAATCCAAATCCCAGCTTTTTTATGCAGACAAACAGATATGTTAATCAGCGCAGCAAACACAAAAAAATACATTAATGTTAAAAAAGCTCCTTTTTTATCTGGAGCATCATGTAAATTTATAATTGAAAAAATCCGGGAATCTGGAAATGAAAATATTATTCTCACAGAACGTGGGAATTCATTTGGGTATGAAAATTTAATAGTTGACATGCGTAATATACCAATAATGAAAAATTATAATGTGCCTGTGATAATAGACGCAACGCATGCTAATCAAAAACCAAATCAAAGTATTGGCAAATCAGGAGGAACGCCTGAATTTATTGAAACCTTAGCATCTTCTGCTCTTGCAGCAGGGGCAGACGGAGTCTTTATAGAGACACACCCAAACCCTTCATCTGCACTTTCAGATGGAGCAACCTCCTTACCATTAAATAAATTAAAAACAGTATTGGAAAAATTAATACGTATAAAGTCGGTTATTGATTAAATGCTAAATTCTAAGTGATCATATGCCAAAAATACATTTTTTGGCAATTCTTTCTTAAGATCATCATATAGACCCAGGTTATGACTGACATGTGTTAAATAAGCTTTTTCTGGGGCTAATTCTTTAATTAATTTTAATGATTGTTCTAAATTATAATGAGATATGTGAGGAGCCCTTTGTAAAGCATTAATAATTAATACTTTGGATCCTAATATTTTTGTTTTTTCCTCTGTAGAGATGTAATTAGCATCAGTGATATATGAAAGATCGCCTATTCTATATCCTAATATAGGAAGTTTATAATGAAGTACTCTAATTGGATTAATTACAATATCTGAGATGCAAAATGCACGATTTGAAATAGTATTAAGATTCACATCAGGTTTACCTGGATAATCAGGGCCATCAAAAAGATATTTGAAATCCTGGCTTATAGATTTCAGCACATTGTTTTCACCATATATATTAATTTGTTTTTTATTCAAATAATAAATCGGTCGCAAATCATCTAGGCCTGCAGTATGATCCCTATGTTGATGCGTAAGTAAGATAGAGTCAATAATAGTATTGTTGGATGTTAACATTTGACAGCGAAAATCCGGTCCGATATCAATTAAAATGACATGTTCATCTATTTTGATTAACAATGAGGTTCTTAACCTTTTATCTTTGATATTATTTGAGGAGCAAACAAGACAATTACATCCAATAACAGGAACCCCTTGAGATGTTCCAGTTCCTAAAAAAAGTACTTGCATATTCATTATAATTAAATATAATTTTTTTACTCTTTTTAAACAAACTAAAGTAAATTTGTAATTAAATAAAAAAGTATGTCCATGGAGAATGTTATTTTAAGTCCTACTCAAAAGGCATTAAATATTAATTTACATCAAAATATCTATGGTACATTTTCTGAAATTGGTGCTGGTCAAGAAGTGGTAAGGCATTTTTTTAGAGCTGGTGGTGCATCTGGAACAATCGCAAAAGCAATGTCAGCATATGATATGGATGTCAGTGATGCTATTTACGGTAAAGAGGAAGATGGAAGATATGTTTGTGAATCAAGATTAAAGAAAATGATTAATCGAGAGTATTTACTATTAGAGGAAAGACTAAATCGGGAAACACATCGCAATCAATATTTCTTTTCTTTTGCAAATACAATTACAACCACAAAGTATAATGAAGACTTAAAACCAGGTCATGGCTGGATGGGCGTTCGATTTCAATTAAATGAAAAAGATCGTCCAAATGATGTAATTATTCACATCCGATTACATGAAAATGAAGCTAGACTACAGCAAGAAACCGTTGGAATACTAGGAGTTAACTTAATGTATGCATGCTTTTATCATAATACTAGTCCTGAAAGTTTTATACAAAGCTTATATGATAATTTAAGCAGGAAACAAGTCGAGATTGACATGGTACAAATGAATGGAAAAACATTTCAAAATGTTGACAATAGACTACTAAGTCTTTTATTGGTAAAGCATGGAATGACTGAAGCGGTAATCTTTGGACCTGACGGTAAAAATATGCAACCATCTGATGCCTTGTATAAAAAAAACATATTAGCACTAAGAGGTAGTTTTAGACCCGTAACAAAAGTCAACATTGACATGATTAAAAATGGATTAAATGAATTTGTCAAAGAGAATAAAGTGAAAGAAGAGAATTTACAAGTATTATTTGAAATTACATTAAATAATTTGAAAGAAGAAGGTGATATTAATGAGAAAGATTTTCTTGATAGGGTAAATATACTATGCTCCATTGGTCAAACAGTTATGATATCAAATTACCAACGATATTATAAATTATTAGATTATTTTGGACGCTTTACTAAAGAAAGAATAGGGATTATTCTAGGATTAACTAATCTTAAAGAAATATTTGAAGCGAAATTTTATCGTCATTTGAATGGAGGAATCTTGGAAGGGGTGGGTAAAATGTTTAATCGCGATATTAAAGTATATGTATATCCATACAAACCTGATCAGACAAGTACTCTAAAAACATTGAAAAATATTAATATCCAACCTCGAATAAAACCACTATACGATTTTTTTGTATTTAATAAACGTATTATTGATCTAAAGGGCTACAAAGAAGAATACTTAAATATATTTTCGAAAAAGGTGATCAAAATGATCAAAAAAGATAAAATTGGATGGGAAGAAATGGTGCCAAATTATGTAGATAACATAATTAAAGAGAATAATTTATTTGGATATCAAAAGAAATAAAAAACCGATTAAGGTTATTAAAAAATATACACTTAAATTAACTGCCCCAACATAATCTTTTGCTAATCGCTGTCCTAAAAACAAAGCACATATCGTAATAGTTGACAATTGTAATCCGAGATAAAATAAATCTACAGAATAATTAGACGCCCCTTGAATTAGTATCCAATCCAATAAGAATATAAGAAAAGATAATCCAGTCACACATTCTAAAAAAGTTAAAACCAATAGTAAAAAAAATACAAATTTTTCAAAAATAGTATTTTTAAAATGTGTTGTGAAATAATTCAAATTACCACCAAAATCCATAATTTTATCTACACCTGACTGCAAAAAAAGTATTAGAAAAAAAATAGATATAAAAATGATAGGTGAAAAAGAAAGATTAATAAGTAGAGTATTCATGTATAATAAAATTATATTTTTAAAAAATTGTTGAAAAAATAATCTTTTTTTTTATTTCTAGAAATAAAAAATTATCATATTAGTCTAAATAATATTAAGTTCCGCTAAATTTCGATGAGTAAAATTATATCAATAGTTAATCAAAAGGGGGGTGTCGGCAAAACAACAACAGCCGTAAATCTTGCTGCAAGCTTAGGCGTTCTAGAAAAAAAAATATTACTAATTGATGCGGATCCACAAGCGAATGCAACATCCGCTCTTGGTATTGAATTAACTGAATTAGAAGAAAGTAAAACTATTTATGAATTGATAGAGCATAATATTTCAACACATGAAGCAATTATGGCTACCAATTCTCCTAATGTAGATATAATTCCATCTACCATTAATTTAGTCGGTGCTGAAATTGAATTAGTCAATCATCCAGATAGAGAAAAAATGCTTCATAAACAATTGGCATCTATTAGAGATAGATATGATTTTATTTTCATTGATTGTCCTCCATCATTAGGATTAATTACAATCAATTGTTTATCTGCATCTGATTCGGTCTTAATACCTATACAATGTGAATACTTCGCATTAGAAGGACTTGGCAAATTGATGAACACTATACGAAAAATACAGAACTTTCATAATGCAGAACTTTCAATTGAAGGATTATTATTAACGATGTATGACTCAAGACTAAGACTATCGAACAATGTTATTGAAGAAGTTAAAACACATTTTGAAAATATTGTTTTTAATACTATAATTCAAAGGAATGTACGCCTTAGTGAAGCAACTGGTTTTGGAGAAAGTATTATCAAATATGACGTTAACTGCAGGGGGGCTATTAACTATTTGAATCTAGCAAAAGAATTTATTAAAAAAAATGAATTAATAACAGATGAACGAGCCAAATAAAAAATCTCGACTAGGACGAGGATTGTCTTCAATTTTTAATGCTTCAAAAAAAAGTGAAGAATCAAAAAATAGGCCGATTGAAACAATAAAAATTGAATTAATCACAAAAAACCCTTTTCAACCTAGAACCAATATACCAAAAAAAGAATTAAATGAGTTATGTGATTCTATCAAAACATACGGAGTAATTCAACCAATCACTGTTCGAAAATTAAATGAAAACAAGTACGAATTAATATCAGGAGAAAGAAGATTACAAGCATCGATTTTAGCAGGATTTGAAAGAATACCTGTTTTTATTAAAAATGTACACGACAATCAAATGCTTGAAGTAGCATTAGTAGAAAATATCCAAAGGCAAGATCTAGATCCAATTGAGGTTGCATTAAGCTTGAAAGAATTAATTGAGGAATATCGCATCAATCAAGAAAGTTTAGGAAAAAAAATAGGTAAAAGTCGATCAACAATTAGCAACTATATTAGACTCCTGAAACTTGACCCCATCATCCAAGCAGGAATTAGAGATAAAATTATCACCATGGGGCATGCTAAAGCAATTTTAAATATAATAGATAAAAAAACTCAACTTCAATTATATCAAAATATTATTAAACACAATTACTCTGTAAGAGAAACGGAATCTATAGTGAAAAACAATAAATTAACTCAACAAAAGAGATTCCTTAAAACACAAAAAATACTCTCTTCTGAATTTAAAAAAATTGAAGAAGAATTATCAGATTTCTTTAGTCAACGAATAAAATTAACAATATCAAAATATGGAAAAGGTAAAATAGAAATACCATTTAAATCTGAAAAAAATCTGGATGAAATTATTAAAACACTATATTCCTAAATCAATTATTATAATCTGTATTTTGTTAATAAGTCAAGGTGCACAAAGTCAAGATGAACGGCATAACTTCATTAAAAAAAGTGCTATTTTATCTATAGCATGTCCTGGATTAGGACAAATACAAAATAAAAAACACTGGAAAGTGCCAATCATCTATATGGGTTTAAGTGGTGCTGTATATTCTTATGTTACGAATAACCAAAAATATCAAGAATATAAGTCAGCATATATTTCAGAAACAGATGGAGACCAAAACACAATCAATATGTCTGGCTACAGTGCTTCCAATCTAATAACTTTGGAAAATTATTATCGGAATTCAAGAGACTTGTCAGGATTAGTGTTTTTTTTAATTTACTTTTTAAATATTATAGACGCATCTGTTGACGCACATTTAGCTAATTATAATTTAAATGACAATTTATCACTATCTTTAAACAGAAATAATGATCCTACTTTAGGAAGTATTAATCTTTATTTAACATGGGATTTATAGTATATGAATATCGGTATTATAGGGTATGGTAAAATGGGGAGAGCAGTGGAAAAATGTGCAATCCAAAAAGGACACAATATTGTCTTTAAAATAAACTCGTTGAATAAACATGATTTAAACAAAAATAATCTATCCTTAATTGATGTAGCAATAGAATTTTCAAGTCCACAATGCGCATTCGACAATATTGTATTTTGCCTTACAAATAAAGTTCCAATCGTATCTGGAACAACAGGTTGGCAAAAAAGATTGCCGACGATAAAGGATATATGTTTAACTCACAAAGCTTCATTTTTACATGCTCCAAATTTTAGTCTTGGTGTAAATATTTTTTTTGATATTAATAATTATGTCGCTAAATTGATGCAATTAAAAAAATACAACATAGAATTAGAAGAGAAACATCATAAAATGAAGAAAGATATGCCAAGTGGTACTGCGATAAAAATATTAAATGATATTTCTTTATTTAGAAATAAAAATAATGAAAACCCCATCCCTATTAAATCGAAAAGAATGGGACAAGTAAAAGGAGAGCACATAGTAAAATATATATCTGAAATCGATGAAATTACAATCAGCCATAAATCAAAAAATAGAAATGGATTTTCTGAAGGCGCGTTATTAGCTGCCGAATTCATTCGCGATAAACAAGGTTACTTCAAAATGACAGATGTAATAAAAAATTTATAAATCATGTTTTTCATTTCACTAATTACATATGTTGCTATTAGTTATTTAATTTACTTTAAACAACAAAAGTTTAAAAACTTAATGGTTTTTTTATTTGCTATTGGGATGGCCATAAGTGTAGTGTCCTCTATAAATCATGTCAAACAATACTTGATTTTCCTAATTATCATTTATTTAGGATCAATATTTATTAAGCTAGGATTACAATTTATTTGGCGAATCATAAAATCTATTGATCATAGAAGGAAATTTATGCGTTGCTATTCCTACGTATTTCTCTATATCATAGCACTGTCTTTAATAATATCAATCACCGGTTTAGAGTGGTTAAAATGGTTTTATTTTCTAATTTTTTTCATTTTAGATTATTATTATATTCAATTTATTCCATGGAAAAAAAATGGCGAAAAGAAAAGTAACATATCTAAAAACCAAGAATGGGAAGAAGCTATCACTTTTGCGATTATAGCAGCAACATTAATTCATGTATTTTTTATTCAACCATTTACTATACCAACTTCATCTATGGAAAAAAGTATGTTAGTTGGCGACTTTTTATTGGTCAGTAAAATGAATTATGGGGCCAACATCCCAAACACCCCTATCTTTTTACCTTTTATGCATCAAAAAATACCCGGAACAAAGAGTACCCCATCATATTCTAAATTAATTCAATTAGGGTATAATAGATTACAAGGGTTTCAGGAAATAAAAAATGAAGACATTGTTGTATTTAATTTTCCAGCTGATACAATTATTGATAATATACCGTTTGACAAAAAAATGAATTACGTCAAAAGATGTGTTGGCATCGCTGGAGATTCACTTCAAATTATTGATAAAGATATATATATCAATAATAAAAAAGTACATGAAGATTCAACCATTCAAAAACAATTTCAATACTATATTGTCCCAAACGAGAATGCTCAGATAAATTCATCTATTATACAGAGCCTAGAAACACTATTAATAGAAAATGATATTGAAACATATGCACAATACCAATCAAGTAGAAAAACTGAATTTCTAAAGCCAACAAAAAAAAGAAAAATTGAGAAAAAAACTAATTCTAAATTAAGAAACACTGGATTATTTATAGTCTTTTTAACTGATTTAGAAAAAGATATTATAGCGAAAAAAATTGAGAAATGGTTTTCGTTTAAAGAAGAACAATTGTCGAAAAACTTATTTCCTAAAACATTGAAAAAGAATTGGAATACTGATAACTATGGTCCAATATATATCCCCAAAAAAGGGGACATATTAGAACTGAATGATTCCACAATTCATTTTTACAAAAAAATTATTGAAGATTATGAAAACAATAAATTAGAAATCATCAACGCAGAGTATTACATAAACGATACAAAAACTAATACATATGAATTCCAAATGAATTACTATTGGATGATGGGTGATAATAGGCATAATTCTGAAGACTCAAGAGTTTGGGGATTTGTCCCAGAGAATCATATTGTAGGAAAACCCATTTTTACATGGTTAAGCTTAAATTATAATGCTATTCATAAAAAAAGTTTAAAGTCTAAATTGGGGATTATTCGATGGAAGAAATTATTTACACCAATTCATGGAGACAAAAAAGGTAAATCATATTTTATTCACTTTATAATATTTATCCTGCTCATTAAAGGCATTAACCGTTTTCGTAAACAAAAGACAAGTGAGGCATAAACAAACAATACTTTCTACATCATATTTGCCTTCTATTCAATATTTTCAGTCATTAAATAAACATGCATCAACCTATATTGAGCACAAAGAGTATTATACCCGACATTCTATCAGAAACAGGACATGGATACTCGGAGCAAATAATCCCATATTATTAACTGTCCCAATTACAAAGAAGCACTATTCAAAAACATTAATAGAGGATATTAAAATATCTAACACAAAGTGGACAAGAAATCATTTAAATAGTATACGAAGTGCATATGGATCTGCGCCTTTTTTTATTCACTATTTTGATCAACTAGAAAATATAATTAATAAAAACCATGTGTTTTTAATTGATCTCAATTATGATTTATTAAACTACTTTTTAGAGGAATTGTCTATAACGAAAGAAATTCGCAAAACAGAAAATTATATTAAATCCTATTGTAACGATACTTTAGACCAAAGATTGAATATACAAAATACCACAAATTTCAAAAAATACACTCAAGTTTTCAGCAACACATTTATTCCTAATCTTAGTATTATAGATCTTATTTTTAATTTAGGTACAGATGCAAAAGAATATATAGATGGGTGATAATAAGTAATTCTTATATTTAACATTATGAATAACAAAATAGATATAAAATTTAATCAAAATGAAGATGCTATGAAACTATTAGTTTCAGATCTCCACCAAAAAAAACAACTCATTGAATTAGGTGGAGGTGCAGAAAGTATTAATAAACAACATCAAAAAGGTAAATTAACTGCGAGAGAAAGAATACATGAGATTTTTGACAAAAATTCTACTTATATAGAACTAGGAGTTTTTGCAGCAAATGATTTATATAAAGAATTTGGTGGGTGTCCTGCAGCTGGAGTGATTTTAGCAATTGGAAAAATCCATAATAGAAGCTGTATTGTGGTCGCAAATGACGCTACAGTTAAAGCGGGAGCATGGTTTCCAATGACAGCTAAAAAAAATTTAAGAGCACAAGAAATTTGCATGGATAATAATATCCCAATTATTTATCTAGTAGATAGTGCTGGTGTATTTTTACCACTACAAGATGAAGTGTTTCCAGACAAAGAACATTTTGGAAGACAATTTCGAAATAATGCTAAAATATCGGCAAAAGGAATCACTCAAATATCTGCTATTATGGGAAGCTGTGTTGCAGGAGGAGCATATTTACCTATTATGAGTGATGAAGCTCTAATTGTCGAGAAAAATGGCAGTGTCTTTTTAGCAGGATCCCATCTAGTGAAAGCTGCAATTGGAGAGGAAATTGATAATGAAACACTAGGAGGAGCTAATACTCATTGTGATATTTCTGGGGTCACAGACTATAAATGTAAAAATGATAATGAAGCAATAGGAATCATCCGGGAATTAATTCAGAGCAGTGAAATAAAAAAAGGATCTAATGTTTCTAGAATTGAAAGTCTACCTCCTAAAAAAAACATAAAAGACATCTATGGAATTCTACCAAAAGATCGTGACACACCATATGAGATGAGAGAAATTTTAGAAAGAATTGTAGATGATAGTTATTTAAGGGAATATAAAGCAAGTTATGGGAAAACTCTTATTTGCGCATATGCTAGAATTGATGGATGGTCCATTGGAATCATTGCAAATCAAAGAAAAATGGTCAAAAATGGAAAAGGAGAGATGCAATTAGGGGGGGTTATTTATTCCGACTCAGCTGATAAGGCTGCAAGATTTATTATGAATTGTAATCAAAAAGGCATTCCATTACTTTTCATTCAAGATGTCAATGGCTTTATGGTAGGTTCTCGTGCTGAAAAAAATGGCATTATAAAAGATGGTGCTAAAATGGTCAATGCAATGGCCAATAGTATCGTACCTAAGTTTACCTTAATCATTGGAAACTCTTTCGGAGCAGGAAATTATGCTATGTGTGGAAAAGCTTACGACCCAAGATTAATTTTAGCGTGGCCCACTGCAAAAATTGCAGTCATGGGAGGTGAACAAGCTTCTAAAGTGCTTTTGAATCTAGAAAAATATAAATTAAAAAAAGAAGGCATAGAATTAACAGAAGAAAAAAAGAGAAAAATACTCCAATCTATCCAAGCAAAATATAATAATCAAATGAGCCCATACTATGCCGCTTCCAGAATGTGGATAGATGATATTATAGATCCAGTAGACACTCGATTATATATATCTATTGGTATAGAAATCGCTCATAAAAACAAAAAAAAATATTTTAACACTGGCGTCATACAAACATAAGTACTCAATATAAAAAAAATAATTACCTTTAAAACCAATATGATAACAATTGAATTCCCCGATAAAACGACACGAGAATTTCCTAGTGGAAGTAATGCTATTGATATTGCAAAAAATATTAGCGAAGGATTAGCAAGAAATGTCCTTGGAGCTAAAATAAATGGTGTAATTACAGACGCTTCACAAGCCTTAATAGATGGAAGTAAAATAAAGCTAGAGCTATTAACCTGGGAGAATGATGAGGGTAAATCTATAATGTGGCATTCAAGTGCTCATTTAATGGCAGAGGCAATTGAATCCTTTTACCCCAAAGTTAAATTTGCAATCGGTCCACCGATTGAAAATGGCTTTTATTATGATATGGAATTTCCGGGAAATAGCAATTTCTCATCCGATGACTTTCCTAAAATAGAGAAGAAAATCATAGAATTAGCGAGAGAAAAAAATAGATATGAAATTTCATATGTAAGCAAAAAAGAGGCAATTAAATACTTCCAAGAGAAAAAAAATGAATATAAATTAGAATTAATTGATAATTTAAATGATGGAGAAATTACATTTTATAAACAAGGGAGATTTATAGATTTATGTAAAGGCCCTCATATACCTAACACTAATTTTATTAAATCTGTAAAATTACTTAATGTCGCTGGAGCTTATTGGAAAGGTAATGAAAATAATAAACAACTAACTAGAATATATGGAATTACGTTCCCAAAGAAAAAATATCTAGATGAATACTTAATTAAGTTAGAAGAAGCTAAACAGCGAGATCATAGAAAAATCGGAAAAAACATGTCTCTTTTTACGTTCTCAAAAAAAGTTGGACAAGGACTCCCATTATGGCTACCTAAAGGTGCATATTTAAGAGATCAATTAGTTGAATTTATGAAACAGGTGCAATTAAAATTTGGATATCAACCTGTTATTACTCCCCATATTGGATCAAAAGAATTATACATTTGCTCAGGACATTATGAAAAATATGGAGAGGATTCATTTCAACCAATTAAAACACCAGATGAAAATGAAGAATTTTTTCTTAAGCCAATGAATTGTCCTCATCATTGTGAAATATATAAATCCCAGCCAAGATCATATAAAGATTTACCAATTAGGTTTGCTGAGTTTGGAACTGTATATAGATACGAAAAAAGTGGAGAATTACATGGGTTAACAAGAGTTAGAGGATTCACTCAAGATGATGCTCATATTTTTGCCACACCCAATCAAGTTCAAGATGAATTTGAATCTGTTATAGATTTAGTGTTGTATGTGCTCAAAGCAATGGGATTCAATGATTATATTGTTCAAATATCATTAAGAGATCCCGAAAATCATGAAAAATACATTGGCAGTGATGAAAATTGGAATTTAGCAGAACAAGCTATTATCAATTCTGCAAAAAATAAAAATTTAAATACAGTAATTGAATATGGAGAAGCCGCATTTTATGGCCCAAAATTAGATTTCATGATTAAAGACGCCATAGGTAGAAGATGGCAATTAGGTACAATTCAAGTAGATTATAATCTTCCCGAAAGGTTCCAATTAGAATATAAGGGCTCTGATGATAAAATGCATAGACCTGTAATGATACATAGAGCGCCTTTCGGCTCATTAGAAAGATTTATTGCTCTACTCATTGAACATACAGGGGGCGAATTTCCACTTTGGTTAACACCACAGCAAATTATTATTTTACCAATCAGCCAAAAATATAATGAATACTCTTGTAAACTTTTAAATTCACTAAAAAATTACGATATTCGCGGTCATGTTGACGATAGAAATGAAACAACTGGTAAAAAAATTAGAGACGCGGAATTAAAAAAAATTCCATACATGGTAGTTGTGGGAGAGCAGGAAGTAGAAGAAAAATTATTATCTATCAGAGAACACGGCGGAAAGAACTTAGGAAAACTAACACAAGAAAAATTAGTAAAACTAATAAAAGAGAACATTGCTAAAGAATTAAAATAGTATAAATTAAATAATAGTATTATAGTAGTAAAAAGAAGACATAAAGGAAGAAGACCCTGGAGAATTAAAAAAGAGAACCCTCATAAAATCAATGATTTTATTACGGCAAACACAATACGATTAGTAGGTGATAATGTAGAGCCTAAAGTGTGTGCAAAAACAGAGGGGATGAATATTGCAAAAGAGTTAGGTCTAGATTTAGTTGAAATATCAGGAAAGTCAGACCCCCCAGTGTGTAAAATTATTGATTATAAAAAATTTCTTTATGCGCAAAAAAAGAAACAAAAGGAAATTAAATCTAAGTCTAGTAAGATAGTTATAAAAGAAATACGATTTGGACCTAACACAGAGGAACATGATTATAATTTTAAATTAAATCATGCAAAGAAATTTCTAGAAGATGGATCGAAATTAAAAGCATATGTGTTCTTTAAAGGGCGATCTATTATTCACAAGGATAGAGGGGAGATTTTACTCCTTAAACTAGCACAAGATTTGGAGCAAATAGCAAAAGTAGATGAGCTTCCAAAACTTGAGGGGAAAAGGATGATCATGATGTTGTCCTCATTAATAAAAAAATAAATAATTGAATTATGCCAAAAATGAAAACAAATTCGAGCGCTAAAAAACGATTTTCTGTTACTAGTTCAGGGAAAATTAAAAGAAAACATGCGTTTAAAAGTCATATTTTAACAAAGAAAACAACTAAACAAAAACGTAGATTAACAAACACCGGTTTAGTTCATAAATCAGATGAACATAATGTTAAGCAGCAATTAGCAATGAAATAAATTAATAACCATGTAATTAGTATTAAGTGCCATGGCCGCTAATTACAAAAAAAAATACAATTATGCCAAGATCAGTAAATTCAGTTGCCTCAAAAGCAAGAAGAAAAAAAATACTTAAACAAGCTAAAGGTTATTTTGGAAGAAGAAAAAATGTATTTACAGTGGCTAAAAATGCCGTTGAAAAAGCATTAACGTATGCCTATAGAGATCGCAAAACCAATAAAAGAAATTTTAGAGCTTTATGGATACAAAGGATTAATGCGGGGGTTCGAGAGCATGGCTTGTCTTATTCGCAATTTATGGGCCTTATTAAAGAAAAAAACATACAATTGAACAGAAAGGTGTTAGCAGATTTAGCAATGAATCATAAAGACATATTTAAAAAAATTGTTGAGTCAGTAAAAAAATAAACACCTAGACTATTGACTCAGAGCTTCTAAGGCTGGTATATAAGACGGATTTAACATAAGGCAATTCTTCCAATCTATTTTTGCTTTGTCTTTATCATTAGTTAAATTATATAAATAAGCTCTAGCATGGTATGCTAATAAAAATGAATTATCTAAATCAATCGCTTGACTAAAATAATTAATAGCATTTAAGTAATTTGATAATTGCATTTCACAAAAGCCCATATTATAATAAGTTTGTTTATTAGAACTATTTAAATTAATACTTTTAGAATATAAATCTAGTGCTTCAGTATATGCGGATAAATTTTGTTTATGCTTTCCAAAATTATAATAGACACGATTATCATTGGGATACAAATTAATAATTTTATTAAAGTACTTATCTGCTAATTCTAAATCTAGAAAATTATTAGAAGATGTCGTATCACTATGTATAATAGACAACAATGATAAAGTTTCTTTTTCTTCTGGGAATTGAGTTATTCTATTATGTAACAAATTAATGGCTAATGCATATTCTTTCATTTCTTTTAAAAAGACAATGAATGAACTTGGAATAATGCCATTATTCATTAATGACAAAGTATCTATCATTAACTTACAATTAGGATGACGAACCACACAAAATAAATTAGTTAATTTTTCACGACATTCCAGTTGATTTGGATTAATCCGCAAACATCTCTCCCAACTTTTTTTAGATATTCTAGTTTGATTTAAAATATAATAAACATTACCTCTAGCAAGTAATAAATCTGGATCATTTTTAAAAACACTATACGCATTATCAATATCTTTTTTTGCTAAATCCAACTTATTTTTTTCTATATACATATTTGCACGCTGAGTTAATAGAGATATATTCAATGAATCATCTATAAGTAGATTTGATAATGAATCTAGCGAAGATGTAAAAGGAACAACAGATTGATTTTGACAACTAAAAAGTAGGAAAGCACATATTATGAAAAAAATGCTCTGAAAATATCTAATTACTGATTTCAAGAAAGGTTTTCTTTTATTTGTTCTTCTAACTGATTACTCAAATCAGGATTGTCTTTTAATATTTGTCGAACAGATTCTCTTCCCTGACCTAGCTTTGTGTCATCATAACTAAACCAAGAACCACTTTTTTGAATAATACCGTGATCTACCCCTAAGTCAATAATTTCACCAGTTTTCGAAATCCCTTCGCCATACATAATATCAAATTGTGCACCTCTAAATGGAGGCGCGACTTTATTTTTAACAATCTTGACCCTAGTTCTATTACCAATCGTTTTATCTCCATCTTTAATTTGCGTGCTTCGTCGAATATCTATTCTGACAGATGAGTAAAACTTTAAGGCATTGCCACCTGTAGTAGTTTCAGGATTACCAAACATAACACCTATTTTTTCTCGCAATTGATTAATAAATACACAAATACATCCCGATTTACTAATAGTAGCAGTCATTTTTCGAAGCGCTTGTGACATTAACCGTGCTTGCAGGCCTAATTTGGATTCACCCATTTCACCTTCAATTTCACTTTTTGGAGTTAAAGCTGCTACTGAATCTATAACGAGAATATCTATTGCTGCCGAACGAATTAAATTATCCGCTATTTCTAATGCCTGCTCACCACAATCTGGCTGTGAAATAAGTAAATTATCTATGTCGACACCTAATTTTTTTGCATAAAAACGATCAAATGCATGTTCAGCATCAATAAATGCAGCAATACCTCCTTTTTTTTGTGCTTCAGCAATAGCATGGAGAGTTAAAGTTGTTTTTCCCGAAGACTCTGGTCCAAAAATCTCAATGACTCTACCTTTTGGCAATCCACCAACGCCTAAAGCTAAATCTATACCAATAGATCCAGTTGATATTGATTCAATATCGATAATTGGAGCATCTCCAAGTTTCATAATAGTACCTTTACCATAGGTTTTTTCAATTTTATCCATTGTTAAAGCTAATGCCTTATGTTTTGCTTCTAATTCTTTACTCATAATTTGGATTTATTTATATATTTCTAATATTTGATTAGTATGATCTTTAGTGTTTACCTTTGTAAATATATGGTCAATCTTTTGATTATTATTTATAATAAATGTCGTTCGATGCACCCCCATATATTCTTTCCCCATAAATTTTTTCTTCCCCCAAACTCCATAATCATTACAGAGTCTTCTTTCAGTATCAGAGATCAAATTAAAAGCTAAATTATATTTATCAATGAATTTAAGGTGTGAGATTTGGGAATCTGGACTGACTCCAAGTACTTCAAATCCTTTATCAAGCAGGTGCGAATAGTTTGTGTTTAAATCACATGATTCCGCTGTACACCCCGGCGTATTATCTTTTGGATAAAAATAAAGTATTAAACTTTTGTTTTTATAATCTGATAAAGAGATAATGTCACCGTTCTGATTAAGACCAGAAAAATTTGGGGCATTTTCACCAATTTTTAAATGTGTCATAAAAAAAATATTACTAAATTCAAATGTAATAAATCAATACTTAAGTTTTTACTTAAACAATGATTTTCTTCCAACAACACTACAAATAGGACATACTCTTGGATTATGCTGTCTTGCAGGACAATGCTCTCTGCCAAAATAAATCATTTGTAAATGCAACTTATTCCATAGATGCTTAGGAAAATGACGTTTACAATCTTTTTCTGTTTTAATCACATTTCTACCATTACTTAAACACCAGCGATAACTAAGCCTATGAATATGTGTATCTACTGGAAATGATGGGATATTAAATGCTTGTGACATAACAACCGATGCTGTTTTATGGCCAACACCTGGTAAATTTTCAAGATCCTCAAAGTTGTCTGGAACAATTGAATTATGTTTTTCTACTAATATTTTTGATAATTGAGAAATTGCTTTAGATTTTGCCGGAGATAATCCACAGGGCTTAATAATCTCTCGGATAGTATCTACATCCTTTGACATCATATCTTTTGGATTGTCAGCTAAAGAAAATAAACGAGGTGTTATTTCATTAACTTTAGCATCAGTACATTGAGCAGATAATAAAACAGCAATTAATAGAGTATAATTATTAACATGTTGTAAAGGTATAGCTGGGGTGCTATATAATGATTCTAACTGTGAAATAATAAATAAAATTTTCTCGTTTTTATTCATCTTATATATTAATAAGCATAACACTAAACTAATAAATTTTAGTTTAGTATCACACCATCCGAATCCTCTTCATGTAAAGGTGTGAATAAAGAGTTTGAATAATCATTTAAAAATTTATTGCATTTTACTGAATGTAAAGAAATTAAATAATCTAGACACTCTATTTCTTGATTTAAATTCTTAATTAATAGTTTATGTTTTTCTTCTTTTAAATAGGTAAAAAATATATCCATAGGCAAATTTAATTTATACCATGGTAACGTAATAAAACTGAATTTTATTATAATATTTTTATAAATTAATTCACTGACAAAACAACTCCATCCTGTTTGATGATTTTTCTTAAATTAATTAATGCATAACGCATGCGTCCTAAGGCAGTATTAATACTAATATTACAGTCTTCTGCTATCTCATGAAAACTCATATTAAAATAATATCTCATTTTCAAAACTCTTTTTTGCTCAATAGGTAATTTTTCAATAATATTTTTTACATCTTCTAAAACTTTTTTATTAATTAACTCATCTTCCATACTAATAGATGTATCCTTCACAAAATCAAAAATATTAAATTCAGTATTAGAACGAATAAATTTTGTTTTTTTAATTTTTCTAAAATAATCCATTGACAAATTGTAAGAAATTCTCATGACCCATGGTAAAAACTTCCCTTGCTCATTGTAATGTTTCCCCTTTTTTAATGCCTTAATAACTTTTAAAAAAGTTTCTTGAAAAATATCCTCCGCTAAAGATTGATCTTTAACTTTAGATATTATGAAAGCCATCAATCTCTGACGATGACGATTAATTAAAATATTAAGTGAATTATCTTTTCCGTTGATATACGATTGAACCAATTGCTCATCTTTGATTACATTAATAGACATATTTTTAGCTTATTTAGTTAGTAAAAAATTAAACAAGTAAAAATTTATCTATACGCAATTTGGTTTTGAATTTATACAACAAATATACTTAAAAAAATTATATTACTAAATATTATGCAATAATTACAATGAATAATTAATACATTTATCAGACATGATTATACATTTATTAATCACAGGTAATGCAATACTAGCAGGGGCAATTTTAGCGAATTTGTTTGCCAACCACTTTAATATTTGCACATGGTATAAGTTTTATGAAAATATTTTAGCAAACGGTCTATCTACGGCACTAATCCAACAAAACATAGTAAGCCTATGTTGGTTATTTGTTATATATCCAATAATACTAAGTGTTTCATATATATTGGGTGAAAAAATTTATCAATTTTGGATTCAATAAGAATGTTAAAAAAAAACGACATCATTATAAGGGGAGCTCGTTTGCATAACCTTAAGAATATATCTATTAATATCCCGAAAAATCAAATTGTTGTTATTACAGGGGTTTCTGGCTCAGGTAAATCTACATTGGCCTATGACACAATTTATGCAGAAGCACAAAGACGATATATTGAAAGCTTATCTTCCTATGCAAGACAGTTTTTAAAAAACCATAACAAACCAGAAGTGGAATATATTACAGGTTTATCACCTGCAATAGCAATCGAACAAAAAAGTCACATTAACAACCCAAGATCAACTGTAGGAACTATAACAGAAATATATTATTATTTAACACTGCTATACGAAAAAAATGGAGAAACATTTTCCCCAATTAGTGGTAAAAAAGTGACAAAGTACTCATTTCAAGATTTTAAAAAATACATATCAACATTTAGAACAAAATGTAAATTTATCATATGTTGCCCTGTTAAAATGAATCAGCTTAAATATCTAAAAGAAAAAGGATATACAAGACTCCTGATCAATTCGAAAATAACTAAGATTGATGACATTAAAGACAGTGATGACACAAGTGAATTAATCTTAGACAGATTAATATATGAGGCAAATTCAGATTTTGAAGCCCTTTTAAAAAAAACATATCAAAAAGCAATTGAAATAGGAATGGGCCAATTTTCTATATATAACGAAAATAAAAAATTATTAAAAAAAATTAACGCAAATTTTTTTCTTGACAATATGTATTTCCAAGAACCAAATAAAGATTTATTTAATTTCAACAACCCATATGGAGCATGTGAATATTGTAATGGACATGGTGACCTTATTGAAATTGATCCAGAAAAAGTAATCCCTAATAAAGAATTAAGTGTTCTAGAAAACATGATTTATCCCTGGAAGAATGGAAAAATGGAAAAATGGAAAAATGATTTAATAAAAAAATCAGCCGCAATCCAGTTTCCACTAAATATCAAATACGCCAATCTATCCAAGGAAGAAAAAAAAATACTGTGGTATGGAAAAAGTAATTTTAGTGGCATTTATGGTTTTTTTGATTTCTTGAAAAGAAAATCATACAAAATACAGTATAGAGTGATGTTATCAAAATATAAAAGTCGATCAATATGCAAAAAATGCAAAGGAAACAGGTTGAAAATAATCAGTGAATATATTAAAATAAACAACCAAAACATACAAGCTTTAATTAACTATCCAATTAAAGATTTACTAACATTTATCAAAAAAATTAAAGTTTCGGAAAAGGAAAAAAAAGTTACAGAAAAAATAAAACATGAAGTTATATCAAGACTTAACATTCTCATTGAGCTAGGACTAGATTACTTGACATTAAATAGAAAATCTAATTCTCTTTCAGGAGGAGAAATGCAAAAAATAAATATTGCGAAATCTATTGGCAGTGGATTAATCGGATCATTATATATTTTAGATGAACCTAGCATCGGCCTACATTCTCGTGACACAAATAAATTAATTGATATATTAAATCAATTAAAACATCTAGGCAATTCTATTATCATAGTCGAACATGATAAAGAAATAATCAAAGCTGCAGACCATATAATAGAAATGGGACCTTTTGCTGGAATGAATGGAGGAAACATCATTTATAGTGGAGACACAAATAACAAAGAGAAAAAAAGCCGAACCTTAAACTACATGCGGTCAAAAAAGAATGAAGAATTAAAATATAGACAAATAAAAGAGTTTATTCAGGTTACAAACATCACAAAAAATAATTTAAAAAATATAGATGTTGATATACCCATCAATGTGCTGACTGCAATTACAGGGGTTAGTGGGTCAGGAAAAACAACTCTATTAAGAGATATCGTATTACCTGCTATAAAAAGAAAACTTAGAGACTATAGCTTTCCAAAACCTAAATGTGAATCAATTGATTTTAATTTAAACAAAATTGAAAACATAGACTTCTTAAATCAAGAATCAATAAAAAAATCATCTAAATCTACACCAATTACATATATTAATGGATTTGATAGTATTCGCAATATATTTGCGTCTCAAAAATTAGCTAAATTAAATCAATTCAAAAAACAATATTTTTCATTTAATATCAAGGGGGGGCGATGTGAAGAATGCAAAGGCCAAGGGTTTGTTAATGTAGAAATGCAATTTTTATCTGATATTAAATTAATATGCAACTCATGTAAAGGGAAAAGATATGAGGATAGTATTTTAAAAGTATATGTTGAAGACAAAAATATTGCTGATATTTTAGACTTAACTATTAAAGAAGCATCTGATTTTTTTAGGAAGTATGATTATAAAATTATTGTTGACCAAATTGAGCCATTAATAGAAGTTGGCCTCGGTTATTTAAAATTAGGCCAACCTGTTTCGACATTAAGCTCAGGTGAGGCACAAAGACTAAAAATAGCGTCATTTTTAAGCAAGAAAAAATCTAAATCTGTACTCATATTTGATGAGCCTACCAAAGGGTTACATTTTTATGATATTGAAATTTTAATTAAGGCATTTCAAAAATTAGTCAATCTTGGCAATACAATTATTATTATTGAGCATAATCTCGAATTAATTAAAAATGTCGACTGGGTAATTGACCTAGGCCCAGAAGCAGGGAACAATGGCGGAAAGATTATTTTTCAAGGAAATCCAATGAATTTAATGGGAATAAAAACACATACTGGAAAAGCTTTTACAAATGAATTGAAAAATTAAATAAATTGTTGATAATAATAATTTGCATATTTTCCATTTAGATTAATTAATTCTTTATGAGTTCCGGATTCAACTATATCGCCATGCTCTAAAACCAATATTTTATTAGCATCTTGGATTGTAGATAAACGATGTGCAATAATAATCGAAGTTCTATTTTTAGTAATATTTTTAATTGCTTTCTGAATCAGTTTTTCTGTGAATGGATCCATAGATGAAGTTGCTTCATCTAGAATAAAACAAGCCGGATTTAACAAATATGTCCTTAAAAATGATATTAATTGTTTTTCACCCTGAGACAAACCATTGCCCCGTTCACCAATATGATAATTATATTTTTCTGGGAATTTATTGATGAAATCTTCTAGGCCAATCTGTTCAACTGCATTATAGACTTCTTTGTCAGAGATGTTATGGAAAAATTTGATATTATTCATTAAAGAATCTGCAAGAAAAAAATTATCCTGCAATACAATACCGATATTTTTTCTTAATTCTTGAATCGAGATATTAGATAAATTATTTTCATTGATATAAATATCTCCAAAAGTCAAATCATACCATTTCATTAGCAAATTAATAATAGTTGTTTTACCAGAACCTGTTGATCCAATAATTGCAATATTATCATTAGGATGAATAGTGAAGTGGATATTGTTTAAAACAGACTCTCCAGCTTTATAGGCAAAGGTTACATCTTTAAACACAATACTTGTATTAGTCCACATATTAACTTGCACGCTAGAATCATACACGTTCTCTTGTTTAATTTGACTTTCTAAAAGAATAAATACTCTATTGGCAGCAACGATACCCATCTGTAAAATATTAAATCTATCAGCAATTCCTCGTAAGGGCCTAAACAACATATTAATAAATAGGATAAAAGCCACAATTTCACCTATAGTAACCAATTGAGTGTTAATAGCCTGAATAGAACCATACCAAACTATCAGTCCCATAGCAATTGCAGAAAAAACATCTACAATAGGCAAAAAAATCGAAAAATATAAAACTGTTTTTATATGCGCATCTCTATGAAAAGAATTTAGATTTTTAAACAATTCAAATTCATTATTTTCTTTTGAAAATATTTGAACAAGATTCATCCCAATTATATGTTCATACACAAATGTGTTGATCTTTGAAATATATTTTCTGACATCTAAAAATGCTTTTTGCATATGTTTTTGAAATAGAATAGTGGCCAAAATTAAAAATGGAAGAAAGATTAAGCTTATTAAGGCTAACCTCCAATTAACAAAAAACATACATGTAATAATTAAACAGACTTTAAACAAATCTCCAAAAATAACTAACAAACCTTGTGAAAACACAGAGGATATAGCTTCAATATCTGAGATTAACCTAGTGATAGTTGTACCTATTTGATTATTATCAAAATACCGAACTTGAAATGAAATTATTTTATCAAATAAATTAGCCCTAAGATTTTTGATAATTTTTTGAGATAAATAATTTGATTGATAAATAAACACAAATTGAAACAGCGCCTCAAATAACAAAAAAATAAAAATTATGATGATAATGTTTAGTAGCTTTTCAGTGTTAGCGTTTAAGATATAATTATCGAATGCGTATTGAATAAGTAATGGGCGAGTTGTTGATAACAATCCAAAAAAAATAGATGCTAAAATAGCCCCAAAAAACACGATTTTATATGGCTTAGTATAATGGATTAGCTTAAACAATAATTTAAAATCAAATACTTTCAAGACTAAATACTTTTGGATATTTAATATCTACTAAATATAAACCACATGCAGGGACTGAATACCCTGCATGTGATCGACTATAACTCAACATAATATTAGACAACTGATCTAAATTAATTTTTTCCAAACCTAAATTAATCAATGTGCCAACAATACATCTAACCATGTTATATAAAAATCTATCCGACTCAATAGAAAAAATTAACATGTTTTTACTTTTGACCCAATATGCTGATTTAATAGAGCAAAAACTATTGGGAGATTTAGATTTAGAAAAAGCACTGAAATCTTTCTTGCCAATAAACATTTTAGCACCTAAATTCATTAATTCTAAATTTAATGTTTTCTCGAAAAAATATGCTCGATTAATTAAAAAAGGGTCCTTCACTGTTGAAAGCCAATACTCATATTTTCTAGATTTAGCAGAATAGCGAGCATGAAAATCAATATCAATACGATTAATACTATGAATCACAATATCAATAGGTAAAAATCTATTCATTTTATATTTCAATTGTTCTATATTTATTTCATCCCATTCAAAATGTGCATAAAAATTAATAGCATGCACACCACTATCCGTTCTACCTGCACCAACAATTAATGGAATATCTTTATTTACTATACACTTCAAAGCCTCCATAAGAACACCCTGGATAGTCTTTGCATTGTCCTGAATTTGCCAACCAGCAAAATTAGTCCCGAGATAAGAGAGTTGCATTATATATTTATAAGCATATGAAATCCCCATTGAATAAGTTTTTTCAAAAATAGTCATAAATTAGAATCATTTGAAATAAATATACATGATGAAACAAATTGCTATAATATCTGACACTCATAATTATTTAGATGATAAAATACTAAAATTAACAAATAATTGTGATGAGATATGGCATGCTGGTGATTTCGGCTATAGTATAAAAATAAGTGAGTTTATTGAACAAAATAAAGTAATTGGGGTTTATGGTAATATTGATGGAGCATTCATAAGACAAAAATATCCCGAAATTCAAAAATTCAAATGTGAAAAAATAAGGGTCTTAATGACTCATATTGGAGGATATCCAAATAAATACACACAAGTCATTAAACAAGAAATAGAATTATATAAACCACATTTATATATATGCGGACACTCACATATCCTAAAAGTAATGTATGACAAAAAATATAAGTTATTACATATCAATCCAGGTGCCGCTGGAAAAGAAGGTTTTCATAAAAAAAGGACTATCATACTAGTTAAAATCGAAGAAAGTAGGATATTTGACTTGGAAGTAATTGAACTAGGCCCCAGATCAAAATTAACGAATCCGATTAATCGAATTAATTAAATCTTCATCTTTTTGAATAGCACGCCTAGCTAAAAGAAAAGCAAACAACCCTATGGATAAGGATATAGTGAAAATTGAATTCACTACATACAATTTTAGATGCAAAAAGAAATCAAGGTAAAAATAATAAGAGTAAACAGATACAATCAAAAAGATAATTCCCAATATATTACCATTAATATAATATAGTTGTTTTTTCCTATTCTTAAACTTAAGAAATGCTAATACTGAAAACACTAAAAATACAAGCAACCAAAAAAAACCTAGATATTGATCAAAAATATACACATTTATTGACGGGTTATCACATTCAACATATGGAAAACAGAAAGAGCCAATGAGGACTGATAAGGCTCCCCCTAAAATATATAGTGTTTGTATTCTTTGAATCATATTATTTTTTTTACAATATATACATTATTATTAAAAAGAATGTCGTATCATTGCATCAATTATATCTAATAAGCCCTTTTATATTTCCCGTTTATATTTTATTTTTTGGTGATTGAATTATAGGCAAATTAAAATACCTGATTTATGTATGACATATTAGAACTTAAAAAGAAAAAACTTACTGAATTGCAAGATATTGCAAAAAAATTAGAAGTTTCTGATTTAAAAAATTATAAAAAATTAGATCTTATTTATGAAATTTTAGACAAGCAAGCATTAGTACCACATGAATCAAACAAAAATCATTCTGTAAAAACAGGGAAAAACATAAATAAAAAAGAGACGAAGACAAAAGACATGAGTAAAAAAGACATGAGTAAAAAAGACGTGAACAAAAAAGACGTGAACAAAAAAGACGTGAACAAAAAAGATGTGAACAAAAAAGATGTGAATGTCAAGCATCAAGAGAAAAGTTGGAATAAAACAAGGAAAGCGCATTATGAAAAGGGATCTGCATCTGATATTAAATCGGAGAAAAACAACACGGAATTAAATTACAATTTTGAATCTGAAGTAGTAGGCGAAGGTGTATTAGAAAAAATGGCTGATGGATATGGTTTTTTAAGATCCTCAGATTACAACTATTTAAATTCACCTGACGACATATATGTTTCTCAGTCACAGATTAAACTTTTTGGATTAAAAACAGGTGACACTGTTACGGGAGAAATTCGACCACCGAAAGAAGGTGAAAAATTTTTCCCACTAGTTAAAGTATTGAAAATTAATAATCTAGATCCCGCTTTGCTGAGAGATAGAGTTGCATTTGAACACAAAACACCTTTATTTCCAGATGAAAAATTTAAGATTGTAGAAAAAAAATCAGCTATATCAACGAGACTGATAGATTTATTTTCTCCGATTGGAAAAGGTCAGCGTGGACTCATTGTCGCACAACCAAAAACTGGAAAAACAGTCCTATTAAAAGAAGTTGCCAATGCGATCGCTGCAAATCATCCTGAAGTATACCAAATTGTATTATTAATAGATGAAAGGCCTGAAGAAGTAACAGATATGGCTAGAACAGTGGCTGGAGAAGTCATTGCATCTACATTTGATGAGCCAGCAGAGAGACATGTAAAAGTTGCAAACATAGTATTAGAAAAAGCAAAAAGAATGGTCGAATGTGGACACGATGTAGTCATACTGCTAGACTCTATTACAAGGTTAGCAAGAGCATATAACACAGTCGCCCCTGCGTCTGGAAAAATATTATCTGGAGGTATTGATGCCAATGCATTACATAAACCAAAACGTTTTTTTGGTTCTGCAAGAAATATTGAAAATGGTGGTTCCTTAACAATTATTGCTACAGCATTAGTAGAAACCGGATCAAAAATGGATGAGGTTATTTTTGAAGAATTTAAAGGGACTGGAAATATGGAAATGCAACTTGATAGAAGTATTTCTAATAGACGAATTTATCCAGCAATAGATTTAATTAGTTCGGGAACTAGACGAGAAGACCTGCTAATTAGCAAAGAAAAAATGCAAAGAATGTGGATTTTAAGAAAGCATCTTGCAGATATGAAACCTATTGAAGCCATGGAATTTATTAAAGACAGACTAGAGGGCACAATCAATAATGAAGAATTTCTTATTTCCATGAATGGATAGAAATACTACATGAAGATAGATGCAATATCCAACCCTGAGAAATTACCGGAACTCATCATTAATAAATTAGTATGATCTAATTTTAAATTAGACAGATTTGCACGAAGTTGCTGAACGTCCTCTATTACCGTAACATGATCATGGTTAATTAAATGGAGAACATAATCTGGATTAATTCCACTTATTCTTTTTCTTTTTAATTCTTTTTTTGGAATATAAATAAAGACTTCATTACATTCCAAAAATATATTTGAATAGTTTGGAATAAAATCCTTATTCAAACTACTAAAAGTATGTAACTCTAAACATGCTATTAAATAACGATTAGGATATAATTCTCTAACCGCATTAATAGTTGCGGATACTTTCGAAGGAGAATGAGCAAAATCATAATAAACACAACTATGATTATCAATTTCTTTAATAATATCTAACCGTTTAGAGGCACCCTGAAAAGTTTGGATTGCTGTATAAAAATCTTGATCAGACACACCAAGTTGATCACATACAGATTTAGCTGCAGCAATATTACATAAATTATGTTGCCCAAAGACCGATAATGACAAACTCTTAGAATTAACAATTAAATTAAATTTACCATCTATCACTTCATATTCCGGTAAAGAATATGATTGAATAGAGGAGTGCTTGTTCTTTAAAAAAGATAATAGAAATGGATCATGCTTACAAAAAAAAATTTGCCCTGATGATTTAAGTACTTGTTTGCATACAGATTTAAAAGCACTTTGATAAGAATTTAAAGTAGGAAACACATTCACATGATCCCACGAAACACCTGAGACAACTAAAATGTCAGCATGATAGTGGATAAATTTTGGAGTCACATCAATAGGAGATGATAAGTATTCATCACCTTCAATAATGATAATATCATTATTATCTAGTTTAACTTGATTGGACAATGCATTTATTCTTGCTCCAATTAAATAATCTAATGCAATATTATTTTGACTTAAAACATGTATAATCATTCCTGTAATAGTAGTTTTACCATGACTACCTGCAATGACAATACGTTTTTTTTGTTTTGAATAATTAAAAATAAACTCCGGAAAAGAAGAAATAGTAATATTTTTTTTTTGAGCTTCTAATAATTCAGGATTATCAATTTTTGCATGCATCCCTAAAATAACTAAATCTAGTTTATCATGTATATTAGAAATACAAAACCCAAATTCTTTAGGTAATAAATTATACTTATTTAAGTTTGATTTAGCTGGATCATAAATAAAATCATCTGAACCTGTAATGATATGACCATGCCTTTTTAATTCAATAGCTAAACTATGCATTATGCTTCCACCAATAGCAATAAAATGTATGTTCATTTAATAATTATTTAATGAATTATAATAATTAGGAAATCATATATATATTTACAATATAGTATAGCTTTATGAAAATACATGTAATAAATACTGGAAAATTTAAACTTGATGGCGGTGCCATGTTTGGGGTTGTCCCCAAAACGATTTGGGCCAAAACCAATCCACCTGATGAAAACAATATGTGCTCTTGGTCGATGAGGTGTCTATTAATAGAATTGGACAACAAAAAAATTCTCATCGATACTGGCATAGGCAATAAACAAAGCGAGAAGTTTTTTAAACACTTCTATTTACACGGAGAACATAGCTTAGAAAAATCCCTCGCGCAAATTGAAATAGCTCCTGACGAAATTACTCATGTTTTTCTGACACATTTACATTTCGATCATTGTGGAGGTGCTATTGTACATAGAAACAATAAACATGAGCTACTTTTCAAAAATGCCCAACACTTAACAAATAAAATACATTGGGAATTGGCTAATAATCCAAACGATCGCGAAAAAGCATCTTTTTTAAGAGAAAACTTTAATTTAATAGCAGAAAAAAAGAAATTGCAATTTATCAATGAAGGAAATTTATATAATGACATTGAAGTCCGATTTTTTCACGGACATACTGCTGGACAAATGATTCCAATCATTAATATCAAAAATAAAAAATTGGTGTTTACAGCAGATCTTATTCCATCAATTGGCCATATACCCTTACCGTATGTAATGGGATATGACACACAACCACTAATAACATTAAAAGAGAAAAAACACTTTTTAGACGAAGCCGTAAATGAAGGATATATTTTATTTTTAGAACATGACTATCATCATGAATGCTGTACTGTAAAAAAAACAGAACGAGGTGTTAGGGTAGATAAATATGGGGCGCTAAGTGAATTCCTGACCTAATTTTGACAATCCTGCCAATCTATCACAGTACTCCCTACACTGTCAATTAGATTCTGTAAATTTTTCAATTTTTTTGGCCCATTCAATCTATCAATAACTCGATGATTTTTAGAGCCCATATGGGCTTCTAGTATCACAGAAGGAATATCTGTAATACTAGAATTATATTCATTTTCAAATGAGAAAAATTGACTAGCAATGAATTCTGATTTAATCACATTCAATATGTCTTCTGATAAAAAAGAAAAGAAACATCCAATTTTACTTACAAACATTTTGCCTTCATATTTAATGGTTCCATTATTATAAATACTAATTATATATTGTGGACATGTACCATAGCAAGCTGTTCTTTCCATTACAATCAGTGGTAAGGATTGCGTATGATTTTTTAATACATGTGATTTACTGTTACAGCAATAAAAAGACAATATTATAATCAAGATATATAGTCTCATATTTATCTATTCTGATTTTTTGCTAATTCTTCTAATTTTTGTTGAAACTTAGATTTTTTAATTGGTTTTTTTTTATTCGCTTGCAACATCGCATATAGTTTATTGTCATCGATACTTCTTCTTATTAATGCTTGTTGAGCAAAAGTAATTAAGTTAGCTAGAAAATAATAATAACTTAAGGCAGAGGAATAATTATTCATTACAAATAAAAAAATTAGTGGCATAGCATACATAACATACTTCATTTGTGGCATTTGAGCACTACTAGAAGACATTTGATTAGAATAGAACATTTGTAAAACTGTTGCAAAAGTCATTAGTAAAGCAAATAAACTAATATGATCCCCATATAACGGGATATTAAATCCTAGCTCTAGGATAGAGTCATAGCTCGATAAGTCATCTGCCCATAAAAAGGGTTGTTGCCTTAATTCAATAGAAGCTGGGAAAAATCTAAATAAAGCTATCAAAATGGGCATTTGTAATAACATTGGTAAACATCCTCCAAGTGGATTAACACCAGTTTTCCTATATAGATTCATATGGGCTTGTTGACGTTGCATTGGATCTTCAATTTTTTCATTTATGGCATCTATTTCAGGCTTGAGAACACGCATTTTGGCCATCGATAAGTATGAACTCTTGGTAGGAATAAATAATATCATTTTAATAACAAGTGCAATAATTAGTATGATAATTCCATAATTCAATCCGAAATTTTCTAAAAAATTAAACATTGGAATAACTAGAAATTGGTTAACCCAACCAAAAACACCCCAACCTAATGGGACTAAAGATTCAAATCCTTTATCAAAGGACTTTAATAAAGAATACTTATTAGGAAGAAAATAAAAACTAAATCCATAGCCATTTTTCTTATTATCATATTCGATAGAAAATTCTGACTTTAACTCTTTCACCGAATTGATATTATCAGGTTTTTTAGAACTAATAGTTGCTGACTGGAAAGCATGTTCTGAATAAATAATAGTAGAGAAAAATTGTTGTTTATTTGCTATCCAAATAGGTGCATCAATTTGCTTTTCTGTATCCTTAACTAAGGATAATTGCTTAGAGGACTTATTATTAAAAGAATAGTTAATAGTAGTAGCATTTCTTTCATGATCCAAATTCTTTTCAAGCTGATTGATCTTTTGGTTCCATGTTAATTTTTCTGGCTCTATATAACTATCCTTTTCAACTATCAAAATTTGAAAATTAAGTTGATAACTATCTGGAATAAGCTCATATAAAAAAGAAAATCCATTTTGATTTTGATCCTCAAATTGAAAAGAGATTTGATTTTTATTATGATTAATATTTTTAAAAACTAACTGATCTGTATGAATTTTTTGTTTTTTTAAGAAACAAGTGAAATTAAAATTTAGATCTTCAACGATTTTTAAATTTTTCTTATCATAAGTATAATAGTCTTTTAGAATAACTTCTTTAATAGAACCTCCGTAATTTGAGATTTTAATAGTTAATAAATTATTAGATAATTCATATATTTTTTCATCTTCTTTTGAAAGAGTAGACTTAATCATTTCTTCTTGTGTGAATTCAGAAATTGGATTTGCAACTGTATTATTTTGATGCGTAATATCAGATGCGTTAATAGGACCTGATTCTATTTCTGCTGGATTAGATATTTGATTTAAATTAAACCAAATAAGAATACCAAAAATTAAAAGTAAACCAATAAAAAAATTGCCATCAAAGCCCTTTTGTTCCATAATCACTTATTTAATAAACTTGCATTTATAAAAGATATAAAAAGAGGATGGGGCTGTATAAAAGAACTTTGATATTCTGGATGAAATTGAACACCTACAAACCAAGGGTGATTCTTAACCTCAATGATCTCAACTAAATTTAAATCTTCATGATACCCAACTAAATCCATCCCATGTGAAACTAATTGTTCAGCATAATCATTATTTAACTCATATCTATGCCGATGTCTTTCTTCAATATATTCATTTTGATATGCATCATAACATTTTGAATTCTTGTCTAATTTGCAAACATATGTGCCTAAACGCATAGTTCCTCCTTTATCAACAACCTCAATTTGTGTTTTCATTAAATCTATAATTGGATATTTAGTCTCTGTATTCATTTCAATTGAATGAGCCGTTTTATAGCCACATACATTCCTAAAAAACTCAATCACTGCAACCTGCATCCCTAAACAAATACCTAAAAAAGGAATATTATTTTCTCTAATATATTTAACAGCAATTAACTTGCCATCTATTCCTCGGCCTCCAAATCCAGGAGCAATAATCACACCATGACAATCACGCATCTGATTTGCAATATTCCGAGAATTAATTTTTTCAGAGTGTATCCATTTAATCAAAACCCCCTTTCCAAGAAATGCGCTAGCATGTATTAAGGACTCATAAATTGACTTGTATGAATCTTTAAGCTCAACATATTTTCCAATAATAGCAATTGTTAATTCTTTTTCAGCATCTTTAAACTTCTTTAATCTTTGTTTCCAAATCACATTATTAATCCTATTGATTTTTTGAATGCCTAACTTCTCAGCGACCACAGCATCTAATTTTTGTTGCAACATTAATAATGGCACTTCATATATTGTTTCGGCATTAATGGACTCGATCACTGAATTATAATCAACATTACAAAATAATGCGATTTTCTGCTTCACACTATCAGTGAGTGCATGTTCGGTTCTACAAACAATAATATCTGGCTGAACTCCAGATTGCAACATCGTTTTGACAGAATGTTGTGTTGGCTTAGTTTTTAGTTCTCCTGTTGAAGACAGAAACGGCAGTAATGTGAGATGTATGACCGAAACATCATTTTTCCTTTCAAATTTAAATTGCCTAAGTGCTTCTATATAAGGCAAAGATTCTATATCACCAACTGTACCACCAATCTCTACAATAATAATTTGAAATTTTTTTTGAGTTTCTAATAAAAGAATTCTACGCTTAATCTCATCTGTAATATGAGGTATAACCTGCACCGTTTTTCCTAAAAAGTCACCTTTTCTTTCTCGCTCTATCACACTTTTATAGATACTCCCTGTTGTAACATTATTCAGTTGTGATGTTGGTATATTTAAAAATCTTTCATAATGACCTAAATCTAGATCTGTTTCCGCACCATCTTTTGTGACATAACATTCACCATGTTCATATGGATTTAAAGTACCAGGATCTACATTTAGATATGGATCTAATTTTAAAATAGTTGTGCTATATCCTCTTGATTTAAATAGATTCCCCAAGGAAGAGGCAACAATCCCCTTTCCTAAAGAGGATGTAACTCCACCAGTTACAAAAATAAACTTAGATTTAGACATTAGAGAAACGTTTCCCGAATTTACAAAACTATAGCGATTATAATAACAATTATTATAAAAATCTATTTTTAAAAAATCCAATTTATGCCAACACTAGGTATAATAGGTAATTGATCTACACGAATCGCATTAATTCTATCATAATAAAAAATATTATTTCTATTATATAGATTAGTAACACCAACAGACCACTCCAAAGTACCATATTTGCCAAAATCAGATGTTTTTTTAATTGATATATCTAATCGATGGTAATCTGGCAGTCTTCCAGAATTCAAATCCGAATATATAATGCCTAGCTCACCATTTAAAATATTAATATCTGTATTGGGTGTTGCTAAATTAAGTTCCTCATAATATGCTTGTGTCTTAGTAAATGGAAAGCCAGAACCGTAATTCCATCTTACACTAAACTCCCAGTTCTTTTTTTGGCCATATAAATAAGAAAAAACCATATTGAAATTATGTCTACGATCATAATGAGGGGAATAAACTTGCATCTCATCTTCTCTTTCTACAACACCATAAGAATAGACTGTCCATAAATTAATTCTGTCATTAATATATTTGATCAAAACATCAAAACCCGATGCCAATCCCCTCTCTACAATAAACTCTTTCTTCAAATAATCTGGTTCATTCTCAAACTCAAGGATGTCATCAAAAATTTGATTCTTATTTTCAGCTATTAATTGCGAAAACTCTTTAACATAACCTTCTATATTGAAATCTAAATGATTATTAATATCATATTCGAAACCAACAATGTAATGAATACTTTTTTGTAAAGCAGAAGTGATCTCTTCTCCATTAAAAAACTGAGGAAGACTAGTGGTACTAGATAAAAATCCAGAAAACAAATTAACCACATCCCTTTCACTAGAGGTAGATAAAAGATTTTGAGAAAACATACCGAATGACGCCTTCATTCTAATATATTCATTTAAGTTATACTTTAACCCTAATCTTGGCTCAATGGACGTTTCTCCTAAAGATGTATAATTTTGAATTCTCAGACTAGGATCTAGTATGAGCCTAGTATCATTATATTTATAATTAATATATCCAGCAAATTCTGTCGAATGATCTTCTGGATCAATTAAAGTTCCTATTGAGTTTCTAAAATTTAATTTAGTTGTATAACCTAAAATTTCAACACCATATTTTGCTTGATGCTTTTGGGATATAAAATATGAAAAATCTAAACCCAGATTAAATCCATCAATCACACTATTATTTCGAGGCGCACCAAAATTTTCTTCGAAAATATCATACTTTGAATACGACATTTTACCCTCAACCAACATTTTGGCAGAAGAAGGGATTAAAACAATATTAGTTCCAAATCCATAATTCAGCCATCCAATTTCTGTTAAATTTACATAGTTTACATTGTCATTAAAACCAAAACCATATATATTGACTTTACTCCCATTTTGGCTAAAAAAAGAAAGTTTACCATAAAAATCTGAAAATGAATATGGCAGCCCATTATCTGATAAATAAGAATAAAATGACTTTGAAGTTTGATCTAAATAAGATGCTTTTGAACTTAAGATAAAAGAATTAGAAATATTATTGTTAACTGAATTGAATAGAGGACCCTCTAATAACAATTTACTTGAAAATGTATTAGCTGATAATTTGCCGGCTAATCGCTTTTTATTACCATCACGTGTTTGAATATCCATTATTGATGAAATACGTCCACCATATTGAGCACCAAAACCACCAGTATAAACATCAACCTTTTTAATTAAATCTGTATCAAAAACAGAGAAAAACCCAATTGAATGAAAAGGACTATATATTGTCATGCCATCTAACAAAACCTTATTATGAATTGGAGCTCCACCACGAATATAAAGTTGCCCACCTTGATCACCAGTAAAAATTACACCAGGTAAAACTTGTAAAAATTGTGCTATATCTGGTTCACCACCAATACCAGGTAATTGTTTGATAGTTTTAGTAGTTAATTTGAGCACGGAAACATTCACCTCATTTTTTCTATCTTCCCGTTGAGCATTAAGATTAATGTTGTTTAACTGGGTAGACTGTTCATTTAAATAAATCTTAATAGGATCTAGATTTTTCTGAAAAACATCTACATCAATCAATAACGTTTCATAACCAATATAACTGATCTTTAGCTGATAATTCCCAAAAGGGATGTCAGGGATAATAAAAAGACCATTAATATCTGAAACAGCATAAAAATCAGAATCATTTACCAAAATAGTAGCACCCATGACAGGCTCTAATACTTCATCATACACAATACCCCTAATGGTTCCATTTTGAGCCACCAAAAAAAGAGGAAATACAAATACTAGAATAATTAATCTAAAAAAAATAGCATTCCTTTTCATGAGGATCAAAGATATTATAACATTTTGAATAAACAGACGATATCAAATAAAATTAAGCATAAAGTATATCTATAATTAATCCTTCAAGCAAATGATCCGTAGAGCTACCCGAAATCCCCTTGCATCTTAAGTCATATTCTTTTAATAAAGATATAATTCTAATACAATCTTCAAAAGAATAGTTCAAACAAGCTGACTTATAAGTGGAAATAAAAAAAGGATGAACTTTTATTTTTTCCGCGATGTATTTTTCTGAATTAGAATCCAAAGTATGGATTATGATTAATTTAGAGAAAAACGAGAACAATATACCAACGATAGAGATTAATGGAAATTTATTTGGATTAGTTGCAAAATAATTTACAATAGAGATGATTTTATTTTTATCTTTTTCCGCAAGTGCATTTTGTAATTCAAAATTATTATATTCTCGATGAATACCAATATGCTCTTGCACATCCGATGCTGTGATGATGCCATCTGACACTATTTTGGATAACTTATCAATTGAATTTGAAAGTTTTGATAAATCTGTTCCTAATTGATTAATTAAAAGTTTTTCAGCAGATTTATCAATTTTAATATTTTTTTCAGACAATTGATTAGCTATCCATTTTGAAATTTGGGAACCATATATTTTTTTGCTTTCTATTAACAATCCTGTATTTTGAAATAGCTTAACCCACTTTTTTCTTCTGTCAATATTTTTTTTCTTATAAGAAAGAACAAAAATAGAGGTTTCAACAGGATTATGAAGATACTGTTCCAACTCATTAATTTTATCCATTTTATCAGCTTCTTTTAAAACGATCAATTGCTGTGAGCCTATCATCGGAAACGATTTCAACGCGCCAATTAGAGAAAACACATTAGTATCTTTACCATAAAAGGTTTTTTGATTAAAACTTTTATCAGAATCTGGAATAGTATATTTCAAAAAGCACGATTCAATTTGATCAATAAAAAAATCTTCTTCTCCAAATAAAAGATAATTTTTATTAGATAGACATTGAGTCTTAATAGATTGTAAAATCGATTGAATATTCATTAATTGATTAAAAATAAAAAATAAAATAATTAAATTAACACTATTAAGCTAATTAGATAAATGAAAATAAAAATCGAAAATGGGAAAGAATATATTTTTGATATAGTAAGACGCAAATATATCCGAAATCAGCCAGAAGAATGGGTTCGACAAAATATAATTAAATACTTGCATGAAGAAAAAGGATACCCTATTTCTTTAATGGGAATTGAAAAGAAAAATGAAATAAATAATATAAAAAAACGATGTGACATAGTCTGTTATGACACAAAGGGACAGCCCTTATTATTAGTTGAGTGCAAATCCCAAAACAGTAAGCTAAAACCCGAAACTTTCAATCAAACTATTAGTTATCAAAGAACATTAAAGGCAAAATACCTGTTAATCACAAATGGCCAAGAACATTTTTGCTTTCATATCACAGGAAAGAAGTTAATATTCCTCAATCAAATTCCATCTTATCAGAAGATTAAGTAATAAACTTACTCTATTGAATGAGCATCATTTTGAAAAAATAATAAATACAATGCCGCTGATGACAACATTATAATTGGTACCGCGACTAATAATCCAACAATCAAACTACACAATCCAACTAATAATAAAAAACCCATAACACCTAGAAATCCAACAATCGAAAAAACATGTCCATCTGAAATTTCCCAACTCATTTTAATAGCTTGATCAAATGTCAAATTTCTATCTAACACAAGATATTGAGCAAACATCAACCGAGCCATAATGTAAATACCTGGTGCAATTAAAAGAATAAAGCCAATAAACATTAGTATTCCTGACGCAACAGTAACAAGAAAATACTGAATAAATGTAGCAAAATTAACATCTGACAAATTATCGATCGAAACTGACTCACCACGAGCAGACTTTATATACATTAACAATATAGAGGCCTTCAAATAGTTTACGATGACTACAATGCAGATTAAAATAAATCCAGATATAGATGGATCAAACTTTTGAACAAAAAACTGGATAGAGAAAAGTATAGCAGTAATACATATCCATAAAAAAGGTTTTTCTGTAAATTTAATCCAAGATTTTTCTACAAGCTGATCAATGGAAAAAAAAGTTTTTGACATAACTATGATATAATTTAATTTAAAATAAAGTTAAGATTTTCTGTGCAACAATATATATAACATATATTGAATAAATAATTTTAATAAATGTACCCAAAAGAAAACCTAGTAAAGCACCAAACGCAACTCTAATAGCTTGTTTTTTTTCTTTATTATCAATCAAAGCACCAAGAAAAGCACCAAGAAAAGGCCCAATAATCAATCCAATTGGAGGAAAAAACAAACCAATCACAACACCAAACATAGTCCCATAAACAGAATTCTTTTGGCCTCCAAATTTTCTGACTCCAAAGAACTGTAAAATATAATCCGAAAAAAACACTAATACTGTAGCAACAGTATATATGAAAATTTCATTATTGGAAAAATTAAGATCACTAAAAAAATACAATAATAATATACCTATATAAGTTATTATTGGACCTGGAATGATTGGCAATATAGCCCCGATCAATCCTATCAGGAAAAATAAGAATGCAATAATAATAATCAACAAATCCATAGGTCAAAGATAGTTATATACTAACAATTGTATACCAGTCTAATTTTCTTTTTATTAACTTTACAACTAATTATCGAAATTACATGAAAACTCATCTTAATAATATTTCTCCTATTGATGGAAGATATGCCAGGCTAACAAAAGAACTAAATGCTTATTTTTCAGAATCTGCACTAATAAAATACCGTATCTATATAGAAATCGAGTACTTTATTTCTTTATGTGATTCCGGATTATCCGAATTAAAAGGTATAAAAAAGAAAGATTTAGTGAAAATAAAAAATATATATTCTAACATTAATGATGAAGACATTGACGAGATAAAAAAAATTGAATCAATTACAAATCATGATGTTAAAGCTGTAGAGTATTTCATAAAAGAAAAATTTGAACAACTAAACTTAAATAATCAAAAAGAATTCATCCATTTTGGACTAACATCCCAAGATATTAATAATACTGCTACACCATTATTATTAAAGGACGCCCTACATAATTGCTTTTATCCACAATTAAATTTATTAATTAAAACACTCTATGAATTAAGCAAAAAATGGAAGAATATTTCGATGCTTGCTCGTACACATGGACAGCCAGCATCACCCACAAAACTAGGAAAAGAAATTAGTGTTTTTAAAGTAAGAATTGAAGAGCAACTAAATCAGTTATTAAAGATTCCTCATTCTGCGAAATTTGGTGGAGCAACTGGAAATTTAAATGCACACTATGCATCATATCCAAAAAAAGATTGGCATAAATTTGCTAAAGAATTCTTAGCCGATATTGGATTAAAGCGTTCTTATCCAACAACACAAATTGAGCATTATGATAATTTAGCTGCTCAACTTGACAATATTAAACGAATAAACACTATTCTTATTGATCTTTGTCGCGATATTTGGATATATATATCGATGAATTACTTTAATCAAAAAATAAAAAAACACGAAGTGGGCTCATCCGCCATGCCACACAAAGTCAATCCAATCGACTTTGAAAATGCGGAAGGTAATTTGGGAGTAGCAAATGCATTACTATCTCATTTATCCGAAAAATTACCCATTTCAAGATTACAAAGAGATTTGTCTGACTCAACAGTTATGAGGAACTTAGGTGTCCCAATAGCACATACTATCATTTCTTATAAAGCCATTTTAAAAGGACTAAATAAATTAATTGTAAATGAAGAACAAATTTCTGAAGAATTAAATTATAATTGGGCAATTATATCAGAGGCTATTCAAACGATACTTAGAAGAGAGGGAATTAAAAACCCATATGAACAACTCAAAAAACTTACAAGACAAAATATCAATATTACAGAAAATGACATTCATAACTTTATTGAATCTTTGAAAATATCGGATAAAATTAAACAAGAACTGAGAAAAATAACACCAACAAACTATACTGGAAAATCTTAACGAAATTTATTTAAAAATTCCTGGGAGATAGTTTCTCCTATCGACAAACATGCGGTAGCTGCTGGTGATGGCGCATTTAAAACATGTATATTCCTACCACTAGTAACAATTTTAAAATCATCTATCACATCTCCATGTTTACCCAATGCCATAGCTCTGACACCGGATCTCCCTGGAACAATATCATTCATTGTTAGTGATGGAATAAGTTTTTGCAGATTACGTAAAAAAAAAATTTTTGAATATGCTTTTACAAATTCATTAAACCCAAACCTCCAATGATTTTTAAATAATCTCCATGTGCCAATATAACTAAGTGCATCTATGGTGTCCCTAAAGCTAAAATCTGCTTTATTATATCCCTCTCTTTTAAATGTAAATACTGCATTTGGCCCACACTCTATTTCACCGGTTGTCATCCTAGTAAAATGAACACCTAAAAAAGGAAATTCAGGATTTGGGACTGGATAAATTAAATTATTAACCTTGTGTTTTGCATCCTCTGTTAAAATATAATAATCACCCCTAAAACCGACAATTTTTAAATCCAAGCTCAAATGATCTTTTTTTGCTAAACGATCTGAAAATAATCCTCCACAAAAAATAATATTTTTACATTTATATATATGATTTTTGGTAATAACCGTAGATAGTAATTCTGAGACAGTAAAATCAATCACCTCGGACTTTGTTAACACCTTACTAGAGGGATTGATGCTTGTAATTAAATCAGCTAATTTATGAGCTACTTCTTTATAATCTATAATCCCTGTTTCGGGAACTAATATTGCTCCCACTCCAAAAACAGAGGGCTCAATTTCTTTAATTTGATCTGAATCAAGTATTTCTAAACCTTTAAGGCCATTTTCTACACCTCGCTGAAAAAGAGTAGGCAACACATGTTTTTCTTTGTTATTAGTTGCAACCACTAACTTTCCACACACATCATGTTTTATTTTATGTTGTTTTGCGAAATCTACTAATTCTCGTCTTCCTAAGACACAATTTTTTGACCTTAATGATCCTGGCTTATAATATAAACCTGAATGAAGCACACCCGAATTTCTGCCACTTTGGTGAAATGCAACATATTCTTCTTTCTCAAGTAATAGTATTTTTTTTTCTGGCATTTTCTTTTGGATTTTAAATGCTGTTGAAAGACCAACTAACCCTCCCCCGACAACTATAATGTCAAAATTTTTATCCATAGAAATAGTAAATTAAATACTTAATCGTAAAGACTTAAAAAAAACAATACCTAATACAAAAAATACCGCGACTATCAATAAACCTGCTTGCTGAGTACCAAAAGCCGATGTTAAAATACCAAAAAATAAAGGCCCAACAAATGAAGTGGCTTTACCTGAAAATGCATAAAATCCAAAAAATTCATTTTTTTTAGATTCTGGTGTTAACCTAGCCATCAGAGATCTGCTTCCTGATTGATTTGGGCCCTGCATTAGACCAATAAATACACCAGCGATCCAAAATAAAACTTTAGGGTTTATTATAGCTTGCAAGTCCTTTGGTAAACAAATTAATCGATTACAATCAAAAAAAGGCGCAAAAAATGCTAATAACACTGAGAATAATAAGACCCATAATGTGATATTTAACATTCGAAAAACACCTATCTTATCTTCAAGGTAACCAAATAAAAACGAGCCTATACAAGCTGAAATATTTAACACAATTCCTAAAATCAATACTTCTAAAAAAGTAAAACCAATATGACCTGCATATACACCACCAAATGCAAAAATCGTAACTAATGCATCATTATAAAACAACCTTGCAATTAAAAATTTAACAATAGATTTATGAGAAGAGATGTTTCGAAAAGTGGCAACAATAGAATTAAATGAACTTTTAAAATGTTTGCGCAATCCACGTTCAGGCCTTCTGTCTTTTAAATAAAGAAATGTTGGAACACTAAATATAAAAAACCAAAGGGCAACCAATAAATTGATATATCGAACATGATCTAGATTATTAGATACGTCAAATAAAGCTAGTGAAAGAGCTAATGAAAACAACCCACCTATAAATCCTAAACCCCAAGCATAACCAGAAATTTTACCTATATTTTTATTAGTAGATAAATCTGATAAATATGAATTGCAGAATACTGTTCCAAATTCAAATCCAATATTTGCAATAACAAAAACAATTAACGCTATAATCGAGACGTGTATCTCACTAGCACCAATAATAAAATTTTGACCAGGCTCGAAGAAATATAACCCAACTGTAGCTAATATACATATATAGGTTGATAGTATTAAAAATAATTTTCGATATCCACCTGAATCAGCTAAAGCTCCTAATATAGGTGAAAGGAAAGATACAAAAATTGCTGTTACTGCAACTCCTAAAGACCATAATGAGGTGCCAATAATATCATTTTTTGCTAATACTTCGACAAAGAATTTTCCAAATATAAAGGTCAAAATCAATGTAGTAAATGGTTGATTGGCAAAATCATACATTGACCAAGCAATAATTTCTTTATTTTTTTTTATATCCAAAATTATTCTAATTACTGATTTTTAAAGTATCATAAATAACCAAATGATTAAAATCAATTATTGATTTAATATCATCAATATATAATTGTCGTCTTTCCGAATAACTAGTCAAATAACTTATTATCTGATACACATCATCCGCAATTACTCTTTGTTTTCTAAACTCAGAATAAACATCAACTGTTGCTAAGGTACGCAAGTAATCTGAAATAGATTCTAAAATACTATTATACTTCTTAACATAGACTAGTGAATCATTAATGGCTTGTATGCTTTGCTCATTCTTTCCATATGAATGAATACCAAATAAATTAAACCCTTCTACAAAGAACCGCGAAGTCCCCCAACCCGATTCAATAGCAGCCTGTGCAATAATAATAGAGTTAGGTTGTTCCGTTAAACATAACAACAATTCATATGGAGTGGTGCAATTACAATAATGATATAAAGATTCTGTGTTTTTGTTTAGATATATATTATCAAAATTATCAAGAACATAATTATATGCTGTTTTAATTTTAGATTTTTCAATCAATATAGATGGTAAAATCAAATCAATAAATTTTTGCTTACGGCTATATGTAGATAAGTGTGATAAATCTGGCACTTGATTATATGTCCAAAATGCTAATGAATCTAGATTTAACGGACGTATATCAGAGGGATTATCAATATCCAAGAATAATGGCTTTAGATTAGATTTAAATAATGACTGAGAAAATAAAGGGCATGAAATAATTATGAATATTAACTTTATTAATAAACTTCTTATTGTAATTGGAATCGATTTGATTACATAAACATTCCTTACAGAATGATTAAAACCATATTTGATCAATTCTATTTTTATCATTGATAAAAAATATTTAATATGAAAGTAGATGCCCTGGCTTCGAAGTCATTTGCTTGATTGGAGGTGCAAAACGAGTCAGTTTTATCCCCTTAATGGCTTCTTTATATTCTATCAGTGTAGGAGTTCTCCCAAGTATTGCAGATAACACAACGACAGGAGTAGAAGCCAATAATGATTCCCCCTTTTTACGATCAGAATCTTTTACCACCCGTCCTTGAAAAAGTCGTGTAGACGTAGCCATCACACTATCACCCTTTTCAGCTTTCTCTTGATTACCCATGCAAAGATTGCATCCGGGTCTTTCAAGATATAGAATATTATCATATTCAAGACGAGCAGTAGCCTTCGGTGCTAAATCATTAAATTCAAAACCAGAATATTTTTGAAGGATTTCCCAATCACCTTCTTCTTTCAGTTCATCAATAATATTATATGTAGGTGCTGTTAAGACCAATGGCGCTTTGAACTCAACTCTGCCAAAGTTTTCTTCTAGATTTTTTAACATTTTAGCAACAATCTTAATATCTCCTTTATGAACCATACAGGATCCTACAAACCCTAAATCTATATGTTTTTTCCCCTCATAGAAAGAAAGTGGACGAATGGTATCATGTGTGTAGCGTTTAGCGATATCCTCATTATGCACGTCTGGATCTGCAATCATTGGCTCATCAATAACATCTAAATCTACTACAAGTTCAGCATAGTATTTTGCATTTGCATCAGGTTGAAGAGGCGGTTTTTGACTAGATTTGATTTGATCAATTCGATGATTGGCTTTGTCAATCAATCCTTGAAGGACATGATTCTTATTATCCATTCCTTTTTTAATCATTATTTGAATTCTATTTTTGGCAATATTTAAAGATTGTATTAATGTGTCATCTTGAGAAATACATATAGATGCCTTTGCCTTCATTTCAGCTGTCCAATCAGTAAAAGTAAAAGCTTGATCGGCAAGAAGGGTTCCAATGTGAACTTCAATGATTCTGCCCTGAAACACATTTTCTCCATTAAATTTCTTAAGCATCTGACTCTGTGTAGCATGTACAACATCACGAAAATCCATATGATCTTTCATTTCTCCTTTGAAAGTCACTTTAACAGATTCGGGTATTGGCATCGATGCTTCACCTGTAGCCAATGCTAGTGCTACTGTTCCGGAGTCCGCTCCAAAAGCAACGCCTTTTGACATTCTAGTATGAGAATCTCCACCAATAATGATAGCCCAATCATCCACAGTGAGATCATTTAAAACTTTATGAATGACATCCGTCATTGGATGATAATTATTCCCTGGATCACGTGCTGTTATAAGTCCAAATTTGTTCATAAAACGCATAAGTCTTGGTATGTTTTCTTGTGATTTTATATCCCATACAGAAGCAGTGTGACAACCTGATTGATAACCCGCATCAACGATAGGTGAAATTATGGTGGCGGCCATCATTTCTAATTCTTGAGTAGTCATTAATCCAGTAGTATCTTGAGAACCTACAATATCTACCTTAACACGCACATAAGAACCTGCATGAAGGATATTGCCAGTATTACCAACAGCATTTTTATTAAAAATCTTTTCAACCGCTGTAAGTCCTTGATTTTTAATAGAAATTTCTTTAGACTTCGCAAAAACAGGAATCAACTCTAAACCTAGTACTTGTGTAGCAAAGGCTTGTAGTTTTTTGCCAAAAACAACAGCATATGAGCCCCCAGCTTTCATAAACTCCATTTTTTGCGGTGTGAAAGATGAAGAAACATCTATTAATTCCTGTTCACCGCTATAGAGTTTTTTTGTTTTGGTATTAATTGTAAGAATTGTGCCTGTATCTACAGAGTAGATTTTTTCTAAAATAGGCTCACCGTTATCATCAAGAATAAGCTGACCATCTGAGTCATACTTTTTCTTCCAATTTTTTAAATCTAATCCAATCCCACCAGTTACTCCTACAGTTGTGAGGAATATTGGAGATATCCCATTAGTACCTGCTACTACTGGAGAAATATTGATAAATGGGATATACTTGCTAGCTTTTGTTCCAATCCACAGTGCCACATTATTTACACCTGACATTCTAGAAGAACCTACACCCATAGTACCTTTTTCAGCAATTAACATGATTCTTTTATCAGGATGTTTTGCTTGTAATGCTAATAGCGCTTTTTGCTGTTCTTTATTGTGCTCAAACATACATTGTCCATGTAGTTGTCGATCAGATCTTGAGTGCGCATCTCCTCCTGGTGACAATAAATCAGTTGAGATATCTCCTACACCAGCAACAAACGTAACAAGTTTAATTTCTGTTGGAATTTCTGGTAATTTAGTAAAAAATTCTGCTTTTGCATAACTTTCAAGAATCTCTTTAGATGTGACATTACCAGCTTTGAATGCCTGTTCCAAACGATCCATATCTGCTTCATAAAGAAAAACCTGTTTCTTTAAAACCTTAGCAGATGCTTTTGCATGAGTAGTATCTTTACCTAATGCAAAATCTAATAACACTTTAATAGAAGGGCCTCCTTTCATGTGAGATAACAATTCAAAAGCAAAAGACGGAGAGATTTCTTTTATTAAAGATTCCCCTAGAATAATCTGCTTTAAAAAATTTGCCTTCACATTAGCAGCAGGTGTAGTGCCAGGCAATACATTATAAATAAAAAAATTTAAAGAATCTGCTCTATGAATATGATTGGAATCTTGAATTTGGGAAACAACTTCACTTAACAGTTCCGCATTATCAATTGGTTTTGGATCAAGATTTTGACTCTTTCTTTCTTTAATCTCATTTAAGTATTCACTATATAAGCTCATAAATAACTGTAAAAATCTATCTCAACTTCAATTACAAACTACTCAGATGTCACCTCAAATGACAAAGATGCCTTTAAGTCTCTATGTAGCCGTATTGTAGCTGAGAACGAACCAACTGTTTTAATGGTATTTGATCCATTAATAATGATGTATTTTTTCTCTACATCAATGTCTTCTTTTTTTAATTCTGCTGCAATAGAAGCTGTAGTCACAGAGCCAAATAATTTTTGATCTTCTCCGACTTTAGACTTTATAATCAATTCTAAAGACTCGATTTTTTTCTGAACTGCCTCTAACTCTGATATGATTTTTTGATTTTTTTGCTCTTTTTGCCTTAAGTTCTCTTGGAGAATTTTTTTCTCTGAATTAGTAGCAATAACAGCTAACCCATTCGGGACAAGATAGTTTCTTCCATAACCTGGCTTAACTTTTACCAAATCATCTACAAAACCTAAATGTTCTACATCTTTTTTCAGTATAACTTCCATAAGAATTATTTTAATAAATCTGAAACATATGGTAAAAGAGCAATCTGACGAGCTCGCTTAACAGCTTGTGCTACTTTTCTTTGAAACTTTAATGAATTACCAGTAATTCGCCTAGGCAAAAGTTTACCTTGTTCATTTAAAAATCGCATCAAAAAGTCTGGATCTTTATAATCGATATACTTGATCCCCATTTTTTTAAATCGACAATACTTCTTTTTTGTAGTCAATTCCACTTTAGGAGGGCTTAAAAAGCGAACTTCGCTATTTGTTTTTTGTTGTATTTCAATCATTTTACTTTTACTTGTTTTTTGTTTCTTCTATTCTTAGCATATTCAGTAGCATGTTTATCTAATTTCACAGTTAAGAATCTCATAACTCTCTCATCCCTCTTTAACTCAATCTCAAGGCTTGAAATTGAATCAGGGCTTAATTTAAATTCAAACAAGACATAAAATCCTGTTTTTTTATTTTGAATAGAGTACTTCATTTTTTTTAGGCCCCATAATTCACTAGAAATTAATTCACCCTTAGAAGAAGTTACTAACCCCACAAACTTATCCATAGAATCTTTAACTTGTTCCTCTGAAAGGACAGGGTTTAATATCAAAACTGTTTCATAATTATTCATAATGCCAAAACTCGTTAAAATTACATTTTATCAAAAATGGATCGCAAAGGTAATGATTACTATCGTAATAAACAAAGTTAATTAACAAATGATGATAATATATTTTTTTTCACTAATTTGTAAATCATAATAATTTGTAGAAAAATTTTATATTTATCTAAAAAGATGTCCGAAAAAGAATGAGTGAATACTTAGTCTCCGCCCGTAAATATAGACCCTTAAATTTTGATGATGTTATTGGGCAACAACATATCACACAAACATTAAGCAATGCTATTTCTAATAACCAAGTTGCTCATGCATATCTTTTTTGTGGGCCACGGGGAGTCGGAAAAACAACTTGTGCAAGAATTTTTTCAACTCTAGTAAATAATAACCATCAATCTGAATATAATGTGTTTGAGTTAGATGGCGCATCAAACAATAGTGTCGATGATATACGAAATTTAATCGAGCAAGTTAAGATACCTCCTCAAATAGGAAAATATAAAGTTTATATTATTGATGAAGTACACATGTTGTCAAAAGCGGCATTTAATGCCTTCTTGAAAACACTAGAGGAACCACCTAAACATAGCATATTTATACTTGCAACAACAGAAAAAGAAAAAATTATTCCCACGATTCTTTCAAGATGTCAAATATTTGATTTTAAGAGAATTTCAAATACTGAGATACAAAAATACCTGTCACAAATAACCATTAAGGAAAATATAAAAGTCGAGAACCATACTTTACAGTTGATAGCAGATAAATCAGACGGATCATTAAGAGATGCATTATCTATATTTGACAGAATACACACATTGTGCAACACAGATTGGGAACATGAAAAAGTTAGTAAAATTCTATTGTGTTTAGATACAAAATTTTGCATCAATTTACTTGATGATATTATTGCAAAAGATATTCCTAGCACTTTAATGAAAATCAACACTATTCTTGAGAAAGGATTTGACAGTAAAGAAATTATTAGATCTTTAATGTCACACTTTAGAAATCTTATAATTATAAAAGACAGTGCAACCACGACTTTATTAATTGATGAAGAAAAAGAAATACTCCATGAAATGAAAGTGCAATCAGAAAAGCTTTCAACTAACCATATACTATTAGCATTAAATTGTCTCAATGAATGTGACAATCAATATGAAAAATCCATCAATCCACGTTTTTTAGTAGAGCTATGCATAATGCAGCTATGTTCTTTATCGGATGACATTAAAAAAAAACTTTTAATCCCAGTAGCAACTCAATTAGTGACTCAAAACACGGCTAAAGTCACAAAAACAGAGCCAAGCAAACAAGAAGAAATTGATTTAAACACGGCTAAAGTCACAAAAACAAAGCCAAGCAAACAAGAAGAAATTGATTTAAACACGGCTACAGAAGAACAACCATCTATTATACAGATAAATCCGAATACTGAGTCTAGAACCCAAAATATGAAAAACAATGATCATACTAAAATAGCACCCAATATAGAATCGGACTTACTCAGCATCAGTGAAGAACTAGAGTCAATGACACAAATTTTAGAAACAAAAAATGGAGAAGAAAAGAATGAATGGAGTGAAAAACAATTAATAATTCAATGGAAAGAGTTTGCTAAAAAACTAATAGACAGACAAAAAATTAATTTGGCTAATATTTTTGATCGATATAATCCAAAGAAAGATAATAATACATTAATTTTGGAACTTGTAAGCTTGTCTGAAAAATCAGAAGTTGAAGAAATAAAAGTAGAGCTATTAACATTCCTGAAAAATAGATTAAAAAATGACTTTATTGAATTAGTCATAACTCTAACACAAGAAGACAATAAAAATATGCTCCATACAAAGTCCGAAAAATATCAACATATGTTAGAAAAAAATCAAAAAATACAACTCATTAAAGAACAATTAGACTTAAATATAATTTAGAATGAAGAAAATAACCGTACACAACCCAATTGTAGAATTAGATGGAGATGAGATGACACGAATCATCTGGGAATTTATAAAACAAAAACTTATTTTTCCATACTTAGATATTGACATAAAATACTATGATTTAGGGATTCAAAATAGAGACAACACAAATGATCAAATTACAATTGATGCTGCCAACGCAATTAAAAAATACCATGTTGGAATTAAATGTGCTACAATTACTCCAGATGAAGATCGAGTAAAAGAATTTAATCTAAAGAAAATGTGGAGATCTCCTAATGGAACAATTCGAAATATAGTAGGTGGAACTGTATTTAGAGAGCCTATAATCTGTCAAAATGTACCTAGACTCGTTCCGAACTGGACGCAACCAATATGTATTGGAAGACATGCATTTGGGGATCAATATAAGGCAACTGATGTTGTAATTAAAAATAAAGGGAAATTAAAAATGTTATTCGAAGCGGAAAATGGAGAAGTTATGAGTTGGGATGTATATGAATTTACAGAAAGTGGTGGTGTTGCTATGAGTATGTACAATACAGATGAATCTATTTACGGATTTGCAAGATCTTGCTTCAACAAGGCATTGTCGAAAAAATGGCCATTGTATTTGTCAACAAAAAATACAATCTTAAAGTCATATGATGGGCGTTTTAAAGATATTTTTGAGGAAATTTACCAAACTGAATTTAAAAATGAATTCAAGTCAAATAACTTAATATATGAACATAGGTTAATTGATGACATGGTTGCATCAGCACTTAAATGGAATGGAGGATTTGTTTGGGCATGCAAGAATTATGATGGAGATGTACAATCTGATACAGTCGCACAAGGTTTTGGCTCATTGGGACTAATGACATCTGTATTGCTTACTCCAGATGGCGAAGTAATGGAATCTGAAGCCGCTCATGGCACAGTCACAAGACACTTTAGATTACATCAGGATGGGAAAGAAACATCGACAAACCCCATAGCATCAATTTTTGCATGGACACGGGGATTAATATTTAGAGGAGAAAAAGACCAAAATCATGAATTAGTTCAATTTTGTAAAACTTTAGAAGATGTTTGTATAAAAACAATTGAAAGTGGAATCATGACAAAAGATTTAGCACTATGTATTCATGGCAAAAACTTAAACACTAATCACTATGTCAACACACAAGCATTTTTAAATACGCTTGATATCAATTTACAGGCAAGAATGGAGTAAAAATTATGAGAAAAATATTTATACCTATATTATTTCTATTCTATTCTACAGCATATTCGCAAGATAATAGAGGTTATATTGTAGGCATTAATGATCCAGCGCCTCACTTCAAAATTACAAATAAAGATGACTCATTTTCTTTAAAAGATCATCTTGGAAAAGTTATAATGCTCCAATTTACTGCAAGTTGGTGTAGCGTCTGTATAAAGGAGATGCCATTTATTGAAAATGAAATATGGCAAATACATAAGAATAATAATGCATTTGTCTTATTAGGCCTTGCAAAAGACACAAAGCAAAGAGCACAAAAGGAGAAGGAAATTGATTTAATGATTAATCGAACAGGAGTAACATATCCAATTATTACAGATGAAGATTCTAGAGTTTTTAATCTATTTGCAGAGAAAAAAGCTGGCGTGACAAGAAATGTAATTATTGATCAAAATGGAAATATCGCATTTTTAACAAGACTATTTGACAGAGAAGAATTCAATGAAATGAAAAATGTGATAGAAGAATTATTGCAAAATAAACACTAAATTTAATACAACTAAATTATATGTTGCTATGAAAAAAAATATCTATCTAACATTAATTATATCAATGGGAATTATGATATCTTCTTGCAATAAAGATGATGATGATTACATTCCTGAACCAATTAATGAGGTGATCCTAGGCTGTACAAATTTGGAAGCTTTGAATTATAATCCGAATGCAGAAGAAGATGATGGATCATGTATTATACTAGGTTGTTCTGATGAAAATGCCATTAATTATAATCCTGAGGCAACAAATGATGATGGATCTTGTGAATACTCTAACGCTTCCATATTGAATGGAAATTGGGATATTATCTCGCTAGAGTATGCAACAGAAATTGATGTGGAGTTTTTTCAACAAGACTTAGCCGGTGAAGCATATAATGCTGGCACATGGTCATTTGATGCAGAGGCAACTACATACTCTATGAATTTGGATTTTGAAACTGAGCCTTTTAGTATCAGCATACCTTTAGTTGGTGACTATGATGTCCCTAGCTTCCCTATAGAAAATAATAGTGAGGGTGAATGGCTATTAATTGATAATGAAAGTACATTATTGGCAACCGATTCTACCACAGGCACAGAGGCGTCTTATGTTATTATATCACTTACAAATGAAACTGCTATTATATCAGGAGTCATGCCATTTACTCAAGATGTTGCTGGGATGGCTATTGACCTTGACATTGAAATAGAAATGATTTTAGAAAAACAGTGAAGAAAAAAATATATAGAAACAGTAAACAGGGAGTTTTATTTGGCGTTTGTGAAGGACTTGGAGACTACTTTAAGATAGACCCTACATTTATTAGAATAGTATGGACTCTCGCATTCATTTGTTATGGCACTGGAGCTATTGCCTATTTATTAGCATATTTCTTAATACCTAATAAATCGGAATAAATTATCTCGGATATTTTCTCAAAACAACCTGGTGTCCCTAGTTGCTTGACTAAACCTGAATAATCTGCAATTATTTGTTCTCTATTAGAATCTTTCAAGATAGACTTAAGTGATTTTTCAATATTTTTTACATTACAATCACCTTGTATTAATTCCTGAACAACTTCCTTTTTAGATAGAATATTGACCAAGGAGATATATTTTATGTTAACAAATAATTTTGCAATTAAAAATGAAATATTATCTATTTTATAGCAAACCACTTGTGGTATTTGATAAATTGCCAACTCTAGCGTCGCTGTCCCTGATGTCACTAAGGCCGCAAAAACAGATCTTAATATATCTTTATTAAACTGCAACTCCACATTATAACCTTGACTCAAATGTTCATAAAATGATCTACTAATACTATCAGCACAGATAATCACAAATCTATATCTAGAAAAATTAACAGAAACCTGTAACATAAGTGGAAGCATTTTTTTTACCTCCTGCTTTCTGCTACCTGGCAATAATGCTATAATAGGCTTCCCTAAATCATTACCTAGCATAAACTCTCTTCGACTAACAAGGTCAATCATAGGATGGCCAAAATAAAAAGTATTCACTCCCCTTTTACTAAAGTATTCAAGTTCAAAGGGCAGAGCAACAAATAATTTATGAATATACTTTCTCATTTTTTTGATGCGTTTTTTTTTCCACGCCCAAATTTGTGGCGCAATAAACCAATAGACAGGTATACCAATTTTGTATGCATACTCTGCTATTTGTAAGTTAAACCCCGGATAATCAACGAGGATAATGGCATCTGGCTGCAATTGCCCAATATGTTGTTTAGCATAAGATAGGTGCTTTAAAATTAAAACACCATTTTTAAAAACCTCCCAAAAACCCATAAATGATAAAGATTTTAAATCAACCACTATATCACAACCAGCTGATTTCATATACTCACCCCCCCATCCTGTAAATTTAGAGGCTGGATTTGTTTTTTTTAACTGACGAATCAGATTAGAAGCATATAAATCTCCTGAAAGCTCACCTGATATAATATAATAGTGCATCTAATTCATTCCCTTGTTAATATATACCCAAATTAAAGCATATATAAATGTTGCAAATAAAATACCTTTTGCTGTTTTTTCATATTTTAAATTAATAATATAGTAGCGAAAAAAAGGCAAATTAAATACCAATGCAAACAACTCCATACTAGCAGATGAAAATGATTTTCCAAGAATAATGGGAATAACTAAATTCTGCCCAAAGTAAAATATAACAGGAGCAACAACACCAATACACAAACCTAAAATCGGAGAATCTTGCTTAAAAAGCATAGTCTAAATATTTTAATTCATTAACTAAATAAGCACCATAGTAAACACTTACGGGCACAATGGAAATAAAATTATTGGCCAAAGCCCATGAATCACTTTTAAGATCTGTTTTATCAGAATGAAATTGTCCACTAATTGAATAACGTTTCATTAAGTTATCTGAATTCACTAATTTAAAATTTTCTTTCCAACTCCCCTTCGATTGAACACATATTTTCAATCCTTTAATTTCATCAAAATGCACATCTGGAAAATTAATATTTAACGTGATCCCATCTGGCACATTATACCTAAGAGTTTTTAAACATATGTCCTTAATTATGTTCCTAAATGGAGTCAAACTAGTCGATTCTAAATAACTTAAGTGAGAAAATGCAATAGAAGGCACACCTTGTATAGTCGACTCCATGGCAGCATGCAAAGTGCCCGAATAAAGTCCGTTAATAGAATGGTTTGAACCATGATTAATACCAGAAACACATAAGTCTGGCAATCTAGGTAAAATTTGATTAACAGCTAATTTAACACAATCTACAGGTGTCCCAGAACATATAAATTCATTCTTTTTCGTATTAACATGTTCAACACAAATATCTTCATGGAGCGTCATAGCATGAGAGAGACCGGATCTGTTAGTATTTGGTGCCACCACATACACATCTCCTATTTCTCTCGCAATTGAGCTTAAAACTGAAATCCCAGCAGATCCCATACCATCATCATTCACAACTAGTATTAGTGGCTTATTTTTCATCTTGTTTGATTTTTGTCTTAAAAATATGATCCCATATAGTAAATGTTGTAGCATAATTACCATTTAACTGTTCATGATGCAAATCATGATGTTCTGATTCTCCCCAAAACGGAATCCATTTAGAAAAAATGGACTTAAATCCAGAATGAACATCTAATTCATGGATATTTCTAATGAATTGATATATCCAAAATGCCAATATATTGATGGGGCTAAATATGCTAATTAAAAAAATAGCAACAAATGGGCCAATATAACCCATAATCCACTCTAGGGGATGAACATAAATATATTCAAGAGCAAATGGCGATATTGCTTGATGATGAATACGGTGTATTTTATTTAACATAAATTGATTTTTATGCATCCAAGTATGTAAAAAATAAAAATATAAATCATCAACCAAAAGAATCAACATGATCTGCAACACAATAGACTTAATATTGAAATTAATCAAAGGGTTAAATAATGGATATAAATAATATAGTCCAATTGCAGAAACAATAATTAATAAAACAATATTAAATAGTATGAGTGGTAATCTATCATAAAAAATACTAGCTTTAATTTTTCTTCTTTGTATTCTATATTTAGATAAAAAGTTTACATGAATGGAAACTAATGAGAGAAAAAACCCAAAAATATTACAACAAACTATAATAAGTATAGTATAAAATACGAATGTCAATTGTTCCATATATAATAAAAGTATGAAAAAAATTAATTTAAATGATGGGTTGCCAATATACTGCTTGAAAGAAACTGAAGCAATTGTCCTAGATGAACATGTCAAAGGATATTTAAATTTCGGAACAAAGATAAAAAATACCGATGTAATTATTGATGTAGGTGCCAATATCGGCGTGTTTGGAGTTAGGTTGTCAAAAAAATTTAACAATATTCATATCCATTCGTTTGAGCCAATACCAGAAATTCATAATGTACTTAAAAAAAACGCTGAACTTAGTTGCAACAAAAACTTCAAATCCTATCAAATGGGAATTTCCAATACAAATAAAAAAATCAATTTTACCTACTATCCAAATAGCCCTGCACTATCAACCTCAAGTCCACAAATTTGGGAACAGGATAAAAAAAGTTTTATTTCTGCAGTGGAAGGAAGCATTTCAAATGCACCTAAAAGTTTTTGGTGGGCCAAACTAATTCCAAAATTTGTTACACCATTGATTGCCAAATATTTACAGGCGAATAAAAGACATGTGACAAGTAAAGTAATTACACTAAGTAGTTTTATTGAGAATAAAAAAATAACTAATATCAATCTCTTAAAAATAGATTGCGAAGGAGAAGAGGTAAACGTACTACGTGGAATTAAAAACAAGCATTGGACATTAATTGATGCCGTTATAATGGAAGCAAATGATATTAAAAATAATATTGAAATAGCTACCAAGATTTTATCTGAAAACGGCTTTAAAAATATTAAAATGGAAAAAGAAAAAGGTTTTGAAAAAACAAAATTGATTAATATTTATGCGACAAAAAAATAGAGCTACACAAATACTTTTCCCGGGTTTAAAATATTTTTAGGATCAAATATTTTCTTTATTTTTTTCTGCAAAAATAAATTTTCATAAGTAAAAGGAATGTCCATGTATTCCTTTTGAACCAAACCTATCCCATGTTCTCCAGAAATTGTGCCACCTAAATCAACACATAATTCAAAAATCCTCCTAATTGCGTCTGTCAGCATATGACTCCATTGATAATCTGTCAGTCCATCTTTTAAGATATTAACATGTAGGTTACCATCCCCAGCATGCCCATAACAAATAGATTTAAATCCATATTCTTTACCAATCTTTTTAACACCCGTAAAAAGTTTTGCTAAATTTGCTCTAGGCACAACAGTATCTTCTTCTTTATAAGTTGAAAATGATTTTACAGCCAGACCAATTGATCTCCGTATTTTCCAAATTTTTTCTTGTTCAGTAGAAGTCTCTGCAAATAAAATATTTCCACACTTATAGTTTGATAATAAGTGATAAATCTTTTCAGATTCTAATAATAATTGCTGTTTATTGTTGCCATCTAATTCAATCAACAAATAAGAATCTATATCTGGTTCTATTTCAAATGGAATTTGACTATAATTTTGATCTCGAACAAATTTTATACAATCTGACTCCATAAACTCCAAGGCCGATGGAATAATATTATGTCGCATTATATCGCTCACCGCATCACACGCTTCTGTATTGTGTTGAAAAGGAACTAGCATTAATACTTTCTCACTTGGCAACGGCAATAATTTAATCACTGCTTTTGTAATCACCGCTAATGTCCCCTCACTACCGACAAGCAATTGTGTTAAATTATATCCTGTCGAATTTTTTAAAGTGTTAGCCCCGGTCCAAAATATTGTGCCATCACACAACACAATTTCAAGATTTAAAACATAATTAGAAGTAACACCATATTTCACTGCTTTTGGGCCTCCTGCATTCAGAGCAAAATTCCCCCCCAAAGTACAAGTCCCTTTACTAGCAGGATCGGGAGGATAAAATAAGTTTTTTTCTTTTAATATATTTTGAAATTCTTCATTTATAAGGCCCGGCTGAACAACTGCTTGAAAGTTTTTTTCATCAATCGAAATAACTTTGTTCATTTTTTTCATAGACAAACTAACACCCCCAAAAACAGGTATAGCTCCTCCACTTAGCCCAGTTAAAGCAGCAGAGGGAGTAACAGCAATACTATGATTGTTGCAATATTTCAAAACTGCTGCAACGTCTTCTGTTGATGTTGGAAAAAGAACTAAGTCTGGTGGAAAATTTAAATTTTCAGTATGATCACTACCATATTGAACACACAAATCATCAAACAAGACATTCTTTTCGCCCAATTTGGTAATAAAAAAATCAATATGTGTTTTATTAATTTGGGAATAAGCCACTGACTAAATGTTTATTCAAATTTAATTAAATTAGTGAATTAAAATTTATAACACTATAATGAAACATCAATTACTTATATTATTATTTGCATCTTACACATGTACATTATTATCGCAAAAAGAAATACTCAAAGAAGATATCTTTTTAAATCGAACTTTTACTCAAGATTGGGTCTATGGCTTAAATTCTATGAATGATGGGATTCACTACACAACCTTAGAGTATGGTGACACAGTATCAATAGCACAATACAGCTATTTATCGGGCGACAAAATACAAGACATTATTCAATCTATTGATATTAACCTGGAATTTAGTGGATATAAATTTAACAAGGATGAATCATTATTGCTACTTGAAACTGAATCTGAAAAATTATATCGACACTCTAAACAGAGTATATATTACCTCTATCATTTAGAAAAAAAGGAAATAATAAAAATATCTAAAGATAAGATCCGATTACCTGATTTTTCACCAAACTCAAAATATATTTCATATATATATAAAAATAATATATATGTCTATGACATTGAAAGTAGACAAACTAAAAGAATCACTCATAAAGGATCGCCAAATAAAATAATTTGTGGAGCCACAGACTGGGTATATGAAGAAGAATTTAGTTTTACAAAAGCCTATGAATGGTCTCCAAATAGTCAATTTATTGCATATTATGTTTTTGACGAATCTAAAGTACCTGAATTTTCAATGGATGTGTTTGAAGAAGGACTATACCCTAAGCAAGAAAGATTTAAATATCCCAAGGCTGGTGAACGAAATTCTCAAGTAAGGATTAACATATTTGACTTAAATAAGAACACAAATATTGTCGCAAAAATTAATAAGAAAACTGAATTTTATTTTCCTAGAATAAAATGGACCAACCAATCAAATCATTTATTTGTTCAAAGACTAAACAGGCTTCAAGACCACTTAGAGCTACTAAATATTAATCCTGCTAATGGTGATGTTGATTTAGTCTTTGAAGAAAAAGAAAAAACATATATAGACATACATAACAATTTGACATTTTATGATGATGACTCTTTCTTTCTTTGGACTAGTGAAAAAGATGGATACAATCATATATACTTGTATAGGATAGATGGAAAAGAAATTCGACAAATTACAAAAGGCAAATGGGAAGTAACGAAGTTTTACGGCTATAATACCAAAACTAAAACACTATATTATCAATCTAATGAACAATCGCCAATCCAAAAAAATATCTACTCTATTAATGTGTTTGGCAAAAAGAAAAGATTATTAGTGAAAAATGTTGGCACTAATACTGCAACATTTAATAAAAACTACAACTACTTTATTAATACACATTCATCTGCTAATACACCTAACATAATTGAGCTATATAATGCAAAAGGGGAAAAACAAAGAACCATTAAAACTTCTACAAAATTAAGAGAAGAGTTAAAAAAATATGAACTCACAAAAAAAGAATTTTTTGATTTTAAAACAACAGATGGGATCTTGCTTAATGGCTGGATGATGAAACCACCTGACTTTAAAGAAGATACAAAATATCCTGTTTTAATGTATGTCTATGGAGGTCCTGGCTCTCAAACAGTACAAGATTCTTGGGATAGACACTATATGTGGTATCAAATGCTCTGTCAACAAGGCTATGTTATTGTTTCTATTGACAATCGAGGGACTGGCGGCCGAGGTGCCGAATTTAAAAAATGCACCTATAAAGAACTAGGAAAACTAGAAACTATTGATCAAATAGAAGGGGCTAAGTATTTATCTAAATTACCATATATAGACCCTCAACGTATCGGAATATGGGGTTGGAGTTATGGAGGATATATGTCTTCTCTTTGCATTTTAAAAGGTGCTGAATATTTCAATACAGCAGTGGCCGTAGCACCAGTGACAAACTGGAGATTTTATGACACCATCTATACTGAAAGATATATGCAAACACCACAAGAAAATCCAGATGGATATGATTTAAACTCCCCTATTCATCATGTTGATTCATTAGTTGGAAACTATTTCCTTATTCATGGATCTGCCGATGATAATGTCCATGTTCAAAATACATATGAAATGGTAAATTCATTAGTAAATGCAAACAAACAATTTGAATTATTTATATACCCGGACAAGAATCATGGGATATATGGCGGTAATACAAGATTGCATTTATTCACACAGATTACTGATTTTATCAAGAAAAATCTGTAATTTTAGCAATCAAAATATTTAAATACTTTATATAATGGGGCAAATTATCGGTTACGTTCTTTTTACAATTCTCGCTGTATTCGGAGCAAAAAAATTTATAGAACAAGATGGACATCCTAAGGGTCTATTTTATTTATTCTTCGCAGAAATGTGGGAGCGATTTAGTTTTTATGGAATGAGAGCTCTTCTCGTTCTTTACATCATAAAAGACTATATGCAAAGTGCAGAAAATAATGAAGAAATTGCATATGGAATCTATGCTGCATATGGTGCCTTAGTGTATGCTACACCTCTATTGGGAGGATTTCTTGCAGATAGATTTATCGGATATAGAAAAGCCATTATGCTAGGAGGAATATTAATGGCAGCAGGTCACTTTTTTATGGCATTCCCAAAAGATATTTTCTTTTATGGAGCACTAGGTTTGCTAATAGCAGGGAATGGCTTTTTTAAACCTAATATTTCTTCTTTAGTCGGCGCACTCTATAAAGAAGGAGATATAAAAAGAGACTCTGGCTTTACAATATTTTACATGGGAATTAATTTAGGTGCTGCTGTAGCCCCATTATTATGTGGTTATATCGGAGAAGAATGGGGGTGGCATTATGGATTTGGACTTGCCGGGATTGGTATGTTAGCAGGTGTTGTCGTATTTTGGGACGGTCTTAAAAAAGGAGTTTTTGGGGAAGAGGGCTTACAACCTAAAAAATATCAAAATAAAACATATGGATTGGGCTGGTTCTTGGAGAAAAATGAAAAAGGCACATTTGTACCGTCTATTCAATTTAAAATTGATAAATTAATTTATGTGTTTGCATGGTTAATCGTGCCTATTTTTGCATATTTAATTGTTCTGGAAGCGGGGGGTAATCATTTCTTAGGAATGATTATTAATGTTTTATTACTCATTTCTGTTGGATATGCTGGATACCTAATGTATGAAAACTATAAATCCGGCCAACCAGCTGTTGCTAATAAAATTGGAGCAATTTTAATATTGGCAGTATTGTGTGCCGTCTTTTGGGCATGCTTCGAACAAGCAGGAAGCTCTATTGTAGTCTGGGCAGACAAGTGTATTGATTTAAAATTCATGGTTGCTTCTCAAACTAATGCGATAAATCCAGGATATATTATTTTTCTTGCTTTTCCTTTTGCATTGTTATGGCAAAAACTTGATTTATGGGGCAAAAATCCAAATACAGCGCATAAATTTGCGATGGGAATTGCTTTCTTAGGATTAGGATTCTTAGCGTTTGCATATAGTATTCATTTTATTAGTGATGCTGGAAAATTACCATTCTCCACACTTTGGATTGGGTGGTTACTAATTACAACTGGTGAATTATGCTTATCACCTATCGGACTATCCAAAGTAACACAATTAAGCCCCAAAAAAGCAGTAGCATTCTTTATGGGATTATGGTTCTTGTCTTCTACAGTAGCACACTATATAGCTGGAATGCTTGCAAAGTTAACAACAAGCGGACAAACAACAGATTCATCAGGCTTATTGGGGAAGCTAAATAGTATGTTTTTTAGTGGTGTAGACCCAAATGGAGTTGGGGTTGCTGAGGCTATGATATATAATGATTTATTTGCTAAAATTGGATTTGTAACAATTGGTATTGCTATTATTACATTATTAGTTTCACCAATGATTAAAAAATTGATGGGAGATGTACATTAAAAAAATATATTTTTTTCTTGCTTTTTGCTTTACAACTATTTGCTTTTCCCAAGAAAATAACGGATGGCTAGTAGATTATGAAGAAGTTTACACTAAATCAACTAAAGAAAATAAACCTATAATGGCCAATTTTACTGGAAGTGATTGGTGTGGATGGTGTAAAAAATTAAAAAAAGCGGTTTTTGACACACAAGTTTTTAAGGATTGGGCTAAAGACAATGTAGTTCTGTTTGAGTTAGATTATCCGAGAAGAACAGCTCAAGATCCAGGGATAAAAGAACAAAACCGTCAATTACAGCAAACATTTAGAAGTTTTGTACGAGGCTATCCAACTGTTCTTATGTTTAAAATTTCGAGGACATATAAAGAAAATGGTGAAAAAGATAAAGATAATATAGAATTAATTCCTAGCACTCAATTAGTGCAACAAGGTCAAGGTAGATTGGGATATATGAGTAGTCCTCAAAGTTTTATTGATAAAGCAACAGCAATTATCAATATGGGTAAGATGCAAGAATAAAGCATTTAATTTTGGGTGGCTAATGGGACTCGAACCCACGACCCTCGGTACCACAAACCGATGCTCTAACCAACTGAGCTATAGCCACCATGAATAATTGTGCAAATATACTAAAGTGATTATATTTTTATAATAAGTGAGAAGATTTATTCAATATATTAAGCATACATTTCATCATAAAGTTTCTTTTTGGAAGCTAAAAACATTAAAATCTAAACTATGGGAATATGGACCAACATTTCTAATAATCCTTATAATAGTAGAGCTATTAGAGCATTTTGGACTACCCATACTGTTTTATTATTTAGGGCATAATGTTCATGATTTCTTTTATATGCTTATACCCGCCCCTCTGCTTGTTTGCCTACATTTTATAACAACCCCTATTGTTTTTTTTATATATCTCAGGATTAAAAAAAAAAGTCTAAAAATATCTGAATTCTATCGGAATACCTTAAAGCTACTAACAAGTATTTCTGTGGCACAATTTATTCCAATAATTATAACTCCAATCTTAACACAATATTTTACCCCAGAAGATTTTGGTATTTATGGTCTTTATGTAAGTATCTGTTCTATATTTGGTATAATTGCAAGCGGGAAATATGACGTTGCCATTATGTTACCAAAAAGAAAAATAGATAGTGCTAATATATTAGTATTATCATTTTTCATCACCTTTTTATTCTCGACCTTATTTTTATCAATTCTAAATATATTTAATGAAGCATTTTTTGAATTAACAAAATCTAGTTGTTTAAAAAAGTATTATTTTATCATTCCTCTTTCTATTTTTTTAATTTCAATCAATCAATCAATTCTAGTTTGGTTTAATCGACACAAAAAATACAACTGGATTGCAAATCAAAATTTATTAAAATCAGGATCTAATTCAGGAGTAGCACTATTACTAGGTATCAAGACAATGGATTTTGGCCTAATACTTGCCCAAATAATAGCTCTTACTTTAATTAGCTTCTTCAATATTTTTAATTTCATAAAAGAATTTAAATTCTCTTTTATTAATCAAAATATTATACGAAAAAATTTTTTGAAATATATTGATTTTTTGAAATTCTCATCTGTTTCAAATCTTTTCAATTCATTTTCTAGTATGGGCATGACAACATTAATTATTGTTTTCTTTGGACCCAAGGTAGCTGGATTATACTTTCTGGCAGAAAAATTAATCGGCATACCGATATCATTTATTACATCCTCTGTGTCACAAGTCTATTTTCAAAAGGCAAGCAAACTCTTTTATTCAGATAAAAATGCCCTACTTCGCTTAACAAATGAAATCCAAAAAAATATATTCTATATCTTGTTCCCCTTTCTAATGATATGTAGCCTATTTGGTGAAAAGTTATTTTTAATTTTTGGACAAGAATGGGGTGAGGCTGGTATTATATTAAAATATTTTGTTGCATTTATATTATTAAAAAACCTCTATTCACCCATTAGTCATATTGGAGACATTTTAAATAAACAACGTGTTTTATTATTATTTAATGTCAGCCTTTTTCTTTTTCAATTAGGGTCATTTTACTTTTTAAAAGAATATAACAATATTAAGTATGCTTTATTAACAGCATCCTTTTTCGGGGCTATTCATTATTTAGTACTCAACATATATATGAAAAAAGAATTAAAAAATATCTCATGAAAAAAATTATAAAATTCATTTTAGTATTATTAGATGACACAATCTTCCGGCTCTTAGTAAAATGGATATATCCAAAATATCAAAGACAACGAAAAGGGTACTCTTACAATTTCAATATCTTGAGAAGATACTTTTTTATGCAAAAAATAATAGGATTTAATAGAAGTGTTCCTTGGCCTGTAGATTTTAGAAGCCAAATTCTAGGAGCAGAACATATTAAAAAAGGCATCATGTGTGACCCTGGCGATAATATTGGGATTTACATAAATGCATATGGTGGACTGAAACTTGGGAATAATGTGGGTATTGGACAAAATACTACTATTACCACAACGAATCATAGTATATATGATCATCGAAAGATAAGTGAAAAACAGGGAGTTGTAATAGGCGACAATGTGTGGGTTGGTGCTAATTGCTGTATTGTAGCAGGTGTCGTGATTGGGAGCAATGTCACAATTGGTGCAGGGTGTACTATCCGACAAAATATCCCTTCAAATAGCTTAGTTATACAAGAGTCAAATAGCCTGATTATAAAGAACAAAAAACCATATAAATGGGATTGTAAAACAGAAGAATTGCTCTAGTGTCATCTTTTTTTAGTAAATTAAGAGTCCAAAAAAAAAATAACCCTCTAATTAATTGAAAATTATGAAAAAACATATACTAATTATCACAGTATTAGCTATCACAATGCAATCATTCTCTCAAATCAACACAAAAAATATAGAGAACATACCTATGGCTAATCCAGTAGAAATAATTGATGTCACAGGACCATCAGCAATGGGAGGTGATGAGATATTGTGGTCTGAAGACTTCGCAGATGAAACCACTCCAAATATAACAACAGAAGATATTGCCGGTTATGGAGATTGGAGATGGAGCAATGAATCTCCAGGCGGAATGTGGAGTGAAAATGCTGGAGTTATACAATCACTAACAGCTGATAATGGCTTCATGATTATGGAAGCTGATTTTTATAATACAGGGCCACAAAATGGATTGCCCGAAGATGGTCAAACAGTGGGCGAAAACCCCATAAATGCTGCTTTCACAATTGGGCCAATTGATTTAACTAATTCTGAGACAAGTGAATTAGTACTCCAGTTTTATTCAAACTACAGAATATGCTGTTATTACTCACCGAGTGATGCTAATGATCTAAATGTTTATATGAGTACAGATGGTGGACTAAATTTCAATGATTTAAATTACATTGAGGGTGAAACATTTGAGGTTAATGTTGAAAAAGAAACTTTCAGCCAAATACCTCTAGGGGATTATTTAACTCTTGATAGTCTTGGCTCACTAAATGCGGATAATGTTTATTTTAAATTTGAATGGGTTGGCACTCATTATTTTTGGATGATTGATGACTTGTCAGTTATTCAAAGGCCTGCATATGATTTAAAAATGCAATCTGCTTGGCTAACAATGGAAAACCCAACAAATATAGAATACTACTCTATCCCTGAAACACAAATGCCAGATGAAATGTTAATCGGTGCTGAAGTGTATAATTATGGATATAATGATGAAACTAATATTACACTGAATGGCTCAATTGAATCAACAAGTTATGGATCTTACATTGAATATGAATTAGTTGAATCTGATTCAACAGGATATATAGAAACAGATTATTTTGATGTTTCTATGTTAACTGCTGGAACCTATGACTTTACTGCTGAAATTATTTCATCAGGAGACGAAGCAACACCAGAAGATAACATATTAACGAGAGAATTTGTGATATCTGAAAATGTATACGCGATCGATGGACTATATGAAATGGAAGAATGGATGGGAACAGGTTGGCCTGGTAGCGATGACACCTCGGATGGAGTCCGATATGCAAATTATTTTGATTTTAAAGAAAATAGCACTTTAAGTTCAATTGCTATTATATTAGATACAGGTGAGCACCCAACAAGTTTAGGAACATTCCAAACAGAATCTGGTGGTGAAATCATAGCCTATGTATGCGACACAACAGGCATTTTCAATCCACTAGTAGAAACATTAGACCCTGAATTTGGGGGAGCGATTTGGACAAGTGATTTTTATTTAGTTTCTGATAGTGATGTAGCAAATGGAATGGTCGTAATTGATGTTCCAGAGCTAGAGTTAAATCCAAACGCATACTATATAGTAGTCGAGTTTTACAGTAATGGCTTAGAAAGTGATATCTTAATCAAAGACGACACTTCAGTCCCTCAACCATGGTGGGCGTCTTTAATATTTTATCCTAATGATCAAACATGGTATTCAAATCCAAATGCTGCTTCTATTCGTCTTGGATTAGACGGTTTTGAAAATGCAGTATCTGAAGAAGAATTAGATGGAATACAGTGCTTTCCAAATCCTGCTACTAATTATATTGAAATTACTAGTAATGAATTATTAAAAGGAAAATCCGAAGTTAGAATATTTAACATAATAGGTGGATTAGTAAAAAATTATGAACTCACTAGTTTGAATGAAACTTTCAAACTAGATGTTCAAAATGTAAATAGAGGATCTTATATCTTGGAACTGGAAAATAATAAAAAATTTAGTCGCCATAAGATAGTGATTGAATAAATTGTTTCTATAAAAAAAGAGAGGAATTCCTCTCTTTTTTTATAGAAAACATGTTAAAACATTTCAAAATAATCTTCTGGATTTCTTATTAAATAATCTATTTCTTCGTGTATAACCCTGCCGACAAATTGTCTAATCCTTTCTATTTTTTTTTCATCTACATTTTCAATAGACTCCATATAATCCAAAGATTTTTGAAGTAGTTTTTCGTACTCTATCAAATTATTTTTTTCATTTGAAACCAAAATGTCATTTAAAATCTTATCCATATTAAAGAGGGCTAAATAAAACTTCTTATTAGAAGGAACAATATATGAAAATATTTATTATTACTTAATACTGTTTCGTTTTTTTAATGACCAAGTTATTTCAAATTCAGAAACACAGTCCCCCTTTAAATCATACCCTTTTGATACCATACGACATATTGTTGCATCTCCAGTATCAACAGCTTGCTTTATAGATGACGCAATCTTTCCTCCATCTAAACATATAAAATTTATTTTAGTAATAGCTTTCTTATAATACTTAGAATTTAAAGCGGTAACAAGCATCGAAATATTTTTACCATCAGCATGTAAAAAAACTAAGCTGCCTGTAGACAGTTCTGCTGCCATAGCTTGAACGGCAAAATACATTGAATTAAAAGGATTTTTATTGAAATAGTTATATGGAGCAATTACAGTAGATTTTTCTAAATCCAAGTCTATAACCCTTAAGCCTGCTAAAAATGCCATTGGTAATTTCAAAAATGAAAAAAACATAAATCTTGATCTACAAGTAAACGATTTAATAATTTTTTTTACACCTATTTGTTGATGCTTCATAATTACAATATAAGAAATATATTATATCTTACAGGAACTAATAAAATTCTGTGTGAATTAATAATTATTTTTATTTTAATCTAACATTGAAAAAGAAAAAATTAACATTTGACGAATTTAAATCTTCTGTCATAGAAGATTTTAAATTAGCAAGCACAAGTCGAGAGGCCAGCTTACTTGGAAGAAAAGAAGTATTAACTGGAAAAGCAAAATTTGGCATTTTCGGTGATGGAAAAGAAGTTGCCCAAATTGCCATGGCTAGGACATTTAAGCACGGTGATTTTAGATCTGGATATTATAGAGATCAAACATTCATGATGGCAATTGGTGAATTATCATTATATGGTTTATTTTCTCAATTATACTCTAATACTGATTTGAATGCAGAACCAGCATCTGCTGGAAGGCAAATGAATAATCATTTTGCGACTAGGAGTTTAGATGTAAATGGAGATTGGAAAAACCTGTCCAAACAATATAATTCTGCGTCTGATATATCACCTACTGGATCACAAATGCCAAGGCTACTAGGATTAGCTCAAGCTTCTAAAATATATCGAAATAATAAAAAATTAACCCCAAATATATTTAGTCAAAACGGTGACGAGATTGCTTATGGAACAATTGGTAATGCTAGTACATCTGAGGGGTTATTTTTTGAAACAATCAACGCATCCGGGGTATTACAAATTCCAATGCTATTATCTATTTGGGATGATGGATGGGGGATTTCAGTTCCAAGTAAACATCAAACTACTAAAGGTGATATCTCAGAAATACTAAAAGGTTTCCAAAGAACACAAAAAAAAGATGGAATACAAATTTATAAAGTAAAAGGCTGGGACTATAGTAAATTATGTGCCACATATATTGAAGCAAGCAAACTATGTCGAAATCACCATATTCCTATTATTATTCATGTCACGGAAATGACACAACCACAAGGGCACTCAACATCAGGGTCACACGAGCGATATAAAACAGAAAGAGAATTAAAATGGGAAAAAGACTTTGATTGCATAACTAAAATGAAAGAATGGATAATAGAAAAAAATATTAGCACTAAATTAGAATTAGAAGAAATAGAATTAAATGCAAAACAAACTGTAAAAAAAGAACAGTTACGGGCATGGAATGATTACCTAAATCAGTTAAATGCGGAAAGAAATGAATTATGCAGTATTATTGAATTAAACTGTGACATTAATGATAAGTTTATTGATGATACTCTGAAAACAATTAAAGACCATGCTATCCCTAACAGAAAATTATTAATATCTAATTCCAAAAAAATACTTAGATATATAAAGTATAACAGTCAAACAAATGAAGTGATGGAAAAATGGCTGATTAAAAATCTAGAAAAATATCAAAACATATATTCTAGCCACTTATATAGTCAATCCGAACAATCTGTCAATGATGCACATCAACAAAATAAAAATATCGATTTAATATACCATGATAAACAAAAAGTAGATGGTCGAATTGTATTAAGAGATAATTTTGACACACTACTAAAAAAATATCCAGAACTATTAATCTTCGGAGAAGATAGTGGCAAAATTGGAGATGTTAATCAAGGACTTGAAGGCTTACAGAAAAAATATGGAGATGATAGAGTCAGTGATACCGGCATAAGAGAAGCAACAATCATTGGACAAGGAATAGGTTTAGCTATGAGAGGCTTAAGGCCTATCGCTGAAATACAATACCTAGATTATTTATTATATGCTATTCAGATATTAAGTGATGACCTTGCAACACTACAATATAGAACAGCTGGAGGGCAAAAATGTCCACTCATCATAAGAACTCGAGGTCACCGACTGGAAGGGATTTGGCACTCTGGATCACCGATGGGCGGGATTATTAATTTATTAAAAGGAATTAATATTTTAGTGCCAAGAAACATGACGAAAGCAGCAGGATTCTATAATAATTTAATCCAGAGAGACGAGCCCGGCCTAATAATAGAATGTTTAAATGGATACAGATTAAAGGAATCACTTCCTTCTAACTTAGGTGAATTTCAAACTGAAATCGGAATGATAGAAGTGATCAAGCCAGGAAATGACATTACTTTAATAACATATGGTTCATGTTGCAAAATTGCCTTGGATGCTGCTGATGAATTAGAAAAATTTAACATTTCAATTGAAGTAATAGATGTTCAATCATTAATTCCTTTTGATATTGACCACAACATTGTGCAAAGCATTATGAAAACTAATCGAGTAGTCTTTTTAGACGAAGATGTTCCTGGAGGTGCTACTGCATATATGATGCAAGAAGTTCTAGAAAAACAAAACGGATATATACATCTAGACAGTCAACCCCTAACTATCACTAGTCAAAATCATCGCCCTGCTTATGGAGATGATGGTGATTATTTTTCAAAATCAAATATCGACAATATTATAGATGGATGTTATCAAATTATGCATGAATATAATCCTGAAAACTATCCCAAAATATTTTAAATGGAAAAAACCACCGAATCAAGTAGCCTATATAACAATCTAGAAGACATGAAATTAGATGATTTATTAAAAAATATAAATCATGAAGATAAAAAAGTCGCTAATGCGGTCCATCATGCACTTCCTAACATATCTAAACTAATTAAAATTATTGTTCAGAAAATTAATAACGGTGGACGATTGTTTTATATTGGCTCTGGGACAAGTGGTAGACTAGGAATTTTAGACGCGTCAGAATGCCCACCAACATTTGGAGTTTCTCAAGATCTTGTTGTTGCATTAATTGCAGGTGGTGATTCCGCTATTCGATCAGCTGTTGAATCAGCGGAAGATGATAAATGCCAAGCGTGGAAAGATTTACAAAAATATAAAATATCAGAAAAAGATATAGTGGTTGGCATAAGCGCCTCTGGAACAACTCCATATGTATTAGGTGGCCTAAAACAATGCCAAGAAAATTCTATTTATACTGCCAGTATTACATGTAATGCAAATATGCCTATAAATCAATATAGCAATATAGCTATCATTTTAATAGTGGGCCCTGAATTTGTGACCGGCAGCACTAGAATGAAAGCAGGAACAGCACAAAAAATGACTCTTAATATGATATCTACAAGTGTTATGATAAAATTAGGCCATGTAATTGACAACAAAATGATAGATATGCAATTGAAGAATAACAAATTAAAATTCCGAGCAATTAAAATGATTCAAGAAATATGTAAAATCAATAAAGAGGAAGCAACAAAAATACTGGATCAATATGGTAGTGTAAGATTAGCTATTAAAAGCTTAAAAAAAACAGATGGATAAAAAAAAATTTAATACTGGATTGAAAAAAATAGCATTAGCTATGAGTTTAGCATTTATAGGTCCGATAATATTTATCATAAGCTCAAACCCAAAAAACGAATATATATTACAAAACACATTAAGTGCTATCGGTATAATGATTATGCTAACATGTATTTATATCGGGTATACTGGAATCAAAAAAATATTATCTGCATTCTTTGATAATTCTAACGAATGAAAACTAGAGACTCTTTATCTGATCTTGTTTTATCAAACATATAGCCAAAATCTGAAAATTCTTTTAGGTCTGCAATTTTCTTAATTTTATTTTTTATTATAAAAGAAGCCATAGCACCTCTTGCTTTTTTAGCAAAAAAACTAATTGTTTTATAAACATCATTTTTGTTATCTAAAAATTTAACATCGACTATAGTAGTAGATATTTTTTTCGATATTAAAGCTGAAAAATACTCATTAGAAGCAAGATTGATTAGGGATTTTGAACCTGTTTTTTCTAAACTGTCATTTAAAAAAAGAGTTAATTTATCCCCCCAAAATTCATATAAATTTTTACTTTTTTCTATTTCTAATTTTGTCCCCATTTCTAATCGATATGGTTTAATTAAATCCAGTGGTCTTAAAACACCATGTAAACCAGAAAGAATTCTTAAATAATCCTGAGCATATAATAAGTCATTTTCAGAAAAAGAGTCTATATCTAATCCTACATAAACACCACCTTTAAAACACAAAATAGATTGCCTAGCATTAGATAAATCAAAATCCGTATTCCAATCTTGATAACGATCAAAATTTAAGTCACCTAATGAGGGACTTAAATTCATTAGTTTTTGCAAATCAATTGAACTCAGTTTTTTTAATTCTTTTATTAAAGACTTACTATCTGTTAGAAAATCTGAAATAGTATAATGAGAATAATCATATTTTGTTTTAAAATCTAAGGTTTTTGCTGGAGATAAAATTGCTATCATAACACGCTAGTTAGTAAAGGGATTTGAAAAATTAGAATTATTTACAAATGATGAATCTGATAAACTTAATAAAAATGCTTTTAAATCAGATTTTTCTTCCTCCGTCAACAATAATCCAACTCCAACATATTTCATTAAAGGATCTACTGTTTCTGAATCATGACCACCAAAATTATAATGATCAATTACTTCATCCAATGTGCTAAATCGACCATCATGCATATAAGGCGCTGAAAATTCAATATTCCTCAAAGTTGGTGATTTAAAAAGGCCTCGATCTAATGGATTGTCTGTAATCTCATATCTTCCCATATCCTCAAAATAACTATCTAGACCATTATTATGAAATGTGTTATCTGTAAATAATCCTATAGGATGACAATGAAAACAATCCCCTCTTTCACTCGAAAAAATATTAAAGCCATTCATCTCCTCAAGGGTATAAGGCCCTCCATTAAAAAACCAATTATCGAATTTGGAATTATATGAAATCAATGTCCTTTGAAATTGAGATAATGCCATCAGTATATGTAATGAATCTATATCCTCTGTTCCAAATGCATCACAAAATAAAGAAGAATACAATTCAGACATTTTTAGTCTATTAATAACCTCTGACCAATTATTATTATGTAATTCGATTTCATTAAAAATAGGTCGAACAGCTTGCTCCTCTAAAGAATTTGATTTACCATCCCAATCAAATGTCTCTTGAAATGCAACATTAATAAGAGTTTGTGAATGCCTAATCCCTTGAGCCCCATTAGCTCCAGAACTAAAAGGGATATTATCTGAGAAAGCATACTCTTGTTTATGACAAGAAGCACATGAAACCGTATTATCTGAACTCAAAATCGGATCATAGAATAAATGCCTGCCTAAATTAACGCCCTCCTCTGTTAAAGGGTTGGAGTATGGTATATTAGGTGTTGGAAAATTACTAGGGTATATCAATGATATTGGTGTTGGAGTTGAAAAATCTATACAATCACAGAATGGCTCATATTTATTACATGAAAAAAAAATGAACATAATCACACCTAAATATCTCTTAATCATTATGCATTAATTAACTTGAATAGAAAAAATATCTCCGGCATTTTGCCTTAAATTCCACTGTGCCTCTATATTATCCATAATACCAGATCCGAAAATATTGAAATCATAAATAGGATCATTATACCAATTATTGGTATTCATATTAATAGAAATTGAATTAGACGTGCCTATAAATCCTTCTAGCGGAAAATCAAAAATAAATTGATAAACTGAATAATCATAACCATTTGTAGGTCCTGTATGATTATTGTAGAACGTCTCATTCCCTTCTAAATCTATATATTTGCCTTCTAGTTTCATATAATGATATCCTCCTTGGAATGCTGGATTTACACCATTAGTATTTGGCCAAAGCATTAAAGAATGGAAATTATTTTCAGCATCAATATACTGATTATCAATATTGTTTTCAGAGGAAAAACCTAAAGAAAAACTAATGCCCGCACATAATGCTGGTAAATCATATATGGTTTTTGTTAATGTGCTAGGATCATCTGTATTTACAAAGATAAACTCCTCTAATAATAAAGTTGTCCCATCTTCAAAAAATAACATAATATCACTTAAAACATAGAGTATTCTTCTTACACTATAATTATTTCCCGCATTATTTTCATATAAAATATTATCATTCCCATAGATAATTTCCGTCTCATCTACAAAATGATGAAAATTTATTTCTAAACAATTATTATCTGAACCTGTACATTCCTGAGCAGGAGCATATATACAGGATCCATCGTCTTGCGTTGCATCTGAATCATAATTTACAGCATTAGAATCCATGCATCCAGGAACTTCACAAGCTGAAAAGCCAATAACAATAAAAAAAAAGAACAATCTAATAGCATTATTGTTTAGAAGAAAAATCATATATTAAAGATTATGAATTATTACTTAATTATAGTAAAATTAATATTATTTCCGTATATATTTTTAGGTCAAAATATAATTAGCAATGATCTACATGAAAAAATCATTACAACTAGCGAGAATGAATTCATACCAATTATAATTTCAATCCATGATAATTTTGATATAAAAGATTTAAAAAAAGAATTTATAGACAATAATACTCCTATCAAAAAAAGATCCTCCATTATTTGTGATCAAATGCAAAAAATAGCTAAAAAAACACAACAACCGATTATTAACATAATTAAAGCACATGAGGGAAAATATAAAAACCTAAAAGCATCTTGGATTATAAATACCATTTTTTTAGACGCAAATAAGCAGCTAGTGGAATTGATTTCAAACCATCCAAATATACAATCAATTAATCTAAAAAAAACCAAAAGCGATATTATTGACTATATCGACACAGAGGAGCACTTATCAATAAACACAGAGAATGGAACTGAGCCTGGTATAGAAGCTATTAATGTTCGACCACTTTGGGAAATGGGGTATACTGGGAAAGGTTTATTAGTATTTAACTATGATACTGGAGTCTGGCCAGAACACCCCGCATTTGCTAATAATTTTTTTGGCAATCATTACCCAATGGAACAGTGTTGGGATGGATACTTTGCAGATCTACCTAATGGACATGTTAGTGATCATGGCACACACACTCTGGGGACAATGACTGGGCTAATTTCAGAAACAAATGACACAATTGGGATTGCTTTTAATGCTTATTGGATTGCTAATGATTTCGTTACCTCCTCAGTAGAAACCTTGCCCCCAATAGAGGACATGATTACATCATTTGAATGGGCACTCAATCCAGACAATGACACATCAACTGATCACGACGTCCCTGATGTAATTAATAATTCATGGAGATGGTATAATGAAATAGACACATTTCAATGCTCTGGATATGTAGTGGAATTAATGGAAGTTATTGAGGCCTCTGGTATTGCTAATATTTTTTCAGCAGGGAATAATGGCCCTGATAATGAGGGTGTTCGTTCACCACAAAGAATTAATACAAATTTAGTCAACACCTTTTGTGTTGGTAGCATTAATGGTAATGATGAAGAATATCCTATTAGCACATTTTCTTGTAGAGGTCCAACGCAATGTCCGGGCTCAGGATCTCTTTCAATTTACCCAGAAGTAGTAGCTCCAGGTCAAAATGTGAGATCAGCTTGGGGGACAAATGAATTTAATACCATCTCTGGCACATCCATGGCCTCGCCTCACGTTTCTGGTGCCGTATTATTACTAAAAGAGGCTTTTCCTTTTTTAACAGGACAAGAAATACTTTTAGCTATATATAATACTGCTGTTGACTTAGGTGATGAGGGAGAAGATAATACATTTGGCATGGGGATTATTGATGCATATGCTGCCTTTAATTATTTAACAGAATCTTATGACCCCACTCCACCTGAATTCATTATGAATGACTTAGTTCTATTAGACATTACCAATACACCCGATAAAATAAGCTGTGAAGAATCATTTAATCCAATACTGCATGTTTGGAACAATACAGATTCGCTTATTACCGAACTACAAATTTACTACAGAGATTTTTTAAATGAGATGACAGAGGATTCAATTCTAGTTGAAATAGAATTAAATATGAATGCAATTGTAGAGGTTGAATTACCCACAATTACTAACACTGAATATGGAGACAAAGAATTTAGCTTTCGTGTTGAAACACTTACTCCTTTCATGGAAAATGATTATCATAATAACCGAAGAATATTAAGATATAAATACAAACCTACCGTATCACTACCATTTTTAGAAAATTTTCAAACCGGAATACTAAATGAAAATTGGCATATAAATAATAATGACTATTATAGAACTTGGGATACAATATCTACAGGTGGATTAAATAATGACAATATAGCATCCTATGTGAATTTATTTGGCTATAATCCTAGATCCGAGCAAAAAGATGAACTAATAAGTCCTAACATCTATTTAACAGGCGACTCCATTAAATTATCATTTCAAACAGCTTACCAAAAATATAACAACTCATCTAAACAAGATACATTACAAGTTTTTTTATCTAATGATTGTGGCAGAAATTATAATTATAAAATATTTGAAAGGGGGGGTGAGGATTTAAGTTCACATGATGAAATAACTCCTGAATTTATTCCTGATGAGAATGATCAATGGACAGAAAATATTATTGATTTATCTGATTTTACAGATGATAATATTATGTTAAAATTTGTAACCACCAATTTAAGAGGGAATAATATATTTATTGACAACATCAATATCTACAACAATGAAAATACTAATTTGTTAGATGAGCAACAATCTGATATTACTGTATATCCTAACCCCTCAAGTGGAATATTTGACATATTATTTAATTATGAATATGTGAAAAATATAAGCGTCCATAATAGTGTTAATCAATTAATCCTATACGAATCTTTTATTGAACCAAATACCAACAACTATCAACTAGACCTTTCTATGGAAAAAGCGGGGATATACTTTATTACTATTCAAACAAAGGATAAAACCAGAACTAAAAAAATTGTAAAAAATGATTAATACTAATTAATCATTCATTTTTTCAATTAAACTACCCGACACATTTACCATTATTGTATCAGCAATATTCATTCTGACAATTTTAGGAACTTTAATACTAAAATCCTCTAACAGAACATTAAATGAAGATAAAAATTGAACTCGACGATCTTCAATGTTCAAATATGTCTGAACAATAACATCTTTGTCTACGCCATGGATATTTAAAACTCCAATTGCTTCAACATTTATTGATTGATTATCAACAAGGTTAATTTTTTCTTTCAAATTACCTTTGAAAGATGATAGAGCATATAACTCAGACTGCATATATTTTTCGTTAAAATGTTGCTGCATTAATGATGAGGGAAAAACAAATGAAGTAATTGGAATCCTAAAGAAAAAAGCTCCCGTGTCAAAATCGACCACACCCTCTAATTTATTGGAAATAGCTGAGATATCCTCAAGTGGAGCGGAAGAGAAAAAATCAACTTGCGACACTTGAATAAACATTTTTTGAGACTTACAAAAAAAAGATAAAAAAAAGAGTATTATGAAAATTCTCATATTTACAAATTAAATTCACGACTAATATTAAACCCAAAGTGTATATCACCGCCTAGCCAATCTCCCGTTGTTCTAGTAATAAAGCCCGGTTCATTCATAGATATTGAATTAGTTAAATGTAATTGAAATACATGACCCCCTGTTTCAATATCAAATCCAATGGAAAAAGAATTATGATATAATTCTTGATCTAAATTCGATCTACTAATTCTATAAAAATACTCACCATTAAAAGAAACACTTCTTGTTATTAAATACCGAAAACCTGACCCTAAAACGAAAATTCGATTTTTCTGTTCAGCGAATTCAACCATATTCCAATGAACCCACGTGGGCATTAATTGAATAGAAAATTTAGTATTAATCTTCGAAGCAAGTAACAATTGATGACAAAAAGAGAATCTCCCTACAAATGGATAATCTGGATAATTTTTTTCTAATGAATTAACTACAATATTAGAGAATGTGGCAAGAGAAAATGGGGTGTTATTGACACCTCTATTTTGATTTACTAATAGATATTTTAAGTATCCATCATAAGTTTTAAGATAACTACTACGCCCAACACCTATCATAAGGTTTTTTAAAAGACCATACTCTAAGCCTATTCTAATTTTAGCTTGATCTAAACCATACATATCATATAAACCGGTATTTAACCGACCAAATCGATGGGAAATCCTAAGATCTAATTGCTTCGGTGCAAAAACTTCTACAGAATGATTATTAATGATTCGTGTTGATTTAAAAGTATTGATAACAATGGTATTCTCAGGCAATGGATTTAAAAAAGACTCCAAATCATCTTGGGCAAACACGTTGCCTATCGCCAACATATATATTATTAATATAACACTACCTTGCCTGCTCATCATATGGGGAATTATTTAATATCCAGTTTTCTATCTGGTTTTTTTCACATTCTGTTAATTGAGGATAGCCTGGGGGCGGCATCGAATTATCAGGTGGTCGATTAATTGCGGCATATATATCCACATCTATGATTTGTTCATATTCTTCCAAAACCACATACTTAACTTGACTCATATTATCTAAATAATGACACCCAACACACTTATTATCAATAATAGATTTTATAGATGTAGATGTTGCATTCAGAGTCTGATAATATAGATCCTCTGTATTACAATCCAATTCTGAAAAATAATTCTGTTCATTATAACTCGTACAAGCGACAATAGTCAATAAAAAAAAAAAATAAATTAAATAATTCAATTAAATATTATTTATTCGAATATAATCAATTATTTTTTGAATTAAATGAATTCGATCTTTACCTCTAACATTATGAGGGTGACCAGGATAGATAAAATAATCGATTTTGACATTATGATCCACAGCAGCCTTAATAAACTCCAATGAATGTTGAGGTAAAACTACATCATCCATTAAACCATGGATCATTAAAAGTGGATCTTCTAGTAAATGCACTTGATTAAGGAGATTATTTGCTTTATAACCTGATTTATTATCATTTGGATGATCCATATACCTCTCGGTATACATAATTTCATAATTAGCCCAATCTATCACAGGACCTCCTGCAACACCACAAGTAAATAAATCAGGATAATTCAATAATAAATTCGTAGTCATAAATCCACCGTAACTCCAACCATGTACAGCTATTCTATTTTGATCAATAAAATCTTGTTTAATTAAATAATTATAACCTTTAATCTGATCTAACATTTCTATCTTGCCAAGTTCCTTAAAGATAATCTGTTCAAAATCACGACCACGATTTTCCGACCCTCGCCCATCTACAGTAAAAATGATATAACCTTGACTTGCTAAATAATACATCCATAATGGCGCTGATGCTAGCCAATTATTCCTTATTAATTGTACTCCTGGTCCATTATAGACATATATTACAGCGGGATATTTCTTATTTTTATCAAAATTATAAGGTTTGATTAATCGTGTATTTAAACTGATATTCTTATCTGTTTTAATTGAAAATAAATTTACGTCTCCAATATCATAACCTTTCAGTGGATTGTCTGAAACAAGTACTGGACTTATAACACGTCCTTCTGAAGAGTCTATGATTCTTATTATGTTTGGAATATCTAAATTGGAAAATTGATCTATAAAAAAAGATTTAGTAGGACTAATTTTAAAATGATGAAAACTGCCATCACTAATTAATTTCTTTTTAGAATTATTATCTAAAGAAACTGCCCAGAGATCAGTCCCAAGACCATCATTAGAATAAGTAGAAAAATAAACACTGTTATTTTGATAACCATAAAAATCTTTTACAACATAATCCTTTTTTAATACTTTTTTAATTAATCTTCCTTTAGTATTATATAAATACAACTTATCAAAGCCATCCCTTTCACTTCTCCACAAAAAAGTGTCATCAGAAACAAATTCCATGGGATTTAAGGGCTGTACATACTTATCGCTTTTTTCAACAAATAAAGTTTTAATAAATGTGCCATCCTCTGCACTATATTGGTTAAACTTTAAATTATTTTGATCTCGATTTAAAATTGCGATATAAATGTATGTGTCATTTGGACCCCAAGATATATTAGTTAAATACTGTTCTTTTGGCTCACCTGTATCTAAATATATCGTATTCCCTGTATTAACATTATATACACCAAGAGTAACGTGGTGACTTAACATCCCCGCCATAGGGTATTTAATTGTGTTGGCATGCCCCACTCTAGAGGATATATCTATTAATGGATAATCTGTTACCATGGATTCATCTTTTCGATAAAATGCTAATCTATTTCCATCATTTGACCAGAATGTGCCTTTATATATACCAAACTCATATCTGTGTACTGCCTGTCCATAAATTACACCTAGATTAGCATCATTAGTAACTTGAATGTGGTTATTAGCATCACTAACTATATATAGATTATTGTCAATTGTGTAAGCATATCTTGTATTCTGTTTATTAAAGTCAATATGAGAAGCATTTTTTTCTATATCAAATAAATGCACCGCCTTATTCCCTCTTTTTGTATTATATAAATAGTAATTATTGTCTTTTTTAAATCTAAAAGAATGTGAATTCAACCAAGTGATATTCGGTATACTTTTTAATTTATTTTCTCCAGATAAAGAATTATTAAGTTGAGATAAAAACACACTATCTAAAATGACATTATTAAAATCAGCAAGATATATAGATGTATCAGACGCTTGATAACTAAAAAAATCCTGTTCATTATTCCATTTTAAATCTTTGAGGCTTTCCGGAGCTAAAGTTGTCCGGCTTTTCAAAACAGCGTCTTCTAAAGTCAAATTATTCTGGGCCTGACAAAAAATAATAAGAAAAAAAGAGAATATGTAAAAACGCAAAAACAGATCATTCATAATTCATTCATTTACAAGAATTTAAAAAAAGCAGGTATATCTATACCTGCTTTCTCATTATGTGGAGAATGTCGGAGTCGAACCGACGACCTCCTGCGTGCAAGGC